>Ga0068877_10004942_pt1 | contig 10304 bp, 8 predicted proteins | sample NOAtaG_FD_66437 | JGI IMG/M metagenome (GOLD analysis project Ga0068877, IMG submission 66437) | Freshwater lake microbial communities from Lake Erie, under a cyanobacterial bloom - NOAA_Erie_Diel6S_1000h metaG | ecosystem: Environmental > Aquatic > Freshwater > Lake | place: USA: Ohio, Lake... | reverse complement strand
CTTCGAGCGCGTGCGGCGCGCCTATGCGGTCACGCTCTCGGCCGCACTCGCGAGCCGCGCCACCTTCGCCGCTCTGTTCCTCGTCTTCTGCGCGCTGTCCTGCCTGCTCTACCCGCTGCTCGGGCGTGACTTCTTCCCCGCCGTGGACACCGGGCAGATCCGCCTGCACATGCGCGCGCCCACCGGCACCCGCATCGAGCAGACCGCACGGATCGCCGACCAGGTCCAGGCGGCGATCCGCGAGCGCATCCCGCCCTCCGAACTGGAGACCCTGCTCGACAACATCGGCGTACCCAACAGCGGCATCAACCTCTCCTACAGCAACTCCGGCACGATCGGCACCTTCGATGCGGAAATCCTGATCTCGCTGAAGGACGGACACCGGCCCAGCGCCAAGATCGAGGACCAGCTCCGGCGCGAACTCCCGCCGCTGTTCCCGGGAGTGGAGTTCTTCTTCCAGCCAGCCGACATCGTCACCCAGATCCTCAACTTCGGCCTTCCGGCGGCGATCGACGTCCAGTTCACCGGCCCCCGGATGGCGGAGAACATGCAGCTTGCGGCCGAACTCGTCCGTGGCCTGCGGCAGGTGCCCGGCGCGGTCGACGTGCACGTGCACCAGCGGCTCGACAACCCGGCGATCGACCTCGTCATGGATCGCAGCCGCCTGCAGCAGGTGGGCCTCACCGCGTTCAACGTGGGCCAGAACGTGCTGATCTCCCTGGCGGGCAGCGCCCAGACCTCGCCCGCGTTCTGGCTCAACCCGAGCAACGGCGTGGTCTACAGCGTCCAGATGTCGGCTCCGGCCTACACCATCGACTCGATGGAGTCGCTGCTCAACCTGCCCGTCGGCGCGCCGGGGGCGGCGGGGCTGGCCGCCGGCGGACCGCAGTTGCTGGGCAACCTGGTCGAGGTGCAGGCCGGACGCAGCATGGCGGGCGTGTCGCGCTACAACCTCTCGCCGGTGATCAACGTGTACGTCAGCGTGAACGGCACCGACCTCGCATCGGTCGCGGCCGAGGTGAGCCGGCAGGTGGAGGCCCTGCGCGCCAAGCTGCCCCGCGGCAGCGACGTGCAGATCCGCGGACAGGTGCAGACCATGCAGGAGTCGTTCACCGGGCTGGGCGTGGGCCTCGCGATGGCGATCGTGCTCGTCTACCTGCTGGTCGTGGTCAACTTCCAGTCGTGGACCGACGCCTTCATCATCGTGATGGCACTGCCCGCCGCACTGGCCGGCATCGCCTGGATGCTCTACCTCACCGGCACCCCGCTGAGCGTGCCTGCGCTCACCGGCGCCATCATGACGATGGGGGTGGCCACCGCCAACAGCATCCTGGTGGTGGCCTTCGCCCGCGACCGGCTCGCGCAGGGCGTGCCGCCGCTCTCGGCCGCCCTCGAGGCGGGCACCACCCGGATCCGCCCGGTGCTGATGACGGCGCTGGCGATGATCATCGGCATGATTCCCATGGCGCTGGGGGTCGGCGAGGGGGGCGAGCAGAACGCGCCGCTGGGTCGTGCGGTGATCGGCGGCCTGCTGTTCGCCACCGTGTCCACGCTGTTCCTCGTGCCGGTGCTGTTCGGCGCCGTCTACCAGTTCGCCGCACGCCGCGCCGTCTCGCGCGAGCCCAGTGGCTCCAACGATCGCCCGGCGCCGGCATCGCCCGCGGGCGCCACTCCGGAGGCCTGACCCGATGTCCGAAGAGCGCCACCGCCCACTGGCGATCCACCCGATCGAGGACGTCGATCCCGCCACGCTGCCGGGCCGACGGGCCACGCTCGCGCGAGCGAAGTGGCTCACGCTGGGCGTGCTCGTGCTGCTGGCCCTCGGCGGCATCGCGAGCTGGGCGAAGCGCAGCCAGGCGGCTGCGGCGCTCGCCGCCGGCACGCCGGAACTCGGTCGCGTACACGTGCGCGTCACCCAGCCACGGCTCGCCGACAAGGGGCAGACCGTGCAGCTGCCCGGCACCCTGCAGGGCTATACGCAGGCGCCGATCGCCGCGCGCACGAGCGGGTACCTCAAACGCTGGCACCGGGACATCGGCAGCCGCGTCCAGGCCGGCGAGCTGCTCGCCGAGATCGAGACACCCGAGATCGACCAGCAGCTCGCGCAGGCCATCGCCGCCCGGGAACAGGCCGCCTCCAGCCTCGCGCTGGCCTCCAGCACCCTCGCGCGCTGGGAGGCCCTGCGCCGGAAGGACGCGGTCTCGCAGCAGGATCTCGACGAGCGACGCAGCAACGAGGCGCAGGCCCGCGCCAACCTCGCCGCGGCCGACGCCAACGTCGCGCGGCTGCGGCAGCTCGAGGGCTTCAAGCGCATCGTCGCGCCCTTCCCCGGCGTGATCACTCGCCGCAACGTCGACGTCGGCGACCTGATCGATGCCGGCGGGGGCGCCAGTCGCGCGTTGTTCGTCCTGTCGCAGACCGACCCGATACGGGTCTACGTGAACGTGCCGCAGTCGTACTCCAACGTCGTGCGGGCGGGGCAGGGCGTCGAGGTGAGCCAGGCCGAGCTGCCCGGGCGCACGTTCAGCGGGAAGGTCGTCCGAACGGCCGGGGCCATCGATCCGGCCACCCGGACGATGGTGGTCGAGGTCAACCTGGCCAATCGCGACGGCGTGCTGCTGCCGGGCGCATTCGTGAGCGTGGCCCTGCCGCTCAAGGCCAGCGAGCTGCTGCTGATCGAGACCAACGCCCTGATCTTCCGCAGCGAGGGTATCCGCGTGGCCAGCGTCGATGCCGAAGGGGTGGTCACGCTGCGCCCGGTACGCATCGGTCGCAACCTGGGTCCCGTGGTCCAGGTCCTCGACGGCCTGTCGCGCGAGGAGCGTGTCGTGCTCAACCCGCCCGATTCGCTCGGCGATGGCGACCGGGTGAACATCGTCACCACGCCACCCCGCGGCGCGTCCGGCAAGGACGCGAAGAAGGACGCCGGGGACGCGGGCAAGGCCGGCTCGCGCTCCGGCGACCCGAGCGCACCGGGCAAGGCCGCCACGGAGAAGGGCAAGTCGTGACCGAGCGCCGGCGCCTCCTGGGCGCACTCTGCCTGCCCCTGCTGCTGCCGGCATGCCGATCGGGCCCGCAATACGAGCGGCCCGCGATCGACATGCCGCCCGCGTGGCGCGTCGAGGCGCCGTGGCGAGTGGCCCGGCCCGATGACCGCCGCTCGCGCGGGCCCTGGTGGTCGCGTTTCGCCGACCCGCAGCTCGATGCACTGCAGGAGAAGGCTCTCGCGGGCAGTCCCACCCTGGCCGCCGCAGCCGCGCGCCTGGCGGCGGCTGGCGCACAGCTCGACGTGGCGATCGCCGCCCGCTATCCGCAACTGAGCGCCTCGCTGCGCGACCAGCGGCTGCGCATCTCCTCCGAGCGCCCACTGTCCCGGTACAACACGCCGCAGTACTCGACCGCCCAGTCCGACTACCTCGGCCTGCTCGGCGCGAGCTACGAGATCGATGTCGCCGGGCGCGTGAGCGCGCTGGTCGAGGGCGCCCGCGCCAGCGCTGCGCAATCGGCGGCCGAGTTCGAGAACGTGAGGCTGCTGCTCACCGCCGACCTCGCCAGCGCGTACTTCAACCTGCGCGCGATCGACGTCGAACTGGACATCGTCGCACGCGCGATCGCGCTGCAGCGCCGATCGCTCGCCTACGTCCAGTCGCGCCACGCGCTGGGCGCCGCCTCCGGCGTCGACCTCGCGCAACAGCAGGCCCTGCTCGACTCCACCCTCACCCAGGTCGATCTGCTGCGCCGGCAGCGCTCCCAGTTCGAGAATGCGATCGCCACGCTGACCGGCACGCCGGCCCCGCTGTTCCAGTTGCCCCCGCAGCCGCATCCGCTGGTGCCGCCCGAGGTCCCGATCGGCGTTCCGTCCGACCTGCTCGAGCGCAGGCCCGACGTGGCGGCCGCCGAGCGCGCGATGGCGGCCGCCAATGCCCAGGTCGGCGTGAGCGAGGCGGCGTTCTACCCCAGCATTTCGCTGGGCGGCACCTACGGCAGCCAGAGCCGGGACCTCGCCACGCTGTTCAGCACGCCTGCGCTGGTCTGGTCTCTCGGTGCATCGGCGGCACTGACCCTGTTCGACGGCGGACGTCTGCGCGGGCTGTCGGCCGGGGCGAAGGCGGGCTACGAGCTGTCGGTGGCCAACTATCGGCGCGTCGTGCTCGCCGCGATGCAAGAGGTCGAGGATGGCATCCTCGGACTGGCCGCGCTCGAGCGCGCCCACGCGCAGGCCCTGAAGGCCGTGGCCAGCACCTCCCGCGTGCTCGAACTGGCCAATGCGCGCTACGAGGGCGGCCTTGCCAACTCGCTCGAGGTGATCGTCGCGCAGCAGGCACGGCTCAACAGCGAGCGGCTGGCGGCGCAGGTCCTGGGCCAGCGCATGCTGGCCTCGGTGTTCCTGGTGCGGGCGCTGGGCGGGGACTGGGAGGGCCTGGCCTCCACCGACTCCCGGCCTGCGGCGCCCGCGGCTCCGGGCGAATCCGGCGCACCGCCCGCGGTGCGCTGAGCGAGCGGGCCGGCGCGAGGGTCGGCTCGCCTCAGCCCGGCACGAGTTCGAACCGGCGTACCTCGTCCGGGAACCGCCGGGCCGCGACGACCATCATCGACTCGAACACCACGTTGGCCGCCAGGAATGCCGCCATGCCGTTCACGTCGTGGGGAGGGCTCACGGTGTTGACGTCCACGGCGACGATGTTCATCCCGTGCAGGCGACGCAACAGGTCGATGCCCTCGCGAGCCGACAGCCCGCCCCAGCTGGGCGCGCACACGCCCGGCGCGCACGAGGGATCGAAGGCATCCATGTCGAAGCACAGGTAGACCGGCCGATCGTCGCCGAGGCTCTCGCGGACCTCGCGCATGACCGTCGGGATGCCACGCACCATCAGGCGGTTCATGGTGACGATCCGGTAGCCGAGTTCCTCGGTATGCGCGTAGCCCCCGGGCCGATAGGTCGTTCCCCGCACCCCGATGTGCCAGCTCGCCGTCGTGTCGACCAGCTCCTCGACGGCCGCGTAGTGGAACTGGGTACCGGTGTTGTGCTCGCCGGGCGCCGGCGGCACTGCGCTATCGGTATGGGAATCGATGTGGATCACCGCCAGGCCGCGATGGCGGCGGGCCACCGCCCGGATGACCGGCAGCGAGATGCTGCCGTCGGCGCCGAGGGTGATCGGCACCGCGCCCGCATCGACGATCGCGCCCACCGCCGACTCGATCGCGGCGAACGCCTCCGGATGCCGACCGGGCACGACCCGCACGTCGCCCGCATCGACCAGCCCGAGCTTCGCAGCCACCGGAAAGTCGGCGAACTCCGGGTTCCAGTGCCGGATGAGGCGAGACTGCTCACGGATCGAGGCCGGGCCCTGGCGCGCGCCCACGCGGAAGGCATGCGCCCCCATGTCGAAGGGTATGCCCAGGATCGCCGCGGCCGCGCCCTCGAGCGCGGTGCCGGAGGGCACGCCCATGAAGGTGGCGGGTCCGCTGCACAGATCCTTCAGGGACGGGGCCGTTGCCATCGGGGTTGCCTCCTTCGTGCGATCCGCCGGATCGCTCGGGGTGAACATGGGCCGGGCCCGCGTACGCTGGTCGTCGCGGCTCCCGGGCGTGCCTGCAGCGGGTTCAATCGGCCCGGATGCCCGCCTCGCGCGCGATCGCCGAGAAACGCCGGATATCGGCCGTGATCAGTTGCCGGAACTGCGCCGCCGTTCCGGCGCGGGCATCGGCTGCCAGCCCCACGAGCCGCTCCCTCACCTCGGGCTGGCCGAGCGATTGCGCGTAGACCGCATTGAGCCGCTCGACCACGGCCGGGGGGATGCCCGCCGGGCCGATCACGCCCCACCAGTGGTCGACCACGAGATCCTTGGCGCCGAGTTCGGCGAAGGTGGGAACCGACGGCTGCGAAGGGTGGCGCCGTTGCGCGGCAATCGCCAGCGGCTGCAGGCGGCCGCTGCCGATCAGCGCGGCGGCGGACGGATAGCTGGAGAACGCGCCCTCGACCTGCCCGGCCGCGGCGTCGGTCAGTGCAGGGGCCGAACCCTTGTACGGGACATGCACGATCGCCGTGCCGATCGAGCGGGCGAACAGCTCCACCATGAAATGCGTGGTGGTTCCATTGCCCCCGGAGCCCAGCGCAAAGCGCCCCGGGCGCGCGCGTGCCGTCTCGATCAGCGCCTTCGCATCGGCGAAGCGCCCGGTGGCGGCATACAGGTACTGCGCGGACACGGCGAGCTGCACCACCGGTGCGAAGTCGCGCAGCGCGTCGTAGGGCAGGCCCTGCAGCACCGCCGAGGATGCCGCGAAGGCGGTGTCGGCCAGCAGCAGGGTATGGCCGTCGGGGGTGGCGCGCGCGACGATGGCGTTGCCGATCGAGGTGCCTGCGCCCGGGCGGCTGTCGACCACCACCGGCTGGCGCAGCGATTCGCCGACCCGCGTGGCGGTCAACCGCGCGATGACATCCGAGCTGCCGCCCGGGGGAAAGGGCACGACCACCCTCAGCGGGCGGGTCGGCCACGCGCCGGACTCCGCCTGCGGCGAGGCGGACCGGGCCTCGACCGGGCAGGCCAGCACCGACAGCGCGAGCATGGTCGCTGCCCACCCTCGCCTCGTCGCGCCGACCGGCTGCATGCCCGAATCCTCCGTGAGGCCGGGAGTATCGCGCCGCGACGCGCCTGCGGCAAGGATCGGCCCGACCGGTCCTCCCATCACGGCACGACGAGCCGGTCTTCGGCAGCCGGCGGTTGTCGCGCGATGGCCTCCTCAGCCGCCCGCGCGGATCTTCTTGTAGATCGCGAGCGCGCGCAGCCGGCGCTCCGCATGGTCGACCACCGGGGCGGGATAGTCGCGTCCGATCACGCAGCCCGCCGCCTGCTGCTCGAGGGGCGACAGCGTCCACGGCGCATGCAGGTGGCGCAGCGGTACGCGCTCGAGCACCGGCAGCATGCGGCGGATGAACAGGCCGTCGGGGTCGAATCGCTCGGACTGGCTGACCGGGTTGAAGATCCGGAAATACGGCTGCGCGTCGCAACCGGTGGACGCCGCCCACTGCCAGCCGCCGTTGTTGCTGGCGAGGTCGAAGTCGATCAGGTGCTCGGCGAAGAAGCGCTCGCCCCGACGCCAGTCGACCAGCAGGTCCTTCACGAGGAAGGAGGCGACGATCATGCGAAGCCGGTTGTGCATGTATCCGGTGTCGAGGATCTGGCGCATCGCCGCGTCGACGATCGGATAACCGGTACGCGCCTCGCACCACGCGTCGAACAGGCGTGGGTCGTTCTCGAACTCCAGGCGGTCGTACTCGCGTCTCCAGGCGTGCTCGACGACATGCGGATGCTGCGAGAGGATCATCGCGTAGAAGTCCCGCCACGCGAGTTCGGCCCGCCACACCTTCGCGCCCTCGGTCTCGCCGCCCTGCGGTTCGATGCGCCGCTGCGCCTCGCGCAGCGCGTGGCGGATCGACAGGGTGCCGAAGCGCAGGTGCACCGACAGGCCGGAGGTACCGGGTTGGGCGGGGAAGTCGCGTCGGGCGTGGTACTGCCCGATCCGCGGCAGGAAGGCCGCGAGCGCAGCCTGTGCGCCCGAGGCGCCGGCGACGACTCCGCGCTCGCGCAAGCCGGTCGGCACGAAGCCGATGCGCTCCAGCGGCCAGTCGGCCAGACCGGTCTGGCCCCCGGGGGGCGGCTGCAGTTGCCCGGCGCCCGGCTCGAACCGATACGCCTGCAGGCAGTGCGGCTCGGCTGCGAGCCGCCGCAGCCAGGCGTTGTGGTACGGGGTGAACACGCCGAACACGGTGCCGGCCCCGGTCAGCACCTCCCGGCGTTCGAACAGCACGTGGTCCTTGCGCGTGCGGAGCTCGGCCCCGAACGACGAGAGTGCCGCGGCGACCGCTGCGTCGCGCGCGCGTGCCGCGGGTTCGTCGTCGTGGTTGGCGTAGACCGCCTGCACGCCGAGCGCGCGGGCGATCGGGGGAATCGCCTCGCGGGCGGGCGCGTGGTGGACGATCAGCCCGCCGCCACGCTCCCGCAGTCGCGCGTCGAGTTCGGCGAGGCTCGCGTGGATGAACTCGACCCGGCGGTCCTCGCGTCGTGGCAGCACGTCGAGGATGTCGCGATCGAACACGAACACGCACCACACGCGGCGCGCCGAGGCCAGGGCCGCGGCCAGGGCCGCGTTGTCCTCCACCCGCAGGTCGCGGCGAAACCAGAACAGCGCTGCATCATGTTGCACGGACATCCCCTGGACGGGTGGCGATCGGATCGCGGGGCGGCGCACGCACCGCAGCGGACCGGGCCGGTGGGGCGCCCCTGCCGCGCCGGCAGGGCGCATCCGCTTCGCCCGGGCACCGGGCCCACGCCCATCCGCCGCCTCGCCGGCCGCGCGGACCTGCCCGGGGTGGCATGTCCACCGGCCGTCAAATTGTGGCGGGGGGGTGTGCCGTTTACAATCGATCGACCTGCTGACCCACCCCCTGCCCTGGCAGCCGCCACCCTGCGGTCGCGCACGGCCCAACCGCTCCCGATGCCTGCTGCCTCCACGATCGACCTGACCGGGCACTGCCTGATCGCCATGCCGGCCATGGCCGATCCGAACTTCGCCCGCACGGTGACCTACGTCTGCGAGCACAACAGCCGCGGAGCGCTCGGCCTCGTGATCAACCGGCCGACCGAGCTCACGCTGCAGGGGCTGTTCGAGCAGGTCGACATCCCGCTGGCGGCCCCGGCGCTGCGCGCGCTGCCGGTGCACTACGGCGGCCCGGTACAGGTCGATCGCGGCTTCGTGCTGCACAGCCCGGTCGGACAGTGGCAGTCGACGCTGCGGGTCACCGAGGACATCGGACTCACCACCTCGCGCGATATCCTGACCGCGCTCGGCCAGGGCGAGGGGCCGGCGAAGGTGCTGGTCACCATCGGCTATGCGGGATGGGCACCCGGCCAGATCGAACAGGAAATCCGCCAGAACGCCTGGCTGACCGTGCAGGCCGAAGCGCCGCTGCTGTTCGAGCATCCGCCCGCGCAGCGCCACGCCGCGGCGCTGCGCCTGCTGGGCATCGACCTGTCGCGGCTGTCCGAGCAGGCAGGGCATGCCTGAGGCCGGCACCGTGCTTGCCTTCGACTTCGGCACGCGCTGGATCGGCGTGGCCGTGGGGGACCGCGCGCTGGGCTCCGCGCACCCGCTCGAGCGCATCGATGCAACCCGGCACGAGGCCTCGGCGGCCGCCATCGCCCGGTTGGTCGAGCAGTGGCAGCCGGTCGAACTGGTGGTGGGCGTGCCACGACCCGACCTCGGTCGCGACGATCCGCTGACCCGCTCGGCGCGGGCGTTCGGGCGTGCGCTCGGGCGTCGCCACGGACTTCCGGTGGTCGAGATCGACGAGCGCTACACGTCGGTGGATGCCGCCTCGCGCCTGCGCGACGCGGGGGCCGGCATCGCCCAGCGGCGAACCCGCAACGATCCGCATGCCGCCTGCGTGATCCTCGAGGACTATCACGCGCAGCGCGCGGCCGCGGGGCGTGCCGCATGACGACGCCTGCCCTGCCCTCGGCGGAGACCCTGATCGACCGACTCGTCGAGCGGATGGCGTCGCAGGTCGACGCGCGGCGCTGCGCGCTGGTGGGCATCCACAGCGGCGGCGTCTGGATCGCCGAGCGCCTGCACGCGCGACTGGGCATCGCCGCGCCGCTGGGCACCATCGACGTCGGCCTGCACCGCGACGACCTCGACCGCAGCGGCCTGCGGCAGCGCATGCGCGCGTCGATGATCCCGTTCGAGGTCGCCGGCGCGGACATCGTGCTGGTCGACGACGTCCTCTACACCGGGCGCACCATCCGCGCGGCGATGAACGAACTCTTCGATTACGGGCGACCGGACCGCATCCGCCTCGCGGCGCTGGTCGATCGCGGCGGACGGCACCTGCCGATCGCGGCGGACTTCCTCGGCTGCGGCATCGAACTCGAGGACCGCCTCGAGGTGGTGCTCGAGCGCGGCGGCGAGGCGTCCGCGCCGCTGTCGCTGCGGGTCTCGCCGCGCACATCCACCCCCCGCCCCTGACACGATCACCGGCCAGCGGAGAACCCAGCGGCGATGACCTCCAACCCCCAGCTCGATCGCCATGGCGCGCTGCGCCACCTGCTGTCCATCGAGGGGCTGCCGCGCGACGTGCTCACGCATATCCTGGATACCGCCACGCCGTTCGTGAGCGTCGCCGAACGCGAAGTGAAGAAGGTGCCGGTGCTGCGCGGCAAAAGCGTGTTCAACCTGTTCTTCGAGAATTCCACGCGCACCCGCACCACCTTCGAGATCGCGGCCAAGCGCCTGTCGGCCGACGT
>Ga0068877_10004941_pt1 | contig 10305 bp, 7 predicted proteins | sample NOAtaG_FD_66437 | JGI IMG/M metagenome (GOLD analysis project Ga0068877, IMG submission 66437) | Freshwater lake microbial communities from Lake Erie, under a cyanobacterial bloom - NOAA_Erie_Diel6S_1000h metaG | ecosystem: Environmental > Aquatic > Freshwater > Lake | place: USA: Ohio, Lake... | reverse complement strand
CCACCGTAGCGCGCTTCCCGCGGGATGTCGCGTCCCGTGGACCCCCAACCGCCGGCTGTTCAAGATCCCCCGCCTTGCCCACGCTCGCGTCCGAAATGAGCGAACGCATCGAGCTCCGGGACGCCGCCGGCGCCGCGGCCACCGTCATCCCGCAACTCGGCGGCTGGCTTCTCCGCTACGCCCGACCGGTGGAGGGCCACGGACTGGTCGAGGCCCTCCGTGACGACGAGGCCGTCGTGGCCCGGTATCCGAAGGAGATGTGGGCCGGCAACCCGGTCCTCTTCCCGATGGTGAGCTACAGCCACCTCCCCGGGGCCCAGCACCATTACGAGTGGGAGGGACGCCGGTTCCCGCTGCCCCAGCATGGCTTCGCCCGACGCTCGAGGTGGACGGTCACGGCCCGCGCCACGGACTCGGTGACGATGGAGCTGGTCGAATCCGAGGAGTCCCTCGCGGTCTATCCGTTCCGGTTCCGCTACCTCCTCACCTACCGGCTCGCGGACGGACGCCTCCACTGGGAACAGGAGATCGCGAACCGCTCGGACGTGCCGATGCCCTTCGGCGCAGGGTTCCATCCCTATTTCCGTCTGCCCCTCGGCGCGGCCTCGCGGCGCGACGACTGCCATGTGCGTTGTCCCCGCGGGATCCGCTACAACCCGGTCGGGCTTTCGGAAGCCTACTTCACCGAACCCTTCCCGGCGCAGGACGTGCCGGTGGCCCGGGATGTGGCGGGCACGATCCAGGTCGGCGACCTCGCGGCGCGGGAGTTCGCGTTGGTGGACCGTGCGGCCGGGCTCGAGGTGGTCCTGAATTGGGAGGCGGCCCCGGAACACCGGTTCTGCGCGCTTTGGTCCCAGACGACCTCCGCGGACTTCTACTGCATCGAGCCGTGGACCGCGCTGCCCAACGCCTTCAGCCGTCCCGACGACCGCGAGATCCTTCTCCTCGCCCCCGGGGAGACGTTCCGGTCCGCCATGTGGGTCGACATCCGCAAGGTCTGAGCCAACGCCGCGGAAGGGATTGGCACGCGAAGCCCCGAAGCCGCCGGGGTAGGAAGAGGGCCGTCGGATTCCCGTCGCTGAACCGCACCCCGGGTGGCGGCCGCAGTTTCGAACCGGAATCCCACACCCCGTCGGGGTCCTTGCGCATCCGCGTGAGGTCGGTCTTCGTTCCGTCTGGGACGGACGAGCCGGATGTCGCCGTGGGATGCGCTTCGTGGTTCCGCTGGACGTCCCCGCCGGCTAGCCTTCCCGACATGGCCAAGATCCTCCTCGTCGACGACGAACTCACCATGGTCCAGATGGTGGCGGAAGTGCTCCGCCAGGAAGGCCACGAGGTGTTCCCCTTCACCAACATGAACGGGGTCGTCGAGGCGCTCGCGTCCAAGCAGCCCGACCTGGTGATCACGGATCTCTACCTCGACCGCACCAAGCCCCACGGCTTCGAGATCATCCAGAAGGCCCGGGCGATGAGCCCTCCGCCGACGGTGATCATGATCACGGGGTTCGGGACGGTGGACAGCGCGGTGGAGGCGATGCGCCTCGGGGCCTTCGACTACCTGCAGAAGCCGTTCAAGCTGGAGGACCTCAAGTTCCGGGTGAACCGGGCGCTGAACACCGCCGCCGTGGTCGCGGAGAACACCTACCTGCGCAAGGAGGTGAAGAAGAAGTACGGCTTCAGCCAGCTCATCGGCAGCAGCCCGCGCATGCACGAGGTCTTCCGCATGATCGAACGGGTCGCCGACACCGAGGCCACGGTGCTCGTGCTCGGCGAGAGCGGAACCGGCAAGGAGCTGGTGGCCCGCGCGCTCCACTTCAACTCCCGGCGCCAGGCCGGACCTTTCATCCCGGTCAACTGCTCCGCCCTGCCGGAGAACCTGCTCGAGTCCGAGCTCTTCGGCCACCGCAAGGGCGCGTTCACCGGCGCGGTGAACGACAAGAACGGCCTCTTCCACGACGCCGACGGCGGGACGATCTTCCTCGACGAGATCGGCACCATGCCGGCGCAGCTGCAGAGCCGCCTTCTCCGCGTGCTCCAGGAGAAGGAGGTCCGGCGCGTCGGAGACAACCTCCCCACCACGGTCGACGTCCGCGTGCTCGCCGCGACCAACGAGCACCTGGAGGCTCTGGTGAAGGAGGGGAAGTTCCGCGAGGACCTCTACTACCGGCTCAACGTGGTGGCCATCAACCTGCCGCCCCTGCGCGACCGCAAGGAGGACATCCCGATGCTGGTGTCGCATTTCCTCAAGGACCGCACGCATCCCCGCAGCGGGCGTCCCTACCGGATCAGCCAACGCGCGGTCGACACCCTGGTCGCGCACCAATGGCCGGGCAACGTCCGCGAGTTCCAGAACGCCATCGAGCGCGGCTGCGTGTTGAGCGACGACGCCCTGATCCGGGTCCGCGACCTGCCGCCGGTCGTGGCGGGGCTGGCGTCGGGTTCGGAACAGGACGAGCAGCGGCAGCTCGCCGAGATGGCCGAGCCCGTCGGCAACACGCCGGTCGCCCCCGGGACCGCCCCGCTCCCGGCCACCCCGGGCGCCGCGACAGGCAACAAATCCGGCCCGTCGCTCCCCCAGTCGGTGGTCAGCCTGAAGCGGTTCTCCCGCGACCAGGAGATGGCCTACATCCAGCATGTCCTCGCCCTCTGCGGACAGGACAAGGAGGAGGCCGCGCGCCGGCTCGAGGTCAGCCTCGCGACGCTCTACCGCAAGCTGGCCGAGGACGGCGAATAGCCGGGGTCGCCCCCGGGCCCATGCGGGAGGGACCCTCACGCAAAACCGCAAAGCCGCGAAGGGCGGGAAAGGAAACCGCGGCCCTGAGGCGACCATGCCGGACTTCCGCCGCTGGCGGCCGTTTCGTCACCCGCCCCAGCTTCCCGTTGGCGCCCTGGCGATTTTGCGTGAGTCCCCGGTCGCCCTTCTTGGAGTGGACCCGGTTCAGCCCGGCTGCGCGAACACGTCGTGCTCCTGTCCGAACTGGGCGAGGAAGCGCAGGGACATGGACCGTTCGAGCACGAGGACGGGGAGCATCAGCACCGTTCCGATGTAGGGAAGGATCAGCAGGCAGCCGGCGAGGCAGCAGGTGAGCAACACGAGGAGGAGGACCGCCACGCCGCAGGCGAATCCGACCACCAACCGCAGAAGGAGGAAGAGCAGGAACTCCCCGAAGTGGGCCGAGGCGAGGCGCAGGAACGTTCCCCAGGCGGCCAGCACGCCACGGCGTTGACGGTACAGGATGGGGACCACGAACTCGCCGTTCAGGAAGCCCACCAGGGCCCAGAAGAGGGCGATCGGGATCACCAGCAACGCGAGGGCGATCACCGGGACGAAGAGGCCCTGCTGGAACCGCTCCGGACGGCTGATCGCCGGCAACACCAGCACAAGGATCAGTCCGACGATCGGCAGGATCGAGATCAGCGACCCGATCCCGAGGACCAACCGGAACCAGAACAGGCTCCACGCCTCCGCCGCGTAACCGGTCCAGGAACGGCCGATCTCGGCGCGCCCCTTCGCGACCGCGTCGACGAACATCATCTGGCCACGCGCCTGCAGCCAGAGAAGGACCAGGCCGACCGCGACCGAAACCACCACCACCAGCATCAACGCCGGGATGAGCCACCAGAGGTTCTCCCGGATGAAGGGCATCGGATCGTTCATCCCCGGGTTTCGTCCGCCGCCACCTCCCGGGCCTGGGAGGTTGAAGTTGCCGCCGAAGCCGCCGCTGCCGAGCTGGGCCAGCCAGGCGCAGAACCCGATGGCGAACCACCGTGCGGCGTCAAAGGGCTGGAACAGCAGCCGACCGGTGTGGCGCCACGCCTGTTCAAGGGCCGCTCCGGCTCCGGGGCGCGCGGGAAGTGGGTTGGGGTTCATGATCCGGATCCTCCGAGACATCCAAGTGCCTTGGTTCCCGATCCGCCACTGGAATTCCTCGCCGCCGATTCCGGAAGGCCGTCCGGAGCCGTAGGGCATCGCGGGATCACCGCAGTACGGCCGATCCCGTCACGGCACACGGTTCGTGGACACCAGCGAGGTCTCGCGGTAGGGCAGAGGTGGGACCGCCGGCGGGGTGAGCGCCCGGCCGACCAGACGTCGCCAGGCCGCGCGGTCGTTCGGGGAAAGCGCCTTCCACTGCTCCGCGTTGCGCAGGAACTGCTCCCGTTCCGCCGGGGGAAGCGCCTCGAACTGCCGGAATCCCCGCAGGCAGCGCTCCCGCGTCTCCGCATCGAGCGACGCGAAGTCCACCAGGGTCCTCTCCATCTGGCGCAGTTCCGTCCCCGAAAGCTGCCGCAGCGCCGCTTCGCGTTCCCTCGGACTGAGGTCGAAGAACCGGGAGAAAGCCGCGGATTTCCGGGAACGCTCGGCGGGGGTGAGCGCCAGCCAGGTCCGCAGCTGCTTCTCCGCGGCCGACCGGCCCTCCGGGGGCAACGAATGCACCAGCGTCTCCAGGCGCCGGGGGTCGGTCTCGGTCTGACGGACGAAGAGCGACAGCTGGCGTTCGCTCTCAAGCAGGTCCCGACGTTCGGCCTCGGGCAGCGCGTCCCAGGCGACCAGCCGTTCCTCGATCCACGGCCGGTCCTCCTGCGCAACCTGAGCGATCAGCGCGGCCCGGCCTTCGGTTCCCGCAGCCAGGAGGGGGCGCAGCGAATCCTGCAACTGGGCCAGTCGCAGGCGGATCTCCCGTTCGTCGGGGCGCAAGGCCGAGAACTCGCGCAGCTTGGACTCGATCAGCGCCCTCGCGGTCGGCGACTTCCGGGCCAACAGGACTTCCCGTTCAGCCGGACCCGCCGCCAGCAGTTCCCGGAACCGGGCCGTGGGCGAGACCGCCACCGGCAGTGGCGGCAGGGTCCTTGGGACGCCGGTCGCAGCCGCCGGGACCGAGCGTTCCTGGGCCGTCAGCAAGGCCATCGGCCCCGATGCGACGAGCCACGCCGCGACGGCTGCGGACACGGCCCTCATGGCGCATCGCTCCGCAACGCCTCCATCAGGTCCATGTCGTCCGCCGCCACCGGGGTGCTCAACAGACGCACCGCGTCGTAGTCCGCGAAGACCGAGACGCCCGGAACCGCCGCCGCGAACGAGACCTCGGCGGCTTCCTGGGCGAGGTTCGCCTGGAACCGGGCCCGCGCATGCCGCATCGACCCGAATTGGCCCCATCCGAAGGCCACCGCAAGGCATGCCGTCGCCAGCACCGCGATGCGCGCCGGGAGGAAGGCGGGAAAGACGAGAACCTTGAGTCGTTCGAGCAGCCCCGGGCTCGCCTCCTCGCGGTCGATCGCGGCCAGCACTCCCTCGGCGAAGCGCGGCGACGCCTCCGGACGGGGAAGTCCGTCGAGCAGGGCGTTGAGCGCCAATTCCTCATCCAGACGACGGGCCTCCAGGGGACGAGACGCCATGGACCGCTTCCATTCGGCGGCCTCCTCCGGGGTCGGTCGCCGACGGGCAACCTCATCCAACCAGTCCTGGTTCATCGGGGAGTTCATGCCTGCCGTCTTGGGAGGATAACCGGCTTCTTGGGAAAGTTTCGCGGGGAACTGCGTCCCGGCATCTCCCGTCTCGCCATCCAGCGGTCCCTCGACAAGTCTCCCCAAACGCTCCTGCGGGAGCCGGTCCGTACCGAACCCATGGAAACCGCCCACGACCACCCCGTCACCGTCCCGGTACACCCGGACCGTCCGGCATGGTTGACCGCGGGAATGGCGGTCCTCGACCCGGATGGGCGGATCCGCAGTTCCAACGACGCCTTCGGCCTCTGGCTCGGCCAACCCGCCGAGGCCCTTTCCGGCCGCCCGTTGGCCGAGGTCCTCGGCGCCCGCGTCCCGCTCTGGTCCGGGATCCTCGCCACCTGGCTGCGCGAAGGCGGCCCCTTCGCCACCGTCCTGCTCCCGGGCGAGACCCCGCCCCGTCCCGGTTGGGTCCGGGTCAACACCGCCCGATCCGGCGACGCGATCTTCGTCCACCTCGAGTCCACGCTGCCGCCGCGGATGCACCTGGAGGAGGATGGCACCTCGGGTGGGCAGGGTGCGGACGAAGCCTCACGGGCTCTCCGGCTGCGGCTCCTCCGCACCGAGGCGCAGCTCGACAACCTCATGCGCCGCTGGCCCGGGGTCATCTTCAGCCAGCGCGCCGACATGTCCTTCCACTACGCCAGCCCGCGGCTGGAGGAACTCACCGGCATCCCGCTGTCGGAATGGACCACCCGGTCGGACGCCTTCTGGAACGTCGTCCACGAGGCCGACCTCGCGGAGGTCCAGAACCAGATCCGCCGCGCCGCCCAGAGCGGCGTGAACATGTCCACCAGCTTCCGCGTGCGCCATGCCCGCACCGGCCGGGTCGCCTACGTCCTCGAACACCGCCAGGCCCTCCGGAGCGACGGCGGACTGCTGCTCGGCTTCGAGGGCGTCTGGCTCGACGTCTCCCGCCAGACCATCGCCGAACGCCGGCTCAGCTCCGCCGCCTGGCGCGACACCCTCGCCGTCCTCACGATGGGCCTCGCCCACGACTTCGGGAACATCCTCGCGGGCATCCACGCCCTCGCCGAGACCCTCGAGCCGCCCGGCGACGCCGAGGGCCCGCTGCGGGACGGCATGGACCTCATCAAGCGCAACGCCATGCAGGCCAGCCAGCTCGTCCGAAGGGTGCTGAGCCTGCACCAGGGACGTCCTGGCGAGTACGCCTACTCGGACCTCAACGAGCAGGTCACCGACCTCGCGGAACTGGTCCGCAAGGTGGTGCCGCGCCGCATCCAGTTCGATGTCCAGGCCTGCTCCTCGCCGCTGCCGGTCTACGTGGACGCCGTGGAGCTGCGGCAGGTGTTCCTCAACCTCGCCATGAACGCCGTGGACGCCATGCCGCACAGCGGCCGTCTCCGGGCCTCCACAACCCGGCACCTCGAGGTGCCCGTCCTCGCGCACGTCCAAGGGGTGTTCCCACGCCTTCCCGCGGTCTGCCTCGCCGTCGAGGACAACGGGCTCGGAATCGCCTCCCGCAACCTCGGCAACATCTTCGACCCGTTCTTCACCACCAAGCCGGTGAACAAGGGATCCGGCCTCGGCCTGTACAACGCCCGCCTCTTCGCCGAGAAGCACCATGGGGCCATCTCCGTCGACTCCACCGAGGGCGTCGGCACCACCTTCCGGCTCTGGCTTCCGGAGGCCGACTTCACCGAACAGGAACGCCAGGCCGAGGACTCCGGCCACCGCCGCCGCAGCATCCTCCTCGTCGGCGTCCCCGGCCGCCCGCTCGACACCACCACCGAGTTCCTCCGGCGCAGCGGCTACTTCGTGGTCACCGAGTCCCGCGAGGAACACGCCCTCCAGCTCCTGGACTCCCTCGACTACGAGTTCGACGCCGTCCTCGTGCAGGTCTCCAACGACCCCGGCGAGAAGACCGGCCAGCTCCTGCGCGACGTCCGCCAGCGGCGTCCGCCCGTGAAATCGATCCTCCAGATCGTCGGCCGGAACGCCGATGAGGTGGACACCTCGTGGATCCGGAACGCCTCGTTGACGGTGCCGCCCGACTTGCCCGAGGCGGAGTTCGGGGAGAAGCTCCGCAAATTGTTCGACGCCGCCCGATGACCGACAGCCATACACGCATCGAAGAATCGCTGAAGCGGATCCTCATCGTCGACGACGAGGAGATCGTCCTGGTGGCGCTCCGCGAGACGCTGCGGCGGGAGAAGTACGGCGTCGTCACCTGCTCCACGCCCGAGAAGGCGCTCGAGATCGTCCGGACCGAGGCGTTCTCCGTCATCATCTCCGACTTCCAGATGCCGGGCATGACCGGCCTCGACTTCCTGGCCCACGCCAAGCAGCTGCAGCCCGACGCGACCCGGATCCTGATCACCGCGGTCCTGAGCCTCGACACCGTCATCGACGCCATCAACAAGGGCGAGATCTACCGGTTCATCGTGAAGCCCTGGCTGCGCGAGGAGCTGCTCGCCACCGTCAAGAACGCGGTCCAGAGGCACGAGCTGATCACCCGCAACACCGTCCTCCAGGCCACCACGCTCGCCATGAACGAGCAGCTCGTGGCCCTCAACCGGCAGCTGGAGGAACGCGTCAACTCCGAGGAGGCCCAGAACGCACGGCTCAACGAGCTGAACTTCTCCCTCCAGCAGAACCTCCACCATTCCGTGGAACTCTGCCTGAAGGTCATGCAGACCTTCTACCCGACGCTCGGCACCCAGGCCCGTCGCGTGTTCTCCCTCTGCCGCGCCATGGCCGAGGTGCTCCACCTGCCCGACGACCAGCGCCAGTCGCTCGAGATCGCCGCCTGGCTCCATGACATCGGCCTCGTCGGCGTGCCGCGCGGCCTGATCCGCAAGTGGCAGCACGAGCCCGCCACCCTCGCCGACGCCGAACGCGTCCTCATGGAACAGCACCCCGCCATGGGCGAGGAGCTGGCCGACTTCGTCGCCAACCTCAAGGACGTCGGGCGCATCATCCGCGGACACCACGAGCAGTTCGACGGACGCGGCTACCCGGACCGCCTCGCCGGCGACCAGATCCCCTGGTTGGCCCGGCTGCTGGCCGTCGCCGTGGGCTACGCGGAATGCCAGGGCAGCTCGGCCGACGCCTCCGAACGGGTGCGACTCGGCAGCGGCTGGCGCTTCGATCCCGAGGCGGTCCGCGTGTTCCTCCGCGCGCTTCCGTCCGCCACCATCCCGCGCAAGGAACGCGAGGTCCTCCTTTCCGAACTCCACCCCGGCATGATCGTCGCCCGCGGCATCTACACCGCCAGCGGCCTGCTCCTGATCCCCGAGGGACAGCAGCTCACCGAGACCTACATCGACAAGCTGCGGAACCACCACCGCATCCAGCCCATCAACCAGACGCTCCTCGTCTACGGCTGATCCTCCCGCGCTCCGTCCTCTTCCGTCGCCTCCCGCGCCGGCCCGCCCGCGATCCGGCCCCAGCGCTCCCCCCGAGCCATCCCGCGCCGGGCTTCCGACTCGGTGTTCGGACGCCGCTCGTGCAGCCGCTCCAACAGCGTGGGAAGGGCGTTCCGGATCGGTGAACCCGACAGGTACTCCGCGGCCAAGGCCTTCCGCCCCCGCGAACGGAGCGCCGCATAGACGTGCAGTTCGAAATGCAGGCGCAGCTTCCCCGCCTCCTCCCGCCTGCCCATCAGTTCCAGCAGGCCGATCAGCGTCTCCACGGTCGAGAGGTTGCCCTCGCCCTGCTGTTCCCGCAGCCAGTAGCGGCTCTCCCCGGCCAGCGGCAGCCGGACCAGGCGACCCCAGTGTTCCACGGCGGTCACCACCCGTGAGGCCTCGCCCCAGCTCCCGTCGATCAACAGCACCTGCACCCCCGCCGGATCCGTGGCCGCCAACTGCTCCGTCGGGATCATCGCGCCCCTCGGATGCAGGATCCACAGCGCGCGCCCCGGTTCGACCAGGGTCTCACGTCCGATCGGCACGGTGCGGCTGTGGATGTGCGTCCTCGCTCCCGCCAGCGCCCGCTCGATCAGCTTGCCGGTGCTGGTCGGACGCCATTGCTCGCGGGTGTGCAGCAGGATGTCGGCGCGCAGGTCGGAGCGGACCGGCTCCACGGCGTCGCAGACGCACCACCTCAGGGGCAGCATGCACCGTTCGCACCGTTCGGTGCCGGAGAGGACGACGCTTCGTGACATGGGGGCAAGGTCCGGCGCACACCGCCGGTGGAGTCCGGGCGCGCGGAAAGCGTCTCAGCCCAAACGGCCCAGATGCCGGACCAGGAACTCCCGGATCACCGCCACCTCGGGTTCGCCGGCCACCGTGTGCACCTTCTCGAACTCCCGCCACGTCAGGTCGAGTCCCGCCGACTTCAGCTGCTCGGCCTGGCCGCGCACCGGAAGCATCGGGACGATCGGATCCCGCGTCCCGTGGGTGAAAAGCGCAGGGACGCTCTTCGCCTCGGGTCCCAGCTCACCGAGCAGGACGGCCGGCTCGTGGATGTAGCCGCTGATGCCCACCAGCGCGCCCAACGGCGCCTTCAGCCGCAGGCCGGCGTCGAAGGTCATCAGGCAACCCTGTGAGAATCCGAGCAGCCCGATCGTCCGCGGATCCCTCCCGCGCGCCACCAGGTCCTCAAGCAGGCCGGTGAGCAATCCGCGGCTGCGCCGGATCCCCACTCCTTGGTCCCCGTGCAGGTCGTACCAGGAGAAGCCGCCGTAGTAGGGGTCCGGGGCGTTCACCAGGAGGTATTCCATCCAGGGCAGGTCCAGGGCGCCCGGCAGCCAATCCCAGCCGTGCACCGAGTCCCCGAGGCCGTGGAGGACGACCAGGAGGGCCCGCGCGGGCCGCTGCGTGGCGGGAATGGAAAGGG
>Ga0068877_10004939_pt1 | contig 10306 bp, 8 predicted proteins | sample NOAtaG_FD_66437 | JGI IMG/M metagenome (GOLD analysis project Ga0068877, IMG submission 66437) | Freshwater lake microbial communities from Lake Erie, under a cyanobacterial bloom - NOAA_Erie_Diel6S_1000h metaG | ecosystem: Environmental > Aquatic > Freshwater > Lake | place: USA: Ohio, Lake... | reverse complement strand
CATGGACACGCAGACGGCGTCGCCCACGTCGGAGGGTTGATGAAGCACGTGGCACGAGCGATCGGTCTGCTGCTGATCCTGGGCGCTGCCGGGTGCAGCACCGTGAACGAACCCGCCGTCGGCGAGCGGCTCGGCAGCGCGGCCCGTCTGGCCGAGCCCGGCCGCACGACGGTGGCCGAGATCGCACAGCGCCTGGGCCCGCCCCGAGCCGTGATCGAGTTCAAGGGCGGTCACCGGGTGTGGCACTACTACGCGCCCCGCGACGGCCTGTCGCTGCTGTCGGCGCTGCCAATGACCGACCTGCTGACCACTGAACGCGGCCGCGCCGCGAAGGAGGTGGTGCTGTTGTTCGACCGCGACGGCATCCTGCGACAGGCCTTGGTGCGCGACCTGCCGTTCCCCGACGCACAGAGCCCGGGCGAGGATCCGCCGCCGCAGCCGCAACCCCCAGTCCCGAAGCAGTGACGGGCACCGATGGCCCGCCCACCCCGGCGGGCCCGAGGATCAACGGCAGCGGCGCGCCAAACCCAGACCGGCGAGGCCACTCAGCCACAGCGCCCAGGTGGCCGGCTCCGGCACCGGCGTCACCTCCAGCGCGATGAACTGCGTGAACTGCGCCGCGCCGAAGTTGTTGTCCGACACCAGGATCAAGGTCTGCTTGCCGCCGACCACGGGCCCGAGCGTGAGGCCCTCGATGTTGTCGAGCGCGAGCGCGCTGCCGTCGTCGTTGCGGAAGTCCGACAGGTCGGCCAGCAGCGTCTTGGCCACCGGGGTGTAGGAGGCGGCGAGCAGGCTGTCCAGGCCCGACACATCGGTGGCATTGCGCGCGTCGACATGGAACAGGCGGATCGTGTTGCCGGTGGGCAGCCCGTTCGGGCCGACACCCGGCGTGGCCGCACCGACCGCGAACGAGCGCTCCACCGCGATGAACTCGCGGTCGCCGATGGCCAGCAGTTCCACCAGGCCGTTGGTGGCAAAGCCGCCGGCCGCCGCGGGCGGCAGCACCACCGGCGCCACCTCGTAGACCCACTCGGCACCGGCCGCGCCCGTGGCGAGATTGAAGGACGCGATGCGCGACGGCGAGCCGGCCGCGGTGCTGCTGGCCGGGCCGTCCTGAACGAGCGCGTTTTCGGTCGCGGTGTACAGCGTCAACCCGTCGGTCGACAGCGTCAGGCTCTCGAAGGCGAGGTTGTTGCGGATGCCGCGGTCACCCGGCGCCGTGCCGGCCACGCTGCCCGTGGGCGCGAAGCGGCCGGGCACGGCGAAGTCGCGCAGGTACACGCCGCTGGCGCTCATCTCGCGCACCGTGGGGTCCTGCAGGCCGGCGGCGGCGCGCTGGCCCTCGTTGCTCCACAGCAGCGTGCCGGTGGCGGGGTTGAAGCGCAGCGCCTCGGGGTCCACCGTGTTGAGCGGGAACGCCGAGCCATCGGGCCGCTGGATCGTGGTGACGGCCGTGAAGCTCACGCCCGCAAAGCCCGGGGTGCCCGAGCGCTGGAACTGCGACAGGTCCAGCGAGAGCTCGTAGAAGCGGGCTGGCTGGAACTGGCTGCGGTCGTCGGCGATCGCCACATAGCGGCCGCTCGCGGCGATGCGGTCGATGCCCGAGAGCCCGCCCACCGTGGTGCCGGCGAAGACGGTGCCGCTGGGCACGATCTGCTGGCCCAGGTAGCCGAGTGTCTGGGCCGCCGCGCCCAGCGGCAGCGACAGCGCGGCCACGACGGCGAGCGCATGGAAGGGGTGGTGCGGACGGTTGCCGCGGGTCGACAAGGGGTTCATCGGGCTCTCCTCGAGGGGTTTCGGGAGAGTGTCTCGAGGGCCCGTGACAAGCAGACGAGGCCGGCGTGCGCCGGGTGGATGCTCAGACGTTGCCGGCCCAGGGCAGCAGTTCTTCTGGCGTGGGCTCGACGCGGTGCACACCGCCGAAGCCGAGCACGGCCCGCGCGGCCCGCAGGGCATCGAGCAGGCGCGCCGGGCGCTCGGCCAGCGCCACGCGGGTGCCGTCGTCCAGGCGCATCAGCAGCAGCACCAGCAGGCGGCCGGGCAGCAGCACGAGGCGGGGCGGTGGGCGGGTGGCGGCCATGGCCCCATGGTGCCCGCGGCACCGGCCGCGCGAGAGCCAGAAATGACGGCGCCTGAGCCCGCTGTTCAGCGCCGCGCGAACACCGCCCAGGCCAGCGCACCCAGGGCCACGGCACCGGCCAGGAACCACCAGCGCGTGCGGCGGGCCGGCACCGGCGGCGCGGGGGGCGCAGGCGGCTCCAGCGCCAGGTCCACCGCTGCCGCCGGCTCGGTGGCAGGCAGCGTGATGTCGGGTTCGCTCGGCTCGGGCCGGTCGAAGCCGCTGCGGAACTCCTGCAGCGTCTGCGGCCGTCGCTCGGGCCGCACCACCAGGCCGGCATCGATGGCGGCGAGGAAACTGGCCGAGTAGCGCCCGCGCGCCGCCACCTGCGCCGGCACCAGATCGTCGCGCACCAGGCGCGAGATCGACGGCATCGGCGCCTTGCCCATCGCGGCCGCGTACAGCACCGCGGCCAGCGAGTAGACGTCGCTCCAGGGCCCGGGCTTCATGGCATGGCCGTGGTCGTACTGCTCCACGGGCGAGTAGCCGGTCTTCAGGATCGAGGTGAGCTGCTGCGTGGCCTCGGCGGCCACGCGGCGGGCGGCGCCGAAGTCCAGCAGCACCGGGCGCGGCGCCTGCTCGAGGTAGTTGCCGGCGGCACGGTCATACAGCAGCAGGATGTTGTCGGGCGCGATGTCGCGGTGGACGATGGCGTGCTCGTGCAGCACCTCCAGCGCCTCCATCACCGGGTCGACCAGCTGGCGCAGCCACTTCTCGCTGGGCGGGGCGCCCAGGTCGGCGAGCCACTTCTTCAGCGTGATGCCGTCGTAGTAGGGCATGGCCATGTAGGCGGTGCCGTTGGCCTGCCAGAAGCGGTACACCTTCACCAGCGACGGGTGGTCGAAGCCGCCCAGCAGCCGCGCCTCGTTGATGAAGCTGGACATGCCCTTGCTGAAGCTCTCCTCGAAACGCGGCAGCCGCGGCACGACCTCGCCGTTGGGTGCGCGCGCGGCCAGCGTGGCCGGCAGGTATTCCTTGATGGCGACGCGGCGGTCGAGCTTGGTGTCGTGCGCGAGGTAGACGATGCTGTAGCCACCCACCCCCAGCACGCGCTCGAGCATGAACTCCTGCAGCAGGTAGCCCGGCGGCAGGTTCGAGTCGCGCTCGCGGCGCGGCACCAGCATGGTCTTCTGCTCGGCACGCTCGAAGGCGCCGTCGGCAGGGGCGGGGGCCGGGGCGGCGGGGGCTGCAGGCCGCTTCGGCGGACTGGGCTCGGTGGGGTCGAGGTCGGTCACTTGGCAGTCCTGGTGCAGTCGTGTCGCGCCAGCCCGCCTTCAGGGCTTGGCGCGGAAATCACCGCCCCAGGCGACGACGAGCTTGGCCGGATCGATGTGGCGGCGCCAGGCGGCGTTGAGCTGGGCCAGCGTGACGCGGGCCAGTGCGTCGTCGAGCTGCTGCTCGCGCTCGAAGCGGCGCTCGTGGTACAGGTTGCCGGCGAGCCGCCCGACCAGCACGCCGTCCTGGGCGCGCGCGAGCTGCCGGCTCTTCAGCAGGCCGGCGCGGCCTTGCTCGAGTTCGGCCTGCGTGAAGCCGTCGGCCAGCGAGCGCGCCAGCTCTTCCTGCAGCGCCTTCTCGACACGCGGCTGGTTCTGCGGCGCGAAGATGGCGGTGACGGTCCAGGTGGTGCCGAGGTCTTGCACCGGGAAATCGAACCAGCTGCGCACGTCGTAGCTGAGGCCTTCCTTCTCGCGGATGCGGGTCCACAGGCGCGAGTCGGTGTCGCGGCCGAACAGGTGGTTGGCCAGCAGCAGCGCCGGGTGGTCGGGGTGGCGGTCGTCGATGGGCAGCACCAGGCGCGCGGCCAGGTTGGCGTTGGCCTTGTCGGGCGTGGCCTCGACGAAGCGCTGCGCCGCCACCGGCGCCTGCGGCCGCGGCACGCGGGCCTGCGGCTCTGGGCCGCCGGCGGGCTGGCGCCAATCGCCGAAGGCCTTGGCCAGCGCACTGCGCACGGCGGCCACGTCCATGTCGCCCACGGCCGCGAACTCGCCGCGCTGCGCGCTGACGAAGCGGCGGTGGAAGGCCTTCACCTGATCGAGCCTGACGGCCTTGACCGCGGCCGCCTCTTCCTCGAAGCTGGCGACGTGGCGCAGGTCGCCCGCCGGCCAGCCGCTGCCATGGCGCTCGATGCGCTTGTCGACCACGGCGCTGGGGTCTTCGCGCGCTTCTTCCAGGCCCACGAGCCACTGGCTGCGCGCTTCTTCCAGCGGGCCGGCCTCGAAGGCCGGCTCGCGCAGCAGCCGGCCGATCAGCTCGATGACGGCCGGCAGGCGGTCGCGCCGCGTCACCACGGAGACGCTGATCGAATCGCCCGTGCCCGAGATCGACACCTGCGCCTGCAGTTCGTCGAAGCGGTCGGCGATCTGCTGCCGCGTGAGGCCCGCGCCGCCCTTGTCGATGAGCGCGCCGGCCAGTTGCGCCACCGTGCGCTGGCCGAACAGCGACTTCTCGGTGCCGTGGTGCAGCGCGAGCCGAAAGCGCACCGCGCGGCCGCGCGTGCCCTTGGGCAGCAGCGCGTAGCGCAGGCGTGTTGGGCCACTCACCTGGCCCGCCACGGTGCGCGCGTCGAGCGTCGCCGGGCGCGGGTCGAAGGACTCGGCCAACGCGGCCGCGGGGTCGCCCTTGTAGCCCTCGACCAGCCGCGCCACGTCGACCTTGGCCGGCGTCGGCGCCCGGTCGGCCGCGCGCACCGGCTCGTAGATGGCGACGCTGCGGTTGTCGCGCTTCAGAAAGGCGCGGGCAACGCGGTTGACGTCGTCCAGCGTGACCGCGCGCACGCGGTCACGGGCCAGGAAGTACAGGCGCCAGTCGCCCTGCGCGATGGCCTCGGACAGCGCCACGCCGATGCGCTCGGGGTCGGCGAAGCCGTTGTCCCAGTTGTTGAGCCAGGCCTGGCGCGCGCGCTGCAGTTCCTCGGCCGTGACGGGCTCGGTGGCCACGCCGTCGAGCACGGCCGTCATCGCGGCGCGCGCCGCGGCCATGTCCTGCCCCGGGGCGAGCGCGGCGCCGACGATCAGCGACGACGGCTCGGCCCAGCTGAGCGTGGCGCTGAAGGCCTGTGCCGCCTGGCCCTTCTCGACCACGCGCTTGTGCAGCCGGCCCCCGGGCGTGTCGCCGAGCACCTGGGCCAGCATCTGCGCCGCGGCGAAGTCGGGGTGCGGGCCGGGCGGCACGTGGTAGCCGATGTAGATGAGCGGTGCGCCACCGACGCGCCGCACCGTGACGACGCGCTCGCCGTCCTGCGCCGGGTCGAGCGTGTAGGTGGGCTCGAGCACGCGCGTGGGCTTCGGGATGGCCCCGAAGCTCTGCTGCACCCAGGCCAGCACCTGGGCGGTGTCGAACTTGCCGGCGACGATGAGCGTGGCGTTGTCGGGCTGGTAGTAGCGGCGGTAGAAGGCCTGCAGCCGCGTGATGTCGACATTCTCGATATCGGTGCGCGCGCCGATCGTGCTCTTGCCGTAGTTGTGCCAGTCGTACATGGTGCCCAGCAGGCGCTCGAACAGCACGCCGCCGGGGTTGTTCTCACCGGCCTCGAACTCGTTGCGCACCACCGTCATCTCGGTCTCGAGGTCACTCTTCGCGATGAAGCTGTTGACCATGATGTCGGCCTGCCAGCTGAGGTACCAGCGCAGGTTGGCGTCGTCGGCGGCGAAGCTGGCGAAGTAGTTGGTGCGGTCGGTCCAGGTGCTGCCGTTGGCACGCAGGCCGCGGCGCGCGAACTCGCCGAGCGCGTTTTTCGTCGTCGGCGTGCCCTTGAAGACCAGGTGCTCCAGCAGGTGCGCCATGCCGGTTTCGCCGTAGTTCTCGTGCCGGCTGCCGACGCGGTAAGTGACGTTGACGGTGGTCGTGGGCTTGCTGTCGTCGGGCACCAGCAGCACCTGCAGGCCGTTGGCCAGGCGGTACTCGGCGATGCCCTCGACGGTGGTCACGGCCACCGGGGTCGGGCCCTGCGACGGCTGTCCCTGGGCTGACGCCGCAGGGGCCGCGGCCCACAGGCAGAAAGCCAGCCCGATGGGCACGAGGCGTGAGAAAACAACGTTCAGTGCGCGCATGAGGCCAGTGTAGGGGGCTGCAGCCCCCGTCTCCCGGGGGGGGCGCCCCTCGAAACCGGCCGCGGTCACGCACGATTCATGCTTGCCCCGTGCAATGCGGGCCTGCGGTGCGCTGCAGGCACATTTTTTTTTTCCAACTGTCCACCAGGAGCATTTCAATGAACAAGACCATGAGCAAGACACTCGGGGCCGCCACCGCGGCAGTCGCCTTTTCGCTGCCGGCCCAGGCCGTGACCATCGTCCAGTGGGACTTCGAAGGCAGCACCACGCCGGCCGATCTGATCGACTCGGGCACATCGCCCTCGGTGGCCGCCAGCCTGGGCAGCGGCACGGCCCTGGGCGTGCACGCCGGCTCGGCCACCGACTGGAGCACCCCGGCCGGCAACGGCTCGGCCAACTCGTTCAGCAGCAACACCTGGGCCGTGGGCGACTACTACCAGTTCAGCTTCAGCACCAGCGGCTTCACCGCCTTGCTGCTGAGCGTCGACCAGATCGGCAGCAACACCGGCCCGCGCGACTTCAGCCTGGGCTACAGCACCGACGGCGTCAGCTTCACGCCGTTCGCCAGCTACAACGTGGCCTCGGCGCCTTCGTGGAGCTCGACCACCTACAACCCGGTCCACACCTACAGCTTCGACCTCTCGGGCGTGAGCGCCCTCGACGACCAGGCCCTGGTGGTGATCCGGCTGAGCAACAGCAGCACGTTCGCCATCAACGGCGGCACGGTGGCCGCGGGCGGCACCGGGCGCGTCGACAACTTCACCGTGATGGCCACGCCGGTGCCCGAGGCCGGCACCGCCGCCATGCTGGCCGCGGGCCTGGCCGTGCTGGGCTTCGTCGCGCGCCGTCGCCGCGCCTGAGCCAGGGGCCCCTTGATGAACACCCCCTTTCGCACCCGCCTGCATCCGCTGGGCCGCGCCGCCCGCACCGCCCTGGCCGGCTCGCTGCTGACGCTGGCCGCCGGCGCCACGCTGGCGCAATCCATCGGCACGCTGCAAGGCACCGGGCATCTGTCGACGTTTGCGAACAGCAGCGTCAGCAACATCGCCGGCGTCGTCACGGCCGTGGCCAGCAACGGCTTCTGGTTCCAGGACAACGGTGACGGCAATCCGCTCACGTCCGACGCGCTCTTCGTGTTCCGCGGCAGCGCCAGCAAGCCGCTGGTCGGCGACGCCGTGCTCGTGACCGGCCAGCTGCAGGAGTTCCGCCCGGGCGGCAGCGCCACGAACCTGACGCTGACGCAGATCAACGCCACCGTCGCCGGCGGCCTGTTCACGGTGCAGACCAGCGGCAACGCGCTGCCGGCTGCGCGCATCATCGACACCGGCTTCCTGCCGCCCAGCGCCATTGCGGCGGCCGTGGGCAACGTCGAGACCGCGCCCGGCTACGTGCTGCAGCCCACGCTGTACAGCATGGACTTCTACGAAAGTCTCGAGGGCATGCGCGTGACGCTGCCCAGCGCGGTGAGCAGCGGCCCGCGCAACAGCTTCGGCGAGCTGACGCTGGTGCCGACCGCGGCGCTGTCGCAGCCCGGCGTGCTGCAGGCCTCGCGCGGCGGCGTGGTCATCGGCCCGGGCCAGTTCAACGGCATGCGCCTGCAGATCGACGACCGCCTGGCCGCCACGCCCGTGGCCAACAGCGGCGCGGTGCTGAGCAACGTGACGGGGGTGATGGACTACGCGTTCAGCAACTACGAGCTGCTCGTCACCAGCACGCCCACGGTGGTGAGCAACAACCTCACGCCCGAGGTCGCCACCATTCCCACGGGCCACTTCGGCCTGGCCAGCTACAACGTCGAGAACCTCGGCGGCAATGCGGCACCGGCACGCTTCACGGCCATCGCCAACCAGCTGGCCACCAACGTGGGGGCGCCGCACCTGATCAGCCTGCAGGAGATCCAGGACAACAACGGCGCCACCAACAACGGCATCGTCGCCGCCGACGTGACGCTGAACACCCTGGCCACGGCGCTGAACAGCGCCACCGGCCGCAGCTATGCCTGGGTGACGGTGAACGGCGTGAACAACGCTGACGGCGGCGAGCCCGGCGGCAACATCCGTCAGGCCTTCATGTACGACACCGCGCGCGTCAGCTTCGCCGGCGTGGTCGGCGGTGCGCTCGATGCCGTCAGCGCCATCGCCAGCCCCTCGGGCCAGATCGTGCTGAACCTGGGCGCCGGCCGCATCGACCCCACGAACCCCGCGTTCGCCAACAGCCGCAAGCCGCTGGTCACGGAGTTCACGGTCGACGGGCAGCAGATCATCGTCATCGCCAACCACTTCAACAGCAAGGGGGGCGACCAGCCGCTGTACGGCCCGGCCCAGCCGCCGGTGCGCAGCAGCGAGACGCAACGCCTGGCGCAGGCGCAGGCGGTGGCCTCGTTCGTGCAGGGCCTGCTGGCGATCAACCCGAACGCCAACATCGTGGTGACGGGCGACCTGAACGACTTCCAGTTCGCCGACTCGCTGGCACCGCTGGCCGCCGCGGGCCTGTTCAACCTGACCGACACGCTGCCCGAGAACGAGCGCTACACCTACGCGTTCGAGGGCAACCTGCAGGCGCTGGACCACACCTGGGTGTCGGCCAACCTGCGCAACGCCGGCGCGGTGTACGACATCGTGCACGCGAACTCGGAGTTCGTGTCGCAGGTGTCCGACCACGACCCGGTGCTGATGACGCTGGGCATGGTGCCGGCGCCGGTGCCCGAGCCGGCCACCTGGCTGATGATGGCGCTGGGCATGGCCGGGCTGGTGGCGCGCGCACGGCGGCGCGCGCTCTAGGCTCCGCAGGCCGCCGCGGCCGTCCGACCCCGTGTTCAGGGGGTCGGGTGAGCCGCGGCTCGGGGCGCTCTCGCGGTAACCAGCAAGCCCACTGGAGACCGCCCATGAACCGACTGCCCTTGCGCACGGCCCTCGTCATCGCCTCGATGGCGGCGGCCGCCCTCTTTGCCGCCTCGGCCCGCGCCGGGGCGCTGTACGGCAACTTCGATCCCTTCGCCGCCACGGCCGACTACAGCACGACGCAGTACGCCGACCTTTCCGGCTCGTGCAACGGCGCCATCGGCTGCACCTGGATCAACGCCTACTCGGCCAGCTTCGACTTCACGGCCGAGGCCAGCGGCATGCTGGCCAAGGCCTTCCTGCCGATGCTGGCCCCCTACACGATGCCGGGCGCCGAGCGCATCGACGGGCTGACGCTCACCAACAGCGCCGGCGAGATCGTCGCCCGCGGGGGCTTCTACGGCCGCGACGCGCCCATCGGCACGATGCAGGTCTACGAGCTCGATCTCTTCGCCAGCCTCCACGCCGGCCAGTCGGTGCCGAGCGGCGTGCTGGCCGCCGACGCCCTCGAGATGGTGGCCGGCGAGACCTACACCGCGCACTTCGCCCAGACCTCCGGCTCGATGTCGGGCGCGCAGTGGATGAAGAGCGACGCGGTGCCGGCCGGCGGCCAGGCCCGCGTGCACTGCGCGACGAACGTCGGCGGCATCTGCGCCGTCTTCGACTGGGCGCTGGGCGGCTGGACCTACCCGATCGGCGTGAGCACCACCGCCGCCATGACCGACTACCTGCCCGCGCTGCACCTGGCGGGCACGTTCAGCGGCCCTACGCCGCCGTCGGGCGTGCCGCTGCCCTCGACTGCGGCGCTGCTTGGCGCCGCGGGCCTGGCGTCCGTGTGGGTGCGGCGGCGCAGGCCGGGCGCTGCGCGGGCCGGTGCTCAGGCCGCATAGCGCCGCAGCCGCTCCAGATCGAGCACGCGCACGCCGCCGTACTCGACGCGGATCACGCCGGCGGCATCCAGCGCCGTGAGCGCCTCGTTCACGCGCTGCCGGCTCAGGCCCACGAGGTAACCGAGCTCCTGCTGCGTGATGCGCAGCCGCTCACCCACGCCCGGGTACAGCACCGGGTGGAACAGCGCCGCCAGGTTGCGCGCCACGCGCTCGTCGGGGTGCGTGAGGCGGTCGATCTCGCGCGCGGCGATGAACTGCCCGAGCCGCTCGTTGAGCTGGTTCATGACGAAGCGGTTGAAGGCGATGCTACGGCCGAGCAACCAATAGAACGTGTCGGTCGGGATGCCCGCCACCACGCTGGGCCGCAGGGCCTGGATGTTGTAGCGGTAGACCTCGTTCTTCAGCACC
>Ga0068877_10004937_pt1 | contig 10308 bp, 7 predicted proteins | sample NOAtaG_FD_66437 | JGI IMG/M metagenome (GOLD analysis project Ga0068877, IMG submission 66437) | Freshwater lake microbial communities from Lake Erie, under a cyanobacterial bloom - NOAA_Erie_Diel6S_1000h metaG | ecosystem: Environmental > Aquatic > Freshwater > Lake | place: USA: Ohio, Lake... | reverse complement strand
TTTAACCCAAGAACCCGGAAGGGGCTCTATCACCCCCAAAGGAGGGGTTTTTGCTTGAAAGAGGTGGTAAAATCGGAGTTTTGGGTAAAATAGGGCGTGCTTAGCGAAGTCTATTCGGTAAACTTTGCGGCTTGGGTTCGCTTTAACGCAGTTATGTGGAACCTTGTTCGTAATGGAATATGCGTCGACATCGATTGACTTGTGAGTTTTCGATGGGCACGGCTCAAAATTGAGTTTGTTGTCAGGGAGTCAGTGACGCTGGTCGTGGTATACCCTTTGTTTTTTGGAGAATTGAAATGCGTCGATTGATTATTGCCTTGGCGATCGTTGGATGTTCGATTGCTACTTCCGCTAGCGCTTCGGCTGGCATTTTTGGCCGCAACAAGGATTGCAGCGGTGCTGCTGCTTCTTGCTGTGCCCCAGCCCCTGCTCCCGCACCAGCTTGCGACAGTGCATGTGCACCTGCTCCAAAGCGAGAAGGTCTTCTGACCCGATTGCACGCTCGTAAGGCAGCTTGCAGTGCACCTGCTGCTTCCGCTTGTGCACCTGCACCAGCACCAGCCCCAGCTTGTGACACCGGATGTGCACCTGCTCCGAAGCGAGAAGGACTATTGGCACGTTTGCATGCTCGCAAGAAGGCTTGCAGCGGTGATGCAGCCCCGGCAGCTTGCTGCGATGCAGCTCCAGCACCTTGTGCAGCACCAGCTCCAGCACCTTGTGCAGCACCAGCTCCAGCACCTTGTGCAGAACCAGCACCATGCGCAACACCAGCACCAAGCTGCGAAGCTGACCCATGTGCTAAGCCAGCTCGTCCAAAGTTGCTTTCGGGTTTGATGGCCAAGAGCAAGAGCCGTCGTTCGAGCTGCGGTGCTCCAGCAGCACCGAGCTGCTGCGATGCTGCTCCAGCTCCAATCGCCGTAGCTGCCCCAGTCGCCACTCCAGCTTGTGGTTGCAACTAATTTTAAACTTCAGATGCCGATCCCTATAGATTGTGAACCATTCATGATCGCTCGGTAAGGATGGAACATCAAAAAGCGGTCTTCGAAAGGGGATCGCTTTTTTTGTGCCTGCTTTTGCGATTCTCCTTATACTCAAAACACAAATATTCGTCCGATGCGATTCAGCCTTTTTCCAACTAAATCCTCTAACGAGACGGTTTCCATCGAAGAGAGTTTCGTGCAAGCTGGTCAAGGCTCGCGAGTTGTTGTATTCCTGCATGGTTTATTCGGATCGACCGAACACTGGACAGGAACCATGGAGCATCTTGCCGAAGATTATCGCTCGATCGCCGTCCAATTGCCCTTGGATCGGAAAGGGGATCGGCGTAACCATGGGGTACAGACGATCGGTGAGCTCACCGAGATGGTCGATCGATCACTCGAGGCTGCCAAGGTGGATTATCCTGTTGTATTGGTTGGTAATTCCCTTGGAGGATTACTTTCAATTGATTACGCACTCAGATATCCGGATCGAGTCTGTGGCTTAGTGCTGGCTGGGTCTGCGGGGCTGCAAGAAAGAAGTCTGACTGACGGAAACAAGCCCAAGGCAACTCGTGAGTTCGTTCGGGGTGTGATCGGTGGAATTTTTCATGACCAAGCTCTGGTGACCGATGAACTGGTTGAAGACTGGTTTGAAACGATGAGCGATCGAAACTACACTCGCTTTATTCTTCGAATATCACGCGCGACGCGAGATCGGAACGTTCAACGGGAACTCGATCAAATCAACACCCCAACGCTGATCGTCTGGGGGATGAACGACCAAATTACCCCTCCAGAGGTCGGGCGAAATTTCCAATCGAGTATCCGAGGTTCGAAGATCGTTTTTCTGGAATCATGTGGTCATGTGCCAAACGTTGAGCAGCCCGATCTGTTCAATCAACATCTGATCGAATTCTTACCGCAGTGTTTTGCCTAGCCTCTTAAATATTAGTCATCATGAAGTTCACCCAACGAGCCTTTTTCATCATCACTCTTGCCACATCGAGTTTGCTCGGTATGTCTGTAGAGGGACGTGCTCAAGAGCCCATCGAAATCCGGATGGCCAGCGATTTTGCCCTTTCTCCCGACGGAGAAACTTTGGTCTTTCGCTGGGCAAACGAGCTGTGGTCAACTTCTATCGAACCAAATGGCTCGATCAAGCGACTGACGAACCATCCTGCTGTCGATAGCCAACCAAGATTTTCTCCCAACGGCAAGCAGATTGCCTTTATCAGCAACAGAAGCGGATCGAATCAAATCTATGTAATGCCTGCCGAAGGAGGCATACCACAGCAAAAAACGTTTCATTCTGAAGGTTACTCGCTTGCCGATTGGTTCCCTGACGGAAACAGTGTTTTAGCGGTTGCCAGCCGAGACCACTTCTGGCGAGGATCGAATCGCATGATGCAAATCGATTTGACCAAGCGATCGGCCGAAAAGATGCTTCTGGACGATGCGGCAGCCAATCCAAAATTATCGAACGATGGCAAGAAAATACTGTTTACGCGCGAGGGTGAACGCTGGTGGCGGAAAGGGTACCGCGGCGAGCGTGCTGCACAGATTTGGATGCTCGATTTGCAAAGCGGTGCAACAAGCGAACTGCTCCACGAAAAAGTTGAAAGCTTGTGGCCCTTATGGATGCCAGGTGGAAAAGGTTTCTATTTTGCAAAAGGAACCGATCACGGACTGGATCTGTGGCGATACCGGTTTTCCTCCGATGACCAACCCGCAAGACAACGCAAAGTCTTGGGATTTCAAGATGACTCGATCGCCGAACCAACCATTTCTCGCAACGGTTCGACAATCGTCTTTCGACACCTCTTTGACACCTACGTTTTGCATCCAGGCAAAGATGATCAGCCCATCAAACTAGACCTCAAGGTCGCATCAGACACCGATTTGCCGGAGGATATTCAAAGAAATACGGTGAATCGAGCAGATCAGGTCGCATTCACCGACGATGGGCTTGAAATCGCCTTTACCCTCAACGGTGATCTTTGGCTTATGGACACCGAACTCAAAGAGCCCATTCAGGTAACACGCACCGATGGCTATGAAGAATCTCCGATCTTCTCGAACGACGGAAAATCTCTTTGGTTTACCCGAAAAGAGAACGGACAAGTAGACCTGTGGAAAGTTGAACCCAAAGAGCCAACCAAATATTGGTGGCAACAAAAGGAGTTCGTCGAGACCCGTATGAGCGAGTCGGCAGGTTCCAAATCGAACTTGCGATTTACCCCCAACGGCAAGCATCTGTTGTTTGTCCAAGGTCGTGGCAATTTGGTGGCGATGAACGTTGATACCAAAGAAATCACAAGCCTTGTCGAGAGTTTCAGCGAACCGAGTTTTTCGATTTCTCCCGATAGCCGCTGGATTGCTTACGACTCCCAGGACAATGATTTCAACAGTGAAATTTGGATTATGCCACTGGATAAGCACGCACCAGCGGTCAACGTTTCGCGTCATCCAGACAACGATCAATCACCAGTCTTCTCACCTGATGGAAAGATCTTGGCCTTCACTGGAAGAAGATCCAAGGAAGAGAGCGATATTTACTACGTCTACCTACAGAAGGAATTCGACGACGAATCCTCGCGCGATCGAACCATCGAAAAGGCGATCGAAACGATGAAGAAGAAGAGGCCCAAGTCGGCTGGATCAGAGCCTAAGGCCGACGGCGGTTCGCAGGACACGAAAACTCTTGAGAACAAGAATCAGGAGAACAAACCAAGCGAGTCCAAAGTGTCTGACCCCAAAACGGCCGAGGAGAAACCCAAGCCGGAGAAGGCGACTGAACCTGAACCGAAACTGGTTCGGATCGATTTTGATAAGATCCATCAAAGGCTTCGAAGGATCAATCTCCAAGATACCCGAGAGACCAACCTGATCTTTTCTCCCGACGGGAAGAAGCTCGCGTTTTCAGCCAGTGTTGAGGGCAAGTCCGGATGGTACAGTGTCGAGTTCCCAGACAAACTCACTCCGAAAATCATGAGTTCGACGGTCTTGAGTGATGCTCGCTGGACAAAATCGTCAGGGAGTATTTTAGGTCTTTCGAAAGGGACTCCAACGAAACTAGAAAACGGTGAGAAGGAAACAGGCTTCGGATTTAGCGTGACACATGATCGTTCCAGATCGGGTCGCTTCCGTGAAGGGTTCAATGCTGCGTGGTTGGCAATGAATGAAATCTGGTACGACCCAGCGATGGGAAACAGGAACTGGGAGCAAATCCGTCGCAAGTATGCTGATGCCGCTTCGAGGGCATTCGATGAGCGGGGTCTTGCCGAAGTTATTGAATTGATGCTGGGCGAACTCAACGGTTCTCACTTGGGCTTTACACCATCGATCGGTAGCACCGTCGAATCTGACGCACCACGGAAACGCGAGCATCCAACGGCTCATCTTGGTGCTCGATTTGATCCGAGCCACCTTGGTCCTGGGCTAAAGGTTCGCGACGTGTTGCCCGAGAGTCCTAGCGATAAAGCCAAGAGTCGTCTCAAAGCCGGCGATATCATCTTGAGTATCGATGGTACTCGGGTGGATCCGTCGATGGATCTGACTCAGGTTCTTAATGGTCCTTTGGATCGAGACATACAGCTCGTGGTTCAGAGGGCGAAAGACGACGGTAGTGAGGAACTCAATTTGTCATTGCGTCCAATCCCTTATGGCCGACTGCGTCCTCTCCTTTATGAGCAATGGCTGGAAACCAACCGCCAGATGGTCGAAAAGCTTTCCAATGGAAAATTAGGATACTTGCATATCCAAGCCATGGATGAGTCGAGCTTTTTAGAGTTCGAGCAGCAGCTTTACAACGTTGGATATGGCAAGGAGGGGTTGGTGATTGATGTTCGGGACAACGGAGGTGGTTCGACAACAGACCACTTGCTGACTTCTCTGACGCAGCCAAAGCACGCGATCACGGTTCCTCGGGGTGGTGGAACTGGGTATCCGCATGATCGGATGATTTACGCAACATGGTCAAAACCGATCGTTGTTTTGTGCAATCAAAATAGCTACAGCAACGCAGAGATTTTTAGTCATGCGATCAAAGCATTAGGGCGAGGGAAATTGGTCGGTGTGCAAACTGCCGGTGGAGTTGTTAGTACAGGAGTTGCCAGGGTCAACGACATCGGGGTGCTAAGGGCTCCGTTCAGGGGTTGGTTTTCGATTCGCGATGGTAGCGACATGGAGCTTCACGGAGCTGAGCCGGATTTTGTGATCTGGCCTGCACCAGGCGAGATCCCGGCGGGCATCGACAAGCAGCTTGAGATAGGGGTCGACGTTCTGCTTGAGGAGGTTGCAAAAGTACCTGCGTTGCCCAAGCCAAAGTATGCTACCGGCCATGAGTAGGCTGGCCTTATTCGGCTATCGAGTCCACGGCAATCTCGGGCAGGATCGTCTCGACAGAACCGCTGATGGACACTGATGAACGCTGATGAAAACCAAGAGGGGATTCATCGTACTTGTGCTAGTGGGCGAACTGCTTTTCGGGAGTGTTCTGTGGTCTAGCAGAATAACCACGTGTGGGTCGGAGCCCCGCCCTACGGATCACTCGAAACGTAGTCCGGGTCTCCAGGCCCGGCGGTGGTTTATCTGAATAGCGACGTGCGGGTCGGAGCCCCGCCCTACGGATCACTCGAAACGTAGTCCGGGTCTCCAGGCCCGTAAGTTTGGACTGAGTATCAAACACGCTCAAGCAGAATGGCTTCGGCGTGAAGGCCCGGCCCGAAACCTAGCACAAGCCACAAACCCTTTTCACGAGGTAAACCTTCGCTTTCAGATCGCCTTAGTATCTCTTCCATGATAAACACGATTGTAGGTGAAGACATATTGCCATAATTGGCCAAAGTTTCCCGGCTTGCACTCAGGCTCTCGGATCCTAGTCCTATCGCTTCCTCTACCGCATCAAGGATCCTTGGTCCTCCCGGATGAACCACCCACTGCTTGATCTCTTTGGTGGATACCCCGAGTGTCCCAAGCCAAGTTTCAAGAGGTGCACGTAACTCCCCTTCGATTCTCATAGGAACCTGTGACGAAAGGGTCATTTGAAAACCATGGTCTCCGATTTTCCAAGTCATCAAGTCAGCCGAATCTGGGACTTTGAGGGATAACGAGGAGACCATTCGCCAACTTGGATCGACCTGAGGCATCGCAAGTGCTTGGCGATAAGGAACGACAATCGCACTGGCCGATCCATCGGAAAACAACGAATTGGCGACGATCTGCTCGGGATCCTCGCTGTACTGCTGATGAATGCTGCACAATTCCACAGAACTCACCAAAGCAACAGCATCGCCATCGGCTTGACAGATCGCTTGTGCGACCCGCAGTCCGTTGACCATCGCATGGCACCCCATGAATCCAACATGGACTCGTTGGACAGTCTCCCTGAGCTTGTGGGCTTGAATCAGGGCATGATCCAAACCCGGAGCGACAAAGCCTGTACAAGATACCGTAACCAAATGCGTGATTCGCGATGGTGTTATGCCGGCTCGATCGATCGCCAATCGACTGGTTTTGCAAATCAATGGCCCAGCATGTTGGGCATAGACTTCCATGCGCTGGGCGGTTGTCGGGCCGTAAGGTGCTGTCTCGGTTGGCGGGGTATAAAAAGATTGGCGAAGATCTGGTTCAAGATGATCGGGACCAAGCAAAACACTCGATCGTCGGCGCACGCCCGATTTTTGATAGAGTTTCGGTAGTACCTTGTTCCAACGCTTCGTAATACCCAATCGTTGCACAACTCCTGCCGCAACATCTTGGTCGATCACACCGTCTGGTATTCCTGTGGCAATCGAGATGATCGTCGCTGGTTCTTGTTGGTCATCCATTATTGCACTGCATCTTTCATCACACGGTTCCTTAGTGGCGGGATCCAGTCAAAAGCCTTAAGCACCCATTTGGCGCGGGTCGGATGACGTGCTTGCTTGGCTACCCAATGGCAAACACGCTGTCGAACTCGCCGGTGGCTAGCTACATAGTCTTCCCATGCTTTTTTGCTTGCGCCTCTAAAGTTCGGATCTCGTACGTCGCGCACCAAAAGCGGTACGAGGATCTCTGCGTTCTCCAAGGCCCATGACATGCCTTCGCCTGTGAAGGGTTCAACGTAGCCAAGTGAATCTCCAACGACATAGACACCTTTGCTCGCAACCCGTGCAGACACGCGGGTTAATGCTGGTGTAGCCATCCACTGACAACGCATCAAAAATTCAGTATCACGCAATCCACAGTCGCTCAAGATTTGACTCACGGCCCTTGGAATGCTCTTGGTATCTGAAACCACATGAGGATCAATCGCGGATGCAAAATCCACATTGTTACCGTCGGTAAAACAGATTCCTACATACCCATGCTTGGATGCTAGCATGTGCAAACAGCGTCTTGACGGCTCAAGCAAGCTTCTTAAATCCTCACATTGCTCGACGATCGAATCGAAATCAACGATCGCTTGAACACCTATCCGAGATTCAGGATCGACCCATGTTGGCCACTGATCTATGGGCTTAAGCGGGGATCGTGTAAGCCCTGCGGCAACAATGACGGTTCTGGCTGATGCAATATTGCTTTGTTGCTTAGCCTCCGAATCGCCATCGCTACTTTGGGTAGGCTTCAGACGTACATGGACGACAGAGCAATCGTCATCGAATGAAGAAAGCCTTGCAGGAGCTTCTGCTTCTAGTGAAGCATAAGTCCCTTCGAGGAAAGTGGCACCACATGCCTTGGCTCGCTCAACCATAAGAGCATCCAAAGTGGACCTCCGGACACTCGTGAGGTTCGGTATTGGCCAACGATATGTAGCAGAATCCATCTGTAAGTGAATTTCGCTAAGATCGATCGATCCGGCCCTGCGAATATCTGCAAGCAGCCCCAATCGTTGCAAGGAGAGTTGCGCTCGATGGTTCAGGCACCCGCCACAGACCTTTTCCCTTGGGAAGCGTTTGGATTCGACGAGCAACACCTTCAAACCCGCTTGAGCCGCCAAGATGGCACATGCCGAGCCTGCCACACCTGCGCCGATGATGATCGTGTCCCAAGTCCTTTCGCAATGCCGCTGGATCTCTGATGAGCTCATGATAGGGACCGGGGTTTTTCCCAGATCAATGTGTATCGCTCCGGCCAGTGTTTCTTTACGCGAACTCCATCGAGGCCAGAGCGGCTTGCCAAGGACAGGATTTCCGGAATGGTGAATGCGGCTCGAACCGATTGAGGACCATCGAAGTGCACCACTGGTGAGCGAGACAAAATCCAGCAACCGACTTTAGCCAGAAGCCAGCCCATCGTTGTTCGATGCAAGTCGTCGGCGATCACCGCCACCTTGGATAAGCTAGCACTACGCTTGAGCAATTCGATAACAGAATTTTCATCAAAGTGGTGCATGAATAGCGAGTTGATGACGATGTCAGCCGATGCTGTAGGGGCTTCTTTGTCCGAATCAGAGAGCGCATCGATTTGCTGAAAGCGAATGTCTCTTGGGGTGTATCCTGATTGGTGTGCTAGTTTCCTTGCCGATTCGATGGCGTAGGGGCTGATATCCCAGCCGATCGACTCAATTGATAGGTGCTTTGAAAGCATCCGATGCAATGCGATAAGGTTCTCACCGTTGGCGCATCCAATGTCCAAGAGCGTCCAGTGCGGTTGATTTTTCTGCTTGGCTACATTCAAAATCGAGTTAGCAAGATACGCTACCGTACCCGAGAAGCGATTGATTCGACGAAGACCCTTCAGGGCCAATTCGTGTTCGGCAATTGGTAGTTGAGGATCATCCATCCTCTCGGGTACCAAGTGCCGGCGATTCAGATTGGGTACAAAAAGCATGCCTAAGGATACCCAATCTGGACCGAGAAGATAAGCCCAAGACCTTTTGATACGACCACACAGTGCCAACGGAAATTAAAACACCATAACTTGTTTTTAAACGGATTGTATTGCGATGGATTTATCTGGGGTGGCAATTCACTCCTCTTCACGCTTAGACTGGACAGAAGTACGTCCAAGTTCGTACGACTGATTTTTGGAGTCCTAAGGATGTGTCAAGTCTGTAAAGTGGTGCGGTTTTTCTTAATTGCGTCGCTGTTCATTGCGTCGACGAAGATGCACGGCCAAGAGGCAGGTGCCAAGAAGGTCGAGTACCAGCCTGGAGATTTGAATCTCGATGTGAGTCGCGTTTACATCTTTGTGGACAAAACCAACAACCTTGGACACAGTCATGGAGTTGAGGGGAAACTCAAGGCAGGGCAGGTGCTTACCGATTCGCAAAGTCCCTCGAAGCTTGTGTTCGATATGCGATCCTTTGTTGCCGACACCGAAACGGCCAGGAAGGTTTTTGGCATTGATGCTTCGATTGACACAGCAACGGTCAAAAAAGTGAATCAAAACATGCTCGGAAAAGAGATCCTTGACGTGCAAGGATTCCCGGAGGCTAGCCTTGATAAAGCTAGTTTACGGAAGACGGGCAAGCAGTCTGCAAAGGGGCTTGATGAGTACCAGCTCGAAGGTGATTTCACGCTTCATGGAGTATCCCGCCACGTTGTCATTCCCTGCGACATGGAGATCAAAGATGGCTGGCATCACCTGAGAGGGCGCTTCACGATTCGTCAGACGGATTTTGGAATCAAGCCTTATTCAAAGGCGTTCGGTGCTGTTGGTATCAAAGACGAGTTAGTGATCATGGGCGATTTGTGGGTGGTGCCAAGCAAATGATAGAGTTTCCGGATGTTGCAAAGGGTGTTATCAAAAATCATTACGATATCATCACCCCGTTTTACCGGCTTTTTTGGGGGCCACATATTCACCATGGGTATTGGGATGCAGACGAAAGTTCGCAGCTTGCTCAGGTTCAATTGACCGAGCAACTCGCCAAAGCCGCGTCGATCGCATCGGGCAGTCAAGTGATCGATATTGGCTGTGGGATGGGTGGTTCCAGCGTTTGGCTAGCAAGGAACCTCAATTGCCAGGTCACAGGTGTGACTCTCAGTTCTGTTCAACGCTTCTATGCGAATTTGGCAGCGGGAATGGGGCGCGTGAAGCCTCGTCCAAAGTTTCTTCGTTACGATGCAGAGGTGATCGAGTTTCCAGTCGCGTCGGCCGATGTGGTTTGGAGTATCGAGTGCACTGAGCACTTTTTTGACAAACCCAAGTTTTTCAAGAAAGCAGGAACTTGGCTTAAGCCGGGCGGTAGATTTGCTCTGTGTGCTTGGCTTGCAGGAAGCGGGCCTTTAAGTGAGCAACAGGTGGCGCTGACTCGCAAGGTATGCCATGGCATGTTCTGTCCGTCGCTTGGAACCCAAGAGGATTATTGCCAATGGTTTCGCGAAGCAGGTTTGACAGTAAC
>Ga0068877_10004933_pt1 | contig 10312 bp, 6 predicted proteins | sample NOAtaG_FD_66437 | JGI IMG/M metagenome (GOLD analysis project Ga0068877, IMG submission 66437) | Freshwater lake microbial communities from Lake Erie, under a cyanobacterial bloom - NOAA_Erie_Diel6S_1000h metaG | ecosystem: Environmental > Aquatic > Freshwater > Lake | place: USA: Ohio, Lake... | reverse complement strand
AACAGCAGCGAACCGCAGGACGGGTTCTCGTGCCGTTGTGTGAGGGATAGATGAGCCTCAGGCGATCGCGCTCTTCGTACCCTTATGCCCCCGCACCTGCACATAGGCCGCTGCGCAGCGCGATCACGGTGGGCTTCAACGATGCGTGGGCCTATGGTGTGGCGATCGACGCGGAGGACCGCATCTATGTGACGGGCAGCTATAACGGGAACGCTGACTTCGGTGGTGGTGTCACGCTGAACAGCCTGGGTGTCGACGACATCTTCCTGGCGCGTTACGACACGGCGGGTACCTGTCTGTGGGCACGGCGTGCGGGCAGCAGCGGAAGCAGCGATGAGGCCCGCGGCGTGGCTGTATCGGCGGATGGAGCGGTGTTCATCGCGGGCTTCAGCGGCGGAACCACCATCGGGTTCGACGGCATCAGCATCCCCAACGCGGGCAACTTCCGCCAGTTGGTGATCGCGCGCTACGACAGCACCGGCACCGTACAGTGGGCGCGTGCCAGCCAAGGGAACGGACAGAGTAAGAGCTGCCGCGCGATCAGTGTGAGCGGCGATCGACTGTTCGTCACCGGACAGATCGGTGCTTCGGCGGCGAGTTATGATGCATTGGCTCTGACACCTGCAGCCAGCGGAGCCTACCTCTACGTGCTGGCCACCGACCTGGATGGCAACGGGGTGTGGGCGCGCAGCTATGGCACGGGTGACCACGAAGGAATGGGCATCAGTGCCGATACGCTGGGCAACATCTTTGTGGCAGCGCGCCTTTGGGGCAACCTGTTCCTGCCGGACGATACGCTCAGTTCCGTGAGCAGCAACGACGACATCCTGGTGATGAAGCTGGACCGCGAAGGCACGCTGCAGTGGGCGCGGAGCACCGGTTCCACCCAGCGCGATCTGGCTTGGGACGTGGACGCGGATGGAATGGGGAATGTGCTGGTGGCCGCGCAATTCAACCAGACCATCGACTTCCTTGGCACGCCGTTCACGGCCCTGGGTGGTGAGGACATGCTGATCGCGAAGCTGGATGGCGACGGCGGCGTGGTGTGGGCTTCACGCCCCAGCGGCTTCCAGCGGGACATTCCGTTGTGCATCCACCGGCAGGCCACCGCCCCGAACCAGGTCTACTTCGGCGGGTATTACTGGGGGGTGATCACGTATGGCAGCACCACCATCGATGATGTCGGCAATGGCGATGCGATGCTGATCGCCGGTGTCGATACCACCTTCGATGCGAGCGCGTACAGCGCGCCGATCTGTCCGGGAGACTGCGATGGTATCGCGCAGGTATTCGCCACTGGGGAGACGCCCTTCAGCTACCTCTGGAGCACGGGTTCGACAACGCCGGTGATCTCAGGACTCTGCGCGGGCTCCTACAGTGTCGAGGTGTTCGATGCGAACGGTGCGGTGCGCAGCGCCACCATCATCGTGGCTGAGCGACCCGATCCGTCCTATGCCGTTCAGGTGAACGGTGATTCACTTTGGGTCGAGGAGGGCGTTGCCTGGCAATGGTTCCTGGCTGACGTCCCGTTGAGCAGCGATGGTCCATCCGTTGTGGCGCAAGTGAACGGTGCGTACCATGCGCTTGTAACCGATGCCTTCGGATGCCAGTGGAGCACGGACACGGTGCAGGTGATCACCACGACAGTGATCGGCGTGGAGCGCAGCAATGGACTTCGTGCCTGGCCGAATCCGATGGGGGAGGTGCTGTACGTGGAGGGTCTCAGCCCCGGAGATCCGCTGGAGCTCCGCGATGCATTGGGACGGTTGGTCTGGCAAGGGTCGGCTGCGGGAGGACGCTCCACGATCCCGACAAGTGGGCTGGCACCGGCGAGCTACCTTCTGCGAACGGAAAAAGGAATGGTGGTGAAGCTGGTACGGTAGTTCGCTTGGGATAGCGTTCGAATACCCAATGAGCAATGTCCAATGACCAATGTCCAAGCGCCCGCGGGCGACACTTGGACATTGGAAATTGAGAGTTGGACATTGATCATTCGACTTTCTTCCTGTTATCCGCCGGCAAGCGATCGAAGAACAGGTGGTCCGGATCGATCTCCACGGCGCCGGGCTGCTCCGATACGCGGAAGCTGAGGCGGTTCTCGCCGGTGCGCAGCTTCAGCCGTTGGCGCGCCAGGGGGATGTCGCTCATCTCCTTGTCCTTCCCGAAGCGCATTTTGGGCATCACGGCCACATCGATCCAGTCGTCCATCGGTGCTTCGGTCTCCACGCCCAGGGAATCGCTGTACATCTTGGCGGCGGTGATCAGCACGTCCACGGTCCAGCTGCTGTCGGCCTCCATGCGTGCCGTGACCTCCTGCACGCCATTGTTGTAGAGGGTGATGCGTGTGATGTTGTCATCGAGCAGGTACAGCAGGCTGTCCGGCGTTACGGCGCGCATGGCACGGTACATGTCCAGCGAGGTGGGATAAGGCGGTTCGGCGTATCCGAAGCTGTCCACCATATGGCTGAAGGCCCGGTTCAACGCATCCTCGCCGAGGAACTCGCGCAGGCCATAAAGCATCACACTGCCCTTGTTGTAGTGGATGTAGCTCTGGTTCTCCACGGTGAGCAGCGGCGACTCGCCGATCGCTTCAGAGCCACGCGCGTTCTGGTACTTGTCGGCCTCGTACTTCATGAACTTCCGCATGTGCGGCCTACCGTACTCCCGCTCCATCACCATCAGCGCGGTGTACTGCGCCATGCTCTCGCTCAGCAGCGTTGCGCCCTGCATCACGGCACCGATCACCTGGTGCGCCCACCACTGGTGGCCCACCTCGTGCGCCACCACATAGAACACGGGATCGATGTCCTCCGGCTCGCGCAGATCGGTGATGAAGCCGATGGCCTCGCTGTACGGCATTGTGCCGGGGAAGGCCTGGGCGAAGGTGGCGTATCGCGGGAACTCGATGATGCGCGCCTGTTCGTGTCGGTAAGGAGCGAAGTTCTTTCCGGCGTAAGCGATGGTCTTCTTCAGGCTGCTGAGCATGCGCGGCACGTTCACGCCATGGTCCTTGTGGTAGTAGACCTCGATGTCCACGCTCTGTCCAGAGCCCGTCGAAGGGTCGCCGAGCTTCTCGCGTGCCACCTCGTAGCGGGCGCTCATGAAGCTGTAGAAGTTCAGTGAGGGGTGGTCCACCACGTAGCGGAAGTAGCGCCGGCCGTTCTCGCTCCATTCCTTCACCAGGCTGCCTGGCGCGATGGCGATCTGGTCGGGTGCGGTACTGATGGTGGTGCCCACCTCCACCCAGTCGCTGTGGCGAAGCAGGTAGTTCTGCATGCGGTCCTCAGGGGCCTCGCTCAGCAAGGGCGTCCGACGGTTGGGTGGCAGGTCGTATTCGCGGCGGTCGTTCTTGTCGGTAAGCTCGAAGTCGCTCTGGTATCCGATGCCGGGCAGGAGGTCCATGTTGTTGAAGAAGCTGCCGTTCTGAACGATGCCGGTGAAGGACACGTTGTTCTCGAAGCCCTTGGCCGCGTAGCCGCCGCGCACACTGAGGCGCAGGTCGGCGCCGGGCGCGAGGGGCGGGGTGAGGCGGTACATGCGTTGCTTCATGTCCTCGTCATCGAGCAACACGGTGGCACCTGGGATGTCCACTTGCAACCCTGATGGGTTCCGGTGCATGCGATCGGGCAGGCTCAACCACAACGTATCGATGGCACGGTCACCCTTGTTGCGCAGGGTGATGTCGGCTGTATACATCAGGGCACGCTTTTCGGGTTCCAGGTCGATGGTGAAATCCACCGCCGTGTAATGCGGCTGGTGCATGCCCTCGTAGCGCTTGTAGGTGCGCTCATAGTCCACCTGCTGCTTTTCCCGTTCCTCGCTGGTGGTGTATTCATTGAGCACCTTGGTGTTGTAATAGCCCCAGCCGGCCAGGGCCGCAAAGAGCACCACCAGGCCGATGGCCGGTACGCGCGTGCTGGCGAAGCGCTGCTTCGCGTGATGCCACCGCCAACGCCACGCCGTGTCGTTGCCCCGCACCAGGAAGAGCCAGCTGGCGTAAAGCAGGATGGCTGCGAAGATCATCCAATACACGCGGAAGAAGATCCATCCCGGCAGGAAGGGCCCGAAGCCGCTCATGTCCGAGTAGGTCAGGCCGGAGGAACCGTTCAGCTGTACGAGGTTGGACTCCACGTCCAGCGCGCTCCACCCGAAGGTGTTCAGCACGACCAGCAGGATGAACATGAAGTAGCCGAGGTACTTGTTGTTCACCAGCACATGCACCAACATCGCAAGGGCGGTGAAGAATGCGAAGCCCAGTGTGGCTGGGATGATGAGATAGCTGAGGTACAGATCGGGCTGGATGCGGGTGTATCCGTTCAGCAGTTGGGTGACGATGCCTGCCAGTGCGGCGAAGCACATCACCACAAAGATCACGGTGGTCAATGCGGCGAACTTGGCCAGCAGCCCGGCGCCAGTGGAGGTGGGCAAAGCGTTGGTGATGCCATCGATGCGCGGCTCTCGTTCCTTCCAGATGAGCTGCCCGGCGTAGAAGGTGACAATGATGATCAGGTACATGAACAGGCCGCCCTGGATCACATCAGCCACGTTGTAGGTGACCGGGTACGTCTTGTTGCCATACAGCTCGGTGACGAAGCCCAGCGACACGAAAAGCTGCACCAGCCCGAGCGACATGATCAGGATGAACGGGGTGCTCTTCAGGATGCCCTTCACGTCCGTGAGGTAAAGGGAGGTGAACCAGCTGCGGCGCGCTCCGGCATCGAAACGCTGGGCCACCTTGGGTAGGGCTACTTGAGCAAAGGTGGTCTTTCGGTTGGCATCGGCCTCCAAGGCCTTGGCCTTCTGCACGCGTTCCGTGAAGGAGAAGCGCAAGTAGCCGAAGAGGAACACGCCGATGCTCACGGCGATCCACAGGATGCGGTTCCACAGCATCATGCCCGTGGCGGGCAGCACCAGTGTGTTCTTGTCCTCCACGGTCCAGTACTTGGTGGCCACCTGGAAGGCGGTGCCACCGAAGGGGTCCGTCATCACCCCGATCCACTCGTTCTCCAGGTCGCTTGTGAAGGCACCGGCAATGCTGAAGCCCACCAGCAGCGCGATGGCGGTGATGAAGGCCGCCATGGTGTTGCGCAGCAGCACGCTCACGGCGAAAATGATGCTGGCGGAGAAGAGGACGTTGGGTATCGCGAAGAGCAGGACGGCCTGCAGGTGGTGGGCGAACTGGTTGGGACCGATGCGCACCTCGTCGATGCCGGGCCACATGCTGCCCACCACGAAGCCGATGCTCACACCCAGCATGGGCAGGAGGGCCACGAAGGTGCTGCCCAGGAACTTGCCGATGAGGTAGCTGGCCTTCGAGACCGGTGTGCTGAAGACGATCTGTGCGGTGTTGCTCGTGAAGTCGCGGATGGCCGTGGCGTTCACGAAGGCGGTGACGAGCAGCAGGCCCAGGGCGCTCCAGGTGGCGTACCACAGGTACAGGAGGTAGGGCGCGTTCTTCAGCACGTTGCCCACAGCCATGCCGATCTGCACGTTGTCGCTCACCACGGCCGCCCCCGTGAGGAAGGCGATGAGGGCGATGAAGATGTACGCCATGGGCTGACGCAGCCAGTAGCGCACCTCGAAGAGGAAGAAGCGGAGGGTCATGCGGCTACGGTTTCGCGGTTGCTGCGGTGGATCGCCCCGAAGAACACGTCCTCCAGGCTGGGCTCGGCGCTGATGAAGCCATCGGCCGGTTTGGCATCGCTCATCACATGGATGATCGGTGTGCCGGCCACCAGCTTGTTGCTGATCAGGTCGTGCGTGGTGGCATACTGCTCCAGCTCATGCTTGCCAATGGCCTTCTCCCACACCTTGCCTTTCATGGCCGCGAGCGCATCGTTCGGCGCTCCGGCATAGAGCAGCCTGCCCTTGTTAATGATGGCCATGTTGCGGCACAGCTCCTGCACGTCCTGCACGATGTGGGTGCTGAGGATCACCACCACGTTCTCGCCGATCTCGGTGAGCAGGTTGTAGAAGCGGTTGCGCTCACCGGGGTCCAGGCCGGCGGTGGGCTCGTCCACGATGATCAGCTTCGGGTCGCCGATCAGCGATTGTGCGATGCCGAAGCGCTGCTTCATGCCACCGCTGAAGCCGCTGATACGGCGCTTGCGGTGCTCCCACAGGTTCACCCGGTGCAGGAGGGCCTCCACCAGCTCCTTGCGCGGCCCCTTGTCCACCACGCCTTTCAGCAGCGCGATGTGGTCCAGCATCTCGTAGGCGCTCACCCGCGGGTACACCCCGAACTCCTGCGGCAGATAGCCCAGCACCTGGCGCACGGCCTGCTTGTCGTTCAGCACATCGATGCCGCCCAGCATGGCCGTGCCGCTGTCCGCCTCCTGCAGCGTGGCCAGGATGCGCATCAGGGTGCTCTTGCCGGCACCGTTGGGCCCCAGCAGTCCGAACATGCCGGTGGGGATGGTGAGGCTCACGTTGTCCAGGGCCTTCACGCCGTTGCCGTAGGTCTTGCTGAGGCCGTTGATGAGGAGTTCCATGCGGGGTGGGTTTGCAGTGTGCAAGATGGGGAAGGAAGTGCTCGGCCCTCTCCGGATCACACCGGCGGTCGGTTGGGCGCGATGACCGGTTGTATGACGGATGTACGGCCGGGGAGTTACAGGGGAGGCGATGCGGGAATTTCCCGGTTCTTTCCGTGTTGATGGATGGGCCGTCGCACATGAGGTATCGGTGACCCATGGTTCAAGAGCCATTTGCAACCGACCTTGATCAGGGCCATATGCTTCGGTCGTGTTCATTGCTTGCCCTTGCAGTTCAGGTTGACGCTGCCCACCACCTTGGTGGACACTTGCTCAGTAGTGCAGTTGACCTTGGCATCGACGGATCCGATCACCTCGGTGCTGCCTCGCTCCGCGGAGAACCCTCCTGCTTGCACAAAGCCAGAGCCTGTCAGCGATACGTCCGGCCGCGCGGGCCGCCTCCCGGAGGGCAGGTTTCGCGCCCAGGCTGCCTTGAGGACTCCTTCGGCTCGCTCCCGAGGCCTCGGGACAAGAACCATGATGAGTGGGCTTCTGCGGTCCATCGGCCATCAGTGCTGGCGTGCTGCCCGTATCTCCTCCTTCGCGGCTTCCAGAAAGGGATCCACCCCCCTGACCAGATCATCCACCGTGTACTCCGCCCAGATGTCCGGCACCTGCTCCTTCCCACGGTCCTCCTTCGGCCGCACGAGGTAGGCGGTTGCAATGGAGATCCGGGCCTTTGTCCGCGGAAGCTCCATCGGTGTCCAGATGGTGGCGCCCGTGGGGTTGTTCCCCACGCTCGTCCCGATCACCTTGCCGAACCCATTGTCCTGGAACAGCGTGGTGAGCATGGCGGCGGCGCTTCCGGTCCTGTAGTTGGCCAGCAGGTACACCCTTCCCTTGAACACAGGCCGGTGCGGTGGTACGTGGTACGGCGATGCCGGGTCGGTGACCTCGGCGAACAGCCCCGCGCCGCGGTCCATGCGCACCAGCTGCCCCTGTGGAACGCTTCCCCCATGGTCCTTCTCGAGCGCCTCGTATTCCTCGGTGAAGTATCGCTTGAAGATGTCGGAGGTGAAGGCATATTCCTTGAACCCCTCCAGACCCTCCCGGTCCGTGAGGAAATACAGCAACTGCTTGCCCAGAATAAGGTTACCACCGGGATTGCTCCGCAGGTCGATCACCAGGTCCTCCACCCCGTTCGCGTTCAAGCTGTCCACCATCTCCCAAAGGAACCGCTTGAAGGTGGGGTGTTCCGGCAGATAGTATCCGTTGAGCCTGGGGGACGGCTTTTCCTTGCGGAATTGCCCCTGCAGATAGGCCCTGGCCATCGGCTGGAGCCAGGGCTTCACATAGCTCTGCATGCCCTCGATCACATCGATGCTGTCGTGGCAGTGGTTGAATTGCAGATAGCCCATCCGCAGCGCGGTATCCACCTTGTAGAGATAGGGCTTGTCGGCCTGGACCTTGGTCAGGGGATGATCTGGGAAGGTGATCGTGCGGAGCGCAGCCTCACCGGCATTCGCCACCGGTGATAACCGCAGCTCCTCCCCGCCCTCAAGGCCCAGCACGAGCTGCTCGTCGCCTTCGCGCAATACACCGGCGGCCCTGAGATAGGGTGGCTGGTTGTACAGGGCCATGCTGCGCACCTCATACTGCTGGTTGATCTTGTTCTCCGCGAACGTGTACGCTCTCAACCGCTCATCCACTATGTCGATCGGCATGCCGTTCATCGATACGATCCGCTTGCCGATGTGGAGGCTGTCCTGCTGCCTGGTGATGTTGAGCAGGAACCATTGATCGCGGGAGATGAAGACCGCGAACGGATAGCGCGTACGGCCGAAGCCGTTCTTCAGGTTGATGCTGGTGTGCTGGTTGTGCAGGTGCGAGAGGTACCTGCGCGTCTGGAGGAGAAAGCTGACCGGGTCGTCCTCCCGGGAGAGTGCCGCGAGGATGTCCCGCTGCTCCCGCTCCCGCTCGTGCTTCGGGAAAACGCTGTCCAGCTGCGGGAAACCGATCTCGAGCAACCGTGCGAGGTGCACGAAGTCAGCTTGATGGTCGTTCAGGCCCTTCTCCTGCACGCGCTCCTCCAGCCTGTAGTTCTTCAGGCCGGCTTCCTGAAGGAAGAGCCCGCACGAGGCCAGGGACAGCGCGCAGCACACCGCGAGCACGGTGGGCAGGTGGTGATAGGCGGTACTCCGACGCATCAGTCTTTCCTGTCCGACGGCCCCACGCGTTTCAGGTTGCCGCTGCCCACCACCGTGGTGCTCACTTGATCCGTGGTGAAGTTGACCTTGGCATTGCCCGATCCGATCACCACTGCGCTGCCGCGCTCCGCAGCGAAGGCCCCTGCTTGCACATCGCCAGAGCCAGTCAGCGACAAGTCCAGCTGCGTGGTGCTGCCTGCAACAACGATATCGCCGCTGCCCGCCAGGTCAAGATCGGTCCTCCCTTTCACCTCCGCATAGCGGCACATGATCCGGCCGGAACCCTGCATGTCAAGCCGCAAGGCGGAAAGGTCCTGCAGCGCCAAGGCCTCGATATCGCCGGAGCCCTGCACGCTGAGCTCCATGGCTCCGGGCCCGGTAAAGCGGCCCAGGAGCGCATCGCCCGATCCGCTCAGCACAAGCCCGCTGAGGTTCGGCAGATGCACCACGACCCGCGTGGAAAAGCTGGAGCCTCCCGGGATCTTGCCGATGGTCACCGGTCCGAGCCACACCCTTGTTCGACGCTTGGGGTGGCCTTCTGCCTGGACCTCGCGGTGGTCCTTCTGCCTGATGGTGAGGGTGCCGCCCTTCACGGTGGCCTCCACGTATGGCAGTTCATCGGTCGGGCCGATGGCCACCACCGAGAAGGGACCTTGGTAGAATTCCACCTGGAGGGAGCCCAACAGCGTCACCTTCTCGAACCCGGTGAGGTCGAAGCGCCGCTCCGTTTCCGAGGTCGGGGCTGCAGCCATGGACCGCGTTGGCGCAGGAGAAGGCGTGGCCGTATGCGCGGGGGAAGGTCCGGCGGAAGGTCCAGGCACCTGCACCGGTGTTGATGCAGCCGGGGCGGGGGCTACTGCAGCGATGGGCGCATCGGGTGCCGGGTCTGCGGTCGGCGCGGGGCTGACCCGCGCTGGCGGTGTGGTGGCCGGCGCCAGTGATGCCGCGGGCTCAATGGCAGCGGAAGGTGCCGGGGCGCTTTCCATGGCCGGCGCGGGTTGCGGTGCGGCCTGGGATGCGGGTGGCGGCGTGGCGGGGTCGGCGCTCAGGAAGTAGAGCAGTCCACCGACGAGAAGTGTGCTTGCAGTGGTCATGATGATGGTGTTGAGGTTGATCTTACGGTACCAGGGTTTGGGCGGAGGTGCGGCGGGGAACAGGGCCACCCACTGCTCCACCTGGGCGAGGCTCACCTCCGGCGGCATCTCGCGGAGCAGCGCCATTTCGGGCATTCGTGGTGCAAGGATGTTCATGGCAGCAGGGTGACAAGGGTGAGCAGGGCGCGGGTGCGGGCAGGTGCGGACAGGGTGGGACGGTCGGCGAGTAGTTCGCGCAGGGCGCTGCGGGCACGGCTCACGCGTGTCTTCACGGCGCCCTCGGTGCTTCCCTGCACCACCGCGATCTCGGCCATGGGCAGCCCGGTGACCTCGAAGAGCACCAGCGCCTCACGCTGGTCGGCCGGGAGCTTGTCCAGAGCGCCGTAAAGCAGCTGCACGTCCACGAGTGTCTCGGCGCTCACGCCACCCGCTTCCAGGCGGGCCAGCTGCCGCTCCTCCACGTCGGCGTTCCTGTGCCGTACGCGCCATGTGCTGATGGAGCGGTTCTTCGCCGCCCGCAGCAGGTAGTGCAGCAGCTCAT
>Ga0068877_10004932_pt1 | contig 10313 bp, 7 predicted proteins | sample NOAtaG_FD_66437 | JGI IMG/M metagenome (GOLD analysis project Ga0068877, IMG submission 66437) | Freshwater lake microbial communities from Lake Erie, under a cyanobacterial bloom - NOAA_Erie_Diel6S_1000h metaG | ecosystem: Environmental > Aquatic > Freshwater > Lake | place: USA: Ohio, Lake... | reverse complement strand
ATACCAGCACCGAGGCCACAAAAGACAACAGGATAGCGCCTGCGCCAACGGTGCCAACGAAAGAGCGGGATAGTCCTTTGCTCAGAAAGGTGATATAGAGGAATCCGGCTAGCGGAAACAGCGGTATCAGAGTAACGAGTCTTTCCATGGTCGGCGGATTACCACTTCATTTTATTGAGCACATCGGTTTGGGTGGTTCCCATGTTGCGGTAAAGCAACATCAGGATGGCGAGTCCCACGGCTACTTCAGCCGCAGCCACGACCATGATGAAGAATACGAAAACTTGTCCGCCTGTATCTCCCCACATGCGGGAAAAGGCAACAAGTGCGAGGTTGGATGCATTCAGCATCAATTCCACACACATGAACATCAGAATGGCATTGCGCCGGTAGAGGATACCGAAAATGCCCAGACAGAACAAGATCAGGCTCAGGACCAGGTAGTGTTCTGTCGTTACGCCGGGAATGAGTTCCATAATTGGGAGGAAGGGAGAGTGATCAGGAGTTGAGTTCTTTCTTGGACAGGAATACGGCACCTACCATGGCACCTAAGAAGAGCACCGAGGCCATTTCAAACGGCAGCAGGAAGTCGCGGTAGAGAACCTGACCGAGATTTTCGACAAGTCCGGCATCAATGCTCTCCGCAGGTGCTTCGCCAGCCTCACTTCCTCCCCGGGCCACGCCCACCATAACCAGCAGCAGGAGCCCGGCAGATACCGCGCTTGTCACCTTGCCAATCAGAGTGCGTTTTTCGGCATCGAGCCGGTTGAGGTTGAGCATCATGATCACATAAAGAAACAGAACCATGATGGCGCCGGCATAAACGATCACATGCACCGCAGCCAGAAACTGGGCATTGAGCAGAAGATAATGGCCTGCAATGGCGAAGAAGGTCAGGATCAGGTACAATACACTGTGCACCGGATTGCGCGAGAGGATGGTGGCTACTCCGCCAAACACCGAAACAAACGCAAGGAACCAGAAGAGGTATTCAGTAATCATCGTGAGAGGAGGCGATCCGAATGGGTTTGGTTATGGTAATGGCGCTTGTCCTGTTTGAAGTCGAGCACGGCTTTGGTCTGACGTTTTGATACATCGACTCGCTGATCAGCCGGCTCTACAAGCTTATCCTTGCCGAAGATTTCTTCGCCACGGGTGAAGGAACTCGGCACTATGCGGTCGGTGAGAAATATGGCTTCTTTCGGGCAAGCTTCTTCACACAACCCGCAAAAGATGCAACGCAGCATATTGATTTCGTATACGGCTGCATACTTCTCCTCACGGTAAAGGCCTTCCTCGCCTTTCTTGCGCTCTCCGGCTTCCATGGTGATCGCCTCAGCCGGACAGGCTACAGCGCAGAGGCCACAAGCCGTGCAGCGTTCGGCACCTGCCTCGTCGCGCTTCAATACATGCTGTCCGCGATAAACGGGTGCAATTTCTCGCTTCTGCTCAGGATAACGCACGGTGGGCGTCTTGCGGAAGATGTGGCTCAGGGTGATCAGCATTCCTTTCAGAATCGCTGGAAAATAGAGCTGCTCTGCCAGCGTCAGCTCCTTCTGCACCACTTGTTTGGATCGGTTGGTCAGCATCATGGCTTAGGCGAGTTTTCCGGTGAAATACATGACAAGTCCAGTGATGAAGATATTGGCCAGGGCGAGTGGCAGCAACACCTTCCAGCCGAGATTCATCAGTTGGTCATAGCGGAAGCGCGGGAGAGTCCAGCGCACCCACATGAAAATAAAGATGAAGATGAAAATTTTGAGCAGCAACACGACGGCCTGAACTATGGCCAGGGTATTGCCCTCCAGGCCTAGCTCATGCTGGAACGGGAAGTTATATCCTCCGAAGTACAGCGTAGCCATCACGGCCGAGGAAATGAACATGTTGATGTACTCCGCAAAAAGGAAAAATCCCAGTTTCATGGAACTGTACTCAGTATGGAATCCCCCCACCAGTTCGGACTCCGATTCGGGCAGGTCAAATGGTGCCCTGTTCGTTTCGGCAAATGCACAGATCAGAAAAATCAGAAAGCCAAGCGGCTGATACACCACATAGGCTAATCCCTCATCCTGCTGCCGGGCAATCTCGGCAAGACTGAGCGTGCCGGTGGTCATCACCAGTGCGATGAGTGACAGGCCCATCGCGATTTCATAGGAAATCATCTGCGACGATGCACGAAGTGCTCCAAGCATCGCGTACTTGTTATTTGACGCCCAACCGCCGATCATGATGCCGTACACGCCGATTGATACCACACCGAGCAGGTAAAGCAATCCGATGTTGATATCTGTAACCTGCATCGGATAGTATAGTCCACCGATTTCCAGACCACTGCCCCACGGCACCACCGCTCCGGTCATGCAGGCCGTGAGCATGAAAAAGGACGGGCCGAGGATGAAGAGCCATTTGTTGGACTGGGCAGGAATAAACTCCTCCTTGAAGATCATCTTGAGCCCATCGGCAATGGGCTGGAGAAGACCGAGAGGGCCGGCCCTGTCGGGTCCAACGCGGTCCTGAAGAATCGCCGCAAGCTTGCGTTCCCCCCAGGTCATATAAGCCGCCACGCCAAGTGATACGGCGAAGACGACTACAGCCAGAATGATTTTATATAGGATAATGGGATCCATAGTCAGTCTCAATTGGGGTTATTCGGATCAAGCGCGCCCTGGCCCAGGCCCACCTTGGTGCCATGAGGCAGCGACTTTTTCTGCCGCTCAATGGACGCCTTGAGCGCGCGAATGCTTTCATAGTGGTTGGCTGAAATCACCGAGTGGCGGTCTACGTGGGTCGGGCCTTCAATCACCCAGTCACTGGTCTTTTTCTTGTCGAAGCGGCACTCATTGCAAATCCACTCTTCTACCTCGCCATACTTGTCTTTCCGCGCAGTCACCCGAGCTACATCGTCACCCTTATACCACAACCGCACTTTACCCGTACAATGCGGACAGTCGCGATGGGCGTCCACGGGTTTCGTGTACCATACGCGGCTCTTGAAGCGGAAGGTCTTGTCAGTGAGCGCTCCTACCGGACACACATCAATGACATTACCCGAGAAATCATTGTCAATCGCATTTTGAATGTAGGTGGAAATCTCTGCTACATCACCCCGGTTGATTACACCATGAACACGGCCGTCCGTGAGTTGGTCAGCCACCTTCACGCAACGGTAACAGAGAATACAGCGCGTCATGTGCAACTGCACTTTATCGCCGATATCTGTCTTCTCAAACTCCCTGCGCTTGAACTCATAGCGAGAGGCCTCCTTGCCGTGCTCATAAGCCAGGTCTTGCAGATGACACTCTCCGGCCTGATCGCATACAGGGCAATCCAGCGGATGGTTGATCAGCAGAAACTCCACCACTCCGGCCCGGGCCTCCAAGACTTCTGCGGAAGTAATGTTCTCGACTTCCATACCGTCCATGACTACGGTGCGGCAGGAAGCCACTGGCTTGGGCATCGGGCGAGGGTCCTTGTCAGATCCCTTGCTCACTTTCACAATGCACGTGCGGCAGTATCCTCCGCTCGTCTTGAGCTTGGAGTAGTAGCACATGGCGGGCGGAACAATCTCGCCGCCAATCATGCGCGCTGCGTTCAGGATAGTGGTGCCTTCTGGCACCTCAATCGAAATTCCGTCTATGGTGACTTTTGGCATCAGGCAACGGGTTCAGGAAGGTTATTCAGGCGGAAATAATGCTTCACATCGCGGATCGAGGAGCCACGCTTGACATACTCCTCAAATTCACTGCGGAAATGGCGGATGGCGCTGGCCACGGGCCACGCGGCGGCATCGCCGAGCGGACAAATCGTTTTGCCCTCGATCTTGGCCTGGATATCCCAAAGCAGATCAACATCGGACAATGTACCGTGGCCATCGAGGATCTTGTGGAGGATTTTTTCCATCCATCCGGTTCCCTCGCGGCAGGGGCTGCATTGTCCACAACTCTCGTGATGATAGAACCGCGTGAAATTCCAGAGATTTTTCACAATGCTGGTGTCTTCATCCATCACGATAAATCCGCCGGAACCAAGCATGGTGCCGCTGGCGAAACCACCGTCGGCGAGGCTCTCATAGGTCATGAGCCGGGGCTCGCCATTGGAGGTCTTGAGAATCAGATCGGCGGGGAGAATGGGCACTGACGAACCGCCTGCCACCACCGCTTTCATCCTGCGACCATTGCGGATTCCTCCGCAGTATTCATCAGAATAAATGAACTCCTCTACCGGAACGCCCAGCTCAATTTCATAGACGCCCGGCCTGTTGATGTGTCCGGAGGCCGAAATGAGTTTGGTACCCGTGCTGCGACCAACCCCGATGGCGGCATATGCGGCACCACCATCGTTGACAATGGGCACCACGGCAGCTATCGTTTCCACGTTGTTCACCACGGTGGGACATCCATAGAGTCCGGCTACCGCCGGGAAAGGCGGCTTGATGCGGGGGTTGCCACGCTTGCCTTCGAGCGACTCGAGGAGGGCGGTTTCTTCTCCACAGATGTAAGCCCCGGCTCCGATCTGCACATACAGGTCGCAGTCGAAACCGCTGCCGAGAATGTTCTTTCCAAGGAGTCCGGCTGCGTAAGCTTCGGCAATGGCCATCTCCAGGATATTAGCCACGTAGTAATACTCGCCCCGGATGTAGATGTATGAGGTGTTGGCTCCCAAAGCGTAGCTTGAGAGAATCATACCTTCAATGAGCAGGTGGGGGATGCGCTCCATCAGGTAGCGGTCCTTGAAGGTGCCCGGCTCCGACTCGTCCGCATTGCACACCACATAACGGGGAACTCCGGGCGGCTTAGCCAGAAAGCTCCACTTCATGCCGGTGGGAAAGCCGGCGCCACCGCGTCCGCGCAGGCCTGAGGTCTTCACCTCTTCCACAATCTGTTCGGGGGTCATGGAGCTCAGCGCCTTACGTAAGGCCGAGTATCCACCGTGGTCCCGGTACACTTGAAGGGTGTGGATTCCGGGCACATGGTCGTGCTGGAGGAGTAATTTTTTTCCCATCGGTTGCTTTAACAACCATCCCTATGGGGATGGTTCACGAGCTTCCGACGCTTTTTCTCGGAAGTGGCGCAAAATTAGACGGACGACGCCCCTGCCCAAGTCGGTGGTTGGTCTTTTTTGAACCGGTTTTCCCTGAGGCTTGATTCTGCCTCGTGTACGTCGGCCGAATGAAGGGCTTGCTGTGACCTCGGATAAGGGTGCCTTACGAAGCAAAAGCGCCCGGCCTCTCGCATTCGAAAGGCCGGGCGCCGGTTCTGCATCAATGCGATTATTCGCTGATTATCAGAGTTGTGCTGGTCCTGCCAGCGCCTTCTCCAAGGGTGAGGCTGTACCAGCCGGGTGCCAGCCCGGGCAGGTCAATGGGCACGTCGGAGGGCAGGTCGGCTGCCAGCGCAAAGGAGAGCACCACCCGTCCGGTAGCATCCCGGATCTCACCCCGGGTGACCTCCTGACCGGTCCAGCCGGAGAGCCAAACCATACTTTGGGCAGGATTGGGATACAGCTTGATCCCGGAAGAATAGGTGGTGGAGGACTTCCATGGGTATTCTTCCTGACAGCCGATGAAGCTGAGGTCCTCCGGAGCATGGATGTGCAGCCCGAAGTAATAGGAATCGGTGATATGGCTCACCGGCAGGATGAATGCTGAGCTGTCCACCACCGGATTAATGTCCGTTGGTGCAAGGCCTTCATCCATGTACTGGCTCGCTACATCTAATTCTGCTTCCGATTGCAATCTCCACCGGTTGAGCAGGGCTTGCTCCAGGGAGTCGAGCTGGCAATCACCGAGGTGGGTGAATACCTGACTGGCGATATCTGGTCTGCCCAGGGTGCGGAAGAGTTGGCCCTTGTCCAGCTCCAGATAGAACTGGCTGCGGTAGGTAGAGTCAGTAAGCAGGGTGTCGGTCATCAGGTTGAGCACATCCACATAGCGTTGCACGGGGGCTGTGAAGCTGCTGGTATTGGCTTCCGGCACAATCTCCCCGTCGAGCACCAGATGCTCAAAGGCGGTTTTCATATGGTCGCGTCCCCAGATCATCTTCCACCGGACGTCGGATTGGTTGCGGTCCAGCCCGGAGGTGAGTATCTCATGCAGCAGGTTGAGCGCACTGAGATCACTCGCCGTGCTGTCAAACTGCTCAAGCTGGCTGGCGGCATGCACGAGTGCATCATCAAGTGCAACGCCGTCGTAGGACGGGGTGTAGAGCATGGGATTGCCAGAATCTTCATCACCGGAACGGTATTGTCCTGCAGGCTGCTGCTGCTGTTCTTCGCGCTGAGGGGCAGAGCCACCGGAAATGGTCGCTGACTTTTGGGGTTTGCGGAGGGCTACCACATCGGTGAATTGACGACAGGTTGCTGCAGACGATGGGGATTCATCCACTAAGCTGATGGGGCAATAAAAGTAGGCCGGGGGTGAGCTGCACTGCAGGGAGAATGATCCGGAGTAGAGCTCAATGGCTTCAGCAGGCGGTGATGCCGGCGTTCCTTCGGCTGACCAGACATTGGCTGTTGCGTCCAGTTCCGGCGAGGAGCAGTCATCCGGACAAGCCACACCGGCGATGGTTCCGTAGATCATCATGGACCCGTATTCACCGAAGTGGTTGTACCCCTTGCTTAGCGACAGTGAGCCTGCATGTTCGAGTACGAGGTGATCGCTGTTCTGGTCAAAGTAGTTGTATCCGGCGTTCGTCTGGCTGTCCATGTGCACCATACACCCTTTGCCGGCCAGCACACCGATGCCCGAGTTGGTGAGGGCGTTGCATGACATGACCAGGGCGCCCCCGCGCTTACTGATGGCGATATCGGCAGAGGTGACCGAACTGCCCGAAATGCTGAGGCGTGTCAAACTCTCATCCGCGATGCAGATGCCTCCTTCGTTGTAACCCGATTCTTCACTGAATGTGCAGTTCTGAATGCTGCTGGGGTTTTGCAATGCCTCTGAGTGGACGCCACAATCCTTGAAGTCAGATTCCCGGATGCGGTAAAAGCCACCATTGAACTGTATGCCGGAAAGAGGGCCATCGAGTTCACAGCGGGATACGTGCACCCGGCTTCCATGGCCCTTAATCCGTGTATTCTGGAATCGGCAGTTCGTGAATGATGCGTTGGTATACCAGGGCTGGATCGAAGCATCACCCGCCTCATCATGGTCGTCCATGAAGATGCAGTTGGTGGCGGTGAGGCGCATGTCGAGCCAGATTTGTCCGTTGTTGGTGAGGTCTACCAGACCATTCTCGAGAATGAGGTGGCCCTGTCCGAAGTTCCCATTCCACAGGTTGGCCCAGTCGTCAACGACCAGGATGAGATCATTGGTGTTGCTGCCGCTGATGCGGATGCTGGAACCCTGTCCGCAGAAGATCTCATGATCTGCCGCACCGGTTACTTCTACGTGTCCGAATGTGCCTGGATTGGAAAAGGCCAGCGTGACTCCCGGATGCACATGGAGCTGTCCGCCATCAAGAATCAGTCTTGAAGCTGAGCCATTGAGTTTCCATTCACCGCCTTTATAGATGATTTTTCCGCCGGGCTGCACGATGATATCACCGCGGTTGTCGAGAATTGACCCTGCCTCTACCACCAGCAGTCCACCCTCTTCAATCACCAATTTGCTTCCCGGATTAATAATTGCGAGTCCGCCTGCTTCAAGTCGGAGGGAGGCGTTGCGGCCAATTGTGAGCTGGCCGCTCCAGCCCGAATCAGAACTACTTCCAAGTTCAAGAATTCCAAAGTTTCTTACTTTAACGACAGACGAACCACATCCATTTAGAGTTTGGACATGAAAGAGCTCTTCCAAAGCCAGGGGATTAGTGGACGTGCCAAAATTCACTTGGCCGATGTTGTTTATATTTATTCTTCCGCCTTGCTCAATTGTAATGCTGGGAATGATGTGCGAGCTGTTTGCTCCATAATTGAAAGAGCCTCCAAGGGAATATTGCGCATTCAATACAGCTGGAAGTAATGGAGCACCTCCATCCGATTCGAGGCCTAAGATTTCGTCAAGAATTTTTATGGAGTTTAACTCGGTGATTTCGCTGTGAGCTTGATTGTCAGATTCGGACCCGATGTAAGAGTCGAAAGGACATAATTCCGGATTGTCAGAAAGCAGTTGGTTGATGTTGACATAGGGATCATCTATTGAAATCCCAAGAGCGCTGGCGGTCGGAATGAAGTTATGTTCTTTTATGAAGTAGCTGATGTACGCACAGTCCTCGCTCCTGAGTTTTTTGTTTACACTTCTTACCAAATCCTGCATTGAAGTGCGTGTGCCACCTGGCGCATAATCGTAGTTAGGAGTATTGGCGTTTACCCAGTAGGTTTCGATGTGCTTGGTAAGGTCAGCTCCAATGAGATTGAGCAGGGAACCCAATGCAGACGGATTTTCCTTGACCGTTATTATGACTTGTGCAGAAACCTCCTGATTGGAGTTGGATTGAAACCCAAGGTCGTCGTAATAATAGGGGTCACCTGAAGATGGGAGCAGATAGAAGCGGACTTCAGGACCTGCAAGAAGCGGATGGAGTTCACAGCTGCTGTTGAGTAAGGGCTCGTTAAGGTCGTCATGATTTGCTTCACCATTCATATTGCCATTTGCAATTCCAATGTTCCAGCAATCTTTAGGAAAACCAATTTCATCAAGAGTTTGGTACCACGCATTGCGCACCGGAGGAGAATAAATTTCACTCGAATTCTGCGCATTGAAATATTGGAGGTTGAGCAATTGCCGGGCTGCCGGACGGTTCAGATAGTCCACTTTGAAGTCCATGGCATCATCGCTATGCTCGCTCAACGCATCAATCGTTTGCTGAAGTGCAATGGGAATATATGCGCCGGTGTGCGGGGAGTCCAATGAAATCCAGATTTTGGTGCAGTGATCTTGTCCGTCAAGCTCCATCATGCGCAACGCGTAGCGGGAAATTTGACCACCCATACTCGCACCGGCCACGATATTTTGGTGTTCACCACTTTTGCCATCATTCACCATGAGAAGGAGATGGCGGAGCAATGCCGAATTGTGTTCGATCCAGGTGGCTCCGTCCCGGAAGTCCAGTAATATGATGTCATGGCCGTTAGCCCTAACCGCATCGAGGAGCTGAGGCATTTTCTGCAGCATGGAATAAGGATAATCGGGATTACCCATTCCACTCGTAAATTCACACCATCCAAAATCCCCGTTTCGTTGAGCACTTACGGTGTAGTCAAAGTCGATTCCTTCGACGAAGATGAAAGGCTTGTCAAAATCACCTGAAGGCAAGTAGTAGGCGTTGCCCCGGATTGTCAAGCCATCGAACACCGTGCTGATTTCCCAAGGCAGATCTGGATTTCCCGTTGTTGTCCAGGGTACATTAGGATCGGGATCCTCGTAATCACTAACGCATTCAATGGCTCGGGTTTTAAGGCCGGATTTTTTGATTTCGGAATTCCGGGTGACCTCGAGTCTGATATGTTTCTCATCGGACTGACCAGAATAATTCACCGTGAATGGGACCCCCGGAATGATCGTGCGCCAGCCTAGTCCATCTGCAAAGTCAATTCTGATTTCATCGGGTAATTGAGCGTGATCCGTGAAATAGTATTGTGGTTTGAGCACAAATTTCATAGGCCCCCGGCGATAATTCTTGATGTCGATATAAAGAATCAGGGAGGGGGACGAGTCGAAAATGTCGGGATGTTCCGGATCGTGGAACAGACCAGCTGCAGAGGCTTGAATCCATTCGTTCGTAGTTGCCTCTTCTTTCAGGTAGTGATAATCCATCTCTGCGATTGCGATCGGTGTCACTCCTTCGATACGCTTTATGGCAGAGAATTCCTGAGCCAGATTTTCAAAGTCGGGAATGATCAAATTGTCCGGCGTAATGTCCGCTTTCCTCATTGAGAAAAGGAGATACGAGGCGTCAGCGGGATCAATTTCGGCAAAGAAAGAGCCGTCAGGCGGTGCTGAGGGATGGTCCGTTTGCGTCCAGAAATACCCGGATGAACATTCAGAAAAATTGAGATTTTGAAAGGGCGGACGGACTTGTCCACCCGCTTGCGAATGGGCAATCCAAGCCCATGCCGCCGCGAAGAGCAGTTTTTTCATTTGAGTAAGGTTTTTAGTTTAAGAAAAAAAAATGGGAGGCGGTTTAAGTTCCCTCCCCTTGAGTTAAGCGATGTCTAAAATGGGACCTCAACCGTTAGAGTGTCCAGTCCAGACACAATGACTTGCCCGGGCAATTGTTGCCATTCATAATCCTCCCCAGAAACGTGAATGCGGTATTTCACAGTAATGGGTTTGTGAGTGAGTACTTTAAGGATTGCCTGGCTTGGAACGTTGT
>Ga0068877_10004926_pt1 | contig 10316 bp, 14 predicted proteins | sample NOAtaG_FD_66437 | JGI IMG/M metagenome (GOLD analysis project Ga0068877, IMG submission 66437) | Freshwater lake microbial communities from Lake Erie, under a cyanobacterial bloom - NOAA_Erie_Diel6S_1000h metaG | ecosystem: Environmental > Aquatic > Freshwater > Lake | place: USA: Ohio, Lake... | reverse complement strand
GCAGTTCCTGTCTCACCAGTGCGGCACTGACGCCCGGATCGGCGATCACGCGCACGGCGGCGGCGTTCAGGGTGGCCACCACGCTGGCGGGTGTGCCGCCCGGCGCAGTCAGCCCGTACCACGTCGTGCATTCGTTGCCGCGCAGGCTGGACTCGGCGACCGTCGGCACCTGCGGCAGGGCTGGCAGGCGCTGCGTGGTGGCGACGCCGAGCGCACGCAATCGCCCGGTGTTGACGAACGGCCGCGCCGAGCCGAGGGTGGGCACCGCCACCTGCAGGTGCCCGCCGATCAGGTCGCTCAGCACCGGCCCCGCGCCCTTGTAAGGAACGTGCAGCATCTCGACGCCGGCCTGACCGCGATCAAGGCTGCCGCGAGATGGATGCTGGTGCCGATGCCGCCAGAGCCTTGGGTGAGTTCGTTCGGCCGGGCCTTCGCGACGGCAGCAGTTCCGGTGACCATCGCGTTGCCAGCGCGGTTCTCGACGATCACGGCCTGCCCGAGTTCGTCCATCAACCGGGGTGCGACGGCCCGTGCAACGAGGTCGATGCCCCCGCCGGGGGCGACCGGAATGATGATGCGCACCGGCTTCGCAGGCAACGCGGTCGACTGGCCACGCGCGGCGAACGGGACGGACAGGGCCGTCGTGAACAGCCGATGATCCGGCAGGGAATCTCGTCAAGCATTTCGATGCCAAGCGCGCCGTGAATGGCATCTCGTTCACCGTCGAACGCGGTGAGGTGGTCGGGCTGCTCGGTCCGAACGGTGCCGGCAGGTCGACCACGATGCGCATCATCACTGGCTTCTATCCGGCGACTTCCAGCCGCGTCGCGGTCTCTGGAGACGACGTCTCGGTTGACCCGATCCGCGCGAATGCGCTGATCGGCTACCTGCCCGAGAGCGCGCCGTCGTATGCCGACATGACGGTGCAGGGCTTCCTGTCGTTCATCGCCGACCTGCGCTGCCTGTCGGGCAGCGCGAAGAGGGCCGCTGAGCATGGCGCGGTCGAGACCTGCCTGCGCGACAGCGTGTTGCAGCAGCCGATCGACACGCTGTCGAAAGGCTACCGGCACAGCACCTGACTGGCGCAGGTAATCCCGCATGCCCCCGACGTGCTGGTCCTCGACGAGCCCACCGACGGGCTCGATCCGAACCAGAAGCATGCGGCACGCGAACTCATCTTCCGGATGGGCCAGACAAAGGCCATCGCGTTCTCGACCCACATTCTGAAGGAGGTCGAGGCGGCCTGCACGCGCGCGGTGATCATCGACCGCGGCGCGGTGGTGGCCAATGGCACTCCGGCGGAGCTCAGGGCGCGCTCAGCAACGGCCGGCTTCGTACGCGTGGCGCTCGCCGAGGGCGGATCCGGGGCCGATGCGATGGTTGCACAGCTGGGGCAGCTGCCCGGCGCTTCGCATGCCGAGCTGCTGTCCGGCGGCGACACGGCTGCCGATGGCTACGTCACGGTTCCCGTATATCCGAAGAGGGACGATGGCGGCGCGGCCGGCGCTGCGCTGACCGTCGCGGTCGCGCAGGCTGCACAGGCCGGCCAATCATTACCTGGCCAGGATCGCGTACGCAGAGGACGTGGTTCTGTCCGCGGAACGTCGTCGCCTTGCGACCCAAATCCCAAGGGAAACGCGCTGGGTGTGGCCGTCTTCGGGTCGCTTCGCATGGCACCTGGGCCGTCTACGTCAAGCCATCGGTGCCGCCCGGATCCGGGCCGCACCTCCAGGTAGCCCATCGCTGGCCCGATCGCCGCATGGACAGCGAGTTCGCCGTGCCGTGATCAGGCGCGACTCGGCACCGTCGCGGGGCCCGCCCAGCGAGCGCCCGGCGGCGGCGCGCGCCGCGCTGCGCGCCGGTATTCGTCGCCAGAAAGGTCGGGGACGATAGTCGATGCGCCGGGGTGTGCTGGCCTCGGATCCGCGCCGGCACGGCGCAATGGGAGACATCCTCCGATCAACGCCCGAATCGCGCTTGCGCCGCGCGGTCTTCATCACGGATGCGGTAACCTAATGAAAAATCTGAGCCGATGGCTCGGAGGTTCGATAACTCGGATGGCTCGTTGATGAGCCATCAAAAGGGTGTTTCGCGGAGGTTTCGACATGGGTGTTTTTCGTTATCCCGTTATCGCCATGTTGTTGTTCGGTGGGGTGTGCGCTGGATCGGCCGGCGTGAGCATGGCAAGGGATACGAGCGCAGGTCCCGCAGCGCTTGTTGACATCTCGTTGCCCGAGGTCAGGCGCAGCCTCGAGGCACCGATGCCCGGCGGGCTGCGCCTGACGACGGTTACGTCCAAGGACTCGAAGGTGGCGTTTTCGGGTCTCGCCGAATCCACCGCCCAGATCACGGTCTACCTGCGCGCACTTGGCCGTGAGGCTGCATTCAAGAACCCAGCCTTGATTCAGACTCAGAGAGACCGCGCCACCGGGCTGCTGAAGTTCGACATGGAAGTCGAAGTGACGTGTCAGCCGGCCACGAACGGAGGCCGCCAAAGCCTCTGCAGGCCAGCATCGCCCAGGTGACGGGAATCGCTGATGCAGGTCGGTGGGACCGGAGATTCCATTTCGACAGTAGTGCCCGCTTCCGCCGTTGCGCTGCCGATGGCTCGCCGGCTCTTCACGACGGGCGGGTTCCTGCGGCGCCGGAAGCTCTGAGCGTTTCCGATCAGCCTTCGCCGGCCAGCACGCCGACGAAGCGGTCGACCCGGAGCGCATCGATCGACGCAGGCGCGTCGTACCACCCGCGTAGCCGCTCCCGGGCATCGGGGTCCAGTCGGCGAATAGCACTTTCAAATGCCCCTGCGAACGGGGCGAAGCGCCCCCCTCCGTCGCGTCGACGCACAGCACGAGCAGCGATGGCCGCCAGGTGATGCAATGGCCGATCAGCTCATCGAGCGGTCCGGCCTGTAATGGCTCCCCCCTCAGCCACGCCGACTGCGGCGCGCAGCCGCACCGGCCGCGGGCAGAAGGTCGAGGCCTCGCTCTTCGGAACCGGCCTGTACCTGCTCGCCAACGTTGCGATGAACCACCTCGCGAGCGGCCGCGATGCCCACCGCCCGGGCAACGGCCATCCGAACATCGTGCCCTACACGACCTATCCGGCTGCCGATGCGATGACCGCGGTGGCCGTGGGTAACGACGCGCAGTTCGCGAAGTTCGCCGACCTGCTGGGCGAGGGGTAGTGGGCGCAGGATCCGGACCATGCTACCAACGGCGCGCGTATCGCCTCGCGCGATCGGCTGGATGCGGCGATCGGCAAGCAATCGCGGCCGCCGCGCAGTCGCAGGTGCCGACACAGGCTCAGGCTCAGGCCTCCGCGCAGTCCCCCGGCGGGTGGGAACGACTGTCGGCGTGGTGGCCGCGCCAGCCGCTGTGGGTCGCCGCGGCGCTGCTGCTGCCGCTGCTGGCGTACCTGCTCATGGGGCGTCTGGTGATCCCCCGGAGTCCGGGTCGCGGCGCGAAAGACCTTGTCCGAGAAGACCACGGGCGCGCTGGGCAGGCGCCTGCCCACCTGGGTCGCGGTGGTGGTGCGAGTGGTGATCTACGTGCCGGTCGGCCTGCTGGTGCTGGCCTGGGGCGGGCAGGTGCTGATGGTGAGCCGATACGAGCAGGCGCGGGACGAGGCGGACCTCTGTACGAGGTCGATCCGTGCGCCTGCGTGGACCCGCGCACAGGACTGATCCCGAGCGTTCCGAAGCAGGAGGGCAGCGGCCCGACCCATACCCCGCCGCAGATCCCGTATCGCTTCGTCGGGGTGTGGTCGACGGTGCAACGCGGTAAGATGTTTCGCATCACGCTGATGGACGATGGACGCTTGCGGATGCACCGAAATTTCATCGACGCGCCGGGGCGCCGTCATTACGAGGCTTTCTGGATGGTGCAGAGCGGCCATTTCGTCTGGCGCTACCCCGAGTCGGCCCACGAACGACCGGAGATCAACCGGATCGTGAGCGAGACCGGCACCTGGTTCGATCTGTTCGAGCGCGACGGGCGCGTGTCCCGATTCGACCTGCTCGACCGCAAGGCGTCGTCGCGCTGTGCGCCCTGACCGCGCATCACGGGTCGCCCGCGCGGCGGGTGTGTGGGGGGGCGCAGCGGGCTGGCCCGCCGTGGCCGCCGCCGAGGCGACCTGGGCCGATCTGTTCCCGGCGCTCTCGCAAGTCGCCCTGCTGGGTGTCCCGCACCTGGTCGCGGAGGTCTGCTACGGCCTGTGGTGGCTGCCGTCCCTCGGTGACGTGGCTGTCGCATCATGAACGGTGATCGAGCCAGGACGGCTGCCCGGCGGGTGCTAGGGACCGCCACGTCCGCCGAGCGCAGGCGGCGGCCATCCCCGCCGAACGATGTCTACGCAAGTCCCTGGTTACGGCTGGTGGCGGGGCTGATCGATCTCGCGCTGATGGTGTTTCTGGTGTCGGTGGTGCTGACCTTCACCTACGGCTGGTCCTACTGGAAGGCGACATCGCCCGGCTGGTTCCTGGGCACGGGTGATGCACTGATCGTCATCGCCGGTCCGGGGGTCGTGTGCGCGGGCTTGTGGTGGTGGCTGCAGGGGACGGTGGGCAAGATGGCCCTGTCCCTCGCGGTGGTCGACGAGGCGAGTGGCGAGCCGATATCCGTCCTGCAGGGGCTGGCGCGCTACGTAGGCTACCTGTTGTCCGCGCTGCCGCTCGGTCTCGGATTCCTGTGGATCGCGTTCGACGAGCGGCGCCGGGGCTGGCACGACCTGCTGGCCGGGACCGTAGTGCTGGCGGGGGCCGACATGGCCTCGCGGGGGCGCGCACGATCGCGCGATCCTTCGCCTGAGCCTGAGGCAGAGGGGTGGGGAGCCGATATCCTTGGGGCTCCGTTCATGAACTGGCCCCTGGCCGCCGTGCTGCTCGCGCTGCTGGTGCTGCGCAAGCCCGTTCTTGCGGTGACGGTCGCGGTGCTGCTGCTCGGCGCGGCCGGCATTGGCGCGTTCAGTTACGCTGACGCGCTGCGCCAAGCGAGCCCCTGGGCCGTGACGATCGCAGTCGCGCTGCTGGTGGGCCATGCGGTGGGGCTTGCGCTCGGGCAGCGCGTGTCGTGGTTGTTCGCGGTCGCCGCCTTCGCGCTGCTCGCCGTGGCTGGTGCTGTTCTGGGTACCTGGGCGCTGATGCGCCTTCCGGGGACCTCCGGCTGGGAGGGGCTCGCGGTCCTGGCGTTCGCAGTGATAGGGATTGCAGCCGGATTCATCGCGGGTGCCGTGGCGATCGCGCTGTGGCACGCACGCGCGCGCTACGATGAGGAGCGCCGGCCGCGAGGCTGGAGGGTGGATGCGATCGGCGCAGGGGCTTCGCTGGTCGTGCTGGGCTGGTTCGCCATCGAAAGTGTCCGGACCGAGCAGCGATGCCCGTCGAGCCAGCCGCGCGCGTGCGCGCAACCGAAGTCGGGACAGCGCGCCTCGCCTCCGCCTGCCGTCATCGCGCCCTCGCCTGCACGATCGACGGCTGCAGCCTCCGGGTCCACGCAGACAGGCGTACCGTCGACGCCTCCCGTACCTCCGTCGCCTGCGCCGATCGAACTGCTCGGCCCGGACGGGTCGTCGCCCACGCCCCCTTCCCCGTTGCGCGAGATCAAGGCGGCCGAGTGGCCCGAGATCGGTCGCCGGATCCGTGCCCTGATGCCGGCCGGCTGCGCGCCGACGGACCTGCGCGCGGAGGCCGGGCGGGTGGTCGTCGCGGGGAGCACGCGTGATGTGCGCTGCGTCTCCGATGCGCTGCGCGCGCTCGGTGCTGCCGGTGGACGCCCACAGCTGCGCGAAGTGGAAGCGGATGGCCAGGGCGGGTATCGATTCGCCCTGACGGTAGAGCCCTCGGGGTTGGAGAGTCGCTGATACCGGGCCGTGCTTGAAGGTGCACAGCGTATTCGCCAGCTCGAGGACGAGAACGCGCGGCTGCGTGTCAGGGCCGGCCGCACCTACCGGTTGTACCGACTCGAAGGGCTGCAGCTGTGGATGAAGGTCCGTCGCCGCAAGCGGATCGCCCTGCCTCGAGGCAAAGTGGCGCCTGCACCGGGTCCGAACCAGCACTGGAGCATGGACTTCGTCCACGATCAGATGCAAAATATGAGGAGGGTTCGCATCCTGACCGTAATCGATCAGTAGAGTCGCGAGAGCGTGTCGCTGGAGGCCCACTTCCGTCTCACTGGCCGCTGCGTCGGCCAGGCGCTCGATGCGGCAGCCCGCCAGCGCGGCCTGCCGCGCGCGATCACGGTCGACAACGGGACGGAGTTCACGTCGACGGCGCTCGACGAGTGGGCTTTTTGCCGGGTCGTGAAGCTCGATTACACTCGGCCCGGGAAGCCCACCGACAACGGGCTGACCGAGTCATTCAACGGCCGCTTGCGCGACGAGTTCCTGAACGTGAACGACTTCGTCACGATGCAAGATGTCAGCGAGCGGCTTCAAGACTGGCAACACGACTATAACCACCGCCGTCCACACGGCTCACTCGGCCACCTGACCCCGAGCGAGTTTGCAAGGAAGGGGTCAGGGCAAACTAACGAAGCGGCCGTTCTCTGATCTTGAACTGTCCGAAAATCGGGGGCGCGTCAGACCGGATACTCAGTGGACCTATGCTACCGGCTGGACAACCAGCAGACCAATCGAATGTTCGAATGGGTCCGATCGAGCTTGGCTGTCGTGTCAGGCCGGATGGTTAGGCGGAGTGTGCCCCGCCGCCGACGTATCGTGCAACGGCAATGCACTGTCCGTCCCGGCAGGCCAGTCGATGCCGCAGGCCTGTCCCGCCGGGGGCCAGGATGAATGCCCTGTTCGGCCTGGACGCCTACTCGCCGCGCGAGATCGCCCAGCGCGTCAGCGCCATCGGTGTGGACAAGGTCGGCCTGCCATTGCCCACGCTGTTTCTGCTGGGATTGCTCGGCGGTGCCTTCATCGGGCTCGGTGCGATGATGTTCACGCTGGTGGTCAGCGATCCTTCTCTGGGATTCGCCGTATCACGGTTGCTGGGTGGGCTCGCTTTCTCGCTCGGGCTGTTGCTGGTCGTGGTGGCCGGTGCCGAACTGTTCACCGGCAACAACCTGATCGTGATGGCATGGGCCAGCGGACGCGTGGGCACCGGCGCGCTGCTTCGCAACTGGGTGGTGGTGTGCATTGCCAACTTCGTCGGCGCTGCGGTTCTGGCCTGCCTCGTCTGGCTCTCCGGGCACGCTGGGCTCAACGACGGACGGGTCGGCGGCACGGCGGTGCAGATCGCGGTCGCGAAGGCGCAATTGCCGCTGGTGGAGGCGTTCTTCCGCGCTGTGCTCTGCAATGCGCTGGTGTGCATGGCGGTGTGGATGGCGATGGGCGGGCGCAGCGTGGCCGACAAGGCCGTGGCGATCGTCTTCCCGGTCACGGCTTTCGTGGCTTCCGGGTTCGAGCACTCGGTCGCCAACATGTACCTGTACCCGCTGGCACTGCTGCTTGGTGCGCCGGTCTCGGTCGAGCACATCGCGGTCAACCTGTTGTCCGTGATCGCCGGCAATATCGTCGGCGGTGCCGTGCTGGTGGCGGGCATCTACTGGGTGGTGTACCTGCGCACGCCGGGCAGCGCCGAGCGTATCGATCAGCGCTGATCCCGCACGGGCAGGTGATGCTGTTCTCGTCGAACCCGGTCAGGCTTGGGCCTGCATGCGCAGGCGACGTGCCGCTTCCTCGGCCAGCGCGTCGCCGATCTCTCGCATCACGCCATCGATGTCGACCTCGCCCAGGTCGCCTTCGCAGCGCCCGGTGAGTTCGACATGGAGCGTGAGCAGGCCGGGCTCGTAGAGGTCCCGGATGCCCTCGAGGCTTCGGCCGCAGGGGCGTTGAAAGTACTATTTGCACGGCATCTGGAACTGCAGGTTTGCAGCAAAGCTGGTTTGCTGGCAAGGTGCCTGGATCAAGACCACACTCGACCTGCCCGACGAGCTGGTCCGGCGCATCAAGATCGAGGCTGCGCAATCAGATCGCAAGCTGAAGGACCTGGTGGCGCAGTTGCTCGAGGCCGGACTTCGAGCCAGCCGCGACGGCGGTGCTGCCGCGGCGGTGCCAGAACCGGTGAAGCGCCGGCGAAGGCGTTGCTCGAATCGGCCGCGCAGCAGGTCTCGGCACGGGTCGAAGTCCCTCATGCAGAAGCGCTGGTCGCGGCCCTCGACTGCCATGTCTCGGCCTACGACGCGCGGTTCGTCGCCTGCGCGCGGCGACGCCGGGATCGTCGATGTCGATTGCCGAGGCAGTCTGCCGCTTGGCTGGATAGCGACGGGGCGTAGCCAGAGCGGGCGCTGCATGCGGCTCGCGCGCCGCCGGGGAAATCAGCGGTGTGGTGCTGCCGGGAGGCTATCGCACGGAGCAGCAAACACATGGGAGGCACGATTCGCGTCGATACCCTCCTCGTTGTGCGATCCTCTGATCGATGCTTCGAGCGTCATGCTCCGATGGATTCCGTCAGCGTGTTTCCCAAGTTCCAGGTCGTTATTCCGCGGCGGGTGCGTGAGCGGATGGCGGTCAAGGCCGGCGACCGGATGCAGGTCGTGCAGTACGGCGATCGGATCGCACTGATCCCGGAGCGTCCGGCACGTGAGTTCCGGGGTTCCCTCGCCGCGATCGACACCTCGGTCCCGAGGGAGGAGGATCGGGTGTGGATGTCGTCGACTCCTCGGAATGGCTCGAATACTTCGCCGACGGGCCTCGCGCAGATGCGTTCGCCGCTGCGATCGAGGACACCGGGTCGCTGCTGGTGCCGTCGATCACGGTGCTCGAGGTGTTCGAGCGCGTGCTGCAGCAGCGTGACCAAGGCGCTGCGTCGGGTTGATGCAGCAGGGACGGGCGATCGGACCTGGATGCGGACTTCGAAGGACTTCCCGGCGTGCACTACTTCCCGAAGCGGTGACCGCGGGACGGCGGAACGACAGACTTTCGGAACGTCATCCCCCGGGACCGCAATCGAGGCGGCGCGCCACTGGTGCGGAGCCCATCCGCAGCGCGCGCTGGCGCCGTTCAGGCCCGAAGAGTTCCGGCCCGGGCCGCAGTACCAGAGCGACGAAGCGCTCGCTCGACTGGCCGGGGGCATCGCCACCACCAGCTTCCACCCGGTGGGCACCACCCGGATGGGCCGGGCAGACGACCCGATGGCGGTGGTCGATTCGCACCTTCGGGTGCGTGGCGTGCGCGGACTGCGGGTGGTCGATGCCGGCGTGATGCCGATGATCACCAGCGGCAACACAAATGCGCCGACCTTGATGATCGCGGAAAAGGCCGCCGCCTGGATTGCTCGCGGCGAGTAGACCCGGATCGTCCCACTGTTGCCGATCGGCACAGACTGCACCGATGTGTATCATTGCAGTGGACTACCATCCGAGCATGACCGAACTGCAGTACTGATAAAGCCTTCCGAAGCCCTGCACATGCATCGCGAAGCGCTGCGCCATCTGTGCCAGTGCTACTGTTTCGATCGGCCGTGCGTCATCGGTTCCTTGCTCAGCAGCACAAATACCGAGGACAGCGAGCTCGATCTGCTCGTCAAATCGCGGCGAGGCGCGACGCTGTTTACCCTCGCCGGGCTCGAACAGGAGGCGCAAGCGTTGACCGGGGTGCGGGTTTCGGTGCTTAAGCCTGGGTTCCTTTCGCTGCGGTTCCGTGACGATGTGATGCGGCAAGCCGAGCCGTTATGACACGCCCGGAGCGCGCTTCAGACTACCTGGAGCATATCGCCAACGCGATCGATCGCGCCTGCCGATACGCGGCCCATGCGGGCAGTCTGGTCAGGCTTGAGCAGGACGAGCAGGCGCAGGATGCAACAATTCACCAAGCGCGTGTCCAAGGTCGAAGAGGTGATGACCATGGACATCCTCGACGGCAGGCATGGCGTACGCGACCACCTGGTGGTGGTGGCGCAGGTGCCCGTAAGGGCTACCCCGTCTGGAACAGCAGCCTGACCGCCATCCGCGGTAGACGGACGCAGTATGCTGTCCGGCATCGCCGCACTGCCTCGGATCCTTCTCCATGACAGAAAGACTTGGTCGCAAGCATTACCCCGCAGGGAGTGTCATCTTTTCCCAGGGCGAAGCAGGGTATAGCGCGTTCCTGATCGCAGACGGGCTGGTGGAAATCGCGGACGGCGTCAATGGCATGGTGCGGGCCCGCATCGGCCGCGGCGAGTTGATCGGCGAGGTTGCGCTCATCGACCACCAGCCGCGAACCGCCACGGCGCGCGCGGTCACGGACACCGTGCTGATCGAGGTATCACGCGACCTGGTCGAGCGCCTGTTGATGGACACCAACCCGATCATTCGCCACATCCTCAACGTGGTGCT
>Ga0068877_10004921_pt1 | contig 10320 bp, 6 predicted proteins | sample NOAtaG_FD_66437 | JGI IMG/M metagenome (GOLD analysis project Ga0068877, IMG submission 66437) | Freshwater lake microbial communities from Lake Erie, under a cyanobacterial bloom - NOAA_Erie_Diel6S_1000h metaG | ecosystem: Environmental > Aquatic > Freshwater > Lake | place: USA: Ohio, Lake... | reverse complement strand
TCCCTCGCTCACGCTTCGGGTTGTGATGTTTCCTTTGCCTGCGGCAAATCTATAAAATCAACAAGTCGTCACGCTTCGGGTTAGGAAGTGTTCGTTCGCTACACGCAACTTCGCTGAACTAGGTTACTCGATCTCTAACAATGGCAAACCGTCCTGAGCGGAGACGATGCGATGCATTGCTTCCATCGAGAGAGTCTCGGATAGAGACCGTACAGATCCGTCCCCCAGTGCAATTTGGGCCAGACCGGTGTGGAAAGAGAACATATTCAAGCCTGCGAAGTTCGTGCAGTTGATCAAGCAATTACCACCATATTGCGTGGTACCATCGTTGCTCATTCGCAACGCCAACAATCGATTCCAACCAGCAAAGTGCCCGAATGGACTCGATTGGTCAACGGTTGCCGTCCTGCGATTGTATCGAGTGGGGCCACCCGAGATTTCACATAGCATCACGGTATTCGATAGACCATCTGTCACGCTACCGATAGTTGTCTGACCTTTGGTATGTATCTTGAGGAAACCATCTTCCCGAGCGGTCGTCGCCAACATCGGAGGAGGAGCGATCGAGAGCGGAGCTCCGTATTCATTTACCATCGCATTGAAACGTTGAGCGCTCGTAGCGGTTCGATCGGGTGCGAACGAGGCTGAAACCGGGCAAAAGGATGCAATCATTGGAACAGGAGATGATGGACATTTGTACATTGGCAGTGTCGAGGTCAGAAGCTCACGATTGGTGCCTTCGGCGAATCCTAGCGATGGATTCCAACGGCTATGAACAGCCGTCTGTTCCATGTAAGGAAGAAGACCGACATCCCATGTTGCTTGAAGAATTGTCTGTCCAGGACTGCGCACTGTGCTCGGGTTATTGAATGGAAATTTCTTGAAAGCAGATTCGTAATTGTGCATCGCCAATCCCATTTGCTTCAGATTATTGGAGCACTGCATTCGCCTCGCAGCTTCTCGAGCCGCTTGGACAGCGGGCAGCAATAGTCCTACGAGAATTCCGATGATGGCGATGACGACTAACAGTTCAACGAGCGTGAAACCTTTTCTGGCGATTTTCTTCATTTGATTTAACTGGATGAAATTTAAAAGACTATTGAATGAATCTTAACGGGACGGATACCAAACAAAGCAGACGACTACTTTCGTGCGCTCCCTGGTGAAGGATTTTCCAAATCGAATACGAGTGGCTTAGTGACATCCTCGGGTACGCGGACACGATGTTTGGAATTGGCCGGGTCGCTAAGCTTCCCTTTGAACTTGTCGAACGCTTCGAGCTCCGGTCCGGACATCCACGAGAACGTCACGACATATTCTCCAGCCACGGCACCTTCGATCTCAGAGCCTTTTCCGAGGGTGAACAGACCGCTCGCATCGGTCAGTGCCGATGGATATTTATCGTTGCCTTTTACGTCGCCGGTTCCTTCGTAGGTGAACTGAACCAGAACGCGTTCGGCTAGGTTCCCATCCACTTTCACGGTGCCAGTCACCGGGTACTTTTGTGGCCCAGTGGGACCACAGCCCCCCGCGAAAAATAGAGCGGTGCAAGCAATAAACCTGATCGAGAGTGAATTCATGCGACGTGTCTAGCGATCTGCGGGGGTGAAAAATCTATTTCTCAATAGTATACACACGCATATTCTTTGCAATAGCGAGCAGGTGCATTTGCGGTGCGTATACAGTCGCTTGAATCGCCGCATGGGATTTTCGATTGCTGCATACGCATTGCAAGTGCCGGTGATTGCAGTATGCTGTAGGCACTTGTGTTTGGGTATCGGGCGAACTTGGGTATCGGGCGAATTTGAGAATTGAGATGGGGGAGATGATTTTGGAAGCCACCAAACGCTTGCCGGTTACGGTTTTATCGGGTTTTCTCGGGGCTGGTAAAACCACGATGCTCAACCACATCTTGCGCAATCGAGAGGGGCTACGCGTCGCGGTCATTGTCAATGACATGAGCGAAATCAATGTCGACGCTGCGATCATCCGAGGGGAAACGACACTCAGCCGAACCGAAGAAAAGTTGGTGGAGATGACCAATGGCTGTATCTGCTGTACCCTTCGCGAAGACTTACTGCTGGAAGTACAACGACTGGCAGCGGAGGGCCGTTTCGATTACTTGCTCATTGAGTCGACCGGTATATCCGAACCTATGCCCGTAGCCGAAACCTTTACTTTCGAAGACGAAGAGGGACGCAGTCTGTCTACCGTTGCGGAGTTGGATACGCTGGTCACCGTCGTTGACTGCGAGAATTTCTTGAGCGACTATGAAACGTACGATGATCTCGTCGATCGCGACCTCGGCATCAGCGAGGATGACCATCGCAATGTGGTTGATTTGCTCATCGATCAGATTGAGTTCGCAACGGTAATCGTCTTGAACAAAACAGATCGAGTCCCAGTGGAGCAATTGGAAGAGCTAAAGCGCTTTGTCCATCATCTCAATCCCTACGCTCAGATGATCGAAAGCGAGTACGGTCAAGTTGACTTGAAGAGCGTGTTAGGAACTGGGACCTACAATGAAGAATGGGCGGAGGGGCATCCGAATTGGCTTGCGGTTCCTCGCGGAGCCGAACAGAGCGAAGTGGATGAGTATGGGATCGAGTCCTTTATCTTTGAGGCTCGTCGTCCGTTTCATCCGGAGCGTTTTGCAACGGCGTTAAATTTCGACGATGGCATTTTGGCAGGTGTGATGCGTTCCAAGGGATACTGTTGGATTGCGACGCATCATGACGAAGCATTTCGTTGGTCGCAAGCTGGAGTGTCGATCAAAATGGATCAAGATGGTCCGTGGATGTGTACCGTTGACGAATCGGAATGGCCCGAGGATGAAGCAACCCGCGATTGGATCCGAGGGACGATGGAGAAGCCTTGGGGGGATCGCCGACAAGAATTGGTTTTTATTGGCTCGGAGATGGACGAGGTCGTATTGCGATCACGTCTCGAGGAATGTTTACTCACCGACGACGAAATGCGGCTCACGCCCGCGCATTGGTCGTTGTGGGATTGTCCTTTGCCTATCCCATCCATGGAAGAAATCATGGCAGAGCCATCGGATGCAGAGTGTGACCTGAACGAAGCAAACACTGGCAATGATGCGTCTGGTACATGACGCGGTGCACCTTAGCTCTTTTTCGTCGAGCCTATCAGACTTCCTCGAGTGGCTTCTTAGCGTCTCCGAACGTTGCTGGGCGAACGTCCATCTTGTCCATCATGGAAAGGAACAGCCTGCATAACTGACGCTCGGATTTCCCCCTGTAATCAAGAACACGTCCACCCTGGATGCGGCCACCTGCCCCCCCAACAACGATCACAGGTAGCTGGTCGTTGTCGTGTTTGGCTCCGGCCATCATACTCGAGCAGTGCATAAGCATCGTGTTGTCCAATAGGGTCCGCGTGCCTTCTTGTATCGAATCGAGTTTGCGTGCAATATTGGCCACTTGTTCCATAAAGAACTGATTGACTTTGAGCCAGTCTTCGCCGTCGGAATGCGATAGCAAGTGGTGAATCATATAGTCGATTCCGTGTTTTGGTTGTTCAACGCTGGTCAGATTTGGAAACCTGAGAGCGCTGTGGTCATTGTTGAGCTTTAACGTCGTGATCCGTGTCGTGTCCGTTTGAAAGCCGAGTACCAGAATATCGCTCATGAGTCGCATATGCTCCTCAATGTCCTGAGGAATGCCATCGGCGGGGCGATCTCTGTTCGGTTTGTCGAGAGTTGGTCTCCACCCTTGAACCTCACCTCGCTTGCCTGCGTTCTCGATGCGAGTCTCCACATCGCGAACCGAATCGAGATACTCATCTAGTTTGCGTTGATCGCCTGTGCTAATGCGACGCCGCAGGTCATGAGCGTCCGCCAGAACAGCATCGAGTACACTCTTGTCTCCCGGAGCGACATCGTCTTTGAACAAACGGTCGAAAGCCAATGCTGGATAAAGTTCAAGTGGATTCGGAGTTGTCGGTGAACTCCACGAGATGTGCGAGCTGTAGAGCATTGAGTAATTTTTGTGAACGGACGGGTTCGATTGCTCGCACCCCAGCACGAGACTTGAGACCTTTGTCGATCGTCCGTAGGTTTGCGCTAGCAGTTGATCAAAGCTCGTACCTGATCGTATTTCACCTCCGGAAGCAATGGGTGCACCGGAGAGGATGTTGCCAGTCTGGGAGCTATGGATGTTTCCCTTTCTGGCTTCTTCATGATAGAGTCCGTTCACGAAGAGCATTCGATCTCGAAAATCGTTTAAAGGCTGAAGGACTTTGCCGAGTTGCATATCCCTGCCTTCACCCTTTGCCCACCATTGTTTCGAATGAAAGCCATTCCCAGAGAATAACACTGCTAATCGCACGGGTGCTTCGCTTGCTGGTTTATTCCCTCGCTGTTCATCGCCCCAAACGTTAAAGGATTCGAGCCAAGGCAACGCCATGCTCACGCCCACGCCACGCAGGAAGGAACGGCGAGTGTAGCAATGTTGGCTCATGGTGACTCCGAGGAAAGTGGTGGGCTGGCTAAGACTACGAGGAAGGTATGGGAATCAGTCTCGCCCGCGAATTTGCTGAAACTGCGAACTGTGGACAATCAATTCAATTGCGGTGCTAACGCAGTAACCAGTTGATTTTAGCTGAACAAGCATCTCATCGAGTAGTGGCTTATCCGACAATTGCACAGAACGCCCTAAAGCATAACCGAGTAGCTTACGACAGAACTGACGCAAGAAATCGTCTTGACGTTTTTCCAGGAGATACGATCGTAATCCATCTAGTCCGTTTAGGTCCCCACCCTCGGGTAGTTTTGCCAAAGTATCGATCTGCAGGCCCGCAGCATCCGTGTGGCGTGATCTACCGATTGCATCGAAGCCCTCCAAAGCGAACCCAAAGTGATCGATTCGTTTATGGCAGTTTGCGCATTTGGCATCGCTACTATGGCGTTCGATTAACTGGCGTTCTGTTAAACCATCGGGAGTTTCCTCTGGCAAGATCGGAACGTCTTTCGGCGGTCTGGGAAGCTTTTCACCTAGAATGACTTCACTCACCCAGTTGCCTCGTAGAATGGGGCTCGTACGCGACGCCCCACTCTGTCGTGCAAGCGTTGCTGCGAAACCCAAGATACCTCCGCGACCTCCAGCTCGCAGCCCATCGACTCGCTGCCATTCGTTGCTCGGCAATTGAAGTCCGTAGTGTTTAGCAAGCTCCGCATTCATGAAGCTGTGATCCGAGCCCAACAAAGAAAGCACCGATAGATCCGATTGAAACATATCCATAAAAAAGCGTACCGCCTCTTCTTGCATGTCGTCCCGCAAATCGATGAAGGTTGGAAAATGACGTTCGCTCTTTTCGTTCAGCGTTTCCAGATCGCGAATATGCAACCATTGACAACCAAACTCGGTGGCAAGACGTCGGACTTTCCCATCTTGCAACATCCGACGTGTCTGTGCTGTGAGCACTTCTTTGGAAAAAAGCGTGCCGTTAGCGGCGACCGTTCGCAATTCCTCATCAGGCGACGAAGACCAAAGAAAGTAACTCAGTCGAGTCGCCAACTCCCAATCACTCACCTTGCTCAAACCTGAGTGGTTCTCGACCAATTCACCGCGATACAAGAAAGCTGGAGACGTCAGTATGCGAGCGAGAGTGATACGAACGGCTTCTTCGTGAGCCACATCTTTGTTCCGCAGCGATTGATAAAGCTCTCGCAAGGCCCTACGTTCGGACTCGTTCAATGGTCGACGCCAAGCTTGATCCGCTAACCGAACGACCGCCTCGAGTTGCATCGGTTCTACTGAGGTGACGAACTGTTTGAATTCCTCCGCTTTTCTAAGGATTGGCTCGCGCAATGGCTCCAGTCTCTTGTCACCATGCGGAGCATTGGGACCGTCTTGCGTCGAGTATTCCCATATCTGTTGAAATGCATCGACCAGCGTGAGTGCATCTTGACTGACAAAGTGCAACTCAGCCCACAACCGATCGAGTGTAGCGCGTTGCTGGTCATCCAGTAACAATCGCGATAGTGGTTCGTCTTCGCGATGAAAAAGGGTCAGTGTTACCACTTCATCCACAGGAACAATCGTGGTATAGCAAGCTGCCGCTGGGAACAATTGACGAAAGTCATGGAACGCTCGCTCAAGTCGCTTCTGTGCCGTCGAACCGGCATGGACCAGAACAGGAGATTCGAACGTCATCGATGGCAAACTAGAAGTCCAGGCTCCGGTAAGCTTCGCGGAGTTGAATGCACTCGGTCTTAAACCAGTCTGTGAGGGCAGGCTCTTGGTCGCCTGGAGTTGCACACTCCCTTCATCGCCACTGGTTGGATGCAATCGTCCTTGTACAACCAGTTCCGCACCTTGAACCAAGTCTGCTGGTAGACGCACCTCTAGTGTCACCGGTGCTCGGACGCAAATACTATTTGCTTCGACATCTCTACCTTCGACATCTCTACCAAGGGGATGTTTTCCAAAAAGTGCGGGATCGAGTCCATATCGCGAATCTAAACCAACATGGTTCGCGTTCTCAAGCGATGGCAGTTTCGAAGCCAGCAATGGGCCGTGCAACGAAAGCAGTTCTGTATGTACCTTTCGATCGGGGGAGTCGGTCGGAATGGCGTCGAAGTCTTGTTGTAGTAAATGCTGCACTTGGAACGCAAGCCGACCACGTTCTTCGCCATTCGTGGTTTGACGCCATCGTGCCAATATGGATTGAGGTGGAATCGTGGGGGTGGCACTTCGGGATTCAGGTTCACCAAAAAAGTACCATACCTGAGGATTGCCGTGTCGGTCGGCATGAGGATTTCCGGCCAGAATATCAGGGACAATGTCCTTCGCTAAACTCCATTCTTTGTGCTTGCTTCGAATGGTTAGTTCGATGGCGGTCAGGTCGCAGCTATGGTTCCCGCTGCCAGGAGCGATCACGAGAGCCACCATGTCTCCAGTCTTCATCGATATTTTTTCAAGTCGACCTGCGGAACTTACTTTCCCTGCGGTCGTAACTCCGGACGAAAGAGTTTCGCGAGTCTTGCCACGCCGAACTTCGATTGCCCACGAGACGCCATTGCCACAGGCTGTATGCACATCCTGTACCGTCCCTTCTACTATAAACTCACCCGGCTCTGGACATCGCCAACCCACAACGGACGCAAGAGTCGGTGATGGATGTGTAGCGACGCTGAATGGTTTCAATGTCCCGGGTATTTGTACGGTGGCGTCGGATGAATTCGCCAGCACGCTATAAGCATTCTCGCCGACCCAGCCTTGGATGAAGCCGTAATTCGAAACGCTCTCCGTTTTGCCTGTGAGCAGGCTACCGATCTCCACGTCATTCGATGTTTGGAAACCGAGATAGGTTAGCCAGCCTGCAAGCAATTCTGAATCGACGTAATGTTTTTTGGAAAGAGATGCAATATCGATTGGATCATTAGCTAATTGTGCGTCGTGCGCAGCAGCAAGGTATTGAGGTGATGTCGCAGCGATCGTGGAGCGTCGTTGTCGCAATCGTTGCCATGTGTCGCGAATGTCCTTTAGTGGCAGGTCAGGGCGGCCTTCAGAAACGATGCGAGCATTCTCCCACAAAGCGTAGTCCTCCTCATTACCGTCGAGTGCATCATCTGCGGACAAGTAAACGACAATATCCTGGCCGTCCGAAGGGGCCGCAAGCTTGACTCGGAATTCTTGTTGCGAAGCGAGCGGCGATACAGGGTTCATCCACCCCATCGGTCCCCCTACCTTTCCAAGATGGCCGATATTGGTGAATCGCCAAAGGGACGCTTGCCACGGTTCAATATCTGCGATCGAGAGTTCTCCCTTTCGCCATTTTGTTTGTAGCATCTCGAGCAACAACGACGGCTGTTGGTCATGTAGCATCGACCAAAGGGTTCCTAGATACTTCGAGCTTAGTTTGCGTTCACCAGCGATCGTATCGATTGACTTCTTACCGTCAGTGAGAGCGGTACGCTCTTCGCGGAGTGCGGCAAGATACTTGTCGAGGGGAATGCGTCCACCATCGCTGCTCACCAGGCCTGTTCCGCCGACCGACACGGACTCTTGCGTGTTGATAGTGAACTGTCGATAAAAGTCGCGAATCCGAGCGAGAGATTCGTTCGTCCAGTCGCGTCGAGACGAAGTGGACGAAAAGCGAATACCATCGGGCAGAAAAACCGCGTGGCTGGCAACTTCTTTTGCAGCGTCGAGATACTTTGTCAGAGACGAAGCTGACATAACGAGTGCGGCACCTACGTTCGTGAAGCCTTCACCTGCAGCTCCATCCACAGGAAACTCTCTGGCTGGATCCAGAGTTTCTATGCCAGTCAGATCTCGAAGGGTATAGGTATACTCTCTATTTGAAAGCCGCCGAAGAACGACTTCGCCAGGATCGCCTGCATTGGCTAGTGCCCATTGGTCCAGCATTTCCTGCAACGATGTCTTGATCTTTGTTTGGAGGTCCGATGGCAATTGCGGTTTATCTTTGGGAGGCATCTCGCCATCAGAAAGCTGTTCTAGGACTCTTTCCCAAACTTTTGGATGTTGAGCTGCAGTTTTTGAGTTCGCAAACTGCTCCAGGTCCAATTCGCCTTCCTTCTTTTGCGTGGAGTGACACTCAACACAGTACTGCTGTAGGACCGGTTTGATGATCTGATCAAACTCGATATCCTCGCCGTTTGCCGAAAACGCAAACAACGAAGCTAGGATAACAACCTGGACTCTCAAGGCACCGGCCAATTGGATCATGAATAGCCTGACGGGAACGGGTGACAATTCGCTATACGAGATGGGTACAGTTCTTTTGCAAAATGGTGAGGTGGGTAATTTGCTCTAGTATAGTCATTGTTGCGGCCGACCACTGCCTCGATCATCTTGATATACTTGGATGATTCGTGCAAAAAAGAAAGAACCAAAATGAGCCGGACTGTATTTCTTCTAATCGCCTGCGCTCTCATCGTTCCGAATCGGACGGTTGCAGCAGAACGGCCAAATATCGTACTGATCCTCGCTGATGATCTCGGCTGGGCAGACCTTGGTTGCTTCGGCAATACGTTCAATGAGACCCCAAACATCGATCGGTTGGCACACCAAGGCGTGCGGTTCACGCAGTTCTACGCTGGGCCAGTCTGTTCCCCCACGCGTGCCAATCTGCAATCCGGACAGGATCAAGCGAGGTTCGGAATCACGCAACATATCCCCGGTCATCGGCGTCCCTTTGCCAAGCTTTTGGATCCCATCGTCCCATTGCAATTGCCGCTCGAAGTTGAAACATTTTCCGAACGTTTGAAGACTGCGGGTTACGCGACGGGGTATTTCGGCAAATGGCACCTCGGTGGTAACGGCTATGGGCCTAGCCAGCAAGGTTGGCAAACCGTTCTGGAAACAAAAGGGAATACGATCTCCACGAACGAAAACGGGCAGCAACAGACGAGACAAACCGCAGAGCACCTGACAGATAAGGCCATCGATTTTATTCACTTGCACCGAGGCAAGCCGTTTGTGTTGCAAGTGTCGCATCATGCAGTGCACATTCCGCTAACAACCAAGCCCGAACTGGTGTCAAAGTATGCAGTAAAGGAAGCCATGGCGGGATATCCGAGTCGTCCAGAGTACGCAGGCTTGCTGGAAGAATTAGATCAAAGCGTTGGGCGAATCATGGCAGCCATCGATACCGCCGGAATCGCCAAGAACACCATGATCTTGTTCTTGTCGGACAACGGTGGTCTCGAACATGAACAAAATGGACGAATCGTTACTTCGAACAAACCTTTGCGAGGCGAAAAGGGAACGCTCTACGAAGGAGGGATTCGCATACCAGCCATTGCTCGCTGGTCGGAGATTATTCCTGCTGGTAACACGTGCGATGCTCCAGCGATCACCATGGATATTTACCCGACACTACTTGAGTTAGCTTCGCAGGCGCACGTAGACAATCAGCCGTGCGATGGTATAAGTCTCGTTCCCTGGTTGCGTGATCCCAAACTCAAACCGAACCGCGATAAATTGTTTTGGCATTTGCCACATTATCATCACAGTACTCCAGCCAGTGCGATGCGGCAAAGCGACTGGAAGTTAATCGAGTTCTTCGAGTCGGGCGAGAGAGAACTATATGATCTCGGAAACGATCCAGCAGAGCAACACAATCTCGCATCCGCACATCCGGATCGCGTGGCAGCATTAAGTGCATCTCTCAAGCAATGGCGAAAAGAAGTAGGAGCCCGAACGCCCGAACCTAATCCCAACTACGATCCCCAACGCGCGATGGAATTGGGGAAAGCAGACAATTCAAAACGTAAAGGAAGAAACCCATGAGCTCATCCATGTCTCTTATGCATGTCCTTGCATCGATGCT
>Ga0068877_10004918_pt1 | contig 10326 bp, 8 predicted proteins | sample NOAtaG_FD_66437 | JGI IMG/M metagenome (GOLD analysis project Ga0068877, IMG submission 66437) | Freshwater lake microbial communities from Lake Erie, under a cyanobacterial bloom - NOAA_Erie_Diel6S_1000h metaG | ecosystem: Environmental > Aquatic > Freshwater > Lake | place: USA: Ohio, Lake... | reverse complement strand
GAAGGGACGAATTGAGGCAAGGCGCAGGGAAAGAGATTGGCCGCCTGGAAGCTGTGTCGCGGTTGCGGCAATCCCGCGCAGAGTGTCCGAGGGGGATTCAGCCAGCAAACTGGTTCCCGCGCTGCCATATTGTTGATGAACAGCGGAAGCGGCGAGTGCGATCTTGCGGGTAATGCTTTTCGGCCAAGAGGGCAGTTCCAGTTGGGGAAGCGCGCTCGATAGCAACTGATCAAAATCGACAGAAAGACACTCCATGAGATTGCGGGCGGGAATGAGGCCGAGATTGAGTTGCTGCTGGCGCGTCAATTGCGTGGCCGCCCGAAAGGTTGTTGCAGGCCGAAGCCGCCGCCACCGGGTGGGCGCTGCTGGCGGCCCTGGTCTCGGCTGCCAAAACCGGAGCCCGGTTGTTGCTGTTGGCCACCGCCCATCCCCATCCCCATTCCCATTCCCATTCCCATGCCTTGAGCGGGATTCAACCCGCCGGGCACTTGGTTCTGTCCCTGGGAGTTGGGCCCGGGGCGGCCGCCGCGATCCTTACCCCAGTCGTAGATGAATTCCCACTCCTCGATTCGTTCCCGTTCGTTTATGATTTTGATGCCCTTGCCCTCCTTCTTGCTGGCGACACCAGCAATTCCACCGCCACCGAACTGCCCGTTTCCGCCACCGGCCGCGGGGCCGCCAGCCAGGAATGTGCCGCCGGGATTGGTCATGGGTCCGAGAGGGTTGGCACCCATGCCGCCTTCTTGACCGATGCCGGGAGGAGGGGTGCGAGGACGGGTGAGCAGGTTTTGAATGACGTTGAGGGCGGGACTGATCTGCTCGGCAGTCAGGGGACGCTGGCCAGGTTGAGTGTTTTGCGGGAAACCACCAGAATTGAGATTGGGGATCGGTACTGGTTGCATGCCGCCCTGTTGCGAACTGATGGTGGCGGAGGGGAAAGAAGTATTCGGCAGGCCCGTACTGAGGGATGGGCCCGGAGCGGCTGGGGTACTGCCCATGCTGCCGACCCCTCCGACGGAATAAGCCGGATAGGGCGAACTGGGGGGCGCTCCCGGCATCGTTCGGCCCGGAAAACCGGGAGTGTTGGTCATAGCCCCAGGAGGCGGTGGTGGCCCTAAGTTCTGTTGGTTCGGATCGCCAGCAGCAGAGGCGCTCGTTGCCGGATTGGAGCCGATCTCGCTGGCACTCACGTCACTGGCGCGGCGGCGCACCGCCGGGTCATTGGGGTCCTGCTGAGGCGTCTGATTGGGATCGGCCGCCGATGTGCTCAAGGAGGAACCTTGCGCGGGCTGTGGGGGCTTAATGACCTTGGAATCGGTGAACTGGCCGGTAGGCCCGACATGGACAAGCCGCCAGTCGTCTTTTCCACTGAAGGGATCCACGTAGCGGCGGCGCAGAAAACGAATACCGCTCGACTTCTCGAGCTCTTCCATCGTTGCGGGGTACTTACGGAACTTGCGGTAGTAAAGCTGGATGCCGCGCTGGTATTCCTGCCCTCGGTTGACCAGAAGTTCTTCCTTGGCGCGCTGGCTTTCGAAAACGGCGCGGGGCAATTCGTTATAGAGAAGGATCGCTACGATGCCGGCAAGGGCAAAGACAAAGAGCAGAGCAAAACCGCGTTGCTGTCTCCGGCGCATAAACCAATCAGCCTCCTCCTCCATTGTCGGGCACAATCGGGAGGGTCTGCTGTTGCTCGAACTGGGTATCTTCCATGGTGACGTTGTTCAGGCCGATCCGGATGAGTTTGTAGCGATTCTTGATGAGATCCCCCTCGCCGGCAACGACAATATCTTCTCCATCGAGAAAGAAGGCGCGTTTGGGGCCGCCGCGCGGGGGCGCGAGAAAGCCGTAGAAGCGCAACGGGATGGGGGGAGCGACGGGCTTCTGGACAACGGGCTTGGGAATGGGCGGAGGCTCCGGCATCGGGCCAATAAACGGTTTGGGCGCCGTTTGTGGCCGGCGCGCTGGAGCGACAATGCGGGCACCTTGGGGCGTAGTGGGCGCGGGCGCCGCGGACACACTGGAAAAATCAAAGAGGCTGCGGGCGCCGCCGCTGATCTGGATCTTTTCAAGGCGTGTCAGAAGGTCGAGGCGCAATGAGGGATCGATCGACATTGGATCGAGGCGGTCTTCCGGGCGGGCAGCGCCGACGCGGGGGCGGAACTCCTGGGCGCGGCGCTCGGCTTGCGCCTTTTTGCGAGTGTCGGCCGGGCGGGAAGGGACGTGGCTCGATATGGGCGGTAATGCTGCAGGACGCAGCGGCGCCATCGTTGTTGTCTCCGGACCGCTGAAGTAATTGATATGGATCACGCCAGCGAGGATCACGCCCAACACGCCAAGCGTGATGAACTGCTTGCGGTCGCCGCCAAATTTCATTTCGAGGGCCATGGTCAGCTGCCGGGGACCTCCTTGACGAAAACGTGGAAACGGATGCTGACATTCAACATGCCCGGGGCCTGTTGCGGGGCGGCGCTGAGATTCTCGATGATCAGGAAACGAGGACTGTGATCGATGCGGAACAGGAACTGGATGAGATCGGCGTAAGAGCCTTCATAGGCACCGTTTACGGTCATGATCGAAAGATCCTCGGCGCCTTCAACCGGCTCCAGAACAAAGCTGTGTTCCTTGGGGCGGATGCCGGCCTGTTTGGCGAGGCTCGAAAGTTCGCTCACAATCGTGCTGGCAGCCTTGCGGCGATCCATGAAGAAAGAGGTAAGGAATTTTTCGCCCGCGGCACGGCTCTCTCGTACTCGCGTCGTGAGGGTGCGCAGCCCTTCCAGCGCACGATTCTGTTCGAGGGAGCGCTGGCGCAGGGAAATGAGACGGTCTTCCAGTTCGACGAGGCTGCCTCCGGGCGGGTAGAGCATGAGGCTGAGCAGGACTAGATTGCCAAGCAGCAAGATCCCCAGCACGGCCCGCATGTAGACGGCGGGGTTGGACCAGTCGATCGATTTTAGATTAAGGCCGCTGGGCATAGTTCACGCTGAGACGATAGCGATATAAGGTTTCATTCTGCGACGGAGGCAGCATGGTGGTGATCGTGGTGGCGCCGAATAATGGCGAGGCTTCGAGCCGCATGAGCATGTCGACGACAGGCTCACCGCTAAGCGAGCCAACAGTCATGTCGAGAACGACCTGATTGGCGGTGGTGATCTGTGGCCGGACGCTGACCAGGCGTACCGAGCCGGGCATGACTTTTTCGAGATCAGCGAAGAGCTGAGTCCAACTGACAGCCTTACGGGCGATCAGGGTGTTGAGAAAAACGTTGCGGTCAAAGACTTCCGCGTTTTGCGCCTCGCGCAGAGATTTTTCGAGCCGGACTCGCTCGGCGGCTGAGCGGCTGAGGGCGGAATCGAGGCGGGCCACTTCGGTTCGGGCCTGTTCGGCCCGGGTCGTTTCCTGGTAGACGAGCAGAATCTGGGCAGCGAGGACAGCTATCAAAAGAATGGCAAGCAAAATCGAGGAGACAAGCAGAGCGCGGTCGCGGCGAAAGGGCTCGCTGGCGAGATTGATAGCGATACGGGTCTGCATGATCAGTGGGCCCCCATCGATTGGAGGTAACCATGGAGACCGGCCTGCGTTGCATCCACGGCGCCGAGATGGCCGCGTAAAGGTTCAGACTCAAGCCCCCAGTGCTCGCCCAGATGACCGGAGAGCGCCGGCGCGATGTTACCCAAGCCGCAGAGTTGAACCCGGGCTGGCTTGGTCTTGTGTTCGTCCTCAAGGTAAGCGAGTGTCGGATCGACGAGGTTAAGGATCTCCTCCAGGTTCAGTTCCTGCAATTCGAGGCAGCGGAAGATGCGAAGCTCCTCGCCGGTGAAGTAAGTGAGTGTGAGTGTCTGCCCGCTGAGCCTGATTGTCAGGCTGTTGGGCGTGGAAAGGTTGGCTGCGCTCAGCCCGGACAGAGTGATCCAACCGGGATGAAAGCCAGCATTGCGGAAGGCTGTTTCATAAGGAGCCAGCGTCTCGATGGCGATCGCTGCCACTAGAAGATCAACCTTGGCGCCGCCACGGGGATAAACGGCAAAGCGCAGGATCGCCGTGTCCACATCAAATGGAACCGTGCGCTTGAGACGGAAGCGAATCAGGCTCTGTTGCTCTTCGGCTTTGCGAGGGAACTGATCGAAGTCCATTATGAGGACGCGAGCGGCTGAATCGGGAAGTATCAGGGCAGCCGGGCGGCGACGCGAGCCGGTAGGCGCCGGAGTAAGCCGGCCCAAGAACTCGGTGAGCGCCAAGGCGTCCTGGGGGTTGAAATCCCGCGGATAGGCGTCGAAGCGGATATTTCCACTCTGCCAGTGAGCCAAACCAAGTGAGCTCAATTCAAAGGCAAAAGCCGGTGGTGGCTCTTCGATCAGACCGCGCAGCTGTGTGAGCAAACTCATTCGACGAAGGTGACCTTGTTTATCTCTTTGAGGGTGGTGAACCCTTCGCTGAGCCGCTCCAGGGCGCTTTCCCTCAGAGTGCTCATGCCTTGGCCGCGGGCGGCGGCGCGGATTTGGGATGTGGGGCGTCTCTCGAGGATGAGTTCGCGGATTTCCTCGGTGAGGTCCAGCAATTCATGGATCGCGGTACGGCCGCGATAGCCGGTACCGCCACACTCAAAGCAGCCTTTGCCTTCGTATAGAGTTACGCCCTGGAAGGCAGCCGGATCGAGGCCACTGTCGCGCAACTCTGATTCCGTGTGGCTGATGGGCGTCTTGCAGTGTGGACAGATTTGCCGCACAAGCCGCTGCGCCAGGATGCAGTTGAGCGCGCTGACAAAGTTATACGGTTCGACGCCCATATTGAGAAAACGTCCGAGGACATCAAAGACATTGTTGGCGTGAACAGTAGTGAAGACGAGGTGGCCGGTGAGCGCGGCATTGATGGCGATGATGGCCGTTTCCTGGTCGCGGATTTCCCCGACCAGAATCTTATCCGGGTCATGACGGAGGATGCTGCGGAGACCACGGGCGAACGTGAGGCCTTTCTTCTCATTGACCGGGATTTGGGTGACGCCCTTGAGCTGGTATTCGACAGGGTCTTCGATCGTGATGATCTTGTCCTCGTCGTTTTGGATCTCGCTCAGCGCGGCGTAGAGTGTGGTCGTCTTACCCGAGCCGGTGGGGCCGGTAACGAGAACCATGCCGTAAGGTTCCTTGATATAACGCCGGAATTTCGTAATGTCGCGCTCGGAGAAGCCGACCACATCGAGGGAGAGGCGGGTGAACTTCTCACTCATGCTTTCCTTGTCGAGAACGCGCAGGACGCTGTCCTCACCATGCACGGTGGGCATGATGGAGACGCGAAAGTCGATCAGGCGCCCCTTATAGCGCACGCGAAAACGCCCGTCCTGAGGGACGCGGCGCTCGGCGATGTCGAGCTCGCTCATCACCTTGATACGCGAGATGATGGCCGAGTGCCAGTCCTTGGCAATCGGCGGCATGGCGTACTGCAGCACGCCGTCGATGCGGTATTTGATGGCCACTTCCTGATCGCGCGTCTCGATATGAATATCACTGGCGCGGCGCTCGAGGGCATTGAAGATCGTGGTGTCGACAAGGCGGATGACCGGTGCGGTATCGCTGTCGGCGCTGAGCTTGTCGATCGACAGAGTTTCTTCCGGGTTCTCTTCATCGCTGACGACGTCGAGCGTGAAGCCTTCGGTGACTTCTTCGAGGACGCGCTGGCTTTGTTCGGTTTTCTTAAGCCGGTCGGAAATCTGGCTAAGCGTGGCGACCTTGATCTTGAGCTTCTTGCCCAGCAGGCTCGAAAGCTCGTCGATCAGCTGAAGGTTCCGCGGGTCAGCGATAGCAATCTCGAGAACTCCGTTTCCGGCATGAAGCGGGACAAAATTGTACCGGAACATCAGATCGACCTGAATCGTGCGGAACAGGTCATGATCGATTTCGGCGTTGCGGAGGTCAATAAACTCGGCGCGGTAGCGCAAGGCTAGGCGGCGGGAGTCGATTTCTTCCTGCTCGGTGTTCTTAAGAGGCGCCCGATCCGTGGACATAACGCAAATATGGCGAAGGTTAGGCGAAACGAACTCCGCCAACAACCCCGCACACCAGTTTGGACGCTTGCCGGCGGCAAATCGTGGAGAGCTTTTTTACTGGGCTGGGGACCGCCCGGCGGAGAGATGAGCGAAGTTCATCGCGGCATTGAAAACAAAGGGCCAGGAGCCCTGGGTTTGGTGTCGCCACATGGGGTTATTGGCAAACAGGACAACATGGCCCTGGCCAACGGGAACATCCACAATGACGGGGCGGCCGGCGAGTTCGTGGCCACCGGCGAGCATGCCGCTGATGAGAAGATCGGGCGGGGCGGCAAAGCGCAGGACGGTGCGCGGGGTGAGGTGGGCTGGGGGCAGGAAGGCGCGCATGGCTTCGTTTGTTTCCTCGGCCGGGGCTGGGGTAGAGGGGGCTGCGGGGACAGGGCGTCCCTGAACCACATCCGGATCGTTCAGGCTGCCACGGCCGGTGGGGCGTCCCTCGGCCGTACTGGGGGCAGGGCCAGTGACCAACCCAGCCATCGTATTCACCTGAAAAGCCGGGGCTGTATTGAAATAGACGGGCACGGAATCGTCAAAGCCATAAACAATCGGGCTGAGTTTGTCGGCGAGGTGGCCGAGTAGCACGCTGCCGCGGACCTGGAGATCACGCGTGGGCTGAATCGTTATGCCTTCGACGAGGCCATAGTCGATCGGAATAGAAGCATTGCCGCCGATGGTGATGAAAAGACCTCCTGCTTCGACAAAGCGGCGGAGATGCAGCATCCCTTCGAGTCCCATGCCGCCGCGGATGTCATCGGTTTGATCCGGAGCGGTGGCGAAGCTGGGGGTGAGGTCAGAGGCTTTCCAGGGAATAGCGGCTTCGCCGGGGCGCTTGGGAATGCCGTTGACGATACGCTGGCTCGAGCCGTTGACGGGGCCAAAGAGGATCACGTCGTAGCGGGAGCGAAGATCAGGAATTTGCGCCAGCTTCTGATCGCTGATGTAGTCGTAAGGCACCTTGGCCGAGTCGAAGGCCAGGCGGACCCAACCCTCGTTCTGCGTATTGGTCCAGGTGTGAACGAGAGCAATCCGCGGGGCGGCAAGCGGGTGGCGGGCAACTTTGGGCATTTCGGGCAAGCCGCTGAATTTCAGGCCGAGGCCGCGGGCTGCCTGCTCCAGACGGCCGCGGGACAGGGCACTGGCCTCGATCAGCACCGTCCCGGTGTTGAACTTCTGGCCGGCGGCCTCAAAGGAGGTTTCAGCCGCCCACATGGGGACGTCCTTGAGAGCGAAGCGGAAGCCGGCGAAGCTATGATCGGCGCTGTATTTGAGAGCCCAGACTGGGGCGGTGGGTTCCCCGTTGACGGTGGAAGGTGTCTCGGGTACACCCTGGATCCGTGTCATGGGCGCCTTGAGGACAGCCTGGTCGAGAATGCGCACGGTCTCGACATTGCGCAAGTAGCCGAGACTCCAGCCGGTGTCGTCATAAGGGCGCGTGTCGGTAACACTGTAGTACTGCAGGTCAAGTAGCATGTCAGCCATGCGGGAGTAAGGTTGATCCATGCGGATGACGTAACTGCCGGCGGGGAAGGAGCGCTTACCGGACTTCGCCGCAAGTTCGGTGGGGGCGTCGAGGCGATGTACTTCCACACCTTGCAGATCCATGACGCGCATCAGGTCGGCGGCGAGAGCGGGGCGCGGTGTATCGCCGGGAACGATGTAGGCGGCCGGCCCCTCGGTGGTGGCTTTGGCGACACTACGCTGGCTCTTTTGGAAAAAGTTATTGAGAAACTCGGTGCGATTACGGGCCGTGTAGTTGAGCGCCAGCAACGCTCCGCTTTGCTGCAGGTTTACGTTATTGCGGATGCTCCAATTCACTTCCGGCAGCGGGGGGTTGGGGCGGAACCATGTTCGCGTGGTTGCTGTTGAGGGAACGTTGCGGCGGCGCGTGTCGGCGCCGCCATTGCCGAAAGTCTCGTAGAAGCGGCCAATCGCATTGTGGCCATTGGCGGCAAGGAACATATAGTTAGCGGCCCAACCGTCGTAGAAACCGTGTGTCCAGACACCGGGCACGTTGCGCTTTGTCATCTCTTCGACCTCGTGATAAGCGAGCTTCTGCCATTCGCTGATCAGTATGGGGTCGTACCAGGCGTTGTAAGGCCCCATTCCGGTGGAGACATAAAGGAAGGGTACGCTCTCATGCAGGTCGTGGAGGACGAGGGGGTGGAACTCGAAGAAGGTCTTCCAGACATTGCGGGTCAGGGCGAGGGAAAGATTCATGCCATCGCGATTGTTGTCATGGGCAACGTATTTACCCCAATAGATGAGGCTCGGAGAAGGTTGTTTTTCATGGGCGCGCCGCCAGTTGTAGAGGTCGACCATGCGTTCACGGCCATCGACGTCGGTGACCGGAGTGATCATGACGATGAGATTCTTGCGGATCGTTTCGATAAAAGGAGATTCCGTGACAGCAAGGCGGTAGGCCAATTCCATGAGCATCTCGGGGCTGCCGGTTTCGGTGGAATGCAGTGAGCCGGTAAGCCAGTACATGGGAACCACTTCATTGATGGCGGCCGCCGCGGCCGCCGGACTGGTCTTGCGAGGGTCGGCCAACTGGCTCATCAGAGCTTTGTGGCGGTTGAGCTTGGCGAGGTTCGCCTGGTCGGAGACGAGGGCCACTACCATCTCCCGGCCTTCCTCGGATGTGCCGATGGAGACGACCTGGACGCGGGGGCTGGCGGCAGCAAGAGCCCGTAAGTACTTGTGGACGTTGGCGGCGTGAGTGAGTTTGTAGGGTGTGCCGGCGATGTAGCCGAGCACCTTATGGGGCGAGGGTACTTTGCCGCCGTCCGGGAGGTGGTCGACCAGGTCGGTGAGAAACATCTTGTCGGTGGTGAACTCACGAATCCTGGCTGTATAGGACTCGTCTTGCTTCTGCTGAGCAGGCAGTATGGCAAAAGAGCAAAGCAGTAGAAGCAGGGGCCATTTCATGATTCCGTTACTATAGCTCTTTAGCCAAATTCATGACCACTGTTTCCCACCTTGAATGCTCGGGTACGGGCAAGACTTATCCCGCCGGGCAAAAAATGAATCTGTCGCCCGACGGCTGGCCGCTGCTCGTGCGCTATGACCTTGAGAAAGCGCGCGATGGATGGAACCGGGAGTGGATCTCCTCGGGGCCGTCGAACATGTGGCGTTATGCGCCGGTATTGCCCGTGACGAAGCCGGCCAATATCGTCACGCTCGGTGAAGGCATGACGGCGCTCGTGCGAACGCAACGGCTGGGAATGGCCGTGGGAGCACGGGATCTTTGGGTGAAGGACGAGGGTCTGAATCCGACGGCGAGCTTCAAGGCGCGTGGCCTGAGTTGCGCTCTATCCATGTGCAAGGAATTGGGTATCGGCAAGATCGCGATTCCTTCAGCGGGCAATGCGGCGAGCGCATCGGCCGCATATGCGGCGGCAGCGGGCATCGAATGTCACATCTTCATGCCGAAGGACGTGCCGCATAGCAACTTCATCGAGTGCAAGAGTTTTGGGGCCCACGTGACGCTGGTGGATGGCCTGATCAGCGACTGCGCCAAGATCGTGGCGGAGCGAAAGGAGGCCGAAGGCTGGTTTGAGGTTTCCACCTTGAAAGAGCCTTATCGCATTGAAGGCAAGAAGACGATGGGCTATGAGTTGGCCGAGCAATTGCAGTGGCGGTTGCCGGACGTGATTCTGTATCCCACGGGGGGCGGTGTGGGGTTGATCGGAATGTGGAAGGCTTTTGAAGAGATGGAGAAGCTGGGCTGGATCGCCCCGGAAAAACGGCCACGCATGATCTCAGTGCAGGCCGAGGGATGCCGTCCGATCGTGAAGGCGTTTGAGGAAGGGGCCGAGCGCAGTGTGTTCTATGAGAATGCACAGACGGTTTCGAGCGGGCTGCGAGTGCCGAAGCCGCTGGGGGATTTTCTGATTCTGAAGGCAGTGCGGGAATCGGGCGGGACCGCGATTGCGATCTCGGATGAGGAGGCGCTGGCGGCGGGTGTGGAACTGGCCCGGTTGGAAGGGATGTTCGTCGCTCCGGAAGGAGCCGCTTGCGTAGCGGCGGTGAGACGGCTGATCGAAAGCGGATTTCTGAAGCCGGAAGAAAAGATCGTGATCTACAACACCGGGGCGGGCCTTAAGTATCTCGAGGCCTATTCAACGCTGTTTCCCCGTTAAGCCATGACGCGCGGACAACTGGCGGCATGGATGCCTGGCGCTCTGGCGTTGGTGGCGGCCGAGACGCAACCGGGAGAGGAGCCGCCGAGGCAGGGCTTAGCGCTACTGGGCCTGGAGTTCAAGCCGGAGCAACTCGAGATGATG
>Ga0068877_10004917_pt1 | contig 10326 bp, 10 predicted proteins | sample NOAtaG_FD_66437 | JGI IMG/M metagenome (GOLD analysis project Ga0068877, IMG submission 66437) | Freshwater lake microbial communities from Lake Erie, under a cyanobacterial bloom - NOAA_Erie_Diel6S_1000h metaG | ecosystem: Environmental > Aquatic > Freshwater > Lake | place: USA: Ohio, Lake... | reverse complement strand
TGGCACGCCGTGGCGCCGCGCGCCGACGCCGCATCGGCCGCGCCGCCCACGTCACGCCAAGCCGCCCCGCAGCTGCGCGCGCTGGCTTCGGCCCGCGTGCGGGGCGACTTCGTCGTGCAGGGCCAGGTGCCCGCGGGCGCCGCCGGGGCCTGGCGCCTGGTGGTCGACGGCGACCTGGCACGCGCCACGCCGCTGCAGCCCGACGCGCAGGGCCGCTTCCGCGCCACCGTCGACACCGGTGCGATGGCCGATCCCGCCGTGGCGCACCAGCTCACCGTGTGGGCCGAAGGGCAGCCCGCCGCCGCGCCGCTGGCCTTCCGCGTCGACCGCCCCTGGGCCCTGACCGCCCGCGCCGACGATCCCGCTGGCGACGACACCGGCGCGCTCGGCCCGCATGCCGGCCGCTACGTCTACCCGACCGACCCGAGCTGGGGCCCGAACCGGCAGATGGACCTGCGCGCCGTGTCGGCCTTCACGGCCGGCGGGGCCTTGCGGCTGGAGCTCGGCACCCAGCGGCTGACGACCTCTTGGAACCCGGCCAACGGCTTCGACCACGTGCTGTTCACGGTGTTCATCGAACTGCCCGACGAGGGCCCGGGTTCCGCGCTGATGCCGCTGCAGGACGGCGCACTGCCCGACGGGCTCACGTGGCACCGCCGGCTGCGCGTGGGCGGCTGGAGCAACGCGCTCTTCGCCCACGAGGGCGCCAGCGCCACGCACGAAGGCCGGCCCATCGCGCCGGGTGCGGCGGTGCAGGTGGACACCGCACGCCACACCGTCACGCTCACGCTGCCGGCCGCGGCGCTGGGCGGCCGGCGCTCGCTGGCCGGGGCCCGCGTGTGGGTCACGACCTGGGACTACGACGCCGGCTACCGCAGCGTCGCCCCCGAGGCAGGCGCCCACACGATGGGCGGCGCGCCTCTGGGCGCGCCGAAGGTCATGGACGCGTCGCCCGTGCTGCGCCTGCGTTGACGGGCACCGCGCTCGGCGCGCCAGCGGCCGACGACAATCGCGGCACCACAGATTCGAAGGACGCGCACCCGATGCCCGCCGCCCCCGTGAAGCTCGCGCTGCAGGCGGCACCCGTGGCGCACCGGGCGGCGCACGCCTCGGCCTTGGCCGCGCCCGACGCGCTGCTGCTGGCCTGGCTGGCCCTCGAAGGGCCTACCCCGCGCGAGCGGCTGGGCTCGCTGCTGTGGCCCACCAGCGACGCCGAGGCCGCGCGCAATGCGCTGCGGCAACGCCTGTTCCGCCTGCGCAAGCAGCTCGGCGCCGACGTCATCGAAGGCAGCACCGTGCTGGCGCTGGCCCCCGGCGTGACGCACGACCTCACGCCCGCCACGCCGCTGCTGGGCGCGCTCGGCGCACCCGAGCAGCCCGAGCTCGATGCCTGGCTGGCGCGCCACCGCGCCGGCCGCGCGGCCGCCGAGCGGCAGGCCCTCGTGGCACGCATCCAGGCCCTCGAAGACGCCGGCGAGGCCGGCGCCGCGCTGCCGCTGGCGCTGGAGCTGCTGGCGGCCGATGCGCTGTCGGAAGACGCCCACCGGCGCGTGATGCGGCTGCACTACCTGCGCGGCGACCGCGCCGCGGCGATGCTGGCCTTCGACCGCTGCGAGCACACGCTCAAGCACGAGGTCGGCGCGGCGCCGTCGGCCGAGACGCTGGCCCTGCTGGCCACCATCGAACGCGCCGCGCCGGTAGCCGGCGCGGCGGCGCAGCGCCAGCCGATGCCGGCCGCGCTGCTGCGCCCGCCCCGCCTGGTGGGCCGCGACGCCGAGCGCTCGCAGTTGCTGCAAGGCCTGGCCGCCGGGCCGGTGGCGGTGCTGGTGGGCGAAGCCGGCATGGGCAAGTCGCGGCTGCTGCAGGCGCTGGCCTCTGAAGACCCGCGGCGCCTGCACGTCAGCGGCCGGCCCGGGGACCCGCTGGTGCCCTACGCCACGTTGATCCGCATGCTGCGCGCCGTGATCGAGCGCGACCCCGGCGCGGCCGACGCCCCCGAGGCCGCTGCGCTGGCGCCGCTGCTGCCCGAGCTGGCGGCACGCGCACCGGCGGGTGGCGCGGCACTGGCCCCGGGCGCTGCGACACCGCTGCTGCAGCCCGTAGAGGCTCTGCTGCGCCGCGCCGCCGGCCGCATCGACACGCTGCTGCTCGACGACCTGCACTTCGCCGACACCGCCACGCTCGAACTGCTGCAGGGCCTGCTCGCGGCGCCGCGGGAGGCCGATGCCCGCGGCAGCGCGGGCGCGGTCGGTGCCACGCCCCGCTGCGTGCTCGGCCTGCGCCCGCCGGCCGCCGGCAGCCCGGCGGCCCTGCTGCTGGACGCGCTGGCCGCCGCCGGGCCGCTGGTGCGCGTGCTGCTGCAGCCGCTGTCGCAGGCCGCGCTGGCCGAGCTGGTAGACGCGCTGGCGCTGCCGGGCATGGCCGGCACCGAGCTCGCGGCCCGGCTGCATGCGCGCACCGGCGGCAACCCGCTGTTCGCGCTCGAGACGCTGAAGCTGCTGTGGGCCGAAGGCGGCCTTGCCAGCCCGGGCGCCGAAGCCGAGGCGCTGCCGCGGCCGCAGACGCTGGCGCAGCTCATCGGCCAGCAGCTGGCGCGCCTGTCGCCACCGGCGCTGCAGCTGGCGCGCGTGGCAGCGGTGGCGGGCGTGGACTTCTCGCTCGAGCTGGCCGAGGCGCTGCTCGCCCGCAGCGCGCTCGACCTGGCCGACCCCTGGGCCGAGCTCGAGGCGCAGCAGGTGATGCGCGGCACGGCGTTTTCGCACGACCTCGTGCACGACGCCGTGCTGCAGGGCCTGCCCGAGGTCATCGCCCGCCACCTGCACGGCCGCACCGCCGGCTGGCTGGAGGCCCAGGCCGGCGCGCGGCAGCCCGACCCCGCGCGCGTGGCCGCGCACTGGGAGGCCGCCGGCCAGCACGCCCGCGCGCTGCCGGCGCTGCGCGCCGCCGCCGAGCGCGCCCGCCGTGCGCTGCGCGAGGGCGAGCGCATCACGCTGCTCGTGCACGCCGCCGACATCGCCGAGGCCGACGGCCGCCTCGACGAGGCCTTTGACCTGGTGCACGCCGCGCTCAACGGCCACATGAACACGCTGCGCCAGCACGACGGCCTGCCGCTGCTCGAGCGCCAGGCGCTGCTGGCACGCACGCCGCTGCAGCAGGCCCACGCCGCTGCCAGCCGGGCCTGGTACGCCACCGTGATGGGCCATTGGCAACAGGCACTGGACGAAGGCCGTGCCGCGCTGGTGCTGGCGCAGCCGCTGGACAATGCCGGGCTCATGGCCTCCGTGCAGCAGCACCTGGGTGCGGCGATGGGCATGGCCGGCCACTTCGACGAGGCGCTCGAACACCTGCACGCCGCCGCCCCGTGGATGCGCCAACACGCCGAAGCCGACGACGCGGTGGAGTTCGAGGGCAACCTCGCCGCCGTGCTCGACAACCTCGGCCGCCACGCCGAGGCGCGCGAGCACCACGCGCGCGCCATCGCCGCCTCGGCGCTGCACTCCGACGCACCGCAGCGCGCCACGCTGCTGGCCAACGATGCGCTCAGCCGGCTCGACGCCGGTGATGCCGCCAGCGCGCTGGAGCAGGCACTGCTGGCCCAGCGCATCGTGCAGACCTTCGAGAGCACCGCCGGCAGCGACGGCTACATCGCCCTGCTGCTGGCGCAGGCCGAACGCGGCCTCGGCCGGCCGGCGGCGGCGCTGGCCTGGTGCGACCGCGCCGAGGCCATCCTGGCCGAACGCCTGCCCTCGCGCGTGCCGGTGGCGCAGATGCACCGGGCGCAGATCTGGCTCGACCTGGCCCAGCACGCCCGCGCCCGCCAGGTGCTGGCCGGCGACGCGCTGGCCACGGCGCGGCGCATGCCGCCGCGTTACGGCGTGCGCTGGCGCGTGCTGCTGGCGCGGCTGGCGCGCCGGCTCGGCGCCGCGCAGGAGGCCGAAGAGATGCTGGCCGAGGCCGCCGCCGAGGTGCCGCGCCAGGGCTGGCCCGAGCTCGGGCTGGTGGTGCGCACCGAACAGGCCCTGGGCCGGGAGGCGCCCGCCGCCGCCACCGAATTGGTGGCCGTGGCAGAGGCGGCCGCCGCCGCCGGCCTGGGCGGCGCCGAGCTGGGCGCCCGGCTGCATCTGGCCTGGTTGGCCCCGAACGACGACATGGCGATCGAATCCGCAGAGCGGGCGCTCACCTTGATGCGCCAGTTCGAAGCCTTGCATACCGACCGTGCCTGGCGCTGGCTGGCCCCCGCCCGGGCGCTGGCGCGCGCCGGCCGCGGCGCCGAAGCCGAGCTGCTGGCCGAACAGGGCCGCGAATGGCTGCGGCGCACGGCGGCCACGCAGGTGCCGCCGACCTGCGTCGACAGCTTCCTGCACCAGCACCCGGTGCACCGGCTGCTGCAGGCTGAGCGGCCCGGCCGGGCCTGATCGGCGGCCCCCGCGTGACGCGATCACCCCAGTGCCCGGGCCCGTCATAACGCGGCCGTAACGGCGTTCTCCCTACAACCTCGACATGGCGGGCTGCAAGGGCAGCCGGCCGCACCGGGAACCGCCAGGGAGAACCAAGATGATCGTCCGTGCCACCGCCGCCCCCGCCTACCTGAACCACTCGCCGCTGCTGCTGCGCCCGCGCCCGGGCCTGGCGCCGCTGACCACGCTCACGCCGGGTGCGCCCGCCACGGCCGGCGCCCGCGACTTCGGCGACACCGGCTGGATCGACCTCGACGACCACGCCGACGCCGCCGACCTCGACACCGAGGCCGACGCCGCCGACGCGGCACTGCTGCGCTGCGTGGGCTGTGCGGCCTTTGCGACGCTGGTGCTGGCGCTGGTCAGCAGCCTGCAGCTGGGCTGAGGGCCCGCAGCAGATCGAGATAGGCGCCCGCCACGCGCGGCGCCTCGGCCAAGCCCAGGGCCTGCATCAGGGCCTCGGCCTCGGCGCTGCCGGCCGCCTCGGGCTCGCCGTCGCGCAACACCACCTCGAGTTCCATGAAGTCGCCCAGGCCTTCCACGGCATCGAGGTGGATGCGCGTGCGGCCCACCATCAGCAGCGTGCGCCGCTTGCGCACCCGGCCCACGAAACCGAGTGCCCGGGTGAGCGCTTCGCGGCAGGCGTCGCCGTCGGGCTGCGGCACGCGCACGTAGTCGCTGGCCTTGGCGCCGGTGTCATCGGCGCGCTGGTAGTGGATGAGCTCGGCGCTGCCGTCGCCGAACTGGCGCAGCTTCAGCCGGCCGCGGCCGGCGGACAACGCGAAGAAGCTGTCGTCCTGCACCAACTGCTGCTCGGGCGCGGTGGCCAGCGCCCGCGCGCGGCGGTGCAGCTCGGCGGCGTCGGCGACACGGGCCTTGATCTCGATGTTGCGGGGCATGGGTGGGGGTGTGGGTTGCGTTGTGACATTTGGCAAAGGCCCGTGGCGCGCCAGCAAGCACTTCGACGGGCCTGTCCTGAGCTTGTCGAAGCCCTGGTGCCGCACCCGCGGCCGTGCTCAATCGTTGGGCCCCGCCGCCAGCCGGCGCCGCAGCGCGTCTTCGAACACCTCCGGCGGCTGACCGCCCGCCACCAGGAAGCGGCGGTCGATCACGACCGAGGGCACGCTGCGGATGCCGGCCTGCTGCCATCCGGATTCGGCCTCGCGCACCTCGTCGGCAAAGCAGGCGGTGTCGTCGATCACCGCCGCAGCCTCGCCGGCATCGAGCCCGGCCACGACGGCGGCTTCCAGCAGCACCTCGCGCGCGGCCGGGTTGCGGCCTTCGCCGTGGTACGCCTTGAGCAGCGCGCGCTTCATCGCCAGCTGCGCCGCCGCGCTCTGCAGGCCGGCCCAGTGCAGCAGCCGGTGGGCATCGAAGGTGTTCCACACATGGGCGCGCTCGCCGAAGGTGAAGCCCAGCGCCGCCCCGCGCGCGGCGATGTTCGCGCGGTTGGCGGCCAGCTGCTCGTCACCCATGCCGTACTTGGCCTTCAGGTACTGCGCCGCGTCGGCGCCCTCGGGCGGCATGCCCGGGTTCAGCTCGAAGGGCTGGAAGTGCAGCTCGATGCCGGCGGCATCAGGGCCCAGCGCGGCCAGCGCACGTTCGAAACTGGCCAGGCCGATGGCGCACCAGGGGCAGGCCACGTCGGAGATGAAATCGATGCGCATGTCAGGCTTTCTCAGGCGGGCTTGGTCGCCTGCGTTCGAAGGAATTGGTCCACAGTGCCCGGCGCCACGCCCAGGCGCGCCGCCACGGCCGCGTCCTCGGGCGGCAGCTGCTGTGCCGCGAACCAGTTGAGCGCCATGATGTTGGCGGCGGCTTCGGAAAACGGCCGCATCAGCATCTTCTGCAGCGCAAACACCGCCGCCGGCGTGCCCACCACCTGCACCGGCCGGCCCAGCACGGCGGCCATCTTTGCCGCGACCTCGTTCCAGCTCAGCACCTCGGGCCCGCCGATGGCCAGCGTGGCGTTCAACGCGGCCTCGTGCCGCGTGGCGGCGATGCAGCAGCGCGCCACATCGTCGACGCTGATGAAGGCATGCCGGCGCTCGCCGCTGCCGGGCACGATGAGCAGGCCGCGCTTTTCGACCAGCCCGCCGACCACGCCCATGAAGCGCTGCAGAAACGGCCACGGCCGCGTCGTCAGCGACGCCGCGTCGCCGCGCGTGGCCAGCGCCAGGCCCGAGAGCGCGAACCAGGCGTCCATGAAGGGCGCAAAGCGCAACACGGCATGCGGCAGCCCCGATTCGGCCAGACGCTGCTCGGTGCGCCGCTTGTGCACGAACAGCGGGATGCGCTCATCGAACGGTGTCTGCGGCACCGACACGAACACGAAGCGCTCGCAGCGGTGCTTGACGCAGGCCGCGATCAGCGCCGCGTAGCCGGCATCGTCCACCGTGGCGAAGCGGCTGCCGTTCAGCGGCGCCACGGCCGTGGCGGTGGCGATCACGGCGCCCGCGCCCTGGCAGGCGGCGTCCAGGCTGGCGGGGTCGGTGAGATCGCCGTGCACGATGTCGACGTGCGGCAGCCGCAGGTGCTGCTGGCGCGAGCTGCGCCGCACCAGCGCGCGCACCGGCCGCCGCGCCGCCGACAGCTGCTGCACGATGCGCGTGCCCAGCTCGCCGCTGGCGCCGACCACGAGCGTGGGGCGGTGGTGGGCCGGCGGCGGCGGCGGTGGAACGCGGGTCTTCATCGGCGGCACCTCCGGGCCATCAACGGATGCGCGCCAGCTTCGGGTCGAGCAGGTCGCGCAGCCCGTCGCCCATGAGGTTGAGGCCCAGCACGCTGGCCATGATGGCCGCGCCGGGCCACAGCGCCAGCATCGGCGCCTGGAACATCTGCGACTGCGCCTCGCCCAGCATGCGCCCCCAGCTCGGCTGCGGCGGCTGTGTTCCGAGGCCCAGGAAGCTGAGCGCCGCCTCGGCCAGGATCGCCGTGGCAAAGCTGATCGTGGCCTGCACGATCAGCACCCCGGCGATGTTGGGCAGCACGTGGTCGCGCGTGATGGCCAGCGGCCCCAGGCCGGCGGCGCGCGCCGCCGTGACGTACTCGCGCGCCCACACCGCCTGCGCGCTGCTGCGCGCGATGCGCGCGAACACCGGGATGTTGAAGATGCCGATGGCCACGATGCTCATCAACAGGCCCGGCCCGTAGATGGCCGTCAGCATGATGGCCGTCAGCAGCGCCGGGAAGGCGAAGGTGAAGTCGCTTGCGCGCATCACCAGCTCGTCGAAGCCGCTGCGGCCCTGGGCCTGCGCGGCTGCTGCGGCGCAGCCCAGCGCCACGCCCAGCACGAGGCCGATGCCCACCGCCACCACGCCCACGACGATGCTGTTCTGCGCCCCCACCATGAGCTGGCTCACGATGTCGCGGCCCAGACTGTCGGTGCCCAGCCAATGCGCGGCCGAGGGCGGCGCCAGCTTGTTGGGGATGTCGATCTCGGCCACCGCGTAGGGCGTCCACAGCAGCGACAGCAGCGCCACCGCCACCAGCGCGCCACTGAGCACGGCGCCGATGGCAAAGCTCTTGTGGCGCCAGGCGCGGGCCCAGAAGCCGGGGCGGGCGGCGGCGGGCAGGGCGGCGGCAGGCATGGGTCGAAGTGTAGGGACGGCCGGCTGCAGGCGCCTTGTCAACCGCCAGCTGGCGCCCCGCGTTGTGACGGTCCTGCTTCCCTTTGGAGACTGAGCATGAGTTCGCGTCGACAGTTCGTACAGATTCTTCCCGTGGCGGCCTGCGGCCTGCTGCTGGCCCGCACGGCGGTGGCACAAGGCAGCCTGATCGACGAGAAGAGCCCGCAAGCCGCGGCACTGGGCTATGTGGCCGACGCCGGCAAGGCCGACAAGGCCAAGTTCAAGCAGTACGCCGCGGGCCAGAACTGCGCCAACTGCGCGCTGTACCAGGGCAAGGCTGCCGACAAGGCCGCTGGCTGCCCGCTGTTTGCCGGCAAGCAGGTGGCGGCAACGGGCTGGTGCAGCGCGTACGCCAAGAAGGGCTGACCCGGCAGGCGGGGCGTTCTCAGCGGCTGAGCAGGCCGCTGGCCTGCAGCGTGGCCAGCAGGCCCTGCGCGAAGGCCTCGTAGCCGGCCGCGTTGGCGTGGATGGCGTCGCTCTTCAGGCGCTCGTCGGCGAGCACGGCGCTCCAGCCCTGGGCGTGCAAGGGCACGGCGGCCTCCGACGCGATCTCGGCATAGAGCGGGTGGTCGTCGAGCGAGCCCGTCACGCGCGCGGCCAGCGTGGGCCGCGGCACCGCCACCAGGAGCGCCTGCGCGCCGGCCTCGCGCACGGCGGCCAGCGTGCGGCGCAGGTTGTCGCGCAGCGCGGCTTCGTCCTGCCGGCGCAGCAGATCGTTGCCACCGATGGACACGATCACCAGCACCGGCTGGTGTTCGGCCAGCAGGCCCGGCAGGCGCTCGAGCGCCTGCGCCGAGGTGTGGCCGGGGATGCCGGCGTTCACCACGTTCCAGCCGCTCAGCCGCGCCAGCACCGTGGGGTAGGCAGTGTCGGGCGTGGCGCCGGTGCCGAAGGTGAGGGAGTCGCCCAGGGCCAGCACGGTGGCACCGGGAGGCACGGCGGTGCCCTTGGCCGACGTGGCCCTCTTGCCGCATGCGGCGAGCAGCGGCAGTACCAGCGCGAGGGCCAGAGCGCCGGCCAGGACCTGGCGTCGTGGCTGCAGCTTCAAGCGGTGGCCTTGGCGAAGAAGCGAACGCCAGGGAGGCCTTCGAAGTGCGCGTCCTGGGTCCACAACTCGGCGCCATGCGCCAGGCTCGTGGCGTAGATCAGGCTGTCAGCCAACGGCAGTGAATGCCGGGTGGCGGCCAGGCTCAGAGCCAGATCGAGTTCGATCACCACGCCCTGCCGCATCAGCGCCAGCGCCTCGCTGGCCACCTCGTCGCCCAGGTCGCGCGCCAGCTTCTTGACCACTTCGTAGATCGTGATCACGGGCACGACCAGGGCCGCCGGCCTGGCCAGCGCGGGGGCAAACAAGGCGGCGCGCTCGGTGTCGGCGAAGAACTCGAGCCAACACGACGAGTCCAGCACCACCGGGCCGGCGAGTGCGGCAGTGACGCGCCGACGCACCATCTACAGACGGTCGGGCTCGTCCGGCAGGCGGGTGTCGATGCCGCGCGCAATGCCCCGGTAAGCCGAAGCCGGCTTCAGTGGCAGCAGGCGGATGACGTCGCCATAGTTCACGACCATCATCTTCGCCCCTGGCTGCAGGCCCAGGCTCTGGCGCACCGACAGCGGAATCACCACCTGGAACTTCGGCGAGACGGTGACGATGTCCTTGTTCATATCGATCAGTCTACCGTCGTACGGCTGTCTTGTCGATCAGCCCAGCATCGCCCTCAAGAACCGCCCCGTGTGGCTTCCCTCGCAGGCCGCCACGTCTTCGGGCGTGCCCGCCACCACCACGCGCCCGCCGCCGGCGCCGCCCTCGGGGCCCATGTCGATCAGCCAGTCGGCCGTCTTGATGACGTCGAGGTTGTGCTCGATGACGACGATGGTGTTGCCGGCGTCGCGCAGCTGGTGCAGCACCTTCAGCAGCAGCTTCACGTCGTGGAAGTGCAGGCCGGTGGTGGGCTCGTCCAGGATGTAGAGCGTTCTGCCGGTGTCGCGCTTGCTCAGCTCCAGCGCCAGCTTCACACGCTGCGCCTCGCCGCCGCTCAGCGTGGTGGCGGCCTGGCCGAGGCGGATGTAGCCCAGGCCCACGTCGAGCAGCGTCTGCAGCTTGCGCGCGATGTTGGGCACGGCGCCGAAGTAGCCGTGCGCGTCTTCCACCGTGAGGTTGAGCACCTCGGTGATGTTCTTGCCCTTGTAGAGCACCTCGAGCGTTTCGCGGTTGTAGCGCGCGCCCTGGCACACATCACACG
>Ga0068877_10004911_pt1 | contig 10330 bp, 7 predicted proteins | sample NOAtaG_FD_66437 | JGI IMG/M metagenome (GOLD analysis project Ga0068877, IMG submission 66437) | Freshwater lake microbial communities from Lake Erie, under a cyanobacterial bloom - NOAA_Erie_Diel6S_1000h metaG | ecosystem: Environmental > Aquatic > Freshwater > Lake | place: USA: Ohio, Lake... | reverse complement strand
TCGACCTCGGTGCTGACGCGGCCGGGCACCACCTTCAGGATCTCGCGGCCGAAGCGCACCAGCACCTCGTCGACGATGGCCTCCAGCGGCTGCGCGGCGTGCGCAGCCACGGTCTCGGCCAGCAGCGGCGCGTAGTCGGGCTGCTGCACGGCCTTCAGGATGAGGCTGGGGTTGGTGGTGGCGTCGCGCGGGGCGTACTGGGCCAGTTGCTTGAAGTTGCCGGTGTCGGCGACGACGACGGTGTGCTGCTTGAGCTGCTCGAGTTGGTTCATGGCCGTGATTAAACCCGAGGCTCGGCGCTCGGCGGATACTGGCCGGGCCCGACTGCCCCACACCGCCCGTGTCCACCGCCGTCCTGCACGACCTGCCGATGCCCGCCCGCCTGGCCCCCTGGCCGCAGGCGAGCCGCACGACGCTCGTGCGCTGCCTGTGGCTGGCGGGGCTGCTGCACCTGTGGGCGATGCTGTGGCTGGGCAGTGCGCCCGAAGGCACGGCGCCGCCCGGCGCGGGCGTGCAGGGCCGGCTGAACGTGACGCTGCGCGGGCCGCTGGACGACGGGGCGCCGAGCGCGCCGCCGCCGCAGGCGGCTGCCGCGCCGGCGGCCGAGGCCGCGGCGCGCCTGGGCGGCCGGGTGCGCGACACGCCCTTGCCGCCCGATGCGACGACGGGCGCCGAGCGCCTGGGGCCGGCGCCGATGACGCTGCCCATGGCGGGGCCTATGGCAAGGCAGATGGCGAGGCAGATGGCAGCGCCGCTGCCCGAGTTGCCGCCTCTGCCCGCGCCCAGCCCGATCGAGGCGGCAGTGCCGCTGCCTGTGCCTCCGATCGCCTCTTTGCCGGCTCCGCTGCCTGCCGAAGGCCGGCTCGGTGCCGGCAGCCTGCAGCGCCTGCTGCCGTCGCCCGCTGCGCCGTTGGCTGCTCCTTCCGCCGCGGTGGCGCCACCGCTGCCGGCGCTGCCCGTGGCCCCGCTGGCTGAACTCGCGGCGCCGCGGCCGGTCGTTGCGCCCACCCCGACGCCGACGCCGCTGGCCGAGCCGGCCCCGGCGCCGACGCAGGCCTCCACACCCGCCGCGCCCGCCGCACCTGGCCCTGAGGCCGCGCGCCCAGCGCCGGTGCCAGCCACCGACAGCGGCCCGCGCATCGGCGCCGACATCGCCGTGCCGGCCGCCGCCGCCAGCGCGCCGAAGCGGCTCAACCTGGAGCTCGGCCGCTTGCGCGGCGGCGAGCTCTCGCGCCATGGCACCGCGGGTGTGCTGCCGGTGCTGCCGCGGCCGCCCGAAACCGACAAGCTCGCCGCCGAGATCGAAAAAGCCGCCCGTGCCGACTGCCGCAAGGCCCACGCCGGCGCCGGCCTGCTGGCCGTGGTGCCGCTGGCGATCGACGCCATGCGCGGCACCGCCGGCTGCAAGTGGTGACGGGCGCTGCGGCGGCGCCGGGGCGCTGTCGCTCAGCCGCTCAGTCGGCCGACAGATCCACCCGGTAGGTGGTCGAGGTGCCGCTGCCCACCGCGCGCGGCGCCAGCACCAGCAGGTACACCGTCGCGGCGCTGCTGCCGCTGTTCGTCCAGTTCAGGCGGTCGGTGCCGGCGATACCGCCGTCGCTGCCGCGCGCGATCAATTGCCGTGTGGCGTTGTACAGCTCGATGCCGTAGTTGGCACCTGCACCCGGCGTCATGGCCGCGGCCAGGGTGCGGCCGGCGGGCACGCTGAGGCGGTAGAAGTCGCGGTCACGCGGCACGCCGCGGATGTTGGGCAGCGTGGCATTCACGCGCACCGGCATCGCCGCCACCACCGTGGCCTGCGCCAGGCTGTCGTTGGGCTCGACCTCGCCGATCTCGGGCGGCGTCGTCACCGTGATCCAGGCCGCGCTCACGGCGCCGAGCGCGCCGCTGGCATCGCGCCCGCGCACGTAGACGAGGTGGCGGCCGGCCGGCAGCCCGGTGGTGTCGATCGAGCCGGTGATGTTCTCGGTGACGGCATCGAAGCTGCCGTCGGCGGCAGCCAGCGGCCGCATGACCGCGCCGCTCTCCCAGGGCGCCAGGCCGAAGCTGTACTCGGCACCGGCGATGGCCTGCACGGCCTCGGCGCCGTTGCTGTTGTTGAAGCGCGCGTCCGACACCGTGGCCGTCAGCGCCACCGGCGTGCCGGCGGCGACACCCGGTGCTTCAGCCCCGGCGGCCAGCGCCAGCGCGGTGACATCGGGCCCGGCCGGCGTGAGGTAGGGCGTGCGCACCACCTTGGCGGCGTAGATCAGCGCCGGCAGGTTGCCCGGCTTGATGGTGCTGTCGTAGACCGCGCAGCTCTGGAAGAAGCTGGTGCCGAGCTCGAAGGTGAAGGCCGCCACACCGAGCTCGCCATAGCTCGGGCCGTCGCTGGTGCCGTCGGTGGCGTACAGGCCGATGCTCTGCGTGGGCTGGTAGCCGTTGAAGAAGGCGAACTTGCGGCCCAGCGTCTGCAGCGCCGCGCCGTTGGGTGCCGGGCTGTTGGTGGTGCCCCAGGGCCACAGCACGAGCTGGCTGAAGCTGTGGATGTCGAGGTGGATGCCGCTGGTGTCGGCCGGTGCCGCGTCATTCAGACCCGGGCCGCGGCGGTCGGGCCAGAGGCTGCGGATGTAGGCCTCGATGGCCTGCGTCTCGGTTTCGCTGCCGGCGCTGGGGCCGCGGTAGTTGAGGTTGCAGGCGGTGCCGCTGGAGCCCGCGCCGCCGGTGCTGTTCCACTGGAACGTGAAGTTGCGGTTGAGGTCGACGCCGCGCGTGTTGGTGTTGGCGCAGAAGTTGTTGTTGACGTTCTTGCGCCACGACAGCCCCGTCTCGGCGCGTTTGCGGCCGTCGGGGTTGGCGTGCAGCATCAGGTGCACCTCGTGGTGGTCGAGGATCCAGGTCGCGTCGGCGTTGACGCCGTAGCCGTCGACCAGCCAGCGCGCAAAGCTCAGCACCAGCGGGGCCGTCGTGTACTCCCGCGCATGGATGGCGCTGTTGATGAAGAGCTTGGGCTTGGTCGCGCCGCCGGCCGGCACGCGGGCGCTGTTGGTGAGCTTGAGCACGCGCAGGTCGTAGCCGCCGGCGCCTTGGGTCTTCAGCCAGGAATCGCCCGCGTCGACCCAGCTCGCCAGCAGGGGCCGCGCGGCGATCAGGCCGTCGCCCGCGGTGAAGGTTTCTTCCACCGTTTCGTAGCAGGTGTAGCCGGGGATGCTCGTGGGCTCGGCGCTGCCCGCCACGCGCCCGGCCTGCAGCATCTGCAGCATCGTCAGCCGCTTGTTGCGCGCCGCGATGAACTCGGCCGCGCGCTCGAACCTGAAGCCGAAGGCGCGCAGGCGGTCCATCTCCTCGGCGTCGAGCTCCATCACCAGGTAGCCCTGCTCCCATTGGCTCTCCAGCAGGTTGGCGTGGAAGCTGATGGCGGCCTTGCGGCCGATCTCGCGGCTGGGGAAGTAGGCCTTCCAGAGGTTGTCCTGGCTCTTCTCGGCCTCGAGCGCCTGCAGCACCTCGGCGGGTGTCGTGGCGGCGCCGGCCAGCGCGGCGCGGCCGGCCTTGCTGTCGTGTGCGACGGCCGTGCCGGCCGTAAGCGACAGCGCTGCCAGTGACAGCGCCGCCAGCGCCAGGGGGTTGACGCCGTTTCTGGGGCGGCTGTTCATTGGTTCTTCCTCCTCGTTCTGGTTTCTGGGTCGCACGCTACAGCACCAGCAGGGCGCGGAAGTCGTTGACGTTGGTGAAGGTCGGCCCGGGCTCGACGAGATCGCCGAGCGCGGCAAAGAAGGGCTGGCTGTCGTGGCGGTCGAGCGCGCCGCGCGCATCCAGGCCCAGGGCCTGCGCGCGCGCCAGCGTGTCGGGCGTAACGATGGCGCCGGCGTTGGACTCGATGCCGTCGATGCCGTCGGTGTCGGCGGCCAGCACCCACACGTCGCGTTGCCCCTGCAGCGCGAGCGCGCAGCCCATCAGGAACTCGCCGGCCCGCCCGCCGCGCCCGCCTTTGCTGCGCACCGTGACCGTGGTCTCGCCGCCGGAGAGGATGACGCAGGGCGCCGCGAACGGCTGCCCGCGCCGCGCCACCGCGCGTGCCAGCGCCGCGTGCACCTGGCCGACGACGCGGCTTTCGCCCTCGATCTCGTCGGACAGGATGTGCGCCGCCAGCCCCCAGCCGCGCGCCTGCGCAGCGGCGGCCTCCAGGCTTTGCTGCGGCGTGGCGAACACCTGGCAGGTGTGGCCGGCGAAGCGCGCATCACCGGGCTTGGGCGTCTCGAAGGCGCCGCTGTCGAGCCCGGCGCGCGCCGCCGCCGGCAGCTCGAGGCCATAACGCGCGCAGATCGCCAGCGTATCGGCGCAGGTGCTTGCATCGGGCAGCGTGGGGCCGCTGGCGATGACGCCGGGCTCGTCGCCGGGCACGTCGGAGATCAGCAGCGTCACCACGCGGGCCGGGTGCGCCAGCGCCGCCAGCCGCCCGCCCTTGATGGCCGAGAGGTGCTTGCGCACCGTGTTCATCTCGTCGATGGCGGCGCCGCTCTTCAGCAGCGCCTGGTTGATGGCCTGCTTGTCAGCCAGCGTGAGGCCGGGCGCCGGCATCGTGAGCAGCGAGGAGCCGCCGCCGGAGACGAGCGCGATCACCAGGTCGTCGGCCGTCAGGCCCTGCACCAGGGCGGCGATGCGGCGTGTGGCGTCCAGGCCGGCGGCATCGGGCACGGGGTGCGCGGCTTCGACGACCTCGATGCGGCCGGGCCGGGCCTGGTAGGCCGGCGGCACGTGCCCGTAGCGTGTGATCACCAGGCCCGACACCGGCGCATCGGCGGGCCACAGCGCGTCGAAGGCCGCGGCCATGGCGCCGCCGGCCTTGCCGGCGCCCACCACCACCGTGCGCCCGCGCGCCGGTGGTGGCGGCAGCACCGCGCCCAGCGTGTGCAGCGGCAGCGCGCGCGCCACCGCGGTGTCGTACAAGGCGCGCAGCAGCTCGCGCGGCGGCGGCATCGTCATGCGGCGCCTTTCGGCGGGGCCGGGTGCGTGGGGTCGATCCAGGCCACGTCGAGCGGCTTCTCGGCCGGCTCGATGTCCAGGTTGACGGCCACCGCCTCGCCGTCGCTGCGGCACAGCACGCACTCCAGCGTCTCGGTGGCGCTGGCGTTGATCTCCTGGTGCGGCACGAAGGGCGGCACGTAGATGAAGTCGCCCGGGCCGGCCTCGGCCGTGAACTCCAGGTGCTCACCCCAGCGCATGCGCGCGCGGCCCTTGACGACGTAGATCACGCTCTCGAGCGGGCCGTGGTGGTGGGCGCCGGTCTTGGCACCGGCATGGATGTGCACGGTGCCGGCCCACAGCTTGGCGGCGCCGACACGCGCGAAGTTGATCGCGGCCTTGCGGTCCATGCCGGGCGTCTGCGCAGTGTTCGGGTCGAGCTGGTTCGCGGGGACGACGCGCACGCCGTCGTGTTTCCAGCGGTCGGGGGTGGGGGTGTCCATGGGCCGTGAAGAAGAAGACGGTGAGGGACATTGTCACGCGCATGGACCGGACGAATGGGGGGTGCTTGCCTCAACTCCGGCGGCGCAAGGCCGATAGGCATGCAACACCATGCCCCCGCGCGCGACCGCCGCCGATGTCCCACCGTTTCCGTCCTTTCCAGTCTGCGCTCCTGCTGTCGGGGGCGCTGGCGCTCGGGGCCTGCACCACGTCCCCTGATGACGAGCCCGCCGGCGCGCCGCGGCCCGAGACCGTGTTCGCCGTCACCGAGGCGCAGGTGCTGATCCGCTTCAATGCCGGCACGCCGCGCCAGATCGAACTGCGCCGCCCGCTCAGCGGCCTGGCCGCAGGCGAAGCGCTGGTCGGCATCGACTTCCGCGTCGCGCGCGGCGTGCTGTACGGGCTCACGTCGGCTGGCCGGCTTGTCACCATCGACACCGCCACGGCCGCCGTCACGCCCGTGGGCAGCGCGCCCGCCGTGGCCTTGCAGGGCACGCGCTTCGGCGTCGACTTCAACCCCGCGGCCGACCGGGTCCGCGTGGTGTCGGACACCGGCCAGAACCTGCGCCTGCACCCCGACACCGGCGCGCTGGCCGCCACCGATCCCCCGCTGATGGCCGCGACGGGGGCCACCGGTGCCGGCCCGGCGCCGCGCATGGCGGGCGCCGGCTACACCTACAACAAGAAAGACGACAAGCTCACCACCAACTACGCGCTCGACATCGGCCGCGGCTGGCTCGTCACGCAGGGCTCGGTGGAAGCCACCGAGCCCGTGGTGAGCCCGAACACCGGCCGCATCTTCGATGTCGGCGCGCTGGGCACCGGCGCCGTGGACGACGCGGCCTTCGACATCGCCGACACCGACAACACGGCGCTCGCCGCGTTGCGCCTGGGTGGCCAGACGCGCCTGTACCGCATCGACCTCGCCACCGGCCGCGCCACGCTGCTGGGCCGTGTAGCAGACGGGAGCCCACTGCGTGGCCTGGCCATCCAGCCTTGAGCGGACGCTGATCGCGGCCCTTGCGCTGGCCTCGGCGGGCGCAGCCCTGGCCGCGCCGGTGGAGGTGACGGTGACCGACGCCACCGGCCGCCCGCTGGCCGACGCCGTGGTGTTCGTGGAGTCGGCCGCGGCCAAGGCCGCGGCGCGGCCGCTGGCCGACGTCGACATCGTGCAGGCCCAGAAGACCTTCCAGCCGATGGTGACGGCCGTCACCGTGGGCACGGCGGTGGGCTTTCCGAACCGCGACACGGTGCGCCACCACGTCTACTCGTTCTCGCCCGCGAAGCGCTTCGAGCTGAAGCTGTACGTCGGCACGCCGGCCGCGCCGGTGGTGTTCGACCGCCCGGGCGTGGCTGTGCTCGGCTGCAACATCCACGACGACATGGCGGCCTGGGTCGTGATCGTCGAGACACCCTGGTTCGGCAAGACCGACGTGCAGGGCCGCGTCCGCCTGCCCGAGGTGCCGGCCGGGCGCCACCAGCTGCGCACCTGGCACGTGGACATGCCGGTCGGCACGCCGGCCTTGTCGCAGCCGCTGGTGGTCGAGGCGGTCGTGGTGCGTGCCAGCGTGCGCGTGGGCGGTTGAGAGCGCCGTGATGCAAGCCAACCCACCCGAGCGCGCGCCCGATTTCAGGGCCGTCTTGCTGCGCAACCTGAGCGGCGGCGTGAAGCTGCTGGTGCTGGTGCTGGCCACCACCACGCTGCTGGTGCTGCTGATGCAGTGGTTCGTGGTGTCGCGCACGGTGCCGGCGGTGGAGGCCAATGCGCGCGAGGCCATCGACGAGTCCTTGCTCGTGGCCCGCGATGTCTGGGTGCGCCGCAACCAAGAGCGCACGGCCGAGCAGATGGAGCGGGTGGCCCTGGTGCAGCGCGACCAGGGCTTCATCGAGGCGCTGAACCCGGCGAGTCAGCCCCCGGGCGGTCTGTTCGGCCCTGGCTACCTGCCCACCCTGGTGGATCTGCTGGGCAACTTCGGCGAGCGCAGCGGCTACAGCCTGGCCGTGTTTGCCGACACCGACGGCACGCCGAAGGCCGTGCATCCGCCCAACATGGCCGTGCCGTCGGCCGAGCTGGCCGCCGTGCTGCAGCGGCTGAAGGCCGGGCTCGCAGGCCAGCCTCGCCGCGGCAAGGTCACGCCCGCGGCCAGCGAGGTCGTGGCGCTGGGGGGCATGGCGTACCGCGTGGTGGTCAAGGAACTGGGCACGCAGGACCGGCAGCGCTGGATGCTGGTGGCGTTTCCGATCGAGGAGGAGCTGCGCGCCCTGCGTCAAGACCTGCGGGTGCACCTGACGCTGGTGTCCGAGCGTGACGGCGTCTCGCGCACGCTCATCTCGACGCTCGCGGACACCGGCCTCGTCGCTCTCCTCAGCAGCCTGGCGCCGGGAGCGGCGCAGGTGGACGCGGTCGGCGAGACCTGGCGCGTGCGCTCGCATGCGCTGCTCGACGTCGCCGACGAGCGTGTCGTGCTGCGGCTGGCGCGCTCGCTGGCGCCGGCCGCTGCCGAAGGCCAGCGCCTGCGCGGCGAGCTCTGGACCTTCGCCGTGCTCGGCCTGGCCGCGTTCACGGCGCTGATGGCGGGGTGGTCGCGCTGGTTCGTCACGCCCAGCCTGACGGCGCTGGTGAACGCCGCCCGCCAGGTGGGCCGCCAGGACTACGACGCCGCCGTGCCGGTGCTCGGGCCGGTGCGCGAGTTCCGGCAGCTGGCCAGCGCGCTCGACACCATGCGCCAGGACCTGCGGGCCGAGGAGTACTTCGATCGCCGGCTGACGCAGCTGCCGAACCGGCTGCACTTCCGGCGGGAGCTCGACAAGGCCCTCGCCCAGGGCCGCCCGGTGGCCGTGCTGGTGCTGGGCCTGAACCGCTTCAAGGAGGTGAACCGGCGCATCGGCTATGCCGCCGGCGACCGCCTGCTGCAGGCCATGGCCGAGCGGCTGCGGCGCGTGGTGCGGCCCGGGGCCTTCACGGCGCGCCTGGGCGGCGACCTGTTCGCGGTGATGCTGCCCGGCGCCGACGCCAAGGCCGCGCACTTCGCGGCCCGGCGCATCGGAGCCGAGCTGGAGCAGCCGCTGGAACTGGACGGCCACCGCGTCGATCGCCAGGCCAGCATCGGCATCGTCTGCGCGCCTGCCCAGGCCGACGGAGCCGACCAGATGCTGGCCCGCGCCGAGGTGGCGCTGTCCGTGGCCAAGCAGCGCCGCGAGGCCATCACTCACTACGACCCCGCCTTCGACCGCGAGAGCGAGGCCAACCTGGCGCTGCTGTCGGAGCTGCGCCACGCGCGCGACAACGGCGAGCTGCGGCTGCACCTGCAGCCCAAGGTGAGCCTGCACGACCAGCGTCTGGTGGGCGCCGAGGCGCTGCTGCGCTGGCAGCATCCGCAGCGGGGCCTGGTGCCCCCGGGCCACTTCATCCCGTATGCCGAAGACACGCCGCTGATCAAGGACCTCACGCTGTGGGTCTTCGAGGCCGTGGTGGCCCAGCAGCTCGCGCTGCGCCAGTTGGGTATCCCGAGTGTGTCGATCAACCTGTCGACACGCGACCTGATGGACCTGGACCTGCCGGCCAAGCTGGATTCGCTGTTGCTCAAGTACCAGGCCGACGCGTCGGGCCTGTGCCTGGAAACCACCGAGAGCGCCGTCATGGGCGACATCGGCCGCGCCTGCCAGACGCTGCAGCGCCTGCGCGAGCGCGGCTTCAAGCTGTCGATCGACGACTTCGGCGAAGGCCAGACCTCGATGCGCTACCTGAAGGACCTGCCGGTGCACGAGCTGAAGATCGACATGGTCTTCATCAAGGGCATGCAGACCGACGTGCGCACCGAGAGCATCGTCAAGGCGCTGATCGACGTGGGCCACCAGTACGGTCTGAGCGTGGTCGCCGAGGGCGTGGAGAACGCAGCGGTGGCACAGCGCCTGGCCGAGCTGGGCTGCGACGAAGGCCAGGGCTGGCACTTCGGCAAGCCGATGCCGGCTGCCGAGCTCCGCAGCTGGACCCAGGCCCGACGCCAGCGGCAGACCGCGGTGCAGCCGCCCTGAGGCCGCTGCACCGGGCGTGGCGCCCGCCTCAGCCCGGCTTGGCCATCCCGAGCCGCTCGATCGTGGCCTTCTCGGCGGCGAAACTCTCGCGTGCGAAGCGCGTGTACTGCTCGGTGTCCATGTAGATCACCGTCTGGTCGAACTTGTCGAAGCTGGCCAGCACGGCTGGGTCCTCGAGCGTTTTCTTGAAGGCGTCGTGCAGCGTGCGCACCACGGCGGGGTCCATGCCCTTGGGGCCGCAGACGCCGAAGGGCGAGTCGCTCACCGTCTTGTAGCCCAGCTCGTCGAGCGTGGGCACGGTGGGCCAGCGCTTGGTGCGCTTGCTGCCGTAGGTGGCCAGCAGGCGCAGCTTGCCGCTTTCGACATGCGGCGCCCAGCCGGTGGCATCGGACGCGGCCATCGTGTGGCCGCCCAGGATGGCCTGCATGTTGTCGGCGTTGCCCTTGAACGGCACGTGCGTGAGCTTGACGCCGGCGCGCTGCGCGAACTCTTCCACCGCCAGGTGCGGGCTGGTGCCGATGCCGGTGGAGCCGTAGGTGAACTTCTCCGGGTTGGCCCGGGCATAGGCCACGAGGTCGGCGATCGTCTTGATGGGGCTGTCGGCCGGTACCACCAGGCCGAAGGTGTAGCCGGTGAGGCAGGCGATCCAGGTGAAGTCCTTCAGCGTGTCGAAGGTGGTCTTCTGCATGTGCGGGATGCGGAACACGCCGTGTGGCAGCTGGCTCAGCGTGTAGCCGTCGGGTGCCGCCGACACCAGCTCGTTGGCGCCCAGCATGCCGCCGGCGCCGGGCTTGTTCTCGACGATGATGTTCTGGCCCAGCGTCTTGGCCGCGCTCTGCGCCAGGGCGCGGAT
>Ga0068877_10004908_pt1 | contig 10332 bp, 10 predicted proteins | sample NOAtaG_FD_66437 | JGI IMG/M metagenome (GOLD analysis project Ga0068877, IMG submission 66437) | Freshwater lake microbial communities from Lake Erie, under a cyanobacterial bloom - NOAA_Erie_Diel6S_1000h metaG | ecosystem: Environmental > Aquatic > Freshwater > Lake | place: USA: Ohio, Lake... | reverse complement strand
AATATTACCTAATTCTGGATCCGCCTCATCATTACCAACAACAAATTTATTTTCTCCTAAAGCAGTGGCTGCAGAAGCATCACAAATTCCTTGATGTTTGATTTCTTGGATAATAGAAAATTTGAGAGGTTGCATGATTGTATTCTCCTTGTTAACCAGAAAAGTGAGGATTAAGAAAATTATAGGCAATAAAAGACAAAAAGACAAGAAATTACTAGAAATAATCTGAGAAAGGACTGGTTTGAGGATTGATTAAAAATCGGTAATGGGTTTACCAGTATTACGCACATTGACAAACTTCCCTAAAACATCAAACCAAAAAGACGCACTCATCGCCACGGCTACTCCTCTCATTAGCCAGCTAAAGACAGCTTATAACCAGTCATTTTGTTCTTTTAAGTATATTGATTGAAACTTGATAATAAAGAGTCATTATTGTACAAAGATTCCACCGTATTTTTCCCCAAGAATATTTCCAGAGCTTTTTTTAAATTTCTAGCCCGAAATTCTAATAAGGCGGCCAATTGTTCCTGTAATTCGCAGACAATAAGGCTGGAAGCTAAGTAGATAAAGATTAGAGGAACAATAATTTCGAGAAGGGTTCCTAGGTTCATTTTTAAGACCTCACTATTGATTTTACAAGTTTTTGTTTTTAGTTATGACCAAAGCAAATTAAGCCAATTCTTCGGTTAAAATGCGGCGGACAATTTCGGTGACAGCGGCGGCTAAATTGGTATCTCTTTCCCTGTCGGAACCGTTGGGAGTACGAAGAGCTAAGGAGAAAGTTCTCAGTTTAGCTGGTTGCACACGATTATCAACAAATTTGACGAAAGCTACATAAGCAAAGGAACTAGGACCGAAGCCAACTTTAGAAATTACCACAGGTTGACTAATCACATTTATCACACCTAAAGTTTCTAAAGCAACATCAATATATCGTGCTGCATCGGTTCCCATAGCACGAACAACGGTTTCTAAACTATTCCATTGACTGCCGATAAAACGAGTATTAGTAGTTAAATGTAGATGCCATCCTAACATCGTAATTAAACGCACTAAATCATAAGTCGATACATCATTTGTTCCTGTGGTATTATCTACTGGTGATCTTAAGACGGTAGCACTGCTACTTAAATCTTTGATAATTGGATCTTGAATCAGAGAAGGATTAAAATATCCCCCAGTAAATTTACAACTGGTATTTCCCGTTTGAGCTTTTAGCCAAGCTTCCAAATCCTCTCGTTTAGTAAAGCGTTTAAACAAGGCTCCAATTTGATTCGAGCGTCCCAGAGAACCATCAGCATCTTTTCTATAGGAAACCATATCAACCACCAGATCAAAAAATTTAGGTTTGGGAGAATTAGCTGGTTCAATCACACAATTATCAACATCAACTGTAGGGAATTTCCCATTAATTTGTTCAATTGCGTTAAGAACTCCAATGAATTTAGTGGCACTGAGTAATTGTTCTGGATTAAAGGCATCTTTCCCTAACCAATGGGTTTTGATTGGACTGCTGCCATCGCCAAAACTTCCCACACATACACAGGCATGAGAGATGTTACTGGCCAGAAAATTTAAGCCATTTGTGTCAATATTGGGTAAGTTTTTCCGTTGGGGATAATCGCTAAAAGTAATAGTTTTCCCTGATCCTACGAGAGTAAAATTAGTTCCGTAGGAAACTAAATTAGTCCCGTCTGGTTTCTGTTTTAAGTGTTCAGGATAGTCGTCCACTTCCATCGCAAAAGGCGAATTCCGCAGTGTTCTAGCGACGAATGACTGAGTTACCCCAATATTGACCGGTGCGATTGAATTATCTTGGATGGTGGTTAATTTGTTAAGTATAAATTTAGTATCTTTGGCTTGATCTAAGATAAAAGGTAGCTGTTTTGTGTCAAGTAAATTAGTAGCAATATTGGGATTCATTGCCACTGTGTCAGAAGGAAGTCCAGATAAATCCAAGGCTTGACAAAATTCTTTGAGTCCTCGCCAAGTAAAAGTATCTCCAGTGCCTAAATCACCATCAATCCATTGTCCACCGGGATATAATCCTAGGTTAGCGAGTTTAGTTTGAATTTCTCTTACTAACCCTTGATCCGCTTTTAGCTGGGAACGGGTCAGAGTTTTGTTATCGTTAACAATGTCTTGTAAAGTTGCCATAGTTTTGTCCTTGAAAGAGATTAGGAAAGGATAGGAAAAGTATTAAAGCAAATTCTTAATGACAACAAACCAAGGTCGAGTAGTGTCCTTTACTTTACCATTGGTATCAAGTTTTAGGGTCTTTTGGGTAACTGAATCGCTGACATTTCCTCCAATAATATCAATTTCATTCGTTCTTTTTGCTACTACCAAATCACAATGAGAAATATAATTGTCAGTGGTATCATAAGTAACTCCTGATTGACGAGGAGCGCAAACTAAATCACCAATTTCTGGAGTTACTTCATCAATTTTAAAAGCCACAAAAGGAGCATTAATGACTTGATCTTTGCGTTTTTTAACACTATCTCGAATATAAACTGAATGACTCGCATCTCGCTTAAATTTATCGGCCGCACCTGCTTTTGTCATGATCCAAGAAATAAATGCTGCTGACCAAGGTACGTTACCCACATCAAAACGAGTGTCAATATCGTTACGATTTAGAGCTTCTTTCCAATAGGTAACAATGCGTTGCCAAAACCCATCTTCTCGTTCTTTTCTTTTCCCTTTTTTAAAAAATTCCCATTCTTGAGTAGCAATATTAACTAAGTTTTGCTTAAAATTTTGATCGACAAAAATTTCGACATGAGAAATAAAAGCAAACCAAGTAGTCATACCATCACGAGGCGTTTCTAATTGAATTTCCCAGTGATTATTAGGAGCGGATCGATATTGTTTGATGGCTAGGGTATCCCCTTTTGCTAAGGGAAATTTTTGGGAATCTGTTAAGGTACTGCTATCTTGAGGTAAAGCCTTGATGACGGTATTCACTAAAGCTTTTAGGGTTTTGTCAGCCATGATATAAAGTCTCCTTGAGAAAATAAAGAACGATTGAACGATTAGGATTTGTGCAGTGTATTTAAAGCACTTTTAATCCGGGTATCAGTAATCACAAAGGCAGTGAAGGTTTTGCTAGGATCACTCTTAACATGGGAGAAGGGATTTTTATTAGTAATTCCCAAAAAAGTATCAATCTTATTTCCTTTAATTGCACTCCCCACATCCGCCGCAAAGAAATAACCATCATGCTTCACTTTTTTTCCCGAAGGCAAAATGACTTCTTTTCCTCTTGCATCAGGAATATAAATAACTGTTCCTAAAGGGATCACGGTTTTATCAACAGCAATGGTACGATAAGGAACTAAGATAAAGTCTCCTGAACCATCTCCAAAAGATCCTTTAGCTGGGGCAAATAAAGAGCGATTCATGGCTCGGATAATGGCCTCTTTTAAGCTCGGAAAAAAGGGTTTACAATTGGTTTGAGCGGTTGTTCCGGTTGTGGCAAAGTTAAAGGTTTTAAGGGTATTGCTATCCGTTTTAACTTGTACAGTGCCTTCTAAAGCGGCAGTACACCAGTCTTTTTTAGACAGTTTAACGCCTAAAGAAGTACCACTGGAATTTTTTAAGGCAATGGCATCGGTCGCACTACTCACTTGAGCTTGATGAACAAAGTAGAAAGTAGAAAATAGGGTCAATTTTTTATCTTTAACACCTTCTGTCGGTTCAGGAAAATCAAAGATAATTTGAGATTCAGTTAGGGCAATTAGGACAGGAACAAATTTATCCTTTTGAGTAGGGGAAGTATAGCTAAATTGTGCAAATGCAGGAGAGACAAAGCTGCTCATAATAACTAGATAAATCCCTGCGATAATTAATAGTAAGCGTTGCAAATATTTGTTCATAATTAACTCCTAAGAACGAATTTCAGTTAAAATGTCATTGAGTTGTTTTGACCACTGGTCTAGGTTAAAATTCTGGGGGTCATCATGTCCACCCTGTACGATTTGATCAAGAACAACATGAAAAGCAGGAATTAACCATTTTCCGCGCCGTACACTGGCCGCAACATAAACAACTGCTAGGCGATCTAATTGGGCTTTGGTAAACCCGGGATCGGGCGATTTAGCATCATTTTTTCTGGGTGGAGAACACTGTATTTGACCAGCATTTGGTTGACATCTTCTAGGTTGAACTAATTCAACTGCTAAGAATAAACCCTTACATTTATTCACCCCACAAAATTGATCCGATTCTCGTTTTGTAGAACGCCAAGGGATATTAAAATCCTTACGAGTGACGGAATCTCCCACTCGATTAATAATGATATGGGCGGGAGAATTGTCGCCACTACCATATTGATTGAAGTTGTTAAACCTCCAACTAGCTTCATTAATATTATTGGGAAAGGGATCATTTACAAAATTAGGGGTACTGGTATCATGAATAATAAAATAACGAGCCAATTCTGCACTGGGATTATTATTATTGGTTCGTGAGACAGGGTTATCTAATGAACCGCCAATGTTTGCTTCGTTAATTCCTTGAGCTTGTAGATATCGTCTTAATTGCTCTTTACTGATATCGATGGTGGGTCTAGTTAAGAGTTGATCGAACGGAGCAGGTAAACTGGTTAAAGTTGGTCCTACATTCCCAAAAATCTTGGGTTGACGCAATAAACATTTAGCCTGATCGATAGAAGAAATCTGAGAAGTCGGTACTATTTGACAAACGGTTTGAGCTTGGATTTTTGCTTGAAAAAATAAGATTATTACTAAAGTAAATCCAAAGATCATGAATCGCTGAAAAATCTTGAATAACACAGCTTTACCACTCCTTGAAATCTTGAAATAAATAGAAAGACAAATTTCTTCTAACTAGATAACTGGACATGACTGACTAAAATTGATGCTTGAGGGCTGCAAACTGAATTGATGATCAGAACCCCAAGAAAGCCAAGGAAATCAAGCTAGATAAAATTGTTGATAGCCGACGCTAACAGGTGTGGTGGTTCCTTGCAAAACAAAGACTGCATCGTTAAAGAATTTAATAAAGCGATCGCAGTGTGCGGAAGTACCGGTGGGAAATTGACGCATTCGCCAACGGTTGTTGGAATTTTTGTTTTCGGGTGGAGAACCAGCATTGTGGGCACAGGCAACTTTGGGCGGATCTAACAAAGTTTTCAAGCGTTGATCGGCAATAAATGACGTTCCTGCTTTAATAGAAATACTGGCATTTTTTAAGTCATCTCGATCGATGGTTGAATTATGTAATGTACCTCTGGCCGTAGAAATTAATGTTTGCATTAGGCCAACACTGATCAAATGAGGGGTGATAGAATCAGATACATAACCCGGTTCTTTGCGGATAGCGTCTGCTTTTCCGTTCGATTCTGTGGCAATGGTGGCAATAATAATTACTGCTGGCACATTAAAATGTTTTGACCATTGATTAATTTCATCAGAAAAATTATTCCAAATTTTAGTAGCAGTCGCCGGTTGACCACTGGTTCGCTCAATGCCGCTACCTTCAATTTCCACTCCATCTTCTGCCAATCGCCAGCGCACACTATTAGGAAAAGCCCGATGAAAATTTTCTAGGGGATTATTGTCATTGTCATCGGCAAGATCGGGAATTTCTAAAACTTGTCCCACGGAAATTTGATTAGGATTGGCAATATCGTTGGCTTCTTGAATTACCACAAACTTTGAAGCATCACCATAAAATTTTAAAGCAATTCCTCTGAGGGTATCTCCCGATTTAATCGTGTAGGTTTGCATAAAATCATCTCCTGATGTTATCGATCTTTACTCAATTGTTACTGTCCGAGTTGTGCCATCCCAAGTTACAGAAAGATTTAGTGCTTGTGCCAAATCTACTATTTTCACAAAGCCGAATTGTTCAATTTTCTTGATGATTTCTTGTTGGCTAGTTCCATCGGTAATATCCATCGGTTTATTGCTGTGTTCAATCAGCAAAAATCCTAAGGATTTTGCTTCTTCTCCATCAGCAAATTTTAATTCCATCACTTCTTGATCATTGGCAGTAATAATTTGCCAATTAAAAGTATCTAGCAAAGGACGAATCTTGACGATACTTTTTTCATTAAATATCTGCGCTTCTCGGAAGGGTTTTCCTTGAACAACTGCTGTGATACTAGCCGGAGTTTCCACTAAACCAGAAACGCCCGTTAATTTGGTTTTGACTAGGGTTCTAAATTGATCTCCCACCTGTCTTTTACTTAAAGATGTATCCCAGGGTAAAACCATTGGATCCCATTTTCCGCGTTGGGGTTTATTAGGAAACTCACGTTCTACTTCTCCATGACCTAAAACGGTTTTAGCTGTTACTTCAATATCGTAAAAATCACATAGTTCTGCTACTACCTGCGCCATGGTTTCCCATTGGGTTTGTGTCATCGGAAAACTTCCTGCTTTAAATGGTTTTTCCACCGCACCACTCATACAACAGACGCTAACTCCGATTGAACCCGTACCAAACAGTGCCGTATGAGCCGCATAAACATTATCTGCGGTGGAAACATTATCTTTAATTGAGTGAGTTCCTCGCACTAACTTACCATCATCTTCGATTGAAATATGATAATGAGATTTATCGTTGCTAGATGCTTTATGTCCCCCTGCCGTCCAGTGAATAATGATTCTTTTCATCGAACAGTTAGGCATCCGTGCTGTCGGTACAATTCCCATAGTTTTTACCTCTCAATTATTGAATTATCTGGTTATTTAATCAATTAAACTAAGCTCTCACGGGAGGGCGAATAGCAAAGTGAATGTGGTTATCATGACCAGGAGCAAAATTGCATAGTTTTTGTCCCAAAAAAGTTTCATCTTTCAGGGTCGCATCATTAAAAAACACTTGACTAACCAGTTTTTGTCGTCGCATGGCTTTAGTCAGAGCGCGTGCTGCGGTTCGGTCAAAATTGTCACTTTCCCAAGTCATTCCGCCATGTTGTCCATCCGTGCGCGGAAGCCTTACATCACACATTAAACCCGTTTCGTGGCCTGCGTGTTGGGGGGTGTCTCCTCCTGTGGGTTTACTAACATCATTAATAGAAAAAGCGGCACTACTAGGATTAGAAACTCGGAATGTATTATGATAGTCAGCAGCAATTTCTAAGATGGCATCTGCTAACCAACTTGTTCCAAAATCATGATCATCATTGGTTTGATTTTTCTCATGATTAATTAAGCTAATAGAAGGATTACTATCGGGCATGGTTTGCCAACGGGGTGCATTGGCCGCTTCTAACCATTTCTGAGTGGTATTGTCCACATCTATTCGTCCATCTCCACCTAGAGTTTCTCTCCCTGCAATAATCGATTGAAATAATTTAATAGCAAGAATGAAACCTGTATTCAAGGCTGCACTGTTGGGATCACCGACAAAAGTATAGCCGAGGGAATGTAATCGCTGTTTGACCGCAATCTTATCGGCTGTTCGGTTGATTCCTCCTAATCCGACACTTCCCGTTAAATTCAGGGTAACTGCACCTGTTGCCTTCGGTGGAGAAGCCTTGATTTTGATTTCTACACTTTGATTATCAATGGCTATTTTAACAATGCGATCGCCTGCTTGTAAGAAGACAAATTCGGCTTTCCATTCTCCTCCTTCTTCTATTTCAATATCATCTAGGGGGAATTGATTATCAATTAAAACGGTCAATTTTTTGCCTTTGTCGGCAGCAGCTGCGGTTCCTTCAATCCGAAAACTTTGTCCCACTTCCACTTCCTTGGGAAAACTGGTTACTTGTAAGGTATCGGGGGGTGGTGGAATAACAATTCCGTTGGCTTTTGCTAGTAAAGTCCTCGCTTCGGGAACAAGTTTTAACACTTTGCTGATATAACTTGTATCGGCAGCAAAGCCTTTGCTTTGAATAAAACCGATAAAGTTTTCAGGAGTTTGAGTATTTTCTTCTAATCCTTTATAGGGTTCACGGGTTAAAAATTTCCAATAACCTCGCAGAAATTTGTCAATATCCGTGAATAAGCAAAAGTCCATCGCTTCCGGTTCAGAAGGTACTTTAATCGATTTAGGAGTAGCAAAAGGAGTCATTTCCTTGCGCCATTTTAAACCGGCGAAGTTTTTCTGTTCCTCGGCTAGTTTACTGGTGGCTCTGGCGGACTCTAATAGCCATTGAGCGAGAGAAACTTCTTTTAAATGACTAAAATGATCGGGAGGAATTGCAGTTAAGTTAACTTGCCGATTATCGGTAGCGTCAACTTCTCGAAAAATTATGGACAAATCAGCTTGAGCATATTGTTGAACTAAGTCATCTAGTAAAGCCACTGCTGTCTCCTGTAAGCGGTATAAAATCAATTATTTTGCTGATATATTTCCCTTTATTTTGAGAAATAAATCGATAAATTTCTGTCTATTGCACGATCTTGGCAAATTCCTCAAAAATGAAATGTTCATCTCGATTAGCCTGACTTTTATCAGGCCATTTCACCCAAAAATGTCTTTCTTCCAAGCGCACATCCAACACCGCATAATCTCCCGGTTCAATCTCAACTAAAGTACTTGCCTCTAATTCAGAGGATTGTTCTGTGGAGGGTTTAAGAACAGTTTTTTGAGTAATTCTTAGGGTAGCTGGCTCTGGTGTGGAGTTGTCATCAGCATCCCCAATTAAACCAACTTTAATCGCTTCTGCCATCTTTTCTGCATCAAAAAGATCCATGTCTGCTTGGGAATCCACAAAGCAACATTCAATTGAAATCGCCGGCATTGAAGTATTTACCAACACAGAAAAACGGGTATTTTTTACTCCTCTATTTTTAAATCCTAGCTTGACAATTTCCGTCAAAACTGATTTAGCGATCGCTTGAGAAGTTTGACTGGTACCATAAACCTCCGATCCCGTTGCCTTGGTGGTGGGTTGAAAGGCATTAAAGTGAATAGAAACAAAAATATCAACGTTATTACTATTAGCTTTATTAGCTCTTTTTTGCAAAGAATCATTAACACTAACTGCACTGGTCGGGGTGCAGTTAATTACTGAATGACCCGCTGCGGCTAATTTAGCAATTAGGCGAGTACCCACCTCTTTAATAACAACATCTTCCTGTCTAACTCCCGATGCGCCAATGTCATGAGGTGGGCAATTATGACCCATATCAATCCCAAATTTCATCTGTATACCTCCAGTTTATTTAATGTTTATTTATTGATCAATTCCTCTGAATATACTCTACCTCAATTGAACTAATAAAAATCATATTTTTACAAAAATTTACTATTGTTCCATAGCAATTTTTACTAGAAAGTTTGGCAGCAATAATGCTATTCTAAATTAAGCTTTAGAATAGCATTACAATCAATTATTTTTCTTAACCATTAACTTGACTCCTTGTAGCTTTTAGCGTATCAGAGACTAAAGCGGGTAAACCATGAAATAGCTTAGTTCCTGTGGCAATACCCAAGGCTGACAAAACTAAATCTAATTTATAGAATGTAGCGATTTGCTCAGGTTTTGTTGTCGTCATATTTACCAAAGGTTCTAAAATACGAATCCCTGTAAAACTTGCCATAAAACCAAAGACAAGACTTAAGAGGAGAGCATATTTTTTGGTTAGAGTTATGTACTGGAGTAACTCTTTTTGTTTTGAGATTAATTGTGCTTCTTGTTCCTCCGTTCGAGGGGCAATATTTTTCAAAAGACTAATCTCTTGTTCTAAAACCTCTTTCTGAGGATTACGCCAAGCAGCAATAAATAATTCTACGCTACGTTCCACCACCGCAACAATAGCAATTGTGCCAATGAAAATTTTATCTAGGGCGATATCTCCTCTCAGAGTTAATGAGGGAAAAATGGCAATATTAGCAAGCAGTAGAAAAGCCACCAATCCGACTAGAAATAGCAAAAACCAGAAGGGATTATTTAGCAAAAATTTTTCAGTTTTTGTAGCCATGCTATGCAAGGAAAGAGAAGATTGAGTCATGAATTTAGCTCCTTTTATGGATAATTTTGAATCTCAAAGAATAAATTAAACAAATTGATCGGTAGCAAGAATTTGAGCAAATTTCTTATCCCTGTCAGCCACGGTTTCTGTGGTGGGAATATGGTCTAATAAACTACTATAGAAAAAATAGGCAAAACCAGCAAAATCTCGCTCACGAGTCTCCTGAGTTTGTGCTTGAATTAATTGGAAATTTACTCGTCTATCACTGGGTTTTAAACCTGTGAGAATACCGATGACGGTGGGAATATGCTCCCGCGCTGCTTTTACCTCTGATTTATCGATTTCTCTCTCAAAACTCTGGACATCTCCACGATAAGTTTGCAATGCCAGTTCTTCAATTAATCCTTCCTTTTCCCATGCTTCCCAATCA
>Ga0068877_10004907_pt1 | contig 10332 bp, 4 predicted proteins | sample NOAtaG_FD_66437 | JGI IMG/M metagenome (GOLD analysis project Ga0068877, IMG submission 66437) | Freshwater lake microbial communities from Lake Erie, under a cyanobacterial bloom - NOAA_Erie_Diel6S_1000h metaG | ecosystem: Environmental > Aquatic > Freshwater > Lake | place: USA: Ohio, Lake... | reverse complement strand
TTTATTTTTAAAAAAAAATACGTCTATAAATTTCCGGTCATAAAATAGGTACAGCGATTTTTACAGTCTTGTTTGTTGCATTGTAAGAAAAAAAAGTTGCGGGTTTGATATACCTCAGGCAGTACTTCGTTACATTTTTATATTTTGTAGCTCTCAACTCAATTTTGCACGAACACACCGCAAACCATTGATCTAATAAAAAAAACCCTTGCAAAGTATTGATTTACAAGGGTTTTTAAATGTGTGGAGCGGTCTGGATGGGACTCGAACCCACGACCTCCGCCGTGACAGGGCAGCATTCTAACCAACTAAACTACCAGACCTTATTTGTTGGGCCGACAAATGTAATTCTTTTTGTTATTCTCCAAAACTTTTTTTTATTCCAAAACCAATATTCGCTCTTGATAAACAGATTCATTGGTAATTACACTTATCTGGTACAATCCCGGCAACTGAGGTGCTATGAGACGACCATCAGTTATATAGCCCTGTATAGACCGGCCATCAATAGCTGTAATGACGCACGAGCCATTCATATCATTACCTAAGTATATTGTCCCGTTCGCATGAACAGGATTTGGATATAGCTTTTTGTGTTTGGATTCGGTAGAAAAAGGTGTAGAAACGGTATTCAAATCCAGATAATAATAGCCGGTATTTTCAGACCATGCAGCCAATGTATAAGTACCTATATAACTTATGCCGCGAATCATACCCGTAATACCCGCCAGAGAAACCTCACTAAATGTCGATCCCTGATCAAATGAAACAAATAAGCGTTGAGCTAATTCGTTATCGTAATCGGCACAACCAATAACGGCCAAGTCATTATTCGCGGATACTGAAAACAAACTATTGCATAAAGATGCTTCCACCACGATCTCTGTCCATAATGCTCCCCTGTTCGTCGTCCTGTAAATTTTGTTATTATACTGAATCAGGTATAGTGTGCCGGGCTCCTCTTCTTTTGCCTCAATCTGTGCTATCCAACCACCTTGTGGCAAGGTAATCTGAGACCACTGAACTTCTCCTACTCGCCTGGTATATAGTTGATCCTGATAATGTAAATAGTATGTTCCTGTTCCATCCTGCAGTAATCGGTTACCGGGCAACCAAATTTGGAAGATTTGATTCGAGGGTAGTCCTTGAGACCACGGCTCCCAGTTTATTCCACCGTCAACACTCCAATGTACAGACCATAAATTACCCGATGTTGAAACACCCGCAAGCAAGGTGTCAGACGAAAATGGACTAACAGCCAAATCAGTAACATTATTGATCTGATTTCCAATAATTGTAAAATAATCGGGAGCAAGAACATTCCAGGTTATACCGCCATCCATTGATTTAAATACCTTGCCATTACCATTATAATATCTGCTACCACAAGCATACATAATATCCGGGTATAACTGCGAATATGAAACCTCAGTAATTTGATTAGTCTCAGCATCATTGAGCTGACAATGTTTTATGCTTAGTCCATTATCGACACTCTGAAACAAAGGTGTGTATGTGCCACAAAAAAACAAAGCACCATCCGGTTTAGAAACGATACGCCTTGCCTCAAGAACTGTTAACCCTTTATTTACATAATCCCAATGCCAGACGGCATTGTTAAATTCCTCTCCGGTGACAGGTAGATGGAGTTGCAGGTCATCCGATTTCCAAACACCCAGGTTATCGCAGATAAAAGCTGTACGATGGTTAGATGAAAAGGTCAATGAATTGGGAAAGGCATTCATCAGCGGAGAAAATGCACACGATGAAATATTTGGATAATTAAGTAATGATTTGTTAGCCCCGGTTGAATAGGTTGTAATATTCCAGGAAGCACCATAGTTAAGCGTCTCGATAATTTTTGCCGTAGACCCATTATGATTGCCCAGATACCAATGACCACTCTCTGTTGGATGTGCTTTGATATAAAAATTCACATAGTGCCAGTTTGGGTTTATAGGCAAAGACCAGTTTGAACCATTGTCAGCACTCACAAACAGCCTTCCTTCTGATAAAAGCATCAACACTCCGGTATTATTAGCATCAAAATCAAAGTCTACAACAGGTAAGTTAAACAGCGAAGTGATGGTATGAGATAGCATATCGTATTGATATAATCCACAATTGGTAGAGGAATCGCCATCAGATATATATCGATCTGCAGCGAAGTAAATCGTATTTGAATCCGTTTTGGAAAAAGATAAACCCGAAATCCAACTCTTGTTAAAATCATCAGCAATAATGTTCCACGTTTCACCACCATTTTCTGAATGATATACGCCACCGAGAGGGGTCCATTCATAGATTGAATAGTCGTACTGCATCTGAGCACCACAAAAAATAGTTGACGTATCCGATGGATGGATAATTATATTTTCTTTACCCCAACAAGTATGACTTGTAGCCGAAACAGAAAAAGGTAAATCAATCCGTTTCCAGGAAGCCCCGGAATCGTTACTTCGGAAGAGATACGCCCTATTGGGATAGGTCCAAGGTGCCTGTCCGCAAACCGCATAAATTTTATTATGATCCAGGGGATTGATAGCAAAGCCTCGAACGAAATAATGTTCGAAATACAGATTGGGTAATGATTTCATGATGGAAATCCACGAATTCCCCCCATCGGTCGAACGATAAACGCCGGCTATTTTAGTTATGGCATAGCAAATATTGGTATCAACCGGATCCATGATCACATCAAGTACCTCTCCTCCACCCCATACCGGATACGATTTCCATAGTTGAGCGCGAACAGTGAAGCAACAAAACACAAAAAGAAAAATCAGTAATCGAGTTTTCATAGTATTCAAACTATCAAAAATAACAAAGGGGACTGAAGTCCCCTTTGAGTTTTTGTAACTTGTATTTGTTTATTCTTCTTTTTTCTGTTCTTCGAGTGTGTCAACTGCATTTTCTTCATAACCGGCATCTCCTTGCTTGTAAATAACCTCTTTGCCGGGTATGGAACCTACAATCTTGAAGTCTGTGCGTCGATTAAGCTGGCGACCCTCCGGGTTATCTTTTCCATTGATTTCGTTAGGTGCAATTGGTTCAGTTTCGCCCATACCTGTGGCTTTTAAACGTTCATTGGTTACACCCTTTTTTACCAGGTAATTCACAACACTTTGTGCTCGGTTTTGTGAAAGTTTCATGTTGTAATCATCGTTACCCTTGCTATCGGTATGTGAGCGTATCTCCACCACAATACTCGGATTATTATTGAGTACATCGTACAAGGAGTCGAGTGCAGGGAATGATTCTGAACGCACGGTTGCTTTGTCAAAGTCATAGAAGATATTTTTAATTACCAGCGGTCCAATTGGTATTTTCTTGATGCTGATGTTTACTGTAAGCGTATCATTGTCCTCTTTTTTCTCAACAGAAAAAGAAGCACTGCCATTGAAATAACCCGATTTGGTTGCAACAAGAGAATATGATTCTGTGTGCTTGGTGTCGAAAAAATACAAGGTGTCTTTTTTCGAAGTAGCTGTTCCATAGGATACATCTCCTTGTACTAATTGCACATTTGCTCCGGAAACAACTTGTTTGGTTTCCTCGTCATAAACATTACCGCGAACAGCATAATATATCACACGAGGATACTCAAAACGCCAAATGTCGTCGCAACATGTTTCAGATTTTACAGAAATCGTACCCGGACGATTTGATACCAGATAGCCACTGTATCGTTTTGGATCAAGTACATAGTACATATCGTCAACACTGGAATTAACCGGGTAGCCAATATTTGTTGCAGGTTCCCATTTTTTAAATGCGCCCTTACTATAGAGCACATCCAAACCACCCATTCCCGGCCAGCCTTCAGAACTGAAATACATAGTATTGTTCTTTGTATCGTAGAAAGGGGTAACATCATTTAAAGGGGTATTTATTTTTTTACCAAGGTTCATTGGTGCCTGATACACACCATTTTTATCTCTCACGGTATACCAGATATCCAAGCCACCTTCACCATTAGCACGATTAGAGACAAAATATACCACCTCGCCATTTTTGGATGTGGCTAGCGCAGGCTGGGTATTGGTTGAGTCAGGATCATTAAATGAGCATTTAACCGGACTTTGCCATTTGTTGTCTTTGTTTTCGATTAAGTATATGTCACAGCGCATTCTCATTTTTGCATCCGGCTCACAACGGGTAAAATAAAACCGTTTTTTATCGGCAGAGAATGTACCATTACCAAGGTGAAAATTACCTTTTGGTAGTGGCAAATCTTTATAAATACTTCCTTGTTGAAAATTAGAGTCAACAATGCTGGAAATATAAAATTCTGCGTAGGATTCGTTTTTCTTTACATCGCTCACCATAATTATCTTGTCAGATTTTAGTGAAGCATATAACAACTTATCATTGCCGATGGGCATAGGAGAAAACTCAGTATATGGCGCATTTACACTGGCACTGAGATGTGAAATTTTAACAGTATCCGGGTTGGCTATCCACTTTTGTGCTAATTCACAACCTTCAGATTGCAACTTCGCACTCTTTTTAATTTGAGATGCATTTTGCCCTTTGAAGTTAAGGTATTTGTCGAATTCCGATTTTGCCGCAGGATATTTCGAGTTCATCTTGAGGCAGGTTGCATACATATATCCGGCCATAGGATATTCAGGGGCATTCATATCCTTTAAGGTCTTAAACCATTGCTCTGCTTGTTTATAGTCACGAAGGTAAAATTCACAATACGCAATTTGATTCACCGCATAGCTATTTTTATCTTCTTTTTCATAAACCTTTTTATAGTAATCTGCCGCATTAAAATAACTGCCTATTGAAAATAAATAGTCAGCCAGTTTAAGAGAGGACTTAGCACTTAACTTTTTTTCTGGTTGAGAAGTTTGTGCAGTTGTACCTGCTGCACTGAAAAGACCAAATAATAAAATGATTAAAAGGGTTTGAGTATGTTTCATCATTGCTGTGTGTCTTGTAATTACTTAAATAAAAATTAGAAACGTGGGCACCACTGAATTGGCTCAACTTCAATAATACTGGTAATACAACCGGTGTAGTTGAATGATAATTCCAGTCCGCCGCGATAATTGGTTGCTGTGTTTAGCGATGAGGTGTTCACATCGTAGCTTACACCAACTCTAAAGTTTTTATAATCCATAGCGATAACCGGTATGATGGCATCATTTAAACGGTAGTATGCGCCAAAAGATAGACGAGGATTAAAATTGCCACTGAGCAAATAACTTAATGCGGCACCTATGTTAGTTTCAGTCGATTTAGCCTGAGACATATGAATAAATGAAGGATGCAGGCTCATTTTTTCGTTGAGTGCATACTGCAGACCTCCGTGGAGAACCGTACGCATATTCAATTTGTTATCTGAATTGAAAAAAGTTTCCGTGGGTTGGTTTACGTTAAATGCCGCTCCACCAAGAAAAACTTTTAATTTCTCACTGGGTGTATATGCCCAAAAAATTCCTGAGTGTAAGTTTACGTACCCGAAACTTGTATTGGCAAAATTTTCAAGATTGCTTAAATTCTGATTAAATGCCCCACCATCCCATTGTGTTTCGAATGTAAGTAAGGATGGATCAACACGCTTTTGTGTGTATCCTACCTGAACACCAATGGAAACAATATGCTTTTTATTTACATCCGGATGGATCATATATCCGCCTGATGCCGTTATGGATAGATTGTTTAAATTACCGTCACCACTGCGGTCATTATACAATAACAATCCTGCACTTAAATTTCCTGTTTTGATCAATTTTGGTGCAAGTGAATTGATATCGAATGAAACTGAAGGCGTGCGAAATGGGGCTGGAATGCTACTCCACTGATTTTTGTAATTCGCACTAATGCGATAACGACAGTCATTAATTCCCGTTAGTGCCGGATTTAATGTTAACGGTGATGCATAAAACTGCGAATAATGAATATCCTGTGCAACTGTTGATTTAACAACAAGTAGCAAAAGGATAAAGGAGAGGTGAGTAAAAAGTTTTTTCATAGATGGTAAGTAACAGTTAGCGAAGTAAGGAAACATTTCCGTATTTCACAAGCGATTTACCATTTACATCTATACCTTCGATGAGGTACACATAAACACCCAGTTCAGCCGGTGTGCCTTTAAATGTGCCATCCCATCCTTGGTCTGCAATGTTCGTTTGGAATACAGAATTGCCCCAACGGTCAAATATCTGAAAATTTTTGAGATTAAAGATACCGCGGACAATAAAATTAAATCCATCATTGTGACCATCACCATTTGGTGAGAAGGCGTTAGGTACTAACATAAAGGTTTCATTGGCAACAGAAACAAGCACCGATCTGGTAAATTGGCAACCTTCATCGGTAGTCACAAGCACGGTGTAGGTGGTGGTTTGCGTTGGTGTTGACAATGGGGAAGCTGTTAATGCAAACTGCAATGTTGAGTCAGGAGTCCATATATAGGAGGCACCTCCGCTTACAAAAAGCGATACACTTTCACCAAGGAAAATTTCCTGAGTTGAACTGGTTTGAATGTAGGGCTCGGGGTAGACATCGATAAATACAGAGTTTGTGTCCAGGCAACCATTGGCGTCGCCAACAATAACCGTATAGGTCGTTGGAACAATTGGGTAAACAACCGGATTTTGAATGGTAGGATCCGAAATGTTGTATAATGGCCCCCAGCTGTAAGTTAATCCACCGTTAGCTATAGGGAAAGCCTGTGTGTAAAGACAGATAATAGTATCGCTGGTCAATGTTGAGGACGCATCAGGATGAACGGTTACAACCAAAGAGTCCTGAGCAGAACATATAAATCCTGAGGATGAAATGGTTACCGTGTAAGTTGTAGTTTGTGCAGGACTAGCAACCGGATCCGCAACAGCAGGATTACTCAGACCATTTGTTGGGGACCAGCTGTACGTTGCTCCACCACTGGCAATCAAGTTTGTAGTGAACCAAGGGCAAATACTTACATCGGAACCGGCATCGGGAAGCACCTGAGTTACCTTTAGTACAACGGAATCGGTTATCGAACAGCCTCCAAGAGAGGCTGTAATTAAATATTCTGTAGTCGTTTGTGGCGAAGCCATAGTTGAAGAACACGTCGGACAAGCCAATCCTCCGGTAGGCAACCATTGATATGTTTGACTGTTTTGAGTGATTGTTGAAAGTTGAATGCTGTCTCCGTAACATATATTCAATGTATCCAAACCAGCATCGACGATAGGTGTAGTTACATTAACTACAATCGTATCAAAATCCTCACATAATGCCGCAAAGGCTCTGACTACATAAGTAGTGGTAATAGCCGGATTAACTTCAGTGAGAGCACATGTTGAGCAGGCTAAGCCTGTACTTGGAGTCCACTCATAATTCACACCGCTTATATTTGGTGTTGAGAGGGTATCAGGAAATCCCACACATATGTTCAGGTCCTGACCCGCATCTGCATAAACCTGAACGACCTGCAATACCAAGGTGTCGGTTGCTGTACAGGTATTTGCTGATATGGTTACAGAGTAGGTCGTGGTAATCGTTGGATTTGCTGTTGGCAACTGACAATCGGTACAGGATAATCCTGCCGCAGGTGTCCAACTATAATTTATAGAGGTACCGCCATTAACTCCAATTTCTATAGGTTCGCCCAAACACATTATGGTGTCGGGTGTTGTTCCTGCCTGCATAAAGTCAGATATGTATAATACAGCCGTATCAAAGGCAGAACCACTGCAAAACTGCGGTTGATAAACTATTTCGATTGACTCAAAAGGCTCATTGATGAAATCCTGAACAGGTACAATAGAGATTAATTGTGTTTGCTGTCCTGGTAGAAAGAATACGGTATCGTTTACAAAGTTCTGGTAGATATAATCAACACCAAATTCTGCGGTACCCAGGAATGTTAAAGGAACTGCAACCGTATCAACAGGTGTAAAGCTTAAGGTCATGTTGATTTCTGCATTTACACATCCCTCTACGCCTGTAGGTGTGTTGTTTATAGGATTAACATAGGTTGCCGTTGGTGTAATGAATACTCCATAGCTACTGAGTGAACCAGCTTCGATAAATACTCCTGAATCAAAACCGGCATCGCCTCGATCCTGAACACCTAATTTTAAATGATAGGTTTGGCAAGGAGTAACAATGGCCTTTGCCTGTAACACTGTTGTGATACCATCATAAACAACATTCTGAGCTGTTTGGCAATTGTAAGCGGCACTGCAAGCGCCATTGTTTTCAAAGCAAATGTAATAGGGTGAATTATTCTGACAATTTACTGAACCGATACTTACCGGAGTTCCGGTACCGGGTACCAGAGCGATGTTCTGTTGTCCCGGTATTCCTGGCCCGCTGATGAAGAAACCAAATACGTCATTGAAGTTCGTAAGCTGACCACCGGCTCCAACATATTCAGGATATTCTTCTGAGGCCCAAACGTAATTAAAACTCAAGGTGTCTGAAGTCACAAATACATCGAACTCTAAAATACAGGCGTCATTTGTGCTGCCGCCGGGTGCCAAAGTATTCAGGTTCGCATCGCCCGGTGTTCCCCACCCTTGACTTATAAATGTATTACTGGGACTACCAATACTTGCAAAGCCGGTTTCAACAGCTCCGCTGGTGAGGATAATACCACTGGTAATTCCTATTTCGGCAGAAGTGGTTGTAAATATACCTGATGCCGTTTGTGTACCGTTGGTTTGGCAGTTTGTGGTCGCGTTTGTTACAATTACACCATTACCCACCAACTGTTGTGCAAGCGTGTTTGCATCATTAGAGGGAGTTACAAGTGTTTGGGAATAACACGTTATGGTTGTGATCGTAAATAAAATAAGAAGCTGGTAAAATTTGATCATAGTTATTGATTTAGGGTTTAAGCATTATCGGACAACAGTTACGTTACCTTGTTTGAGTATGGCATTATTGTCAAGATCATTACCTGTTAACATGAATACATAGGTTCCAACAGGTGCCGGCTCACCGTTTATGGTTCCATCCCAACCCTCATTAACGTTGTTTGTAAACCAAATTTTCTGTCCCCAGCGGTTGTATATGGCAAATTCGTCCATATTAAAAATACCCTTATAGATGACTCTGAAAAAATCATTTTTTCCGTCCTTATTTGGAGAAAATGCACTGGGAAGATTTACAAATGCATCTTTATTAACAATTACTATCAGCGAGTCTGTGACCTGACAACCATTAACATCAAGGGCAGTTACATAGTATGTTGTCGTTTCAGTTGGTGAGGCATATGGATTACCAATATTGGGATTGTCGAGACCAAAGGTTGGAAGCCACTGAAACGAAGAGCCCGTTTCTGTAGTTAATTGAACGCCCTCGCCCCAATAGATGAAACTTTCATCCGGAGCGGCATTAATCGGTGTGGGCGTATAAATACTTATGGATACTGATGCCGTGTCGGAACATCCATTTTCATCTGTTATTGTAACCGAATAGGTGGTATTTTGAGTCGGTGATGCTGTTGGATTAGATATTGTGCTGCTGCTTAAGCCCGCAGAGGGACTCCAGGCATATGTTTCGGCATTAGCAGCATTAGCATTAATCGTAACGGAACTGCCGGGACAAATATTTTGAGGATTGGATATGGTAATGATCGGTAGCGGATTAACCGTGATAACGACCTCATCCTGTGACTGGAAGCAAGCGTTGTTACCGATAACCGTATAGGTCGTCGTTACATTTGGTGTTGCAACGGGATTAGCGCAATCAGTACAACTTAAACTCGATGAGGGCCCCCAGGTGAAACCAGATGAGTTGGATGCACTGAGCGTTATTGACCCTCCGGGACAAATAGAGTCATCAGGCATGGCTTCAACCGGCAAGGGGTTGTCAACAAAAACAGTAACCTGATCCTGAGCCGAGCAGGATCCAATAGCGGAGGTTACAGTATAAACTGTAGTGACGGTTGGTGAAGCAACCGGATCGGGGCAGGTAGTACAGGAAAGATTTATTGGTGGCGACCAAGAGTAGTTTGGTGCCGGAGAGGCGTTGAGCTGTGTAGTTTCTCCTTGACATATTGTGATATCGGGCCCTGCACTGATGATTGGGAAATCATAAAGGTTTATTTGAGCTTGAACAGAGTTTACTCCACAGCCTGAAGCTGTATCCTCAACAAGCGGGGTTACCGTAATTATGATCGTTTCCACCGGCTCAGCGATATTATCAACAATTGGTATTATGGTGATGATTAACTGTGTGTCACCGGGAGCAAAACAAATGGTGTCTGCCAGAATTTCATAGTCAACGCCTTCTATAGCTGTACCGGATGTTTCAAGAGTAAAACAAGCTGAGTCCTGTGCACCACCTCCTGCACTACTTTCAATATTGAGTATAAATTCC
>Ga0068877_10004906_pt1 | contig 10332 bp, 4 predicted proteins | sample NOAtaG_FD_66437 | JGI IMG/M metagenome (GOLD analysis project Ga0068877, IMG submission 66437) | Freshwater lake microbial communities from Lake Erie, under a cyanobacterial bloom - NOAA_Erie_Diel6S_1000h metaG | ecosystem: Environmental > Aquatic > Freshwater > Lake | place: USA: Ohio, Lake... | reverse complement strand
CTCGATGCTGAAGGTGCGCACGGTGCCGCGGATCTCGGCCGAGTCGGGCACCACGTTGATGGCCTCGCCGGTGTGGATCATCGTGGCGCTGATGACGCCCGGGTCGATGGGCTTCTTGTTGCGCGTCAGGATGGTCTGCCAGGCCATCACCATCTGGCAGGCGATGAGCACCGGGTCGACACCCAGGTGCGGCAGCGCCGCGTGGCTGCCCTTGCCGCGGATGACGGCCTTGAAGCCGTTGCTCGAGGCCATCATCGCGCCCGGGTTCAGGCCCACCATGCCCACCGGCATGCCGGGCCAGTTGTGGGCGCCGAACACGGCCTCCATCGGGAACTTCTCGAACAGGCCGTCCCGGATCATCTCGCGCGCGCCGCCGCCGCCTTCTTCGGCGGGCTGGAAGATCAGGTAGACGGTGCCGTCGAAATGGCGGTGCTTGGCCAGGTGCTTGGCCGCCGCCAGCAGCATGGCCGTGTGGCCGTCGTGGCCGCAGGCGTGCATCTTGCCGGGGTGGGTGCTGGCGTGCGCGAAGGTGTTGTGCTCGGTCATCGGCAGCGCGTCGATGTCGGCGCGCAGGCCCACGGCGCGGCTGCTGCTGCCGTTCTTGACGATGCCCACGACGCCGGTCTTGCCCAGGCCGCGGTGGATGGGGATGCCCCAGTCGGTGAGCGCCTTGGCGATGACGTCCGCCGTGCGTTCTTCTTGAAAGCACAGCTCGGGGTGGGCATGGATGTCGCGCCGGATGCGCGTGATCTCGGCCACGTCGGCCAGGATGGGTTCGAGCAGGTTCATGGTGTGGCGCGGGCAAACAGGGTCGGGCCAGTTTACGCGCCTGCCCCGCTTGACGCTGCCGTGACGCCACGCGCACTAAGCTCGTGTCCATGGTCGACATCGAGCTGCAGTTGAAGGCCCAGGCTGCCGCCCGGGTGCAGGGCCGCGCCGTGCCCTTGATGGCTGTCGACGCCCTGCTGCTGGCCTGGCTGGCGCTGCAGGGCGCCACGCCGCGCGCCCGCCTGGCCGAACTGCTGTGGCCCGACTCCGAAGCCCCCGCCGCGCGCGCCGCGCTGCGCCAGCGCCTGTACAACCTGCGTCAAAGCCTGGGCGTGGACGTGGCCGCCGGCCCCACCGTGCTGGCGCTGGCCGAGGGGGTGCGCCACGATCTCGATGGCGCCGACACCCTGCTGCACGGCCTGAAGGCCCCGGCCGGCGGCGAACTGGCCGACTGGCTGGCCGGCGAACGCGAGCGCCGCGCCGGCCAGCGCCGCGCCCGCCAGGCCGCGCGGCTGCAGCAGGCTGAGGCCGCTGGTGAGCTCGACCAGGCCTTGCGCATTGCGCAGGAGAACCTGCTCGCCGACCCCGAGCTGGAGGCCGCGCACCGCGCCGTCATCCGCCTGCACTACCTGCTCGGCGACCGCGCCGCGGCGCGGGCTTCGTACACACGCTGCGAGCAACTGCTGCGCCGCACGCTCGACGTGGCGCCCGACGCCCAGACGCAGGCCTTGCGCCAGCTCTTGCAGGCCGGGGACGGCGCGGCGCCCGCGGCGGGCGCGGGTCTGCCGGCCCGGGCCCCGGTGCCCGCGCCCGGTGCCGGCCCGGCCGCGCTGCCCGCCGCGCTGCTGCGGCCGCCGCGCCTGGTGGGTCGCGAGCCTGAACTGGCCGCGGCGCGCTCGGCCTGGGCGCAGGGCAAGGTCGTGGCCCTGGTCGCCGAGGCCGGCATGGGCAAGACGCGGCTGCTGCAGCACCTGGCCCCGGGCAGCGGCACCAGCCTGCACGTCGCGGCGCGGCCCGGCGATGCCAGCGTGCCGTGGTCGACGCTGGCGCGGCTGGTGCGCGCGGTGCCGGTGGCGCCCGCCGGCCTGGACGAGGCCCCGCGTTCGGCGCTGGCGGCCTTGTCCGCCCCCACGCCCAGCTGGCCGGCCAGCCGTGTGCAGTTGCAGCAGGCGGTGCAGCAGTGGCTGCAGGTGCAGCCCGGCCTCGTGCAGGTGGCGCTGGACGACCTGCACTTCGCCGACGGCGCCAGCCTGCAGCTGCTGCAGGGCCTGCTCGGCGAACCCGCCGCGCCCGGCGGCCCGGTCTGGGCCCTGGGCTATCGCCCGGCCGAGCCCGGCGGCGCGCTGCACCAACTGCACGACGCCCTGCAAGACGCGCTGCGCCTGCATGCCGTGGCGCTGTCGCCGCTGGACGAAGCGGCACTGGCCGAGCTGGTGGACTCGCTCGGCCTGCCAGGCCTGGACGGTGCGCGCCTGGCACCGCAGCTGCGGCGGCGCACCGGCGGCAACCCGATGTTCGTGCTCGAGACGCTGAAGCAGGGCGTGGGCCCCGGCGAGCAGTTGGCGCGGCCGGCGTCGGTGACCCGGCTCATCGAGCGCCGGCTGGCGCAGCTGTCGGCGCCCGCGCTGGCGCTGGCCCGCTGCGCGGCACTGGCCGGCACCGATTTCGACATCGCGCTGGCCAGCGACGTGCTGCAGACACCACCGCTGGCCCTGGCCGACGCCTGGGCCGAGCTCGAGGCCGCTGGCGTGCTGCGCGAGCAGGCCTTTGCGCACGACCTGGTGTTCGAGGCCGCGCGCGATTCGGTGCCGGCGCCCATTGCCCGGCACCTGCACGGCGAGCTCGCGCAGCGCCTTCAGGCGCGTGGCAACGCGCCGCCTGCCACGCTGGCTCGGCACTGGCTGGCGGCGGCGCAGCCGGCGCGCGCCGGGCCCTACCTGCAGCAGGCCGCCGAGGCGGCGGCGCAGGCCTACGACGTGAACGAATCGGCCCGGCTGTGGCTGCAGCTGGCCGACCTGCACGAAGTCGCCGGCCAGCACGACGCCGCATTCGAAGCCGCCACCGCCGCCGCCAGCGCGCTGCGCACCCAGACCACCGGTGCGGCGCTGGCCCCGGCCATCGACCGCCTGCGACGCATGGCGCGCACACCCCTGCAGCAGGCGCTGGTGCACAAGCAACGCGCCGAACACGCCCTCGACCGCGGCGACCTGGCCGCCGCCTCCGAGCAGACCCGCGCGGGCCTGGACCTGATGGGTACGGACGCGCCACTGGTGCCCCGCGTGGCGCTGCTCAACCTGCAGGGCGTGCTGCACCGGCGGCAGGGTGCGCTCCCGGCGTCGCGCCTGTCGTTGCAGCAGGCGCTGGCACTGATGCGGGCGGCCGGACCGGCCGTCGAACCCGAGCTGGCCCTGCAACTGCCGCCGGTGTTGAACAACCTCGGCCTGACGCTGCAGGACATGGACCTGCACCTCGAGGCCGCCGGCTGCCTGCAGGAGGCCGCCGAGCGCCAGACCGACCCCACGACGCGCGCCCGCGTGCTGAACAACCTGTCGATCTCGCTCGAAGAACGCGGCCAGGTGCAACTGGCCTACGAGCAGCGCCTGGCCGCGGCGCGCGCCGTGGCGGGCAGTGGCGGGCTGGTGGAGCTGATGCTGGCGATCAGCCTGGGCGCCAGTGCGCGCAACCTGTGCCGTTTCCGCGAGGCGCTGGCGCACCTGGAGCGGGCGCGCGAGCTCGGCCAGGGCCAGCAGCATCATCGCCAGGAAGACCTGCTGCGCCAGCAGGCGGCGCTGTGGCTGCAGCTGGGCCGCGTGAACCTGGCGCGCGAGGCGCTCGACGAGGCGGCGGCCTTGCCCACGAGCCAGGTGTCGGTGGTGCACCTGGTGCGCGCGCGGCTGGCCCTGGCGCTGCAGCAGCCGGCGCAGGCCCGCGAACTGCTGGCTGCGGTGGAGCGCGCCTGCAGCGCGGGCGGTGATCGCCGCACCCTGCGCCGCGTGCGTCTGGTGCAGGCCCAGGCGCTGCCGCCCGCCGAGGCCTTGTCCTTGCTCGAAGCCGAGGTCGCTGCGCCGACGCTGGCAGCCAGCGCAGGCGCGGCGCTGCCGCTGCAGGTACGGCTGGCGCAGGTGTGCCTGGCGCTGGGCGACAGCGCCCGCGCCCACCGCGCGGCCGAGCGCGCGGCCGACTGGCTGCTGGCCGTGCAGCCGCTGGAGATGACGCCGGGCGAGGTGTGGCTCACGCTGGCGCAGACGGCGCAGGCCGTGGGCGACGACGCCCAGGCGCGGCAGGCCGTGCACGAGGGTCTGGCGTTCGTCGAGCACATCGCGGCAGATCACCTCGACGCCGTCTTCCACGACGGCTGGTCGCGCCAGAACCCGGTGAACGCGGCGCTGCTGGCCCTGGCGGCGCGGCTTCAGGCGAGCGTGCGCCGCGGCTAGATCAGCGCGCGGCCGAACCCGCCGCCTGCGCCAGCAGCCGCCGGTTCACCGGGTTGCGCTGCAGGAAGGAATCGATGAAGGGCGCCGGCACGCGCGGCAGCGCCTGCGCCTGCACCCAGGCCACGCCGGTGGCGCGCGCACGCCGGGCCGCGGCGTACTCACCGACGTGCTCGAAGGCCTCGGCCGCCACCAGCCAGGCCTCGGGCAGGTAGGTGAACTCGGGCGCATAACCGTCGTCGAGCAGGGCCGTCAGGGCCAACGCGGCCTGCTGCGCGCGGGCGCCGTCGCCCACGGCCACGGCGGCGCGCGTTTCGTGCAGCTGCAGGGCGGCGAGCACGCCGAACTGCTCGTGCTGCCGTGCCAGTGCGCCCAGGGCCGCAGCCTGCTCCAGCACGGCGGCCGGCGCCTCGAAGCGCAGCCCGCGCACGCGGTTGCCGGTGCGGCGGTTGGCGTCGCCGTCCAGCAGCGCCAGCGCCTGCTGCACCGGTGCGGCTTCGACACGCTGTTCGCGCCATTGCGCCACTTCCAGCGCCACCCACTGCAGCCCGGCGTGCATCCAGGCCGGCAGGCCTTCGGCTGGCGGCTGCTGCAGCGCCTGCAGCGCGCGCGCGTGCTGGCCCAGGTGCTGCCACAGCCGCGCCAGCGTGCCGCGCGCGGCCCACACCCAGAACGGCGTGCCCATGGCCTCGAACTGCGGCATCAGGGCCTCCAGCGCCAGCAGGGCCGCGGCGAAGTCGCCGGTCTCGGCCTGGTTGCGGGCGTGCATCAGCCGGCCCAGGCCGTGGTGGGCGTTGCCGGGTTCGTCGGACATCAGCGCCAGGCCGCGGCGCGAGGCCTCGCAGGCGCGCTCGAGCGCGCCCATCGTGCGCAGCACCACGCACTGGTTCATCAGCGCCATGCTGTGGCCGGGGCGGTCGTGGGTGCGCTGGGCCGCGGCGATGGCGGTGTCGTAGGCCGCGACGCCCTCGCGCAGGCGGCCGATGTGGCCCAGGGTGGCGGCCCAGTAGCCGTGCCAGATGAAGCGCAGGTTGTCGTCGGCCTCGGCCTGCACCCAGTCGCGCAGCGGCAGCATCAGCGTGTAGGCCTCGTCGGCGGCGCCGATCTTGCACAGGTTGCCGGCCGTCAGCGCGCACAGGCGCACCAGCTCGGCCTGCGCCCCGATGCGGCGCGCCAGCGCGATGCCTTCGCGGCCCACGGCCAGGGCCTCGTCGAAGGGGCCGCGCTGGCCCAGCAGGTCGGTCAGCACGCGCGCGGCGCGCGCGCGCTGGGTGTCGTCGTGGGCGTGGCCGGCCAGCGCACGCGCCTCGGCCAGCGCGGCGGTGTCGGCGCTGGCGCCGATGAGCGCGTTCACGCGCGCGGCCAGCGCCTCGAAGCGCTCGTCGCCCAGGCCCGCTTCGCCGTAGGCTGTTGCGGCGTGGCCGTGCAGCTCGGCTTCTTCGGCCTGGCGCGCGGCGGCGCGGGCGCGCAGCGCGGCCTGCGCAAAGGCGCGCGCGGCCTCCAGCGGCCGGCCGGCGCCGTGCCAGTGCCGTGCCACACGCGCCGGTTCGCCGTCGTGGGCCTGCAGCCAGGCCGCGCACTGGGCATGCACGCGCCGCGCCACGGCTGCGGGCAGGCCGCGCAGCACGGCGTCGGCCACCAGGTCGTGCGCGAAGGCTTCGTCGCGCAGCACCTGGGCCTGCTGCAGCTCTTCCCAGGCGCTGGCCAGTTCGACGGCGCGCAGGCCCATGGCCTCTTCGGCCAGTTCGATGCGGAAGTCCACGCCGGCCACCGCGGCCACGCGGGCCAGGGCCAGCGCGCGTTCGCTCAGGCGCTGCAGCCGGCGCTCGATGAGTGCGCCCACGCTGCCGGGCCGCGGCAGCGCGCCGCGCGCCAGGCTGCCGTCGAGCAGGCCCTGCTTCAGGGTCTCGAGCAGGAACAGCGGGTTGCCGCCGGTGTGGCGCTGCAGCGCGTCGCACACGCCCTCGGCATCCAGCCCGGCCACGCCCAGGCCGTCGACCAGCTGGCGTGTCGCGCCCAGGTCCAGCGGCGCGAGCGCAATGCGCTGCAGCCGCCCTTGTTCGATCAGCCCGTCGCGCAGCGCCTGCGCCGTGGGCGAGATCTCGGCCGGGCGCTGCGCGAACAGCCAGCGCTGCACCGGGCCGGTCTCGGCCGCCAGACCGGCCAGCAGCTCCAAAGTGGCGTCGTCGGCGAAGTGCAGGTCGTCGAGCACCAGCGTGTGCACGCCGCGTTCGGCCAGCAGCGCGTTCAGCCGCGCGGGCACCGCGCCCGGGCGCGGCGGGTCGGCAAACAAGGCGGGGTAGGGCGCGAGCGCGCGCAGCAGGCGTTCGAGCGTGGCGTAGGGCGTGCCGCTGTCGCCAGGGCGTCCGGCGCCGGTGAGCAGGCCCGTCTTCTCGGCAGTCAGTTCGGCCAGCAGGCGGCTCTTGCCCAGGCCGGCTTCGCCTTCCAGCAGCACCGCGGCGCCATCGGCCCAGGCGCGCTGTGCGGCGGCATGCTCGCGTTCGCGCCCCACCAGGCTCGGCGGCCGCTGCAGCGTGACGGGCAGCACCGGCAGGCTGCCGCCGTTGACCGCCACCGCGCGGCCGCGGGCCAGCGCATCGGCCAGCGCGCGCGTGTCGGCCGTGGGGGCACCGCCGCCGGCGGTCAAGGCCGCCACCAGGCGGCGGTAGACGTCCAGGCCCAGGTCGGATTCGCCACGCAGGTAGTGCAGGCGCATCAGCCGCGCCTGCGTGGCTTCGTCGGCCAGGCCGGCCAGGCCTGCCAAGGCGCCGAGCGCCTGCGCATGCTGCAGAGCGTCGTCCAGCGCGCCGGCGGCCTCGGCGGCCTGCAGCGCCGCCAGCAACGGCTCGCGCTGGGCCTGCCGCTCGGCATGGCGCTGCCGGGCCAGCCAGGCAGCGAACTCGCTGTCGGTGGCGTCGGCCGCGCCGCCGTGGCCGGGCAGCAGCTCCAGGCCCGGCGGGCCCGGCACCCGCACCACGCCGTCGGCCAGGTGCAGCGAACTCTCGCCTTCGACCAGCGGCTGCCCGAGCGCGCGGCGAAAGCGCAGCAACTGCTGGCGCAGGCTCTGGCGCGGTGCCTGGTCTTCGGGCCACAGCAGCGCGGCGGCCCGCTCGCGGCTGACGCCCGGTTCCAGCGCCACCAGCGCCGCCAGGCCGGCCGCCGCACCACGCAGCGGCAGCAGCAGGCCCGCGGGCCCGTGCACGCCGATGTCGGCGTGCAGCTGCAGGCGCAACGGGTGCGCCGGGCTGGGTGGCGTGTGCATGGGGGAATGATCGGGCATCGGGCTCGGAGCGTGGGTCAGGGCGCCTCTGGCGCGGCGCGGGCGGCTGCTCACAGCCCGGGCGCGTGGCGCAGTTCCCAGCGGTCGTCGTAGTACAGCGAGGTTCGCGCGTCGAACTGGTAGGTCACGCGTTCGCTCTTGGTGGCCAGCACGGTGGCGCGCTGCACGGTCCAGCCCGTCACCGTCCAGGCTTCGGTGGGCGTGGTGGCCGTGGCCACGCGCGCCGGCCCGTAGGCTGTGCCGTGGTTGAGCAGCAGCTGCAGCGGCGATGTCTGCGGTGGGCTGCTGCAGGTGTCGCGCGCCTGGAAGAAGCTGCCCGTGAGGCCGGCGCCGAACTCCAGCTGGAAGTCCTGCACGTCCTCGCCGTTCAGCGTGAAGCCGAACTCGTCCACCTCGAAGCTGCTGCCGATGCGTGTGGCGTTCACAGCCGCGATGCAGCTGCGCTTGGAGCGCACGTCGAAGACCGTCGACTGCAGCGGCACGCTGGCGGCGGTGATCGCGAGCCGGGCCGGGTCCCATTGCAGCCGCACCCTCAGCGCCTGCACGCCTTCATCGGTGTCGAAGTCGGCGCTGCGCACCCCGGCGGTGGAGAAGAAGTCGAGTTCGAACTTCAGGCAGCCGATGACGTAGCGGTCGGTGCTGCTGAAGGCGCCTTCGTCCAGACCCAGCAGCTGCGCCTGCCGCTCCAGGCCCAGGCGCGCCGGGATGATGCGCGTGAGCACGTGCTCGTCGCGGCAAATCTCGAACTCCTCCTTCATGCAGACCTCGGCGGCCACGGCCATCAGGCCGGCGGTCTCGCCGTCGAAGCCGCTGTCGCTGTCCAGCCCCAGCAGCTGGCGCTGGCGTTCGACACCGATCACCGTGGTCAGCGCCAGCCGGGCGGCGGCGCAGCTGCTCGGGGCCGCCGCGATGCGTGGCAGCACCACCTGCTGGCGGAACTCGTTGAAGAGGCGGGTCAGCTGCGCCTGCAGCCCGGCCGCGCCGGCGTCGGTGCCCAGCAGCTGGGCCTGGCGTTCTCGGTGCAGGGCTTCGGCGGTGGCACTCTGGATGCGGCGCTCGGCATCGCCGCCGATGCGCTGTCGCACGGGCTCGATGTCGGCGTCCAGGCCCTTGCTGCGCACCACGCCCATGCCGCTGAAGTGCATCACGCTGAGCTCGATGTCGGCGCTGCGCGGGTTGGGCGCGGCCAGCGCCAGCTTCTGGCCGCTGCCCTCCCACTGCACGAAGAGCTGGCGCGCCAGCGGCACCGCCGAGGCCGCGGCCGGCGTGATGGTGAGCGTGGCCGGGTTGACGAACTGCAGGCCGCTGGGCTCCATCTGCACGCCCAGGCCGGTGCGGGCGGTTTCGCCCAGTGGCAGGTTCGACACCTGCGCCACCGGCGTGAGCGTGATGCGCGTGGCCGCCACCAGCGCGTTGGCCGGAATGCGGAGCGTGTAGACGCTGCCGTCGGCACCGGTGGCGGTGAGGGTGCCGCCGGTCAGCGGCACGTCCTGAACCACGGCGCGCGCGCTGTCCAGCGCCACCGTCACCGCGAGCGGCGCGCCGGTGGGCTGCAGCGTGTAGGGCGTGACCGGTGTCGTGCCCGGTGAAGAGCCGGAGGTCGGTGCCTCCGCGCTGCCGCCGCCGCCGCAGCCCGCCAGGGCGATCACCGCGGCCAGCAGGCCGGCCCGTGCGCAGTGCTTTCTCATGGTCTGTTTCCTCGGTTCGGCCCTCAGCGGGCCTCGTGGTACCAGCGCATCACGCCGGTGTGGCCGTCCCACACCGGCACCCAGGACAGCGGCTTGAAGCTGCCGCCTTCGGGGTTGAGCAGGATCAGCACGCGGCGGCCATCGGCCTGCCGTCCGACGCCGGCTACGCGGCGGCGGTTGTCCAGGCCGGTGGGCTGGTCGGGCTGCAGCGTGACGACCTCGCCGTCGAACGACCAGCCGCCGGCCTGCTGCTGCGACTGCGGACCCAGGCTCGTGCCGGCGCCGGGGTTGTGGGCGAACAGGGCGATGCGGTCTTCGTAGCGGCCGTCGTCGCCCAGCACCAGGCTGCTGTCGGCGCCGCGCACGGCCGTGCCCAGCGAGCCGCCGGTGTGGGCGTCGACGAAGCTGCCGCCGACACTGCCGCTGCGGTGCGCCCAGCGGCCCAGCACCTCGTCGCGGCTGAACAGCGGCTGCGCGGCTGGCGTGCGGCCGTCGGCGGCGCGCAGGCTGTCCAGCAGCGGGAAGAGTTGCTGCGCCAGCGAGCGCAGGCCGTGGTCTGCAACAGCAGCAGGAAAGTTCACGCCGTCCCAGCCGGGCGCCACGGTGGCCGCCACCAGCTGGGCACGATCGCCCAGATCCAGCAGGTACATCACGGCGTACATCGCGCCGCCGGGGCGTTCGAAGAAGCGACCCATGTAGCAGCAGGCCAGGCCGCCGGGCAGGCGGCCGCGGTAGTGGGCGACGGTGTCGCCCAGGTCGAGGCTGCCGAACTCGGTGCGCCACTCGCGTTCGAACAGCGCCGTGAAGCCGGCGCTGCCGGCCGGCCGCGCCACGGGGGCGTAGACGAAGATCCGCGCGGCGTGGTGGGCGCGCGGCTCGGGCTTGAGCGTGGCACCGTAGACCTGCGGGTTGCGGCCGTCCAGCAGCGCAAAGCCTGGGGGCAGCACCATGCGGGCGCCCCCGGCGGGCAGCGTGGCGGGCGCCAGTTGCGCACGGCTGGCGGCCGGCAGCAGGGCCAGCGGCAGCGTGGCCACCAGCAGCTGGCGCCGCGAGACGGGCTCTGCGCTGCGCGTCACGGCCTGTCCTTCCAGCCGAAGCTGCGGCGCACGGCGGCCCAGTCCATGTCGCGCAAGGTGGTGGTGATGCGGCTGCAGACGTTGTCCTG
>Ga0068877_10004902_pt1 | contig 10335 bp, 10 predicted proteins | sample NOAtaG_FD_66437 | JGI IMG/M metagenome (GOLD analysis project Ga0068877, IMG submission 66437) | Freshwater lake microbial communities from Lake Erie, under a cyanobacterial bloom - NOAA_Erie_Diel6S_1000h metaG | ecosystem: Environmental > Aquatic > Freshwater > Lake | place: USA: Ohio, Lake... | reverse complement strand
CACCGAGAGCCTGTGCCTGAAGCGGACCTTCGCTGAGCTGTCACGCGAGCTCGGTGTCGATGACAAGACGGTACGCCACATCTTCGACGACTACGTGGCGCGGCTCGAGTCCTCTCTCCCGCGCGTGACGCCAGAGATCATGGGAATCGACGAGTTGAAGATCGTCGGACAGTACCGAGCCATGATCACCAACGTGTCGGAGCAAACTCTGTACGACATGCTTCCGACCCGAAACAAGGCAGATCTCAACGCCTACTTCCGCACGTTTCCGGACAAGCACAAGGTCAAGGTCGTCACCATGGATCTGTGGAATGTCTACAGGCAGGTGATCGAGCACCACTTCCCGAAACAAATCATCGTGGCAGACGGGTGGCACGTCGTGCGCATGGCCAACGATGCCGTGGAGCGCGTCCGCAAGGAGATCAGGAGGACGCTGTCGCGATCAGATCGGCTTCGGCTGAAGGATGACCGCTTCGTGCTTCTGGCAAGAGAGCGTTCGTTGACCACGGAGCAGCGCGCGCTTCTGAAGGACTGGGAGCAACGCTACCCGCGGCTGGTCCGGGCATACGAGGTCAAGGAAGCGTTCCATGCCCTGTACGAGCAGCGGGATCGAGGCACAGCCGAAACGGCCGCGGCGCAGTGGCTGTCTTCGCTGACCGGTGACATGGCATTGGCCTTCCGCGAAACCGCAGTCGCGCTGAAGAACTGGCAACAACAGATCTTCAACTACTATGACTGCAGAATCAGCAATGCGTACACCGAATCGATCAATCGTCTCGGCAAGGACATGAACCGTATGGGCCGTGGCTACAGCTTCGAGGTGATCCGGGCCAGACTGCTGTTCGAAGACAAGGCTCGCGTCAAGCGCACGACCGGCCTCCGCTCGCGGCGACGGCCGCCATCCGACGATGGCGTTCTCTACGACTACATGTCCCGGACGCAGCTGGCCACAAGCCGACCGGACGACAGCCAGGTGCTGTTCTACGGAACCCACATCCCGACGCTGTGTGACCTGCTGGAGCAGGGCCACTTCGAATAGCCGTATTCAACGGCCGTCCCTCGAAACTGCCCAAGTAGCAACTGCAGGGATCCAACAGTCAGTTCCGGAAACCCCTTCTTAATCCCCCGCCCTGCCGTCCTCCGTCATGGCCCGCGACGATCTCAGGCGCACCGCCTGCCTGGCGGACACCCGTGTCGCGCTCGACTGGCGAAACGCATCGAAGTGGGGCGGCAATGCCTTGCCGACCACGCGGAGGTCCTCGTTCTCGCCAACGTCGACGAACTGCGCGATCGCGCGCAGGGCGAGTGCCTGGACATCCGAGTCCACGTAGTCCAGGCAGCTGCCCACGGTCATGTCCGGGCACATCACGTAGGCCCCCGCTCAGACTAGGCGCTGAAACTGCTGATTGAACGCACCGTCGACCTGCTCGAAGCGCGCTTGGTGATCGGGGCTGATGTACAACAAGGTGGTTGAGACATCAGAGTGGCCCATTTCCACCATGATGGTGCGCACGTCTACCCGACCGCGTCCCAGCTCCGTGCCGAACGTGTGGCGCAGCCAGTGCATCGAGGCTTTGCGAAGCCGCCCGGCTGCTTCCGCGTCTGCTTCTGCCTCAGCCAAGCCAGCCGCGCGGTCGAAAACCCACTTTGCGATCTCGTGAAGGCGGCCCGGCGTCACGGGCGCGGACGTCTTTGAAGCACCGCCCTCGAAGGCACCGATGGCCGCAACCAACGGCTGCCCTTGTGCATGTTCCCTGCTCCAGTCGGCCGCGCCTCTTCGAGCGAGGTAGCTCTGCAGCACCTGGTCGGCAAGAAGAGGCACGGTGACCGTGCGGGGCTTGCCGCCCTTGCCCACCACGTGCAGCAGGTGACGCTCCGTGCCGTCCTTCAGGACGAAGGGCTCGAGGTCACCGACACGCGAGCGCGCCAGTTCATCCACGCGCAGCCCCGTGTACATCGCAAACTGCACCACGACGCGCGCACGCAGCCGCCGCTCCTCGCCTTCGATCTCCTCAAGGGCGGCCAGCACGTATCCGCGCTCCGCATCGCCCAGCGAGCGGCGTTGCACCTCCCGCCGCGCCATATCGCCTCGCCGACGTTGCGCAGCGCCCTTGAGATTCACGGCAGCCCACGGATTGCCCAAGAGGTAGTGCCGTGCGACGAGCCAGTCGAAAAGGGCCCGCAAGATGATCAGCGCCCTTTGGATCGACCCTGGGTTCATCGGCTGGGGCGCGAAGGGCTTCCACAGCGGGCTGGTTCGCGGCAGCGACGTGCGCGGTGCCAGCCAATGGGCGCGAGGTCGACGCCACGGCCAAGGCGCTTTCACATCACCGAGCGCGTGCAGGAACTCGCGGTACTCAATGCAGCCGTCGACAGTCAGCGAAGACATTGGCAAGTTCTTCTCCGCGACGCACCACAGCAGCAGCCGCTCGGCCTCCCGAGCGTAAGCACGGCGGGTATGGCGGTTGGGGCATGCGGCAGCGAGCCAGCGCTCGATGGCGCCGTGGTCGTTATCGGTCTCGATCGCACACGGCCGCAATCGTTCGCGGTTAGTTCCGGCATGCCCATCCAGCGCAGGAGGCAGAACAAGTTGCTCGAACGGTACGATCGCTCCTGCCGCCGCGCGTGCGACCGCCACCTCACCCCGGCTCAACTGCTCGGGGGACGTCAGCGCGGCCAGTCCAAGTGCAGGCGCCCTGCTCCATGCCGTTTGCTCGGCGCGCAGCCAGGCAGCAATCCTCATGGCTCGCTTCAGGCCCAGCCGCGGCACGGCCCGGTTCCAGCGGTGGCCACGTCGGAGGATGAGCTCGGTTAGATCCCCAACGGTGGCCACACCAGCCGCGCGCAGCGACTTGAGCGTGCCGCCCTTGAACCACAGGTCGATGAGCTGCGTGGGCACCGGTGCCGTGGACACCAGCGGCTGCAGTAACTCGAGGGCGGTTCGCGCGTTGGCGACGTTCCAGTGCGGCGCCGGCAGCGGCTCCGGCGGCGGGATCTTGCGTAGCTTGCCCTCGGCCATGAGCTCCTCGCGGGCGATCGCGTCCATCTCCTCGTCGCTGAAGCCATCGGCCGGGACCCGACGATAGATCTCCAACTTCTTCTGGGCCACCAGCTGAGGGTCAGTCTCCTTGGGTCGGCGCTCGCGCAGCCTTTCGAGGGCAATGCGCTGCGTCAGCGCGTCGAACGGAATCGCTTCTAGGAGATGGGGTTTGCCGGCCGCGCGCGCCGCGCGGCTGAGCGCCTGGCGCAGATCGTCGAGCGCCTGGTCGACTTCGGGTGTATCGGCCCGGTCCGCGGTGAACAGGTGCCGCTTGGCGCGCTTGGCCGGCAGGCCTTCGAGGAGTTCGCGCAGGAAGGCCGCCTCGTGGGTGCCAATCGGGCGCGGGCGATCTAGCACCTGAGGCGTCATCGAGCGACCTGCCCGGGTCCGGCCAGGGGCAGTGAGCACCGGCTCGGGGGAATCGCGATCTTCAGATCCAGTTTTGCGCTGCCAGACACGCGCGGAGACCTCAAGTCTTGAATTGCGACGCAGCAAACACGCCAAGTCTTTGGCAGCGTAGCGTGATAACTCTGTGTTATCAAGCTATCTGATTATGGACGTGCACGGCGGCGTACGCGTACGTGTGCCTCGTCAGGATCTGGCGATGTATCTCGTTTTCCTTGTGACCACAGGCCGATGGGGCGACGATGGAGGGAGCTCAGATTAAGGTCGTCAGAGCCCGGTGGAACTCAGACGTGGGTGAGATCGGACATCACACCCCCGGTGACGTAGCCGCCGGTGAAGAGTTGATTTGGGAGACAAGAGATTTCACCGTTGAATGCAACTCGACATCGCGGTGAGCGCTAACATACGTCGCTCGAGCGGGCCAGATCGCTCTGCGGGTGGCAGCTCTTTGGTTGCGCGGGAAAGAAGGCGTCGCATTGCACTTCTCCAGGTCTGCTCAAACAATTCCAGGACGCACTTTAGGGCTCGCAGGACGAGCGCCGCCGCCTACGCCATTTGCTTACCGTGCGTTGGCTCCAACGATTCCTTTCCGCGGTTTGCGTCGAGATCGACGGCGCGTCGGTTTTTTTCGCGGCCGGCGGAAGCGATGCTGGATCTCAAGCGAGGCTGAGCTGTGGCTCCATGAGACCGTCGTAGAGGGTTTCGGCCAACCGCCGCTTCGCGGCTTTTGTCGCGACGGTTGTTTGTTGGTAGCTAGCCGCTACCAGTCGGTTTTCCTGGCGCGCGGTTGTTCTGACAGGACCGCGTGGTCCACTCGCGCCCGTGGCGTTGCCGGTGCTCGGCTGCGGATGGCTCGGCGTCCGCAAGGGGACCCACGGTGGGCCGACGTCTATCGATCTGGTAGCTGTATGGTAGAGGTCAGGTATCAGCACGAGGTACGGCAGCAGAGCAGCGTTGGGGTTTGTGGCCTTGCGGGTGTCCGTTCGGCTGTCGTCTGGCGCCCTGCCCTGCTGGCGGCATGGGGGATCGGCTGGCCGTTGCGGGGCATTGCATCTTGTTTGGTAGCTACCAATCGTCGCGTTCGATAAATCAAGCACTTAGGAAGGCTAGCCGCTAGCTACGCGGTATCGGCCCGCTACTGACTATCTGGCGGCTATCCCTTACCAATCGGCAAGCCGGTCGCTATCATATACTTGTCAGGAACTGCTCAGGTACTTGGTAGCGACCAATCTCTGAGCGCTAGCTGCTAGCTACTTAGGAGGGGGCAAATGCCAGTGATCGTCATGGAGTCCTCGAAGGGGGGAGTGGGCAAGACCACGAGCGCGCTTGTCGTAGGCACCGAGTTGGCACGCAAGGCAAGCGTGACCCTGATCGACGCAGATCCGAATCGGCCGATCCAGGTGTGGGCAAAGGCGAAGAAGATGCCGGCCAACCTGCAGGTGATCGACAACGCGACCGAGGACAACATCGTCGAGGTTATCGATGACGCCGCTTCAGCATCCTCGTTCGTGGTGGTCGACCTCGAGGGCACTGCCGCCAAGATCGCGGTGCTGGCAACGATGCGTGCAGATCTGGTGATCATTCCGATGCAGGCGTCGCAACTGGACGCGCACGAGTCGGCCAAGGTGATCAACGTCGTGCGGCAAGCGGAAATGACCCTGCGGCGGCCGATCCCGAGCCGGATCCTGTTCACCCGGACCAATCCGACCATCAAGACGCGCACGTTCGCGCACCTGGCCAAGGCGCTAACTGACAGAGGAGTGCCGGTCCTCAAGAGCCAGCTGCACGAACGTGAGGCGTTCAAGGCCATGTTTTCGTACCAGCGCACATTGGAAGAGCTCGATCCGGCCAAAGTGGCCAACCTCGACAAGGCGATCGCCAATGCCCAGCAGATCGTGGCTGAGATCATCGCCATTCTTCGCACCACCGCGGCAACTCAGCAGCAGGAGGCACGCGCATGAGCACCACGCCCAGTGATGGTCCTGTCGATCCCTTCGCGACAGCTGGTGTCGCCGGGTCGACGGGCGACCCGATTGGAGACCTGTCGGACTTCGCACCCAAGGCGTCCCAGAGCAGGGCCATGGATCAGTCTGCCGTGAACGCTGTAGCCGCTTCGACCGGTTTCGCGAGCCGTCCCATTCACCTAACCCAGGCCGTGCTCGTGCGCCAGCGGCGATACACGACTGGCCGAAACCAGCAGCTGAACCTGAAGGTGCGGGCCGAGGTGATGCAGAAGTTCCAGGACCTCGCTAGCGCAGAGCAGCGTCCACAAGGAGAACTCTTCGAACGGATGCTTGCGTGCTATCTGCGTGAGCGAGCTGCTGGCGCCAAAGGTCAAGAGCACGCCGCCGGCTAGGAGCCGAGCGTGCTGACCTTCTGTAAGCGGCTTGCGAAGTCAGATTGACGTGCGGCGCGGTCGCCCTGTGCTAGGCAATCTTCTTGATCGAGGGTTTGCTTCCAAGCATCAGGGTGACACCGGCGCGATCGGGTTTGACGATCGCTCCCGGGTACACCAGGCTGACTTCCTTGAGCTTGGAGAGGAAGTTCTCTCTGAATTTAAGGGGATGCGAGTCGGAGCCGAACTGTTGGTAAAGCGATTCCCACGGGACCATCGTGTTCCGCTGCAAGATCGCGGAACGGTAGGTGAGCCAACAGTAGATGTCGATGGCCATCGGACTCGCGGACAAGACCTTCAACGCGCGTAGGTCCACTGGTACCGGACTCTGAATCAGGTTCTCATAGAACGCTTCCGAAAGCCGCAGACTCGATCGGAACAGGGACATCTGGTTCGGGTCGTTCGGGATCCAGAACGTTTCGATCTGGCTGCTGTCGACGAGGCGGAAGCCTTCGTTTGCCCAGTTGATCGAATCCGGATCCTTCACCAGGGCGATCGTCGACGAGAAAAGGCGCTGCATTTGGTTCTTCAGCAGCGTGATCGTCCCTTTCTCCCCGCCGGTTCCTGTCTTGCCGATCTGCTCCATGAAGTTGGTGACGGAACCGCCAAGAACGAGCTCGCGTTGGCGCGTTCGAACAACCTCTGTTGCCATCCATGCCAGCAGCAGGCGAGGGTAGGAGCCATACGGATAGCCGATGGAAACGACCTCTTCCCGCAATGTTCTGCGCCCCCGTTTGCCAGCAACGGCAACTTCGCGCTTGAAGAACCCAGGTTGAATCATGAGGCTTACGTCGCCTGAGCGACGGCCCCATGCCGGAGGATTGCCAACAGGATTGCGATAGGGGAGCGAGGCAAACACCACCCATTTGGCGACGAAGCCAAGATTGCCTGAGGACTTCGCGTCCTCTTTCTCCATGGCAAGAGCCTCGGCGGCGAGCCGCTGGTACTTGTTCCGCTTCGCTCGTTCGACTTCTTGTTTCGAATTTCGAGACACGACGGAAAGAGCGCTCTTGTTGTCTTCCATGTCTTGCTCCGAGGTTGGCGAAGGGTATTGCCGCGAGATCGTGAAGTCACGCAGATTCAGGGGAGGGTTTTGACGTTGACCTCGATCTTCCTGGTCGCGCGAGCCGCGTCTTCTCGTGGGCAGCGCAGCTGTCCACAGAAGACGCGGCTCTTCCTACCAGTGAGAGATAAAACCTAGGGCTAAAGCGAAATACAGAGGTCACGCGGATCAAGGCCTGGCGCGGCCAGGAAGGCAGTTTGCTCCCCTGATCCTGCGCAGGCGCTTCCATGACTCTGCGCTGTGGTCCACCTGAACCTGCGCGCGGCTCCCTATGAGCCTGCGTGACTGCCACCCTGATTCTTTGTGGACAAGTGCATTTGTCCACAGGCTTATCCACAGGTAGGCGCGTGTCGAGGCTTAGATAAGGGGGCAAAGCCCCCTGATCCTGCGCGCCATGGGGCTGACAGCGACTTTCTCCCCTGATCCTGCGCTGCTGAAATCTTTGGCAGGCACTGCGCTCCCCTGATCCTGCGTTGTGCCGGCGCGTTGTTCGCACAGCGCTCCCGCCGCACCGTCCCCTGATCCTGCGTGGTAACGACAAGCCGAGGGCCCTGCGGTCAGAGGAGAGAGCATCGGGTGTCGATCGAGTCATATGGCCGGCGCAGATTCAGGGGAACGCTTTTGCGCAGATTCAGGGGATTAGAAGCGCAGGATCAGGGGAGGGCGCGCATGACCTGCGGCTGACATGTTGAGGGCGCGTCTTTGGGCACGAAGATCACCTGCATGCAGCCCCGTTGTAGAGCGTCTTTGCCTGGAGGAGGTGGAGGAGGCTGAACGCTCCCCTGATCCTGCATTAGCGCGTCGCAAGTCTCGCTTAACGCTGCGCTGGCGCAAGCGACGACTCCCCCAACCCTGCGCTGGGGCGCGCGGCCGTTTCCCCTCATCCTGATCGGGTAAACAGGGATCAGACTCCCCCAACCCTGCGCTGGCGCAAGCGACGACTCCCCCAACCCTGCGCTGGGGTGCGCGGCCGCTTCCCCTCATCCTGATCGGGTAAACAGGGATCAGACTCCCCCAACCCTGCGCTGGACGAGTGGACCCGGCTCCCCCAACCCTGCGTGAGCTTCGTCGGCTCCCACGATGCTGCGTGCGGGGGGGGCGCGCCGTTCAGCTCCCCTAATCCTGCGCTGGCCACCGACGTCTCTGGCGCAGGCTGTTCAAGGCCGGGAGTGCGAGAGTTGTTAAGGAACCGCGGTGAGCCGAGGACGCGTCGGCTCCCCTGATCCTGCGTTGAACCGGAAGTGACACCAGTTCGAGCGCGACCGGCGGGCCGAGGTCCCCTGATCCTGCGTAACCCTCAAGGAATGAGCTGATGAACGTGTCGTGCTGGGCTCCTTGTCCTGAAAGTGGTCACCCATGCCCACCGCGCCGAAAGCGGCGCGGTGTGAGAGCTGGCATTGTCTGGCGCCACCGGACCAGCGGGCATCGGAAACGTGGGCGCTAGCGGGGGGTCTTTTTGAAGCGAGGGGCTGTACGAAGGCGCTTGGAGCCGTGACGCTGCCGAGGTAGATTCCGCTCACTGGGTCTTCGGACCTCTTCTGCGCTCCTTGCGCAGCTTTCATTGGGCGCTGCTCCACGCGCCGCCGGACTCGCGTTCCGCGTGTCCGTCTCCTGCGGGCTCTGCCCGCTTTCAACCTCCCTTTAGGAAGTCGATCGAGTGGAAGAACTCGATGCCGCGGTCGTTCGCTTCGACAACGTCCGGGTCTGGGGACCTGGCCAATCCGGCGAACACCAGTACCTGATGCTGGCCCTTGAGAGGCCGGCACCCGCAGCACCGTTCAAATGGGCCATCTGCAACAGAGACTGGTCCGTCAGTCACTATGAGGGCTTGCGAGACGCCTGCTTCCGAGCCCGCCGCGTTGTTCTGGGCGAGCTGAAGCCCGGCTGGGCGTCGAAGGCTGCTCAACGATACATCGCCGCATGGCGCGAGCATATGGACGCGCCCATCGCGCCGGCTGACCTCGCATTGCTCGGCGTGCGGCTGTACCTCGTGGCCCAGGCCGAGCGCGAGCACATGCGATCGGAGGACGGCTGGAACCTGCTGATCAAGCTGCAGGGGTACGGCGACGATCCTGCCAAGCTGCCCGTCAGCAGCGAGACACTGGCGCTGGCGAATGAAGTGCGTCGGGAGGTCGCCTGGGACTCGAAAGCGCACCAGTCGCTCGCGCGGATTCGCATCGTGGCGGAGCAGGCCGAGCAGCAGACGCCCGCCCTGCGCGCCGCGCTGTCGCGGGCGCCCACGCTGTTCGACGAAGCGGAGGCACCATGCTGACCGTCTTTGCAAGCCGACAGGACGATGGCAGCGTGTCCGTGCGCAGAAGCGATGGATCACACTGGGTGACCTACGCTTGGTGGCGCAGGGACAAGCCTGACCGGCGGTGCCGGCGCCTCACGCTCAACTGCTTCGTGTACCGATTGGTATGGGAGGCAGCTTGAGCGCCCGGCGTTGGGAGCTGATCAAACGCCGCGCTGCGGAGGACCTGTGCCTGCGCGTTGACCGCGGACTCATCGGTGCTGATGGCGACGCGATTCTGTGGCTGCTGCAGCAGCGGCTCGCGATGGCTGAGGCCGACTGGCGAGGCGGGATGGCTTTGAAGGGCCTCATCGCCGCTGTCGTCGACAACTGGGACATCCGTGCGAGCGGGCGCCTGCGCGATCTCGTTCCACGTGCCTTTCCAGGGCGCCTGGCGCGGGGTGTGCTCGAGTGCTGGATCGATGACCGTGGCAACTGGCTTGTCGATCGGGCGGAAGAACCGAACAAGGCTGGCGCGATAGCGCCAGCGGAAAGGATCTGACGTGTCGTACAGGATTGAGTATGACTTCAAGGTCGTCTACAAGCAGATGGTGGCTGGCCAAGTCCGGTACGCCATCTCAGTGCTCGGCGGGGACAACAACGTCTATACCGACCGGGCGGACAGTCGCGGCCGCCGCTATCAGGTGAGGGCACGGTCGTGGGATCTGCAGTTCCTGGGGACGGCCGAGCAGGTGATCGCCGATGCGTGCCTGTATGCCGGTGAGGCGGCAGGCGGCAGTCTTCAGCCCCGAGGCAAGTACATGACGCCGGAGGGCTACGTTCGGCTGATCGCGCGTGTGCTGGACCAGCCTGTCCAAGGCGTCCTGGCGCCCAAGATCAGGATCACTAAGAAGCATGAGGCTGTGTGGCGAGCGATCGTCGAGCAGGGCAGGGCGGTGGAAGCTGACGGCCGGGAGTATGGCGAGGACGTCTTCGTGAGCTCGTTCAACAGGGACGACGAAGCAGATCTCGCTGCCTACTTCGCGATCTGGGATCGTGGCATGGCGGCGGACAGCACCTTCCCGCCGTGGCGCTTCGGCACCGCGTACAACCTGCCGCCGCCTTACCAGGGCGGCTACTAGCAGAAAGCTCATCAGCGCACCGGGGTCCATGACCCCGGTGCGCTCTTCATTGCCTGC
>Ga0068877_10004898_pt1 | contig 10339 bp, 9 predicted proteins | sample NOAtaG_FD_66437 | JGI IMG/M metagenome (GOLD analysis project Ga0068877, IMG submission 66437) | Freshwater lake microbial communities from Lake Erie, under a cyanobacterial bloom - NOAA_Erie_Diel6S_1000h metaG | ecosystem: Environmental > Aquatic > Freshwater > Lake | place: USA: Ohio, Lake... | reverse complement strand
CGAGCGTGGAGACGCCGTCGCCGCTGCCGCGATTGATCGTGGACGATCCGGTCATCCGTATGAGCTTTGGTGTCAACACGTCCCCGATGGCGGGTCGAGAGGGCAAGTTCCTGACGAGCCGCCACCTGCGTGATCGTCTCGATCGCGAAATTCTCGGCAACGTGTCGATTCGTATCGCTCCGACCGACTCGCCTGAAGTCATCGAGGTTTCCGGGCGCGGTGAGTTGCAGTTGGCAGTTCTCATCGAGAACATGCGCCGCGAGGGCTACGAGCTGCAGGTCAGCCGTCCCGAAGTGGTGACGAAGGAAATCGATGGGCGTCGCCACGAACCTCTCGAGGAAGGCACGGTCGACGTGCCCGACGAGCACGTCGGAGCGGTGACCCAAGCCCTCGCGCCGCGCAAGGGTCGCGTGACCGACATCAGGCCGGGCGACGTTGGTCGAACCTTGATCGGCTTCGAGGCGCCCTCACGTGGGCTCATTGGCTTTCGCTCGCAGGTCATCACCGAGACCCGCGGAACCGCACTCATCCACATGCGGCTGGTCGGATGGACACCGTGGGTGGGAGAGTTGCCACATCGCTCTGGTGCAGCGATGATCTCCGACCGAACGGGAAAGGTGACTGCCTACGCGCTGGACAACCTGCAGTTGCGTGGAACTCTTTTCGTGTCACCGGGTGACGAGGTCTACGAGGGCATGGTGGTGGGCGAGAACTCCCGCAGCGACGAGATGGTCGTGAACGCGGTTCGGGCGAAAGAAAAGACGAACATCCGCACCCACAGCCACGATGACGGCGTGAAACTCGCTGCGCCCGTCATCCACACCCTGGAGAGCGCGCTCGAATGGATCGCCGACGATGAACTGGTCGAAGTGACTCCGGCGGCCTTGCGCATTCGCAAGCGGCTGCTCGGCCTCGAAGACCGCCGACGCGCCTTCAAACGGTCGCAGTAGACCGTCGCCCCACGCGGGGCTATTTCTTGCGGGGCTTTTTCGACAGCGTGACCGGATGGGCTGCGACCGTGGTCTCGCGCTTTTCGAGTTCCTTCACCAGCATCGCGTAGACCTTCGCACCGACGAGTTCGGTGAGTTCGTCCTTCAGATACTTGTAGGTGGGGTCTTTGCCGACAAACGAACTCGCGTCGTTTGTGCACCACCAATGAAACTCGTGGCCTCCGTCGCCCCAGTCACGGCGCTTCCATTCACGCACGAAAGTGACGATGTGACCGTCTTCGTCGGTGGTCTCCTGCAGGCGAACAGGTACCTGCCAACACACGTCGGGCTTCCAGTCCATCGGACGCTCACCGGCCTCCATCGCACCGATGTGCAGTGCACAACCGGTGCCGCCCTCGAAACCCGGCTTGTTGAGAAAAACACACGCCCCGTCGACGACGCGGGTCTTCGGAGTTCCGTCGCGCTCGTGGGTCAGCCAACCCAACTTCGCTGCACGGGCCTTGTTCTGCCAGTTCTTCGCGGTCAAGCGACGGGAACTGCGCACCACGGTCTTTTCGTCATCCTTGTCGAGAAAGTGCGCACCGAAACTGCAACATCCCTGCATCAATTCGGTGGTGTCGGTTTCGTGGATTCCCTTGCACCCTTCGCCGTAGATGCACTTCCAGTTGCTGAGCAGGTACGACGCATCGAAAATCCACATCCGCCCACCGTCGGGATCCTCGAAACTCACCCAGTCATGTACTTCCGAAGTTTTCGACACGCCGCGACGCTACCCGTAATGCGACGGCGATACCAAAGAACGTGTCACCTTGAATCGGTAATCTTGCCTCGGTGCGTGACAAGCCGACGTTGACGACAAAGCCCCACGAGTTGCATCTCGTGTCGCGCGATGCGTCGAACATCGCCGGCGCCGCAGGGGCTTTGTTCATGCCCCGTTGCGTCGACGACGTGGTCAGCATCGTGTCGGATTGCCGACGCAGGAACGTGCCCTTCGTGGCGCGCGGAGCGGGCACCGGTCTCGCGGGGGGAGCAGTTCCACCCGACGGCGCAGTTGTCGTGTCGATGATGTCGATGAATCGGATCCGCGAGATCGATCCCATCGGGCGAACCGCCTGGGTCGAACCCGGCGTGCTGAACGCCGACCTCAGCCGTGCGACGGCTCGTTACGGTCTTCATTTCGCGCCCGACCCGTCGAGCCAACAGAGTTGCTCCATCGGCGGCAACGTCGGCAACAACTCCGGCGGCCCGCATTGCCTGTCGGCGGGCGTCACCTCCGCCCACGTTGTGGCGGTCGAGGTCGTGCTCACCGACGGGTCCGTCGTTGCGCTCGACACCACGGGCGCGCCGTTCGACCTTCGCGGTGCCTTTGTCGGCAGCGAAGGTATGTTCGGTATCGCCACGGCCGTACAGGTTCGCCTGACCCAGAATCCACCGCACCACGCGACCGTTGTCGTTGGTTTTCCGACCATCGATGCCGGTGCCCGGGCCGTCAGCGCGATCATCGCAGGGGGAACCGTGCCTTCTGCGCTCGAGATGATGGACGCTCCGATCACGCGCGCAGTCGAAGACTACGTACATGCCGGGTTTCCCCTCGATGCGGGTGCACTCCTCATCATCGAGGTCGAGGGTCTGTTGAACGGCGTTGAGTCCGACATCGCCACGTGCCTTCGCGTCTGCTCTGAATTCGGCGCCACTTCCATCCGCAGGGCGGCCGACGAAGCCGAACGGGCCGTCATCTGGAAGGGTCGCAAGACCGCTTTCGGTGCCATCGCACGAATCAAGCCGAACTATTACCTGCACGACACTGTCGTGCCGCGGCGCAAGCTCGCCGAGGTTCTCGACGCGGTTGGTTCGATTGCACATGCCGAAGACCTGGCTGTGATGAACGTCTTCCACGCCGGCGACGGCAACTTGCATCCTCTCTTGCTGTTCGACCGTCGCGAGGCCGGCGTCATGGATCGGGTCCATCGCGCGGGTGCCGAAATCGTCCGGGTCTCCGTCGAAGCCGGCGGCGTGCTCTCGGGCGAGCACGGAATCGGTCTGGAAAAGCGGGACTTCATGAATCTCATGTTCGACGAGACCAGCCTCGCTGCGCAGTCGATGTTGCGTCACGCTTTCGACCCCCATGGGCTTGCCAACCCGGGAAAGGTCTTGCCGTCGGCGGCCGGATGCGGAGACAGACAATGAGCAGGTCCGCTCAGATGCAAGCCGGTGTCATCGGATTCGAGCCCGACGAGCTCGTGGTGCACACACACGCGGGCACGACGATGCGTGATCTCGCCGAGACGCTCGCGGCAAAGGGACAGCGGCTGCGCATTCCCGCGGTGGGTACCGTGGGCGGCGCTATCGCCGCACGCCGCAACGGCCCGTATCCAACGGACAACTCCACCTTGCCGAACATCGTGCTTCGCATACGTGCGATCGACGGAACCGGGCGGAAGTTCACTGCAGGAGGTGGAACCGTGAAGAACGTGTCGGGTTTCGACCTCGTCAAGGTGCTGGTCGGTTCGCGGGGCACGCTCGCCACCATCACGGAAGTGACCCTGCGCACCGAACCCATCCCGCGCGCGAGCCGCTGGTTCGAAGGCGCGGGACCCGTCCATGCGCTCTATCGGCCGAGTCTCGTAGCGGTCAACCGCGGTCGCACGATCGTCAATCTCGAGGGCCACCCTGACGACGTGATGGAGCAATCGCTCCTGCTGGAAGGATTCGAAGAGGTGCAGACACCGACTCCCGAACAAGTCGTCGCCTTCGAGCCACTCGACTTGGCAAGCCATGCAGTGGCCGACGCGACTCCTGCTCTCGCGGTCTGCCGTCGGCTGAAAGCGTCGTTCGATCCCGACAATGTCTTGGCCCCCGAGCGCTCGTTTGAACTTGGGTTGTTGTGACGGACCGAGCCTTCTCCCGGGTGGACGCCGACGACCTCGCATCGTGCGTGGCGTGCGGGCTGTGTCTTCCACATTGCCCCACCTACAGAACAACGGGTGCAGACACGCACAGCCCGCGTGGTCGCATCGCGCTCATTGCAGGTGTCCGCGACGGTTCGCTCGTCCTGGATGACGGAGTCACCGAGGCCCTCGACTCGTGCGTTCAATGCATGGGCTGCCTGCCGGCATGCCCCTCGGGCGTGCGCTACGACCGGATCATCGCCCCGGTTGTCGAGGAATTGACCGCTCGACGTCGCGGTTCGCGCGTCCGACGCAGACTCACCCTCAGCCCGCTGGGAAGGCCCCGCTTGCTACGTCTGCTCACCCTCGTCGCCACTCTCGCTCAACGCCTGCACGTCTTGCCCCGGCGTCTCGGGGTGCCACGTCTGTCCGTCAGGCGACCACACGCCTCGTGTGCCTCCACCGGCGGGGGCGAGCGGGTCGTCATCTTCTCCGGATGCGTGATGGATGCATGGTATGGCGACATCCACCGCGAAACGCACGTCGTTCTCACCGCGATGGGCTTTGATGCACGATTCAGCGACCCGTCCTTGTGTTGCGGGGCTTTGCACTCTCACGCCGGACTGTCGTCGCGGGCGGGAAAGCTCGAAGAACGCGTTGAGAAGGAACTCGCGGGAGCAACCGTGGTCGTCAACTCGGCGGGATGCGGCGCCCACCTTCTGGCGACTCTTTCCGGCGATGGAGACCGCTCAACGAAGGTCGTCGATGTGATGGAGTTCATCGATGCGAACAGCGAACGATTGCTGGATTTGTACCCGCCGCTATCCGAACCACTTCGCGAGTCCGTCGTAGTCCACGATGCGTGCCATCTGCGAAATCTCCAGGGTGCCCACCTTGCAACGCATCGTGTTCTTTCCCACCACCACCGACCCGTGCCGATTCCCGATGAGGGCCTGTGTTGTGGTGCCGGCGGGGCGTACGCGATCGAGCACCCGGACATCGCCCGGGACATCGTGAATCGCAAGTACTCCGCGATCGAGACCGTCATGGGTGCTGACACGAGGTTCATCTCGTCGGGAAATCCCGGGTGCACGGGTCACCTGGTCGCGAACAGACCGACGACCCTGTCACAGATCGCAGTCGTACACCCCGTACAACTCGTCGCCCGTATGATCACCGACACCAAGATTCAGAGAGGCGAGTGAACACGAAGATGTCCGGTGATTTCGAACGTGAGGCCGATGCTCTGGGCATCATCGCCGAACGCCTCGCGGACGCATCGATCGACCTGCTGTCGACAGCCCTTCACGACGGCAACGGCAAGCTTCCCAAGGACGTCGAACACGTCGAGCGCGAACTACAGAAGGCACGGCGTTCGGTTGTGAAGGCCGAGGCAATCCTGCGAGGGATCAACTCCCGACGAGACGATTGATCGCGTCGATCAACAGCCGCAACTCACCAAAGGACCGCTTGTCGAACCGCATCACCAAACGGGGAAGTTCGAGATTGTCGTCGTCACGGGTCTCCGCGGCGAGCGGCTCGGTCGGTTCGATTCCACCTTCGACACACAGGTGCGCGAACATCGCATTCAACTCCGCCAGCCCCTGCGCATCGGGCAGTGAGCGCAGTCTCAAAACGAGGCGCTGGCCGACGAAGCGCAACGAATGGAAGTTCGAATAGAAGCCGGTGATTTCATCGGCAGCCGCAACGGCATCATTCGTCGTGAAGTACAGGGCGCGATCGTCGGAGGAGATGAGCCCACGGCTTGCCATCTGATCCCGCACGAAGTCGTCGACCTGTTGCCAGTAGGGGTCGCCCGGAAGGTCCAATAGGACGATGGGTACGGGTGCGCCTTTGCCGGTTTGCGTCAACGTCAAGAGTTCGAAGAGTTCGTCGAGCGTGCCGAAGCCACCGGGCATGCAGATGAAAGCCTGTGACGCCTTCGTGAGGGCGAATTTTCTCGTGAAGAAGTACTTGAGAGCGATGTGTTTTTCGTCGCCGGCGATGATCTCGTTCGCTTCGTTTTCGAAGGGCAACTGGATCGACACACCAATGCTGCTGTCACGACCGGCACCGACCATGCCCGCTTCCATGATCCCGGGGCCGGCGCCCGTGATCACCATCCAACCCTTGGCGGCCAATTCGCGCGCCACACGCACGGTCTGCTCGTAGAGCGGATCATGGGATGCCGTGCGCGCACTGCCGAAGATGGTGACTTTTGGTCTGCCCTCGACCTGCGCCAACAACGAGAACGCCTTGCGAAGGTCCCGCACGGTATTGGCCATGATCTTCTGGTCGAGAAGCGAGGGATCCCCGGCCAGGAACAGATCGACTTCCTCGCGGAGATCACGCTCGAACGGACTCGGCACTCGTGTGGAGTCACCGGTCATGCCATCAACCTGCCGCAGATTCGCCGACGAGCTTCACGCGAAGGGCTGCGAGCAAATCGACGAAACTCTTCTGGAACGAAGCGACACCGTCCGCCTCCAGCTTTGTCGCAACTTCTCCCATGTCGATACCAACCGCCGCGAGGCGGTCCCACGTCGTGCGTGCCTCGCCAAGGGACGCATCGACGGTTCGAGCAACGGTCCCATGGTCGTCGAAGGCCTCGAGGGTCGCATCAGGCAGGGTGTTCACCGTGTCGGGACCGATGAGTGTGTCGACGTAGAGCGTGTCGGGGTACGTCGGATTCTTCGTCGAGGTGCTCGCCCAGAGCGGACGCTGAACCTTTGCACCCTTCTCCGACAGGCTCTGCCAACGGGCACCCGAGAATCGCTCGAGAAACAGGGCATAAGCGAGGTGTCCCTGCGCAATCGCTGCACGGCCATACAACTCTCGTGCGGCGGGATCCTTGACGCGGGCGAGACGTTCGTCGACCTCGGAGTCGACACGACTGATGAAGAAACTCGCCACCGAGTTGACGCCGGACAGGTCGTCATGTCCGGCTTTCACACGGTCCTCGAGACCGGCAATATACGCCTCGATCACATCGCCGTAGCGCTCGAGGGAAAAAATGAGCGTGACGTTGACGTTGCGTCCCTCGGCGATCATTCGGCGAATCGCGGGAAGTCCCTCACGTGTTGCGGGGATCTTGATCATCACGTTGGGTGCGTCCACGCGTTGATGGAGAGCGCGCGCTGCGGCAAGCGTTCCGTCGCCGTCCGCAGCGAGTCCCGGGTCAACTTCGACACTGACGAAACCGTCGGAACCGTTCGACGAGTCGTACAAGGGTCTGAACACCGACAGTGCTCCGGCGATGTCGTCGAGAACCATTTCCCAGTAGATGTCCTCGACGCTCATGCCCGCGCGGGCGAGAGCGTCGAATTGGACGTCGTACTCGGTCGAACCTTGAATTGCCTTCTGAAAGATCGTGGGGTTGGAGGTGAGGCCGCGCACGCCACGGTCGACGAGACCCTGCAGCTGACCACTCGTCAGGTATCCACGACGCAAATTGTCGATCCAAGGGCTTTGGCCCTGCTCGAGGTGGAGACGGCGAAGAATGTTCGTCTGGGTCATCAACGCGACGTTAGTTCGCTTGCCACCCGCACGACGTTCGACACCGACATGCCGAAGTGCTCGAGGGCAACCGCGCCCGGCGCGCTGGCGCCGAACTCGTCGATGCCGATCGCTCGATCAGCAATTGCAGCCCAACCGAAAGTACTGCCGGCTTCGACGGTGACGACGGGAACGCCCGACGGCAGCACCGACTCTCGAAATGCGGCATCCTGTGCGAGGAATGTCGACTGACACGGCATCGAGACCACACGTGCAGCGACGCCGGCAGCGGCCAGTTCTTTGCTTGCGGCGACGCACAGCGACACCTCGCTTCCCGTGCCAACGAGCACGACCCGGGGCGCGGGGGCATCGCTCACGATTCCGGCTCCGCGAGCGACTGCACGACCGTCGGTGACGATCGGGAGATTCTGGCGACTGAGGACGAGCGCCGTCGGTCCGTCGTAATCGAGTGCCACGATCATCGCCGCGGCGGTTTCGTTGCCGTCGGCGGGTCGTATCACCTGCAAACCGGGAATGACGCGAAGCGACGCCAAATGCTCGACTGGCTGGTGCGTCGGGCCGTCCTCTCCGACACCAACCGAGTCGTGGCTGAACACGAAGACAACCTTCGCCTTCGACAACGCAGCGAGGCGGACTGCGGGTCGCATGTAGTCGGCGAACACGAAGAACGTGCCGACGACGGGAACGAGGCTGCCGTGCAACGCGATGCCGTTCGCCACTGCACCCATCGCATGCTCGCGCACCCCGAAATAGATCTGGCGACCAGCACGGTCGGAGCGCGAAAAGGCTCGGTCGGGGGAGAGCTTTGCACCGGTGTTTCCCGTCAGGTCGGCGGCTCCGGCGACGATGTTCGGCAAGACATCCGTTGCGGCGGCGAGAACCTTTTGAATCGCCACACGCGTCGCGGGTGATTCGCTCGACTCGAAGCGTGGCAGGACCGAGGCCAGACGCGCGGAGAGGCCCGATGTTCCATGGCCGGCCAGACGCGCCGGGGCTCCCGAGGTTGCCCACGACTCACGCGTCGACCTGCAGCGGTTCGCAGCATGTGAACGGTACGCAGACACCAGGTTTTGCGGCGCATGGAACGGCTCGTCAGGTATGCCGAGCACCGCTTTTGTGCGCGAGATGTGTTCGGCGACGAACGGGTTTCCGTGCGCGGCGTGCTTGTCGGTGAAGTCGGGCGAGGGAAAACCGATTCGGGTCGGCAGAACGATGAGGGTCGGCGCTCCCTTGGATTCCTTTGCGCGGTTGATGACCGCTTCGAGCGCATCGCAGTCCTCCGAGATCGGGCCGGCTTCGATGACGTTCCACCCGTACGAGCGGAATCGACCCGCAACGTCGTCGCTGCACGTGAGGTCGGTCGCGCCATCGATCGTGATCTTGTTGTCGTCGAAAATGCAAATCAACCGCTCGAGTCCGAGATGGCCGGCGAGAGAGGCAGCTTCGTGACTCACGCCCTCCATGAGGCAACCGTCACCGGCGATCACGAACACGTGATGATCGATCACCGCTTCGCCGAGGGTTGCGCGTAGATGTTCTTCAGCAATCGCCATTCCCACCGCGTTGGCGAATCCCTGACCGAGCGGACCCGTGGTCACCTCGACACCCGCGGTGTGGCCCACTTCCGGATGGCCGGGGGTGATCGATCCGAGTTGCCTGAAGGCGCGCAGGTCATCGACTTCCACGCCGTACCCGTTCAACCACAGCATCGTGTACTGCAGGATCGAGGCGTGACCGGCCGAGAGAATGAACCTGTCCCGGTTCGGCCACTTCGGGTCCGCGGGGTCATGGCACATGATTCGCGAATACAAAGTGTGAGCGAGGGGCGCCAATGCCATGGCCGTGCCCTGATGGCCGCTCTTGGCGTGGAACGGTGCGTCCATCGCCATTCCGCGGATCACCGCAATGGCTTGCGCATCGAGTGCGGAGTCGAAAGCGGAACCGGCGTCAGGCTGCGTAACCACGTGCGAACACTAACTGTTCGGTCGGGGGAGAAGGGTCAGCGGGAGGATGCTCCACGGGTCGCGGTTGACGCGGCAATGGGCGAAGACCTGGCCGTAATCGTCGAACTCGAGTTCGGCCTTGACGAGTCGATACGTGAACTTTCCGGGATCGACACGAAACGGACTGACGTTGCGCGCCACCTGTTCGTCGTCCTCGCCGGGTCCCTTCCTGAACACGACCTCGAAAACACCCTCGCCGGATTCACCGGGCTCGCAATAGATCAACGCCACAAGGTGAGGTGAAAAGGTGAACGGCGGCTCGGACGGAGCGACCGTCGAGAAAAACGCGCCCGTGAGATCGATGCGTGTGCTCGGCCCCTCGGCCTGGCGCATTTCGAAGTTCTCGACGAACAGAGTGGAGACGAGATGCACGCTCCGAATCTACAAATCCCGGCGGTCTCGCCGAAAGTCACGCAGCGGCGCGGCGCGACGGCGCAACGAGTTTGACCTCGCTCAGGCGCACACGCGCCAGTTTCATCCAGGTCAGCACCTTGATCACCCACCAGCCGTAGTCGATTTCGTACCAACGGTGGGCGAGTCGGGCCGAGGTCGGCGCCGCGTGATGGTTGTTGTGCAGCCCCTCGCCAGCGGTCAGGAACGCGAGCCACTGCAAATTGCCCGCACCGTTGTCGTATGGACGACGACCGAAGTGGTGACCGATCGCATTGACCGCGGCGGATCCGCCGAGGTAGAGGTTCACGTGCACGACGGCCGCCGCAAGGCCGACCCACAATCCGAACACGAGGCACAAGCTCGTGACACCGATCGTCAGACCAAGGATCGTGCGGTCGAAGGCAATGGAATCGACACGTGTGGCCGGCATGTCCTTCGCGTAGCGCGCGATTGTCGATGGTTCGTTCGCACACCGACGGTAGAGAGCAACGTTTTTTGCCTGCACGGTCTTCCAGCCCAACAGGACGGGCGAGTGCGGGTCTCCATCGATGTCCGTGAAAGCGTGGTGCTTGCGATGAACCGCCACCCA
>Ga0068877_10004895_pt1 | contig 10343 bp, 9 predicted proteins | sample NOAtaG_FD_66437 | JGI IMG/M metagenome (GOLD analysis project Ga0068877, IMG submission 66437) | Freshwater lake microbial communities from Lake Erie, under a cyanobacterial bloom - NOAA_Erie_Diel6S_1000h metaG | ecosystem: Environmental > Aquatic > Freshwater > Lake | place: USA: Ohio, Lake... | reverse complement strand
TAGGTGTGGGCAGCGCCGATGCCCACGGCTGGCAGTCGCTGCAGGTGACCGTGCCCACCCGGCCTCTCACTCTCCTTCACGTGGACCGCGACGCCATGGGGCAGGTGCTCGGCACAGGGGTGACCATGCGTTTCCGCATCGAGGGGTGAGCGATCGGCGGCAGGACTCGCGATCACCGGCGGGCGTGTGCGGCTGGCGCATCGACGAGATACGTTCCGGTATGCGCCGACTCATCGCTGCCGTCTTCATCCTGTGCGCGCCAGTGGCACCAGCCCTTGCCCAGACGCCGTCGACGCCGGACGCGTGGCACGGCACCTGGCAGGGCACCCTCGTCAACTTCCCGGGACGGCGCGATGCCGTGCCGGTTGAGGTCACTCGAGAGATCGGGGTGTTGCCGACGGCGGACTCGAGTTGTGCCGCCTTGCGCACGACGTATCGCGAGGCGGGGGTGGTGCGGGGGGTGAAGGACTACCGACTCTGTCGCGGGCGAGGCCCCGAGGATTGGTACGTCGATGAGGGCGGTGGCCTCACCCTTTCTGCCCGATGGCTGGGGGATGCACTCGTGGCGTCGTTCAAGTACGACGCCCTGCTTCTGGTGACGACCATGCGACTTCGTGGCGACCTCCTGGAAGAGGAGATTCTCACGGTCGATGACCGCCCTGCCGTTCAGGGGCCGCTCTCGCTGGGTACGCGCAGTCTGCAGCGGCTCACCCTCCGTCGCGTCGCGGACTCCCGCCGCTGACTGGCGCGACACGCTCTCCCGCAGGAGTGCCCGCCCCATCCCGTAGGCCTACGCAGCTGGCCGGCGACATGTCCACCGAGGCGTTACTATAGGCGGCCACCCTGTGACCACCCGTGGAGCCCCGTGACGAACGATCAGGCCAGTTCCCCGTCCGACGCGTCGGCACCGCAGCATGCACGTGGCGACGCGCGTTCGCTGCCGCTCGCCGGCATCCGGGTCATCGATGTCGGCAACTTCCTCGCCGGCCCGTACGCGGCCTCCATCCTCGGCGAGTTCGGGGCTGAGGTGCTCAAGGTCGAGCACCCGCTCGCGGGGGACCCGATGCGGCGCTTCGGCACCCCAACCAGGCGGCCGGACGCCACCCTCAAGTGGCTCAGCGAAGGGCGCAACCGGAAGTCGGTCACGATCGACCTGCGGCAGCCCGAGGGGGTGCAGCTCTTCCTGCGTCTCGTGGAGAAGTCCGATGTCCTCATCGAGAACTTCCGCCCAGGCACGATGGACGAATGGGGGCTGGGTTGGGGGCCGGTGCACGCCGCCAATCCGAGGCTCGTGATGCTGCGGGTGTCGGGCTACGGCCAGACGGGGCCCTATCGCCGCCGTGCAGGGTTCGCCCACATCGCACAGGCATTCGGCGGGCTCAATTACCTGTGTGGCTTTCCCGGCGAGACGCCCACGCTGCCCGGCACGGTGCCGCTTGGTGACTATATCGCCAGCCTGTTCGGGGCCATCGGCATTCTGGTGGCGCTCCGCCACCGCGACGCCACCGGCCGCGGCCAGATGATCGACGTGGGCATCTACGAAGCGGTGTTCCGCGTGCTCGAGGAGATCGCCGGCGTGTACGGCGCGCAGGGCACGGTGCGCGAGCGGGAAGGCTCGGGCAGCTTCGTGGCGGTGCCGCACGGCCACTTCCGCACCCGCGACGACAAGTGGATCGCCATTGCCTGCACGACCGACAAGATGTTCGAACGCCTGTCGGTGGCCATGGGGCAGCCGCACCTCTCGTCGAGTACGCTCTACGGTGAGCAGCGCAAGCGACTGGCCGCGCGCGATCTCGTCAACCAGCTCGTGATCGAATGGGTGGGGTCCCTCACCCGCGACGAGGTCCTGCAGAGGTGTCTCGAGGAAGAGGTGCCTGCCGGCAAGGTGAACAACATCGCCGACATCTTCGCCGACCCGCAGTTCGAGGCCCGCGGCAACCTGCAGCACCTGACCGACCCGGTGGCTGGTGAGGTGGTGGTACCGGGCGTGGTGCCCACGCTCTCGGCCACGCCAGGGCGTATCACCAACCTCGGGCCCAGCCTCGGTGATGCGACCGAGTCTGTCATGCGTGACCTGCTTGGCCTCGCCGCCGGCGAGATCGCGCGGCTCCGCCAGCAGCGCATCATATGAGCACCGGAACCCCAATGCACGAGACCACGCCGACGGCGGAGCCTGCGCCGAAGTTGCTGCCGCTCGCCGGCATTCGCGTGATGGACATTGCCACCATCATTGCGGCCCCGTTCACCGCCACGTTGCTGGGTGAGTTCGGCGCCGATGTCCTCAAGGTCGAGCACCCGCTCGGCGGTGACGGGCTGCGCAAGTTCGGTACGCCGTCGCAGCGCGCGGACACCTACACGTGGCTCAGCGAAGCGCGCAACAAGCGCTCCCTCACGCTCGATCTGCGCCAGCCGGAGGGGGTGGCGATTTTCAGGACGCTCATCGCCGAAACCGATGTGCTGTGCGAGAACTTCCGCACCGGCACGCTCGAGAAGTGGGGGCTGGGGTGGGAGCAGCTGCGGCAGATCAACCCGCGGCTGGTGATGCTGCGCGTGACCGGCTACGGGCAGAACGGTCCCTATGCCGATCGCCCGGGGTTCGCGCGGGTGGCGCACGCCGTGGGTGGTATTGCCTACCTCGCCGGCATGCCCAAGGGCACGCCGGTCACGCCGGGCTCCACCACGCTCGGCGACTACATGACGGGGCTGTACGGCGCCATCGGTGTGCTGCTGGCGTTGCGGCACCGCGACCTCACCGGTGAAGGGCAGTACGTGGATGCCGCGCTGTACGAGTCGGTGTTTCGCTGCACCGACGAGCTGGCCCCGGCCTACGGCATGTATGGCATTGTGCGCGAGCGGCAGGGGTCGTCGCACAACGACTATGCCGTACCCCACGGCCACTTCGCCACCCGCGACGGCAAGTGGGTGGCCGTGTCGTGTGCCACCGACAAACTGTTCGCGCGCCTCGCCGCCGCCATGGGGCGCCCCGAGCTGGCGTCGCACAGCATCTACGGTGAACAGAAGATCCGGCTGGAACACAAGCACGACGTGAACGAGATCGTGCGAGACTGGTGCGGGGCGCTCACGCGTGAGGAAGTGCTCACCCGCTGCTACGCCCACGACGTGCCCGCCGGCCCGCTCAACAACATCAACGACATTTTCGCCGACCGGCAGTTCCACGCCCGCCGCAACCTCGTGGCCGTCGACGAGACCGAGACTGGCGAGACGGTAATCGTGCCGGCGCCGGTGCCGCGCATGTCCGAGACCCCGGGCACCATCCGCTCGCTCGGCCCACGCCTCGGCCAGCACACTGACGACGTGCTTCAGGAACTGCTCGGCCTCAGTGATGCCGAGATCGCCGAGTTGCGTCGGAAGCGGGTGGTATGATGCGTGGTCTGGATTCCGACGTCGGCCAACCTCCGCGCTCCCACCTCGCATTCTGATACGCCTCCCCAATCCATTCATCACATGCGACTCCCTCGCAACTTCTTCAAGCCCCTCGCTCTCGGTGCCCCGGCGCCGTTCCGCGAGATGCCGCTGCGCGCCGAGCGCATGGTGCACTTCTTCCCGCCGCACCTGGAGAAGATTCGTGCCCGCATCCCCGAGTTCATCCGGATGTGCGACGTGCTGTGTGGTAATCTCGAGGATGCCATTCCCGTCGAGGACAAGGCCGCCGCGCGCGCCGGGTTCATCGAGGTGGCGAAGGCCAATGTGTTCGGCGACACGGCGCTCTGGGTGCGCGTGAACTGCCTCAACAGCCCATGGATTCTCGACGATCTCGAGCAGATCGTGCGTGATGCCGGCAACCAGGTGGACGTGCTGATGATTCCCAAGGTCGAAGGGCCGTGGGACATCCACTTCGTGGATCAGTACGTCGCGCTGCTCGAGGCCCGCTACGGCATCACGCGGCCCATTCTGCTGCATGCGCTCATCGAGACCGCCGAGGGCGTGAAGAACGTCGACCAGATCGCGGTGGCGAGCCCGCGCCTGCACGGCATGAGTCTCGGTCCGGCCGACCTGGCGGCGTCACGCGGCATGAAAACCACGCGCGTGGGGGGCGGGCATCCGTTCTACGGTGTGCTTGGCGATCCCGTGGAGCGCGAGGCCTCACGCACGTTCGTGCAGCAGGACCTGTGGCACTACAGCGTGTCGCGCATCGTCGATGCCTGCGTGTCGCACGGGCTGCGCGCGTTCTACGGCCCCTTCGGCGACATTCACGACGAGGCCGGCTGCGAAGCGCAGTACCGTAACTGCTTCATCCTGGGATGCACGGGCGCCTGGTCGCTGGCCCCCAACCAGATCGATATCGCCCGGCGGGTGTTCAGCCCCGACGTGAAGGAGGTGCTGTTCGCGAAGCGCATTCTTGCGGCGTTGCCCACCGGCACGGGCGTGGCCATGGTGGACGGCAAGATGCAGGATGACGCGACCTGGAAACAGGCGAAGGTGATGGTGGACCTGGCCCGGCTCGTGGCGCGCAAGGATCCGGAACTGGCGACCGCCTACGGGTTCACTAGTGACGCCTGACGGACCCCGCCTGACGGAGCGGCGCGCGTCGCGGTCGGATGCTATCGCCCGATCGTGATGCGCATCCCACCGCCGACGTACCGCTGCGCCCCGGTGGCCGCCATGACCTCCGCTCCGAAGCCGACCACGCCGCGCAAACGATACTCAGCCGACGCGGTCAGTGCCGCGCCGCCCGTGGTGAGCGTCCCGCCGTCGTTGTTGGCCGCGTTGTCGCAGCCACCGGCATAGCAGAGCCCCCGAAAGTTCAGGAAGGAGTCCGGAACCCGCTCTCGGGAGACAAGGGTTGGTCCGGCGGCGAGGGTGAGCAGACTGCGGGCGCCGTGCACAGCGAGACCGGCGGTGACCATGCCCACGTACGCCCAGCGATCGTCGAGCACGTCGAACGCCGACAGAAACCGTCCGGCTACGACGGCACGGCCACGGTAGCCCTCCAGCCCCGCGCCCAACGCGAGACTGGTCGCTTCCTGAGCCGGGTTCATGACCGGGCGACGCGCGCTGCCCTCGGTGTAGGAAAAGGCCGGCAGGTGCATGTACAGCAGACCGACACCACCGGTGATGCGCACCGCCGGAGTGGCTGACGGCGGGATCGCGGGTCGTGGCGCCACCGTGGCGCGGTCCTGCGCCCACGCGATGGCGGGCAGGGCGGCGAGCAGCAGCATACTCACGGTGGAACGGCAACGCCACCCAGGACGCGACAGAGGCATGTGTTCTCCCAGCGGTGAGACACCCAGTATGTGCTCGTCCGGCCTGGCACGCATCATGGAATTCCCTGACAGGATGTACGCCGCGCCACGCCTCGACACGATCAGGTCTCGCCGGATGCGACTTGTCCCAATACATGATGTTTCCATTAACACTCAATGAACACTCAATGAAATGATGCGCCGGGCTCCTGCCGGCCCGTGAGCCATGCAACATGTTGGCGAGGTCGCGAATCGGTCGGTTCCTCCAATGCCCTGTCCATGCGTCGATTCCTTGCGTCTCGCGGGCGAGTTGCTCTCGCTGTCGGTGTCCTGCTCGCTGGTGTCTCTGCCCTGGTGTTTGCGCGCGATGGCAACAGCGCCGGCGCCGCGGCCAGCATCGTGCCCGTCACTCAGGGCGATTTCACCGTCGTGGTGACCACCGCCGGTGAGCTGCGCGCCCGCAAGTTCGTGCAGATCACGCTGCCGCAGAACACGCAGCAGGCCGAGGCGTACCAGCTCAAGATCCAGACCATCGTGCCCGAGGGAACGGTCGTGAAGACTGGCGATGTCGTGGCCGATCTCGATCGCTCCCCCCTCGCGAGCAAGATGCAGGAGGTCACCCTCGCGCTGCAGAAGGCCGAGGCGCAGCACACGCAGGCACAGCTCGACACCACGCTCACGCTGTCGCAGGCGCGCGAAGACCTGCGCAACATGCAGCTGCAGCTCGAGGAGAAGCGCATCGCCAAGGACCAGGCACAGTTCGAGGCCCCCAGCGTGAGGCGACAGGCGGAGATCGACCTCGAAAAGGCCACCCGGGCGCTGGCCAAGGCCACCACCGATTACAAGACCAAGCAGGAGCAGGCGGCGGCCAAGATGCGTGAAGTGGGCTCCGACCTCGACCGCCAGCGCAATCGCCTCGGTATCATCCAGGCGGTCATGGAAGGGTTCACCATCCGCGCGCCGTCCGACGGCATGGTCATCTACGTGAAGGAGTGGAACGGCCGCAAGAAGACGGCCGGTTCCCAGATCACGCCGTGGGAACCGACTGTGGCCACGCTACCCGACCTGTCGCAGATGGAGTCCGTCACCTATCTCAACGAGATCGACGTGCGCAAGGTGGCGGTGAACCAGCCGGTGCGCATTTCGCTCGATGCCGATCCGACCAAGGTGCTCGAGGGCGTCGTCAGCCAGGTGGCCAACGTGGGTGAGCAGCGCCCCAACTCCGACGCCAAGGTGTTCGAGGTGCATGTGAACATCACGAAGCCCGACACCACGCTGCGCCCCGGCATGACCACCTCGAATGCCGTGCTCACCAACACCATCAAGAACGCGCTTTCTGTGCCGCTCGAGGCCGTGCATGGCGATAGCACCACGACGTTCGTGTACAAGCGCACGGGCAGCGGTATCGTGCGCCAGGAAGTCGTGACTGGTGTGATGAACGACGACGAAGTGGTCATCGCCGCCGGCCTCACCGCCTCCGACCGAGTGCTGCTGTCGGCGCCGGCCGACGGCCTCAAGCTGTCGCTGCAGGCCCTGCCGCCGTCGGCCAGGCCGGTGCCGCGTGGTGACACCGCCGTGGGTACCCGGAAGGTCGGAGCACCCTGACCATGGCGGACCCGACTCCCGGGCGGTGGCGCGCGTTCAGTGCCATCGCCACGTTCGCGCTGCGGGCCGGCATCGAGGCGCTCTCCCACAATGCGCTGCGCGCTGGCCTCACGTCGCTGGGCATCCTCTTTGGCGTGGCCTCCGTCATTGCCATGCTCGCCATCGGGCGCGGGGCCGAGCAGGAGATTCTCGCCCAGATGCGGCTGCTCGGCAGCAACAACATCATCGTGCGCCCCATCGTCGAGCAGAAGGATGAAGCCGCCCAGGCGGCCGGCGAGAAGCAACCCCGCCGTTACACCCCGGGGCTCACCGCCCGCGACGGCCACAGCATCGGCCGCATCATTCCGGAGGTCGAGAAGACCTCGGGAGAGATCGTGCTCAACACGCTCATCACCCGCGAGGGGCGCCGCCGCAGCGGCAAGCTGGTGGGTGTGGATACGGCGTACTTCGCGTTGCTCAATCTGGACCTCGCCGATGGGCACCTCTTCACGCCGCCCCAGATCAATGGGGCACGGCCGGTGGCCATCATCGGCGCCGGGGTCAAGGCGCGCTTCTTCACCACCGAAAACCCCATCGGCCGCACCATCAAGGTGGGCGAGAACTGGCTGACCGTGGTGGGCGTGCTCGCCGACCGCACCCTGAGCGAGCAGACCGCGCAGCGCCTCGGCATTCGCGACGCCAATCTCGATGTGTACGTGCCCATGCCCACCATGCTGTTGCGCTACCGCGACCGGGCCCGCATCAGTGCGCGCGACATCGAGCAGGCGTCCAGTGACGGCGAGGTGATCGTTGCCGCCAGCACCGGCTCCAGCGAGGACACCGACCGGCTGGCCGAAAAGCGCAACTATCACCAGCTCGACCGTCTGATCGTGCGCGTGCGCGAAGCGGAGGCGGTGACCACCACCGCCGACGTCGTCCGTCGCATGCTGGAGCGACGCCACAACAATGTCGTGGACTTCGAGATCACGGTGCCCGAGGAGCTGCTGCGGCAGGAGCAGCGCACGCGGACGATCTTCAATCTCGTGCTGGGTGCCATCGCCTCCATCTCGCTGATCGTGGGCGGCATCGGCATCATGAACATCATGCTGGCGTCGGTCCTCGAACGCATTCGTGAGATCGGTGTGCGACGGGCACTCGGGGCCACCCAGCGCGAGATCCTCGCCCAGTTTCTCGCCGAGGCCATGCTGATCAGCCTCGCTGGCGGGGTGGCGGGCATTCTCGTCGGCGGCGCCCTCAGCTTCGGTATCGAACGCGTCGCCGACATCAGGACGATCGTGTCGGCGCTGTCGGTGATCGTCGCCTTCGGCGTGTCCATCACCGTGGGGTTGGTGTTCGGCATCCTGCCCGCCTGGCGGGCCGCGCGACAGGACCCCGTGGTCTGCCTGAGGTACGAATGATGCGACGACTTCGCGGATGCGCCCTCGCCACGTTGTTGCCGGCGCTGCTCGTCATGGGCGTGCCACGCGGGGGGCCGCTGGGCGCCCAGTCGGGCGCCAATACGCCGCCCCTCACGCTCGAGGCGGCGATTGCCATGGCCCAGCAGCGAGGCCCCTCGGCCCGATCCGCCGAGCGCGCGCGCGATGCGGCCCGTTCCCGGGACCGGGCGTACAACGCGGGGCTGCTGCCCCAGCTGTCGCTCACCGGCGATGCACCCTCGTACAGCCGGGCCATCATTCCCGTGCTGCAGCCCGACGGCAACACGCGCTTCGCCGCCCAGCAGCAGCGGCAGTCGTCGCTTGGCCTCCAGCTTGGCCAGCGGCTCCCCTTCACTGGCGGCGACCTGTTCATCCAGTCCGGCGTTACCAACATCAACATTCTTGGCCAGCAGGACACGCGGCTGTGGCGGACCAACCCGGTGCAGCTGGGCATCCGGCAGCCCATCTTCCGGCTCAATGCGTTGTCGTGGGACAATCGTGAGCAGGACCTGCGCATCGACGCTGCCGAGCAGCAGTATCTCGAGGCGCGCGAGTCCATTGCCCAGCAGACGGCCGCGCTCTACTTCGATCTCTTTGCCGCCCGCACGGCGCTCGCCAACGCACAGGCCAACACCGATGTGAATGACACGCTGCTCACCGTCAATCGCGGACGCTTCGAGGTGGGGCGCATCGGGGAGAATGACCTGCTGCAGAGCGAGCTGCAGGTGCTGCGGGCGCGGAATGCCCTCGACGCGGCGCGGCTCAACGCCCAGCGGGCGGAAGCGGCGCTGCAACTGCACCTCGGCCTGCCCGCCGGTGCGCTCGTGGCGCTTGCGGTGACGAACGCCGTCCCAGTGGTGGTGGTGGATACCGCGGTGGCGGTGGCCGAGGCGCTGCGGAACGGCGCCGCGCTGCGCGATGCCGACCTGCAGGTCATGCAACAGAAGCGCCGGGTGGCCGAAGCGCGGCGCAACACCGGCTTCGGGGCCACGGTGACGGCTGCCGTGGGCTACAACCAGACCGCCGAGACGTTCAACGATGCCTATCGCTCACCGCTGCAAAGTCAGCAGTTCTCGGTGGGCGTGGAGATGCCGCTGGTGCAGTGGGGGGCGCGGAAGGCGCAGATCGAGGCCGCCCGTGCCGATCAGGAGCGTGTGGAGACCGATGTCCGTGTGCTGCGGGAGCGCCGCGTGCAGGACGCGCGGTTCGCCGCACTCGAACTCGAACAGGCCAGCCGCCAGCTGGTAACGGCGGCCAAGGCCGACACCGTGGGTGCCAAGCGCTTCGAGGTGGCGCGCAACCGCTACAGCATCGGTCGCATCGACATCAGCAACCTGTACATCGCCCAGACCGAGAAGGACCAGGCGCTCGAGGCGTACGTGCGGGCGCTGCGTGGCTACTGGGATGTGTACTACCGGGTGCGGCGGCTCACGCTGTACGACTTCGAGGCGGGGCAGCGGATACGGTGAGCGCGGTTGCGCCGATACCTGCGCTGTTCCGCGGGGGACGCCAGACGTCTCTCGCCGCGTCGTCGGGAGCACGGTTGGTTCGGAGGATGAATGGCATTTGCTGTGGCGGAATGCCATTTATATTCCCACCATGACCACGACTGTCACCATCGACAAAGCCGGACGGATCATCGTCCCGAAGGCCCTACGCGACGCACTGCACCTCGAGGCGGGCGACACGCTCGAGCTCGAAGCCGAAGGCGAGCAGATGACGTTGCGGCCCGTGCGCTCCGGCTCCGCCTTGCGAAAGGAGCGCGGCGTGTGGGTCTTCCGGCGAGGTGGTTCAGCGATCGCGGCGGAAACGACCAACCGGGTGCTTGACGACATCCGTGCGCAACGTGCGCGCGACGATCGCGCCGTCGGCGAGTGAAGGCATTCCTCGACTCGTCCGTTCTGGTGGCCACGTTCTACGGTGACCACCAGCACCATGACGCGAGTATCCGGCTCTTCACCGGGTTGAGCAGGAAGTCGGGGTGCACGGCGGCCCACTGTCTGGCCGAGGTGTACGCGGTGCTCACGGGCATGCCCGGAAAAGACCGGGCGAGTGCTGACGAGGCGCTGTTGTTCCTGGCGGATGTGCGCGCGCGACTCACGATCGTGTCCCTCTCCGA
>Ga0068877_10004890_pt1 | contig 10351 bp, 8 predicted proteins | sample NOAtaG_FD_66437 | JGI IMG/M metagenome (GOLD analysis project Ga0068877, IMG submission 66437) | Freshwater lake microbial communities from Lake Erie, under a cyanobacterial bloom - NOAA_Erie_Diel6S_1000h metaG | ecosystem: Environmental > Aquatic > Freshwater > Lake | place: USA: Ohio, Lake... | reverse complement strand
AACTCGCGCAGGCCGCTGCAGCTATCGTGATAGGTCACGGTGCCCTCGAGCTGTCCCGGCACATCTGAAACTTTCATGACCCGCACCAGAAAATCGGTCAACTCATAAATGCGCGGCGCCAGATCGGCCATGCGCCGCTTCATTTCAGGATCGTTGCCAAAGAGTTCGAAGTAATGGACCTTGATCATCCCGGCACACGAGCCCGAGGGAATCACGACATAGTCAAACCCCTGGAGCTGTTCAATGACCCGAACCGCGAGCTGGTGGGCGGTTCGTCGGTCCCCGCCGTTGTAGGCGGGCTGGCCACAGCAGGTCTGACCCTCGGGAACCACCACCTCACAGCCAGAGGCCTCCAGCAGCTTGAGCGCGGCCAGGCCGATCTCGGGCCGCATCATGTCGACCAGACAAGTGACAAAAAGGGCGATGCGCTTGGGGTTTTCAGTCATCGATTGGCGGGGCCTGGGGGCTAGAGACTCTGGATTTCATGCAATAAAATGGGATTTTGCCACTTGGTATGGGCCAGATGCCGGTTTCACCCTCTTCAGCCGCGAAAAAACCTCGGCCCCCCGCTGTGGCCGGGTCCGACCGCCGGCCGCTGCTCGCCCCGCCCATTGAGGCGCCCCGGCTGGCGATCCAGGTCATCGAACGCATGATGACCCTGCTCGATGCGCTGGCGAAAAAGTCTGAGCCAGTATCGTTGAAGGAGCTCTCCCAGTCTAGCCGTCTGCACCCCTCGACAGCCCATCGCATTCTCAATGACCTTGTGCTTGCGCGAATGGTGGACCGGACTGAGCCGGGCAGCTACCAGCTCGGCATGCGGCTTTTGGAGCTCGGTAATTTGGTCAAGGCTCGGCTCAACGTGCGCGATGCTGCTGCCGGACCGATGCGGGAGCTGCATCGGCTTACCGGTGAGACCGTCAACCTTTCAGTACGGCAAGGCGATGAAATTGTGTACGTTGAGCGGACGGTTAGCGAACGCTCAGGCATGCAAGTTGTGCGGGCAATCGGGGGCCGGGCACCCCTGCATCTCACGTCGACCGGAAAGCTCTTTCTCGCTAACGACGACACGCGTGCCGTTCGATCGTATGCAATGCGGACCGGCCTGGCGGGCCACACACCGAATAGCATCACTGTATTGAATCAGCTTGAGCAAGAGCTCGATGAGGTGCGACGTCTAGGCTATGCGCGGGACAACGAAGAGCTTGAGTTGGGCGTGCGCTGTATCGCAGCCGGTATTCGCGATGACAGCCAATCTCTGGTGGCAGGGCTATCAATCTCTGCGCCAGCAGATCGGGCCAATGATGGATGGCTTCAGGCGCTTGCCGATACCGCCCGGGCGATTTCGTCGTCGCTGGGCTACGAGCGCACCGCAGAGGCCTGACGGTCGCGTTCAATTGAGAGCCAACGGCGGATACGCTCTGCATCTGCGAGCCGTTTGGCACTGCCCTCTGCATCCAGCATCACGATGATCACATCGCGTTGATCAAGGCGGGCCTGCATGACCAGGCACTTGCCTGCATCGCGGATAAAACCCGTTTTGGATAAGCCGATGTCCCAGTTCTCATCGCGGGTCAGGGCGTTGGTGTTTCTGAACTGCTGCTGACGGCCGCCCACCCGAACGACCGCATCCCGGTCGGTCGAATAATCCCGAATCAGAGGAACGTGATGGGCAGCGTTGACCAAGACCGCCAAATCCCGCGGCGAAGCCACATTGCCACTGCTTAGGCCTGTGGGTTCAACAAAAGTTGAGCTGGTCATGCCCAGCGCCCGGGCCTTGTCATTCATTGCGATCACAAATGCCGGCAGTCCCCCCGGATAGCTTCTGCCGAGTGCATTCGCGGCGCGATTTTCCGATGACATCAGTGCGAGATGGAGTAACTCTCCTCGAGTAAAACTGGCGCCCACCTTAAGCCGCGAAGCAGAATACTTTTCGAGCTGGGTGTCTTCGCGGGCAATCACGATCGATTCATCCAAAGGCTGGCCAGCATCCAAAACCACCATCGCCGTCATGACCTTGGTAATCGAAGCGATGGGCAGGGCTGCATCAGCGTTTTTCTCAAGCAGCACTTCGCCAGAGGCCTGATCCATCACCATCACGGCGCTGGAATTTAAAGACAGGTCTGCAAGCTCAGACCGCAGGCCCAGCCGCGTACCCATCGAGTTGTAGCCGGGCTCGGCCTTTACCTTGGATGCCCTGACACCCTGCCCAGGCGCGCGGGCCACGTTCTTTTTCGGGCTGTTGGCACTGCGTGTTGTTTTTGTGTTCTGCGCAGGCTTGGCTGGACGCGCAGCTGTCGCAGAGGCTGGCTTTACTGGGGCCGGCTTTGCCTGAGCGGGCTTAGCGGCTGCGGAAGTCTTGGGGGCGGCTCTCTCAGCGGATGCGCCCGACTGGGCGAAGACGGATGCAGGCCCAAGCCCCCAGCCGACCACGAGACAGCTCAGAGCGGCTGATGCGTTGCGCAAAAACTTCGAATTTCCACGCGAAATGTGTATGCAGTGAGCCCTCAATGGACCTCCCTTTTCCATCGAAGACGGCATGCTAGCAAAGGAACTTTATTTCGCCAAGTAAAAAATCAATTTTTTCAATGGCTTAGAGCCGGTTCTGAAGGTCCGCTCTTATTGTCGGCATACTGCAGCGCACAATTTACGGTCTGAAAATGGATATCGACCGTATCTTGAATGGTTCGGCCATAGCCGCCTGCCATCGCAATCGCCATCGGTGCTCCAAGGCCACGAACAAACTCCAATACCTGGCGATCACGCGCCAGCAGGCCGTCCTTGGTCAGCGCCAGTCGGCCAAGACGGTCATCGCAAAACGGATCTGCGCCCGCCAAATAAATCACGAGGCTTGGCAAAAATTGTGTGCGGATCTGAATCAATGCGGCCCGCAGTGTCTCAAGATACATCGCATCACCCGTGCCGTCAGGCAATTCAATATCGAGATCGGACCGCTCTTTCACAAAGGGATAGTTCTCGGCGGCATGCATGGAGAACGCAAAAATACTCGGGTCATTGCGGGTCATCGCAGCGGTGCCGTTGCCCTGATGCACATCGAGGTCGATGACCAGGCACTTCGTGGCAAGGCCCTCGCGCTGCATCAGCCGCGCTGCCACGACCGCATCGTTAAAGCAGCAAAATCCCTCGCCGCGATCGCGATACGCATGATGCGTTCCGCCCGCAAGATTGATCCCCACCCCATCGCGAAATGCAGCACGGCAGGCCATGACGGTGGCGCCTGCGGATCGGCGCGACCGCTCCACCATCTCGGGTGACCATGGAAAGCCAATGGCCATCATCTCCTTGCGGGACAGATCACCTCCGACAAGCCTTCGAATGTAATCGGGGCTGTGGGCGACGGCCAGGGCCTCATCCGTCAGCGGTTCTGGCTCAAGCAGCCGAATCTCGGGAAGGGTCTGGCCAATGCGCTCGCGCAGTAGCCGATACTTTTCCATGGGAAATCGATGGCCCGCTGGCAGCGGCAACACAAACCGATCGCTATAAAATGCATCCATACACCAACAATACAAGGAGGAACACCATGGGACTTTATCCCACACCCGAAGATCTCAGCGCTGCCCAAAAGCAAAACATCGAGGCCATGATGAAGCTGTCGCAAAAGGCGTTCGAGGGCATTGAAAAGATGGTGGAGCTTCAGCTAAATGCCGCCCGCGCCTCGCTGCAGGAGACCGCTGACAAATTCCAGGCGCTGATGAGTGTGAAGGATGCGCAAGATGTGGTGAGCCTAAATAAAGACATCGCCACGCCGAATGCTGAGAAGGCACTCGCCTATTCCCGAACCATCTATGACATTGCCTCACAGACCAGCAGTGAATTCCATCGTCTGGTCGATGCCCAGATTGCAGATGCCAACAAAAAATTAATCGATGCTTTGGATGATTTTTCTCGCAGCGCGCCAGCAGGCTCAGAGGGCGTTGTCGCGATGATGAAGTCCTCGCTGACTGCGGCCAGCTCTGCCTACGAGACCGCAAACAAGGCCGCCCGTCAGGTCGTTGAGATGGCCGAGCGCAACATGCGTTCTGCTGCTGAGGCTGGCTTAAACGCAAGCAAGCGCTAGCCGAGTCCTGCGGCTTAACGCCGGTCCTGACGCTCCTCGGTGATTTGGCCGCCGAGGGCCGTCACGCCGGCGCGAAACTCAAGATAGGCCTGCTCGAATGCCTCGGGCGGTGCTGATTCATCCTGGCGGCCCGATGCTTTAAGTCCTAACTCAATATGCCGCGGCAGACCCGCCTCGCCCGCCGACGGCAGGCTGTAGATTTTGAATTGCGGATATTTCTGCGCAATAGTCTGCATCAGTGGCGTGACCGCCGCCTCAAATAAGTCCAGCACAATCATCGACCGATCGAACTCCGCAACGGATCGAAACAAATGGGTGTAGTAAGTCTGCAGCACCCACTCCAGCATCGGCCAGGCCATCACCGGAAAGCCCGGAACAAAATAATGCTCATGAATCGAGAAGCCCGCGATTTTGTTGTAAGGATTCGGAATGATTGCGCTGCCCGATGGAAACTCCCCCATGCGAAGACGCTCCAATGACGCCGGCTGCCCGGTCTCGGCCGCCCGCTCACGAATGAGCCGCTCAGCCTGCGGATGCAGCACCAACTTGCAGCCCAGGGCCTCAGCAGCCGCCTGACGGGTATGGTCGTCGGGCGTTGATCCAATGCCGCCGCAGCAGAACACCACATCGCCTGACCGAAACGACTCACGCAGGGCCCGCACACAACGGGCGCGGTCATCGCCGAGGTAATTCACCCAAGACAACGCAAGACCGCGGGCCCCCAAAATCTCGCGGGTTTTTTCAAAATGCCGATCCTGCCGTTTTCCAGAGAGGATCTCATCGCCAAAAATAAATAGCCCAAAGGCGCGCTCGGTCATCGAATTTATCCTGCAGGATTGCGAGAGAACAAGGCCCGCATCATATTGCGCAAACCAATCCACTGCTGACTCAGAAAGCCTTGGCCATAATCCACGCCCTGCGCTTGATCGCGGATGCCGGTTGCCTCCAGCGGCTCGTGACGCGCAAGCCGGCGATCACCACTCCAGTCAGCGGTGCGAAACACCATATCCCAGATCGGAAATAAGACTGCGAAATTCACGCCCCGCTGGGGACCCTCGTGGCCAATACTGACGCCATGATGCAGACGATGAAAGGCGGGAGAGACCAGGGCCCTGGAGATCACGGCGGGAAACGGGATACCGCAGTTGGCGTGCTGCAGGCTCTGCCAGAGCCGGGTGAAGACCACAATGCCAACAAACTGTGCCGGCGCCACGCCGATGAATAAAGCAACCATCGCCAGAATGGCATCGCGAATCAGATCATCCAGAAGGTGGTTGCGGTTGTCTGTCCAGAGTGTCATGCGGCGCTGAGCGTGGTGAATGGCATGCAGGGCCCACCACCAATTCCAGCGATGCTGGGCCCGATGAATCCAATAGTCGACAAAATCTAAAATCAGCAGATACACCAAGGCCCCCATCAGGGGCGCATAGGCAAGTCCCAGCGCTGCATCCACCTCAAGTGTTGGTATGCCCCAGGCACCCAGGCTATCCCGCAGTTTTAATACTGGGGTCTCGAGCACCGCAAATACAAAAATCGAAAATGCGCCGAGCCGATGCAGCAGGGTATAGGCGATATCAATGCCCACCCGATCGCCACGGCCACCGGGACCACGCCGCTCTGCCGGCGCAATGCGCTCAAGCGGCAGAATCACCAAGGCCATTAACAAGAGTTCAAAGCCGCCAATCAGAAACCATTCTGTGAAGTCGAAGGCCTCATCGATATATGCAATTCCATCAAGGGCCACCAGCATGGGCAGCACAACGCCCTCGAATAAGGCGGCATGCAGTTCGGCGAAGGCCTCAACGAGTTGATCCATCATCGGGCCAGTCGCCCCCGCGAAAGGCTGGCCTGCGGCAAGAGCTCAAAGCAAAAGCCGCTGGCTTTAAGGCCCGCGATCAATGGATCCAGCATCGGCGCATAAGGATCACTGCGCGACCAGATCCCAAGATGGGCCATCAAGATGTCGCCGCTACGAATTGAACGCAGGGCTTGATCCAGGAGCATCCGATTGGGATAGCGATCACTGGGCAACTCATCGCCAAGAAAGCCTGCGGGACTCCAGTGAATATGTGTATAGCCACAGGCCTTGGCCGCACGCAGGGTCTCGGCTGTGGTGATGCCACCGGGCGCACGCCAGATGGGATCCAGGGGCCGGCCCGTCAGCCGCTCGAACTGACGGCCAACACGGTTTAATTCCTCGCAGAATTCGGTCGCATTTAGCCGCATCAGCTGCCCGGCCTGCTCCCCAAACTGCGGCCGATAACGAATCACTCCCGCCTGGTCGGCCAGGATGCGGCCATGACGCCAGGTGTGGCTGCCAAATCCATGGCCCTCTGCGGTCCGCGCCTGCCAATAGGTCTTCCAGCTGTCATCCAGCGCATGATCGCCACGAAATGTCTTTTCATTGGCAAGAAAAAAGGTGGCCCTGACCTGATGCTTTTGCAAAATCTGTGCAATCAACTCAGCGCTCTGCATGCCTCCTGTATCGAGGGTCAGGTAGACGGGCTTGGCACAGCCACCAGGGGCCTGTGCCACTGCACCCAACGGCCACAGGAAGGCCCCCGCGCTCAGAAAAATTCCTGCTAGAGCGCTTGTGGATCTGGCCAGAGCGCTAGAGAAGATCCGCCCGATCATGCAGATAGACTCCGTGGGGTGACTTGCCAACGGTGACCCGCTTCACGACTTTGGATTGATCCAGATCCACCAATGCGACCGATCGGGTCCAGCGCTGAGTCACCCAGAGCTGCTTGCCAGAGCTATGAATATCCATGCAATCCGGTCCGCCCGAGACCCGGATCTCTGCCTCGACCTTGAGCGTACTCATATCAATTTTGGAGAGCGTATTGGCGACCCGATTGGTGACCCAGAGATGACGTTTATTACCCTGATTACGAAAGGCATGTGCGCCATCGCCAGTCTTGATGGCGGCAACCAAACGGGGGCCTGCCGAATTTCCGATACGCGGCTCAATGACCTGCACATTGTTCTCGCCCATACAGCCCACAAACACCAGTTTTGAATCAGGAGAGATGGCAACGCCAGCCGGCAGCCGGCCGGTTTTCATGCGCCAGAGCACCGCCAGTTTTTTTAGATCAATGGCTACCAGCTCATCAGACTCCTGCAGGGTGCAAAACACCACACGGCTGTCTTCGGTAAAGACCAGATGGCTCGGGGTCTTAGCCAAGTCGAATCGGCTCAGCAATTTCAATGACAACTGATCACCATTGCCGCTGCGACGATATACATCCACATGGTCAAGCCGATTGGCGCAGGTGACGAAAATATTTTGATCCGGCGAAAATCCAAGGTGATACGGGTCGGCAATACCCTGCAGCGACATCACAACTTTGCCGGTGGCCGGATCTAAAAAAGTAAGTGAGTCTGACATTGCATTGCCAATCACCACCTGACGATTATCCGGAGTGGGGTAGAGATGATGCGGCTCTTTGCCAGTGGAGACACGCGTCAAGACCTTGTGCGTGACCGGATGAATCAGCGAAACATCAGCATCGCGAGAATTCAGCACGATGATGGGAAATTGGACTGGGGCCGCAAGGGCCTCCTGGCCAGCATCCTTGCCCGCCGATGCGGCACGGGCATCCGACTGAGACATGAGCCCTGCAGTGCCCACTGCGGCTGGCATCGACCAGGCGGCCGCACAAGAGGTGGCTGCCGCAATCAGCCTGCGGCGCAAGAGCTGTTCTGAATTCATTGGCCCGGATTATCGCCTTATTCCTGAAGGGCCGCCCATGCCTTCTGTAAGCGTTTCACCGAGACCGGCATCGGTGTTTTTAATTCTTGTGCAAACAACGCGACCCGGAGTTCCTCCACCATCCATCGAAACTCAATCATGCGATCCGGCCATGGCCCTCGGTGCTGCGCAGCCCATCTCCAGAGCCCGGCCTCAACCGAGGCCACCTCGGCTGCCCAGCGTTGATCACGCGCTGAATCGGCTCGGCATTTCTCGAGCCGTGATGCCATCGCCTTTAAGTAGCGTGGCAGATGGGCCGCACGATCGGCGGGAATGGCCGTCATGAAATCTTTCGCAAGCAGCCGGCCGAATTGGGCCTCAAGGTCGGCCTGGGTGGAACGAAAGGCCTTTAATCCCGCGATCTTTTTTTGTAGGCCTGCGGCCTCAGTGAGCACCGCGGCCAGCCATCTTAAGAGCTCTTGGCCGATGAGCATTACCCGAGAGCGGCCTGCGGCAAGTCGCGCCTGAAATTCATCATCGGACTGCGGAAGCCCCTCGGCAAGAAACACCCGGCCAATGACTGCCGCCTGAAACTGGGTGATGAGCTGCTCGTGGCTGCCAAAGCTGCTGTACGCAATTCCAATCTCTCTGCGGGTATTGATCTCTTTTTCTAAGGCCTTAAAGGCCTCTTTCGATCCGCTTACAAATCGGCCAATCCATTGCTCGCGGCCCATCCCCCCTGGCAGGGACTCGGACGGCTCACGACGTAAACCCAGCTCAGCCACCAGCAGCTCCACATCGCGGCCCTCGGCCAGCCTGCGGCCGTGGGGATCCAGAACACGAATATTCATTCGACAGTGCGGGCTGAGACCATCGAGCTTGAATTCATCCCGGCGCACCGCAATCCCCGTCTGCTGGGCGATATCTTTTGCCAGCGCGGTGATCAGGGGCATGGATCCCGCACGGTCGGCCCAGCGTTGGCAGAAGGCCTCGGCATACTCGGGCAGGGGCACACAATGCCGACGAATCCGTTGCGGCAGGCTTTTGAGTAAGCCCTGCACCTTCTCGCGCAGCATGCCCGGCACGAGCCATTCCATGGGCACCGGATCCAGATCAATGAGTGTCTCCGCTGATGTCAATAGCGTCACGCCGTCACGGGCATCGCCGGGCTCGAAGTGATACTCAAGGGCAAAGGATTGCCCGCGCTGATCCTGCCGATGGACCTTGGGGAACTGGTCAGTCGTAATGCCAGCGGCCTCATGCCGCATGAGGTCTTCTTTTTTCAAGCACAGCAGCTCGGCATTCTGTCGGACCGCCTGGCGATACCAGGCATCAAAGCTGTCGGCATCGACGACCGACTCCGGAATCTGTTGGTCGTAAAACGCAAACAGCAGATGCTCATCCACCAAAATGTCGGGCCGGCGGGACTTATGCTCCAGGGCCTCGATTTCGCGAATGCGGGTGCGATTGACAGCGAAAAACCGGTGGCTGCAGTCCCAGTCCTGCTCCACCAAGGCCTGCCGAATAAAAATCTCCCGGGCCTCTTGCTGCTGTGAAGGGCCCAGCGGGGCCCAGGCCACCTTGCGCCGCTGAATCACCGTCAGGCCATAAAGTGTCGCCCGCTGGAAGCCCACCACCCTGCCCGAATTTTTTTCCCAATGGGGCTCAGCAAAACTTCTCTTCAGAAGATGGGCGGCACTGTCTTCAAGCCATTCCGGCTCAATGGCAGCAATCGTGCGTGCAAAAAGCCGCGAGGTCTCGATCTGTTCTGCGGCCATGAGCCAGCGTGGCGGTTTTTTCGCCAGCAGGGATCCCGGCCAAATGAGGAACTTCACGTCATGGCAGCCCTGCCAGATAGGCTCATCGGGCGCGCGGCAGCCAACATTGGAAAGCAGGCCTGAGAGAATTGCCAGATGAATCGCCGGCTCCGAGGCAGGCTGCTGATTCGGCCGCCAATGCAACTCTGCGGCGAGCTCGGAGAGCTGCTGATGGACTTCCCGCCACTCGCGGACTCGCAATGGCGATAAAAACTCGCCTCGCAAAGACTGATCGAATTTTCGATTCGACTCACGGGCTGCCGATCGGCCTTCGATGTGCTGCCAGAGCTTCAGTAAAGCGATAAATTCACTGCGCGGGTCGGCAAATCGCGCATGGGAGCGATCCGCCAGGGCCGCCTGATCTTGAGGCCGTTCGCGCGGATCCTGGACCGATAAGGCAGAGGCAATGATGAGCGCTTCCTTGAGTGCGCCGAGCTGTTGGCCCTGAATCAACATCCGCCCAATTCGCGGATCCACAGGCAGTCGGGCCAATGTGCGGCCGATCTCCGTCAACTCGCCCGCCTGATCAATTGCATTGAGCTCCCGCAGCACGGTCAGGCCATCTGCAATTGCTTTACCCGATGGCGGGTCCACAAACGGAAAATCCCGAATATCGGGCAGGCCCAAGGCTTTCATGCGCAGCATGACCGCCGCCAGCGAACTGCGATGAATCTCAGGGTCCGCAAACGCAGGCCGCTGCAAGAAATCCTGCTCATCAAAAAGCCGAATACAGATTCCCTCCGCAAGCCGGCCGCAACGGCCCATGCG
>Ga0068877_10004888_pt1 | contig 10354 bp, 10 predicted proteins | sample NOAtaG_FD_66437 | JGI IMG/M metagenome (GOLD analysis project Ga0068877, IMG submission 66437) | Freshwater lake microbial communities from Lake Erie, under a cyanobacterial bloom - NOAA_Erie_Diel6S_1000h metaG | ecosystem: Environmental > Aquatic > Freshwater > Lake | place: USA: Ohio, Lake... | reverse complement strand
CGAAGGTCCCGGTGATATCGACGATGCGGTTGGGCGCGGTGGCGGGGGCGCAGACCTGGAGCAGGCGGGCGCCGCGGTGAGGAGAGAGGTAATTATCGAGCCGCTCGAGGCCGGCGAGGTAGACGGCGTTTTCGACGAGGCGGGCGGCGGGCAGGGCATCGGGGTGACCCTGGGCGGGATCGGCTGTGATCAGCAGGCGGGGGCGAAGGCGCTTGATCTCTCCGGTGACCGTCATGCGGGACATGATGGTGTCCTCGAGGCGGGCATCGGGAAAGCGCAGACAGCCGCGCCAGGTGACGCCGAGGATGCGGGCGGCGGCATCGGCTTCGTCGAGTTTGACTTCGAGGCGGGTGTGGCTGCCGGCCTCGCCCGCGGTGAAGTCGAGAAGGCCGACCCGATGGCCGGCGGCGGCCAGCTTGGCAATGGCGCCGCCACAGAAAATCTCCGCGTCGCCCGGGTGGGGCAGCAGCACGGCCACGTCGACCTCGGGAATGTTATCAAGATAATGACTGGCAAGTCTCATCGCCAACGGTACTCCTGTCTGGTGCGCCAGCGGGGGCGGCGGGGCATCCACTGGATTAGGACGATACCGGCGAGGAAGCCGCCGATATGAGCAAACCAGGCTGTGCCGCCGGAGGAAGCCGAGGCTTGGGTAAAGTCGCCGATGCCGCTGAAAATTTGCACTACAAACCAGTATCCGATCATGAGCAGGGCGGGAACGTCGATTGTGGTGGCAAAAAGAAACAGGGGCACGAGGGTGGTGATGCGCGAACGGGGAAAGAGGATAAGATAAGCGCCCATGACGCCGGAAATGGCGCCGCTGGCGCCGATGGCGGGCAGAATGGAAGCGGGATTGAGAACGACGTGAGCGAGGCCGCCGGTGATGCCGCAAGCGAGGTAGAAAACAAGGTAGCGGGCGCGGCCAAGGGTATCCTCGATGTTGTCGCCGAAGACCCAGAGAAACCAGAGGTTACTGATGAGGTGGGTCCAGCCGCCGTGCAGGAACATGGAACTGACGAGGGTATGGGGAGCGAAGTGACGGGGGACGACCCCCCAGCCGGCCAGCAGGTGGGATAAGGAAAATTCATCGAGCCAGAGCTCATAGCCGAAAACAGCGGCATTGAGCGCAATCAGGGCCTGGGTGAGATAAGGCCGCGAGGCGCGGGGCTCGGAATCCCACAGCGGCAGCAAGGCTCAAATCCTCCTCTGCACCTCTTGCATGATGCGGCGGTCGGCACGGGCCATGAGTTTTTCCGCTTTATCGAGCGTGGCGATGCCGCCGCGGGCGCCGATGGCGGTGCAGTTGAGGGCGCCCATGGCGTTGGAGAAGTCGAGGATCTGATCGATGCCCCAGCCGGCGAGGACGCCGTAGCAGAAGCCGCCGTGGAAGACATCGCCGGCGCCGGTGGTGTCGACGCAATTGACGACAAAGGCGGGGCTGTAGTGGAACTTGCCTTCGTACAGGGCGAGGGCGCCGTGAGCGCCGAGAGTCATGGCGGCGCAGCGGATACCGTATTCCTCCTGGATGAGCTCGAGAGCCTTGAGCGGGTCGGACTGATGGGTCCACTGGATGGGGAATTCGCTTGAGGCGACGAGATAGTCGACATAGGGCAGCACGCGCTCAAAGCCCTTATAGATGGTGTCGACGTCGACGGTGACGGGGATGCCGTTCTCGCGGGCGATGCGCGCGGCTTTCTCCATGGCTGGGGTATCGTGGCCGTCGATGTGGAGCAGACGGGCGGAGGTGATCATCTCTTCGGTGATCTCCTCGGGACGCAAGCGCAGGCAATCGGGGCGCTGCCAGAAGACGGTGCGCTCGCCGGTCGACTGGTCGATGATGATGTAGGCGCTCTGGTTGGGGCAGCCGGTGCGCTGTTGGACGAAGTCGAGATTGATGCCACTGCCGAGAAGGCTTTCGATTTGGACACGACCGCGGTCGTCATCGCCGATGGTGCCAACATAGCGGGTGCGCAAGCCGAGGCGGGCGCAGGTGACCATGGCGCTGGCAACCTGGCCGCCGGGGCTTAGGATTTCCTGAGAAAAAGGGCCTTTGCCCGCATAAGAGGGGAAGTGGGGGACAATGATCAGGGTGTCGGTGGCGTTCAGGCCGATGCCAACGACATCAAATTCCAGCATCCCTTCAGATTACAGCTACTTTTGGGGCGGCATGCGGTAGACGTAGATCTTGTGGCCGCGGCGGAAGGCATCCACGGTTTCTTCCTGCTGTGGCTTCCAGCCGGCGATCTCATAATCGTGGGAGATGACGCGGGCGCCGGGCTTAAGGCCTTTCTCCAGGCGGGGCTTGAGCGTATTGTTGCTATCGCGCAAAAGGTAGAGGATGACGACGTCTGCATCGCTGAAATCGGTATCGAAGACATCGCCATGAACGATCGTGGCTTTTTCGCCGAGCCCGAGGCGTTTGATTTCTTCCTGGCTCGATTTGACGAGGCGGCTGGAGAGCTCGATGCCGACGGCTTTGGCTTCGTATTTCTGAGCGGCGGCAATTACGACGCGTCCGTCTCCGCTGCCGAGATCATAGACTTTTTCGCCGGGTTTGATGCGGGCAAGCTCGAGCATGCGTTCGACAATCTGATGGGGGCTCGAGACATAGGGGGCCAATTGATGGGGATGGATATCGGGTTTTTGAGCAAAGGCGGCGCTGAGGGCCAGACTGAGGATCAGAATTTTGGGGGCCATGAAATTCATCTCGGGGTTGAGACTCCTGCTCTACGGGCCTGCCGCGCCAGACCGATTTTTTGCACCATTTCCGAGACGGCGAACCAGAGATCGCGGGGGCGCGAAATGGTGTATTCGATACCACGGAAGTGCTTGACTGCGTGACCAATGGAATCACGCCAAGGGATCTGTTGCGGATACAGGTTGTAATTCAAGTAAAACACGGGATAATCCACGGGTCCAACGCTGCGGAGTGCCTCCTGGGGTACGTTCTGTTCGAGGAGGACCTTGGGGCCGGCAAAGATGAGGGCATCGGGGGGCTCGGAGGAGGCGCCGGCTTCCTTTTGCAGTAATTCGCTCAGAAACTCCGTTTCCGAATTCTTGACAGCGAGATTTTTCAGGTCGACCGTGCCCAGCTTGAGTTCCTTGAGGGCTTCGCCGATCTTCGGAAAATCGATACGGTCGGCGTTGTCCTGGCGGTGGAGCACTTTTTGATCATTCATATTGAAGACGACAAGAGAGAACTTGCCAATCCGGGGGTCACGGCTGATGGTCCGGAGGATACTCACTAAGGCGGACGTATCGACGGGCTGCAAGGTTGCCGAACGGGTGCGCTGGGGGGCGAAATTGATGAGAACCTTGACATTGAGCGGGGTTTCGGCGCCGGCGCGGGCGACGGGGGCTTCTTCCTGGAACTGTTCCGGATGGCTGGGGCTGACGCTGAGGGGCTGTTCGAGGAGTTCGATCTGTTTATCCTTGGGTGGCAGGGAGGCTTCGAGCTTCCAGGAATTGGAGCAAACGCGTTCGGCGCGGTCGCGCATAAGCCATTCGACCGTGTATTTGCCCTCGCCGACGTCGAAGCCGCCGGAGAGGAAGGCATCGCCCTTGGAGTCCTCCTCGATTGGAGGCACGTTAACGCGTTGGATGAAGTAGCGCTCGCCCTCGGGCTGACCCTCGGGCCGGACGCGGAAGACGATGGTGAGGAGATTGCCGTCCCCGGCGAGCTCGCGCATGGGCACGGTGACCTCGAAGCCGGAATGGAAGCGGAGATCGAAGCCAAGCAGAGCCTTGGTGTCCTCGACCTTGCACGGGAGATCCTGACGGGGCTCACCAGCCTCGAGCACGGCCATGTCGGTGCCGAACATGCGCGGAGCCTTGCCGCCGGCCAGAAAGCTCTGGCCGGATAGAGAAATCGTGAACAGAAGGCAGCCCAAAGTGCCTGCTGCCGGTAGGTTCGAGCGAAGCATCTGCATCGAACGGCTCCCTTTGGAGAAGAATTCGAGTCGCGGGGCGAATCGGTTGGAACGCCCTCTATCACTTTGAGATGTATTCTAACCACTCGGGGCGGCGAAATTAAGCCCCCCATTCAAGAAACCGATCGGATTTTTTTAGCGGTTCAATAGTCCACGGGCATGATAGCCTCATCAGATATGAAACTCCTCATGTTTGAGCGTGCCGGCGGCCCGCCGGAGGCTGGTGTGCTCGCCGCGGGCGGCAGCGAAATCATTCCATTGCATGGGGCGGGTTATTCCTGCCTGTACTCGATCATTCAGGGCGGCGCGGCGGCGCTCGAGAAAGTGAAGGCCTTTGCCGCCGGGGCCAGTGCGCGCGTGGCGCTGGACAGCGTCAAGATCCTGGCGCCGATCCACCGGCCGCCGAAGTTTATTTGTATCGGGCTGAATTACCGGGATCATGCCATTGAGTCCGGTATGGCGATCCCGGAGATCCCGACGGTATTCAGCAAATTTCCGAGCGCGGTGATCGGGCCCGGCGACAACATTGTGCTGCCGAAGATCAGCGAGGCGCCGGACTACGAAGCGGAATTTGCTTTCATTATCGGCAAGACGGGCAAGCATATCAAAGGGGAAGACTGGCGTGACTACGTATTCGGCTACACGAACGTCAATGATGTGAGCGCGCGGGACATACAGTTGAAGGGAACGACGCAGTGGTTGATGGGCAAAACCTTCGACACCTTCGCCCCGATGGGCCCGTACATTGTGACGGCCGACGAGGTGGAGGATCCGCACAACCTGAATGTGAAGCTGACCTTGAACGGGGAAGTGCTGCAGAACAGTTCGACGCGGGAGCTGATCTTCAACATTCCGCAACTGCTCGAACATCTTTCGAAGGTTTTTACGCTGGAGCCGGGCGATGTGGTGTCGACGGGGACGCCGCCGGGCGTTGGTTTCGCGCGGAAGCCGCAGGTGCTGTTAAAGCCGGGCGATCATTGCATCGTCGAGGTGGAGGGCCTGGGGCAACTGCACAATCCTGTGGTCGGCGAATAGCCGGCGCCCGAAACTAGCAACGAATCAGATCGGCCCCGCGCTCGGCAATCATGAGTGTCGGGGCCATTGTGTTTCCGCTGGGGATCAACGGCATAACGCTGGCGTCGACGACGCGGAGACCTTGAACCCAGTGGACCTTGAGGTCGCTGTTGACGACAGCCATGGGATCGGTGCCCATGCGGCAGGTGCCGCAGGCGTGCCACATGACATCGTGGGAGACCACACCGGCGGGCTGGCCGAATGTGGAGCCGAGGGCCCGGGCCAGGTCGACACCGCGGGCGAGGGCGGCGCGGTCTTCAGGTTCCTCGAGGACGTTGAGGTGGAGGAAGGGGGCGTGATGCGGGTCGGCGCTGCGCAGCCGGAGGTAGCCGCGGCTGAAGGGGCGCAGGAGAGTGGACCAGATGGTGAAGCCATTGCCGGAGCAGCGGCGGGGCACGAAGTTAAGCTGGAGATCAGGGGCGGGGGCGAGCTCGAAGCTGCGGGTAGTGATTTCAGCTTCGACGATGGGGGAGGCGAGGGGGCCCTCGCCGGTGGCGAGATAGCGGAGGCGATCGAGGACAGAGGCTTGGCGGGGGAGTGCGGCGGGGCTATCGGCGGCGAATTCGAGGCCGGCGCGGGGGTGGTCCTGGAGGTTTTCACCGACGCCGGGAAGATCGAGGGAAACGGGGATGCCGAGGCTTTCCAGGTGCTGGGCGGGACCGATGCCGCTGCGCAGGAGAATCATGGGAGTGTGAATGGCGCCGGCGCAGAGGACGACTTCGAGGCGGGCGCGGAGGACCTCGAGGCGGCCATTGCGAATGACTTCGACGCCGCGGGCGCGGCCGTCCTCGATCAGAACGCGGACGACGGTGGCATCGCCCGCGACGGTGAGATTGGAGTGGCGTTTACGGGCCGGTTCGAGGAAGAGGTCGGCGGCGTTGGGCTTGGCGCCTTTGCGCTGCATGACTTCAACGGGACGGGCGCCGTGTTCGCGGCCGGCGGCGAGGAACTGGCGGGTGAAGGGGTGGAGTTGGCGGAGAGGCTCGACGGGGAGACCTTGCTGGAGGCTTTTTTCGAAATAAGGAGAGACGTAATCCCAGCCCCAGCCGGGGTTGCCGAGCTCGCGCCAGGCGTCGTAATCGAAGCGGTCGCCGCGGGAGTAAATACCGGCATAGAGGGCCGTGGAGCCGCCGGCGGCGCGGCCGCGCGGGTAAGGCAGGCGGACCTTGCCGAGGTAGGGCTCGGGTTCGGTTTCGAGTTTCCAGTCGAGTTCGCCGCCGATTTGCTGCCGCCAGAGCAGAGGGGTGCGGGTTTTCGAAGGCGTCGCGAGCGGACCGGCTTCGAGCAGGAGAACATTGAGCTGGCGGATTTCGCTGAGGCGGGCAGCAACGACCGAGCCGGCGGCGCCGGCGCCGACCACGATGTAATCAGTGACCAAACCTTCAGCTTAAGCGGGGAGCGGGCTGGCTGTCAGGAAAGGACGGGAAAATCGAGCGGCATTGAGCAGCAAACTGTTATACTGCGAAATGGTTCTACCCACCACCCTGTCGGGGCGTGGCTCAGCCTGGTAGAGCGCCTGGTTCGGGACCAGGAGGCCGGAGGTTCGAATCCTCTCGCCCCGACCATCTATCCCATTGCAATCATTTGGATTTTTCGCGACCGCGGGCTTCACGCTCCCGGCCCTTTCGCTTTCACTATGCCCAATTCTATGCCCACCCCTCGCTTGTGAACGAGCCTTTCGATGGCGGCTTTGATGGTGTCGGCCTGCGGATGGACGTAGCGCCGCCTGGTTGAGAAGTCACTATGGCCGGCCAAGTAGGCCAGCGTGTACGGGTTCGTGAAGGCGGCCCCGCGCATCAGGCAGGCGTGGCGGAACGTGTAGAGCGTGAACGGTTCCACCTTCGCAGCAGCGAGCGCCTTCTTGTGCTGCTTCTTCAGGGTGGACTTCTCAATGTGCCCGGTGGCCGTCGGCGCGGGGAACACCCATTCGGACCGGGCCTCTGTTCGCCGCATGTCGAGTTGCGCGGCCACACGCTGCGTCATCGGGATCGTGCGGCGCGCGTTCTCGGTTTTGCCACAGAGGATATGCAACGCGCCATCCCGGTCATCCTCCCAGCGCATACGGAAGCATTCCTCGGGGCGTAACGAGCAATCCAGCAGGATCGTCGTGACGCCGCGGAGCAAAAAGCTCTGGGACGACGCTGCGGCCAAGTAGCCCTGTTCCTCGTCGGCACTGAGGACACTTTCACGGTGGTTCTCGCCGCTCAGCATCTCAACCTTGGACACTGGTTTTTCGACCTTGCCCCACTCGACCGCCAGCTTCAAGATCCGCCGCAGGACCTCCAGTTGCCGGTTGATGCTGGCCACTGCGAGTCCGGCTTGACGGCGCTTGGAGATAAACGCGGCAATCTCGTCGCCCGTAATCGCGTCGAGCAGCGAGTTCGCCAGCGGGTCGAACTCCCGCGGGTTCTTAAGGCCGATCCGGTAGTACTCGAGCGTCTTGGCCTTGCTCGCAAAGCGCGACTCCACCAACGGCGCGAAATCGTTATCGATGAACTCGCGCCACGTCGGCACGGGCTTCTTGTCCCGTATGCCAACCTCCGCTTTCGCCAATCCAGCCTTGTGCGCAGCCTAGATCTGTTCGGCCACGCGCTTGTTCGCCTGCTCCGTGCTCTCACGGATCTGGCGGCCACGCCAAGTGTACTTGTACCACCAGTTCTTCGAGCCTTTCTGTTTGTAGACCGGCATCGCGTTTGCTCCCAGAATACGGCTGCCGCGTGCAAGGTTCAACGGATTTCTGCGTCCAGGGCAAAGATCACTGAACCAGTTGTGATCGCATGTGAGGCTTTACCACGCGCCGCGCCGCGCGGTTCTTCTTATCGGCCATCCGCCAAATGGCGGATTCGGAAGCGACTGTTTCCGCCAGCGCAAGCGGCTGAGTTCATGGCAGATGCCCTCGAATTCCACAAGCCTCATCCGCCGTTCCTTTATGTTCCACTACCCAGATCGTCGCCGCCAGACCGCAGCCCCTTCGGGTGGGAAAACGGCATGGGACGTCTTAAGACGTCTTTCAGCGACACAGGACGTCTTTCGACGTCTGTCGGCGACACAGTAGTTGGGCGACACGCGGTAGTGGAACATAAAGGGTTGTCTGCCACTATGCCACGAATCTCGTCCTATCCACCGCCGTTTGAACACGATGCGCTGTCATCCACGAAGAGGCCGGTGGTGCCACTTGTCATACTCGCCGACGGGCTCAGCGAGTAAAGAAGTGCCGCGATATAGACGGCAGGTAGTAGGCCTGATCTCGAAGCTCGGCTGGATCGGAAAGCGCCCACACGTAAAGCAAAGCCTCGACGACATCACCGATGGCCGAGCCCTGAGACACGATCAACAACCCAGGGCTGGACTTGCCCGCCGCCAGATGGTCGCGAAAGTGGTCGATCATCGTTCGCCGATCATGGGAGACCAGGACTCGGCCTTCTGCTGCCGCACGATCCAGCAACACGGGATCGGGAACACCGTCCAGGCCAGCCTCTTGAGCAGACACAAAATTAACGGTCGGCTCTCGCCGCCGGACGGCCTTGACGATTCCGAACTTGAGGTCGTTGTCAGCCTGGAACCGGATGCTCAAGAACGCCGCTCGCCTTGGGCGGCCTCGGCTTTCGCGCGTTGGATCTTGGCCCAAAGCGTCGGGTTGGCCTGTTCCAGCGGGATGGCGTTCCCCTCGAACTCACGTTCGGTGTCTACGAGGTACTTGTCGATCTCGGCTTGATGGTCCAGGTAGAAGGCGATCGCTCCGTAGATCTGAGCGCGCTTCAGAGACGGGAAGTCTTCCTGAATGGCCTCTGGCGATTGCCCTTCGTTGAACGAGTACACCACGGAATCCAACGAAATGCGCGTCCCCGCTACGTAGTAGCCCCCGTGGCGCTGGTCGATGTATTCGCTGTGCATGGCCTTGCTCCTAGTTCGATTATAGCGGGGGCAGATCAACTGTGGCGACGACACAACGCGCCGACGCGATCGGTTCAACTGCGGAAGATCGACTTCAATGCGGCAAGACACCTATCAAGGGCAGAAGGGTGGCCGACGATCACGCTCAAGTTCGGCGAGAGCACCTTGTCGCTCGAATCGCCAACCCTGTCGTGTATGGCCGGTTGGGAAGCGTCACAATACATCGAATCTAGACGGCCGAGGATTCGCGGATCATTTCCGGCGTAACGATGGCAGGCTACCTCAGAAGCTAAGACGGCGTCGATCGCTTGATCCGTCTCCTGCGATGTTGCCGGTTGCCGTTTCCAAATGCAGTGAGATGGATCGACATCATCTGCCCATCCGATTAGGTCCGGCGCTACCGCGTGCGGGGCACCGCAGGAAATGCATTCATTGTTGACCACGTAGAAGTCACCCGGTGCTGACTGCGGATGGGCTGTGAACCTTCGAGCGCTCATAACGGCTTAGCTGGATCTTTGGTGGATAGCAGCCGCGGGGAATTCAGTATTTGCAGGAAGTCCGTCGCATCAAGCGATGGGGGACGTGTCTCTACATGTGTCAAGTAGCGTGAAGAGTCCGGTCCCCAGTCAAAGTAAAGACCTGCTCCAGGCTCCGTGAGTTGGGCCGCTATTTCTGACGCAATTTCGAGCTCTTGCGAGAAGAGCAGGTGGGCTTCTTCGTCTCCCAGCAGGTGGGCATAGACCTCAAGCCGGTAGCGACCCTGAACGAACTTGAATGCGTTCCCGTCTCGAGGCGTCAGGAAATGGTGACTGGCTGCCACCCCTGTTTCTCCAACAAATAGCCCACTCCCTCGAACAAGCTTGTCATCGCCATGAACCCAAATGTTGAAGTTCTGGACCGTCTCATTGCGGCGCAAGGTGACGTGCATGCTTTGGATCACTCGACCCCTTTTGGAGGTCGAAAAGAGAAGCGTCCGAAGGTAGACCTTCGGCAGGCTTCCGCCTTTTTCCGTCGGTTTGTCTGGTCCGAAGAAGATCACAGTCGGCTGTGTCATCTTAACGGCCCCACGCCGGAACAGAGTAAGCCAAGCGTTCAGCGCAGATACTCCCAGGGCGAGGCCGGAAATTGCGATTGTAAACGGATCAGCCAAGTCTTGGTGCCCTCGTCCCAAGTATAGCGAGTGCAGTGGATCACTATGCCCAATACTATGCCCACCCCCTGCATCCACCCGCTACGACGGACTGCGACGCCCCAATCGCCATCCCTCCGCAAGCATTAGAAAACAAAACCCCATCGCAACCGCGAGCAACCCAGCGCAATCACTCCCCATCCCCCGAATCCTGGTTCGGGACCAGGAGGCCGGAGGTTCGAATCCTCTCGCCCCGACCATCTATCCCATTGCAATCATTTGGATTTTTCGCGACCGCGGGCTTCACGCTCCCGGCCCTTTCGCTTTC
>Ga0068877_10004886_pt1 | contig 10355 bp, 9 predicted proteins | sample NOAtaG_FD_66437 | JGI IMG/M metagenome (GOLD analysis project Ga0068877, IMG submission 66437) | Freshwater lake microbial communities from Lake Erie, under a cyanobacterial bloom - NOAA_Erie_Diel6S_1000h metaG | ecosystem: Environmental > Aquatic > Freshwater > Lake | place: USA: Ohio, Lake... | reverse complement strand
GGTCCATCCCTATGGCAAAGACGAGAAGAGGGGTGTCGTCAGCCGCGACATGAATTTGCACGAACTTCCTTGGCCAAAGGAAGAGCTGGAAGCGCTCGGCGATGCCGAGGTGCAGTTGCACGTCACGTTGTCCTACTTCGTGGAGCCCAACCCTTCGGCGAGAGGCGTGTCATCGAAGTTCCACTATCCGTCGCACCGCCTCAGGTTTGATGTTCAACGGCCGCTCGACGCGTCGACGGATGACTTCATCGCACGAGTGAACGCCGCCGCCCAGCGCGAAGACGAAGGCGATGCGGTGAACCCGAAGGACACGGATTGGTACCTGGGGGAGCGACAGCGTCACCGTGGGTCGCTTCATCGGGATGTCTGGCAAGGCACCGCGGCGGACTTGGCCAGCAGGGGATTCATCGCCGTCTATCCGTCGGCTGGCTGGTGGCGTTCGCGACCTGCGCTCGAGCGGTACGCCCTTCCTGCGAGATACAGCCTCGTCGTGTCGATCCACACCGAGCAGACCGAAGTGGACCTGTACGCCGTCATCGCCAACAAGGTTGCCATCGTGGTCTGAAATCGTGCAGAGCGACGCCCTGAAGAGCTTGGAACTCGACAAGATTGGTAGCTTGTTGGGCGGCAGTGTGTCCAGTGAACTCCGCAGAATGGAACTGGAGCGCGCCTCTTGGATGGCGGCAATGGCCCAGAGCCACAGCCTCGAAGAGCAGATGAAGAAGCTGGTGGGAGACACGTCTCTTGCGGCCCAGATGAGTAAGCAGGCAAAGGAGCTGCAGGCCTACTCCTTGCCAGAACAGATGAAGCTGCTCATTCCTGAGAATTCGCTGGCTGTCCAGATGGCAAAGCGATGGCAGGAAGTCCAGAGGACCGAACAAGAGAGCATCAGAAGAATGCTCAAACCCCTTCAGGACATTCGCAGTTCGCTTCTGAAGGACAGTGCGATTCAGCGGATGCTGGAGGACCTCGCAAAGCCACTTGCCGCCTCGGAGCAGTTTGCCAAGCTCATCGAACAGGCCACGGGATCCAGTGCCGTTCTGAAGGCCATGCACTCGGACATCGGGGTCTCGATAGAGAGCACCCGGAAGATCCTTGCGGATGCCTCGGTCAGTAGTGGCATCGGGCAGCTCATGAAGAGCTTCGACGAGGCCAACAAGCGCTGGAGCGTTCCTCAACCCTTGCTCGACTCGATTGGCGCGTTGCAGGCGCTGCAGGAGCAATTGGGCAGGGTTTCGTTGCCTGTCATCGATGCAGCGTCTGCTGCCACGCTTGCCAAGGTGCTGGGGCCAGAGGGCATAAAGGCGCAGCTCGCCGCGATGGGCATCAACGCCGATGGCTCAGTCAACGTCCAGTTCGTTCAGCAAGAAGACGGGCTCGGTCTCGGCCGCAAGACCTTGGAGTTGATGGCACTGTTGGGTTTCATCCTGGCAGTACTGATCCCGCTCTACCAAGAGCTCAGCTCTTCACGCTGGCAGGCAGCGACCGGTAGAACACTCGCAGGGCAAACCGAGAGGATCGAGGCGCTTGGCACCAATCTGGAGGCGCAGCGAAAGACGATCGATGCCCTCACGAAGTTGGTGGAGAGGGCCTTGGTGCAAGAAGCCAAACGGCAGGAGGAGCGATTCGTCGTTCTGGATCGCGTGGCCGTAGTTCGGTCCAAGCCGGAGCACGGGTCGGCCGTTCAGGGCAAGTTGCTGCCGCGAGAGGTGGTCCGGCCGATCTCGGCACGCGGCAAGTGGATCGAGTTCGAGTACTACCACTGGCTCTACCAGGAGCATCGCACGGGCTGGGCGCTGAAGAAGTACTTCCAGCGCGTGCCAGCCAACTTCGAGATGCGCGGCAAAGAAAAGGCGACGATCCCGTGATCGTCCCTCACTCAATTGCTGAGGCTGGTGATCCGCTCATAGTTCAGCGAGCGACGAACTACTACGACGACCTGTTCGTTCGCTTGATCGGCGACGGTGTTTCGCAGGGGAGCGCCATCGAGCGAGTCGCGACTGCCTACCTCGACGGAAAGCCGCTGCCCGTCGGCAAGAAGAAGCTCACGAAGAAGGAGCGCGACAGCCTGTTCTGGTCCAGCAATGTGGTGAGGGAATGCCCGCCAGAGTCGTGGAACGTCGAGGCCATGTCGTTCGCCCTCGCGCGATACGTTGGCCAGGAGCCGGTCGCTGCTGATGGTTTGGTGGCCCGGGTGGCGCGCGACGCACCCGATGCGTTGATCCGCGCCGTCAGGTATTCCGGGCTTGTTCTGAACCCGCACTCTCCGCGACGAGTTGAGCTGGAGCAGGCCGCGGCCGAAGGCGAAGCAGTGGCCGAGTTGTGCCGCGTGCTCGACCTGTTTGCGCTGGCGCATCGCGATCGGATCGCGGCCGTGGAGGCGCAGAAGGCGCGGCTGGCGGAGCTGTCGGTCTTCGACCTCTTGATCTACGCGAGCCTTTACGCCTTCGAGGTTCTGGTTCCAAGGGACTTCAAGGTAAAGGCGCTTGCACTGCCTTCGAGGGTTGATCTCGAGCTCGCCTGGGATGCACTCAGCGACCTGCTCGCGTGGAAGCTCACGGGCGCCAGCATCTCGTCTCTGAAGCTGACTGAAGACATCATTGGGAGGTCGGTCGCACGGCATCTTCGCCCGATCCTGTTCGAATCCGGTACGGCGAACTCCAGCGAGGCCGTTAGGAATCTTCGCGCTCTTCACGCGCTGATGGACGCGCAGATCGAGTTGAACGAGTTCACCGCCAGGTCGGCGGATGCGTTCTGCTACGACGACGGCATTCGATTCGAGCGGCGGGGCGATCGGCTCGAGATCATCGAGGTGGATCCGGCCGCACGGACTACGTGGCAGAACGATGGGCGGAAACTTGAGCGCCTGCATGGCTACTGGTTCCACCGCGCAATGGACGTGTACTTCGAGCAGGTCGTCTCCGATCCGGCCAAGTGGGCGATCGGCCGACCGGAGAATGCGGACGCCAATCGTTTGGCCTGGCTACGGGCGCTGCAAGCGCAGCTTTGCTTACGTGAGGCGTACGGTGTCGCCGACGAAGTGATTTCCGCGTCCGGAGACACCGTCGATCTCTTCCGAGGGCTGCTGTCGCTCAACTTGATGTCGGTATTCTTCCAACGGGACTTCCTGGCAGCCTTTGCGGAGCGCCTTGATGCGTCGGGGAACTGGATCGTCGCTTTGCGGCGTCTGACCATGGACGGCCTGCGCGAAGGGTTTCAGAACCGGCTGCCGCTCACCTGGTCGGATCGCGACTCGAAGGTGGCCAACATCACCGGGTGGACCGTCACGACATCCGAGCCCAAAGGCAACCCCAGAATGGCATCCGCGATCCTGGACTTCTGGACCTACGACATGGTCGCGATGGCAGAACGCCTCCAGCGCAATGAGCCAGGTCTTCAGCCCCACCTGTTCGAGCGACCGGTTCTCAAGTTCGGAGCGACGCTGGTTCAGTTGCCATGGATCGTCGGCCTGCAGAACAACAGCTCGGCTGCGATCAACAATCTGAGGCGACTCGGCGCCCGACGCGGGCAAGCTCGGGACGAGGCGCAACGGATCGAGGCAGGCCTGGCACAGCTGTTCGAGACGCGTGGATTCAAGACGCTGCTCAACTGGAAGCCACCGCGTGACGTGGACGACCCTGGCGAGGTGGACTTGATCGCCACCCTCGGCCAACATCTGTTCGTCATCGAGGTGAAGTCGACGTTCATGCGCCGATCTCAGCGGGACGCGTGGCTGCATGCCACCAGCACGCTTCGCAAGGCAGGCAATCAGCTTCGCCGCAAGGTCGAAGCGGTGTCGGTGGCAATCGCCTCGGATCCCGAGCTCCGCGCGTTGCTTGACTTGACCGAGGATCGTCTCCCAACTCGCCACCATGGTTGGATCGCCGACACATCCATCGAGTGCGACCACCAGCGCTTCGCCGGCTTTCTGAAGGTCTCAGTCGAAGAACTGTTGATCGCGCTTCGCGATGATCGTCATCTCTTGAACGACCCCAATGGTTTGCTCGCCGGGGACTATGTAGCAGACCAGTCGCCTGAGGCCGATGCGAGCAGATCTGCCTGGACTCTGAGATCTGCCTGGACTCTGTATCCCGACGGGTTCGGTGCAGAGCGCTTCATTGAGGTGATCGAGACGGGGGCTGTTTGGGATCTGCGCGATCGAACGCAACATCGGCCAAGTACGCAGTGAGCGGGTCGACACTGTGCGCTGGTGAAGCGCTCTGCCAGAATGCTTGGGGTCGATCTGGCTCCGCCAGATCGTTCTCCGAGAGGTGCGAGTCGATCGATCTTGATGGTGACTTTCAACTACACCGCCCGTGCTGCATCGTGACGGTAAAAAAATGTGCGAAAAATCGAGTCGGGACAATAGCTTAGGGTGTTCGATGCCACGCCTTTTTGGTCGTTGCCCTGACCGACGCCGAGGCTCGCCGATGGTGTCCGCGATGGTCGCGGGAGTCGATAGATGTCGATAGATCTCGAAAGGTCACTTCAGACCGAATCGCCTGCAAACCCGCGCCAATGCTGGTGCTCCGCACTTTGACGGTAAATATGACGGTAAATTTCTGCCGAGCAGCCTCAGGTGCATTACAAATCAACAGCTTAGAAGGCTCGTTGATGATTGAGTGGGAGTAGCTTTCGAGATCTATCGGGGTCTATCGGGGTCTATCGAGAGCTATCCAAAAGCGGCCCCAGCGCGTTAATCCGATTGGCAAATGCCTGCCGCGACGTCTGTCGAGATCTATCGAGATCTATCGCTGGGATGCCCTTTAATCTGACGGTAAAAGAGTCGCGTCGAGCTGCCCCGAGAAATTTGCCGTCAGGCCGATTCCCAGGTTGACGGTAAATCCCGAGCGCAAAGTCCAGCATCCATGCGGGCTATCGGGCGATCGCCGGGTTGAGTCGCGCTGACGGTAAATTCTTGCGCTCCCCGGGCGATACGTCGCACTGGTGGGCCGCGCTTCGTGATTCGCTGTGCTGGGCAACGGAAGGGCAGGGGACGGGACAACTTGCCGCTCGTTGATCGATGGAAGTACATCATCAACGGCGGCTTCCCCGAGCTTCGATCCACTCGTGGCGGCCGCTCAGTCCAGACTCGCACGGAGCCCACGGCCACTGGGCATTGAATGCCCGCAATGCGTTGGACAGCGGCCGCACGGGCGAGCGAGGTGGCGAGCAGCACCCGGCCATCAAGCGACATTCGAGTCCGGTCAGACCGGTCGTTCGCCCACACCCTGATTGGCCCCGCCTGCCACCCACCGCGCCACCGGCGCCCGGCGCATCGATCCGCCGCCACTCTCACCGCGCTGGGCCACGAACGTCACCGACCGGCCCGCCGCCACGAGGCCAGCCACCCTCCTGTCCAGCTGCGTCAGCGGGAAGCCCTGCACCGCCCCGCGTCGGGTCGGCCGCATCTGGCGCAGGCCGCCACGCGCCTTGGGGGTCGTCGCGAGGTGCTTCTTCGGCAACCGCCTCGGCGGCCATTGCAACTGCTCGACGAAGGCGCCCACCTGCATCAGCACCACGTCGCCGGCAAACTCTTGCTGCCAGTGCCGGCACTGCGCCTGGACCGTGCGCGCCGCCAGCGGCGCCTTGTCACGGCGCCTGAGCTTCAGCGTCTGCCGGTCCAGCGCGATGAAGCCTTCCAGCCACGGGTTGGCATCACACACCGCCGCTACCAGCCGCCGGCACGAGGCCCGGCGCAGGTGGCCCAGGTACGACGCCAGGCTGGCCTGCAACGCGTCCAGCGCCGGCGCGTCGTAGCGGTACTCGGTGGCTTGCGCGTGGCGGCCGACCAGCGCCCGCTCGCTGCGCCGCAGCGCCTCGTGCAGGTGGCCCACCACCCGCCTGCGCACCAGCAGGTGAAACGGCCGCACGATGTAGCCCAGGAAGTCCACACCATCGCTTACCGGCCGCAGCCGCTGGCGCGCCGCGTTGAGTTCCAGCAGCAGCCGCTCGGCCAGGAAGCCTTCGATGCGTGCCTGCCAGTTCGTCAATTGCGCCGCCGATTCGGCCACCAGCACGAAGTCGTCGCAGTAGCGCAGGTACCAGCGGCACTTCAACTCATGCTTGACGAACTGGTCCAGCGTGTTCAGGTACACGTTGGCGAAGAACTGGCTGTTCAGGTTGCCAATGGGCAGGCCTTTGCCTGGCGCCGCGCGGAACAGCGTCTTGTGCGGCGGCAGCCGGTCCACCAGCCGCGGGTCGCCCTTGAGCACCGGCTCGTGCGTGCAGTCGTGGAACACCAGCTTCTCGGCCAGCCACAGCGCCTCTGCATCAGCCGGCCGGCGCGGGTTCAGCTTCGCGGCCACCATCTCGAACAGCCTTGGCTTGTCGATGCTCATGAAGTAATTGCGGATGTCCAACTGCAGCGCGAATGCTTCGCGCGTGCCGTTGGCCGTGGCTTCGCGCATGAACTGCTGCAGCCGTGCCACCGCGGCATGTACGCCCTTGCCCTTGCGGCAGGCGTAGCTGTCATGGATGAACACCGGCTCCCAGATGCGCTCCAGGTAGTTCACCAGCACATGGTGCACCACGCGGTCGCGGAAGTCGGCGGCGAAGATCTCGCGCAGCTTCGGGCGCTGGATGAAAAAGCAGACAGAACGGCCGGGTTCGTAGCTGCGGTCAGCGAGTGCATCGCGCAGCGCCAGCAGCTCTCTCTCCTGCGCCGCCTCGAAGCGCAACGCGTTCGCGGTGTTGCGCTTGTGGCGGCGGCATTCGACGTACTGCCGCTGGATGTTCGCCAGTGAGAACAGCGACGCATCCTTCTTCTTCACGGGGCATCATCCTCCGGGGCGCACAGCCACGGCATACAACGCATTGTTCTTGTCGTCGTTGTTCTGGTTGCCGTCGTTGGTGTTGAAGTTCCACGCGTTGTTCGGATTCGCCACGTACTCCGTACCGGACCAGTAGTCGTTGGACTGCACATAGGTCCACCCACTTCCCCCGCCAAGGCCAACCCACAAGCGGCGGGGCCACCGGCCACCGATCCAGCGCTACCGGGTACAGCGGCCTGCATCAACATGCCTGGGCAGCGCAAGCTGCGCCGCAAGAGTCCAGGCGGGGTGGACGCACGATGATGAAACTCGGCACGCTGGCCGGCGCCGGCCGGCTGAAGGGGCCGGCACGGGCACGGCCATTCAGGCCCCCATGTCTTCGAACTCAGGCCCGGGCTTGCGCCTTGGCCTGGGTCTGCTTGAACCAACCCTCGTTCTGTCTGGCCACCGAGCCCACCTGCTCCACATCATGCAGGTAGCCGGCAAAACTCTTGAACGCCTTGACCTCCTTGGCCACGCGCATGGCCAGCAGCAGGGCCTCGATGCGGTCGCGCAGCACCAGCAACTCGGTGCTGCGTTCAGTCTTGTCTTTGGCGTTGTTGGCCCGCAGCACCTGCTGCAGCACGGCGCGGCTGCCCTCACGCAGTTCGGTGCCCAGCGTGTACTTGTGATACCGCGAGAAACCCGCCACCAGCTTCTCGAAGTGCACCGTCATGTCCAGCGCAGCCTTGTAGATCGGCAGGTGTTCGTGCCGAGCCATTGTCGCTGCCCAAAAAAATCGCGCGGTTGGGGGCTACGCCTTGCAGGCCGCGCCGGGCCAATGGCCCGGCTCCTCGCCAGGCACCATCAGTCCACTTGACTGATGGTGTCCGGGCTCGGCCCCCAAACCCCCGAAAAGGGTCCGAAGCGCACGAAGCGCCTAAGCCTCAACGTGTCCGCTTCCGCCGGGCCAGCAACACGGCGCCTAAACCCATCAGCATCAGTGCATACGTCTGTGGCTCCGGGATAGCAGCGGCCACATCGCCGGGGCGCACAGCCACGGCATACAACGGATTGAGCTGGTAGCGGTAGAACTGGTCGCCGCCAGTGTAGAAATACCACGCGTAGCCCAGAAACGCCGCGTGCTCCGTACCGGACCAGTAGTCGGTGGACTGCACGCCGTCAAATTGAGCCCGCAAACCTCCCAGCGATCCGCCCACGTCGTTCCAGATATACGCGTATTGATTCAGCGCCCCGACAGCCTGCAGGCCGTCGCCTGTGGGCAGGAACCAACCCGTGAAGTCAGTCTGCGCAGCACCTGCCGATTCAGCCAGGGCCTGGGCCGAACCTGCAGCAGCCGTCGCGCTCCAGAAGCCTCTGCCGATGTTCCAGTCGTTCAGGATCGTGATGTCGAGCGTGGTGTTGTAGAACATGGCGCACTTGTCCAGGCCAGACACCGTGCAGGTGGTGCTGGCCGTGCCATTGGCCAGGCGACCTTGGAAGACCGACGCCGCATGCGCCGCGCCCGTCAGGGCCACGATGGCAGCCGCCGCCACCCAGGTTTTCAAAGTCCTCATCCCTTAGCCCCTTCGGTTGACCAAACAATCATCACCGCAGCAAGCAAATCTCGTGCCCCCCCCGGGGGGCTGAAGGGTATTGAAAATCAATGACTTAGTCTTGAGCCAGGGTTGCGTGCCCAGAGCAACTGTAAAGAAGTTCGACAAGTGCGTCTTGGCAAAAGCCCGCAGATCGCGCGCGCGATGCGCCAGCCCAGGCGGACGGCTGCTTCAGGGCGGCGGCGCCGGTGACTCCTTCGGGTCGGTGACGGCCGGTCAGCGGAAGTCGGTGGCCAGCGGCTGTACGGCCCACTGCCGACATTCAGCATGGGATGCGGAAGGAAGAGTACGCGCTAGTTATCAGCAGATGATATAGTCTGCAATCAATGAACGGTCCCGACATCGGCCTCGATACGCTCCTTGATCTGGACGGCAGCATCCTGGAGCAAGAGGGCGGCTACTGGATCAAGATCGAGGCACGGCGAATCCCGCCGTCGGAGCATGCTCGACATGGCATCAGGTACAGCCTGACGCTGCACGACAAGTACGGCACCCGAATCCTGGGCTACGACAACGCACATGCGGTGAAGCCGCCGAGGAAGTTCAAATTCGCCGGGCAGCGGCTGCCCTACGACCACCGTCACCGGACTGCGAGCGACAAGGGCGTGCCCTACGCGTTCGAATCGGCGCATCGGTTGTTGGAGGACTTCTTCGCAGAAGTGGATCGCGTGATCAAGGAAGCACAGCAATGAAGACCATCGTCATCGGCGTGATGCCCCAAGAGCAGATCCGGGCGAGGGCGATCGCCATCGCCAAAGGCGAGTACAAGCCCAAGCCGGGCGAGCCCAAGATCTGGTTCACCTCCATGAAGTCGGTGGCCGAGGTACTGAGCGACCAGAACCGTGCCCTGCTGAAGGTAATCCGGGAGACCAATCCCGATTCCATGGCGGTGCTGGCCAAGGCCACGGGACGACAGCCGGGCAATTTGTCGCGCACCTTGAAGACGATGTCGCGCTACGGGCTGGTGGAGCTTCAACGTGAGAAGACCCACGTCAGGCCGGTCGTGAAGGCGACCGAGTTCCGGATCTTGGCGGCCGCTTGAGATCGTGTGCTCGCTTGCTTCGCAGGAGAGTCACTGCTGTGCGCCGGGGCAGGGCGGGGCAGGCAGGGCCGCCGCACGCCAATCTCGGCTACGCAAGGCGATCCGGCCCCGCCAGATCGTTCGCTGAGAGCGGTGGGAGGCGATGGATCTCGATCGAGGCCGTCAGCTGCATCGCGGATGGGGCGTCGTGACGGTAAAAAGTTGGGCGAAAAGTTGTGTCGGGACAATAGCTTAGACTGTTTGATGCCGGCCCTTCTTGGGCGCTTCAGTGACCGGCGCGGGAGCGTGTCGATGGCGGTTCGAGTCGCCCCGCGAGTCGATAGATGTCGATAGATCTCGAAAGGTCAGCTTTGGCCGAACCGCCCGGAAACCCGCGCCAATGCTGGTGCCTGACAGGTTGACGGTAAGAATGACGGTAAAAGTCTGTGGGGCGACGTCGAGCTCCCTACGAATCAACAGCTTAGAGGGCTCGTTGATGATTGAGTGGGAGTAGAACGGGCGATCAGGAGTAGCCGGTAGTACTTCGTGGTCTGAACATCGCCCGGGCGCAGATCGCGATTGCCCGACACTCGTTACTTGATCTCCACGATATCCAGCAGCGCCCACTGCTTGTTGAAGTAAGCCCCGGTCGGACCATAGAACCGGAAGTACGTGAACCAACCGCAAGGGCAACTGCTGGGACAATGCGCCCACGGTGAGCCTGTGGGGCAGCCTGAAGGTCGGACGGCTGTACGGCAGGAGGTTCGCCACCCACCGAGAAGCAATGGACGAGGTCATCGACTGGTTGACGCTCCACAACCACCGGCGACTGCACTCCACGTTGGGCTACACCAGCCCCATGAAGTTCGAAGCGAACCAACACGCGGGCCAGGTTAAGAAAGCCGCGTAACCGAGTGGCTATGGACTACGTCGGACAATGGCAAGGCCAATGAAGGATCGGCGACA
>Ga0068877_10004883_pt1 | contig 10357 bp, 6 predicted proteins | sample NOAtaG_FD_66437 | JGI IMG/M metagenome (GOLD analysis project Ga0068877, IMG submission 66437) | Freshwater lake microbial communities from Lake Erie, under a cyanobacterial bloom - NOAA_Erie_Diel6S_1000h metaG | ecosystem: Environmental > Aquatic > Freshwater > Lake | place: USA: Ohio, Lake... | reverse complement strand
CCTGGTTAGTTGCCCTTGTCAAGAACCATGCCGGATGGGGGCCGTAGCTGCAGGGCGTAGCGAAGCGAAGCCCTGCGGCGGAGGCTCCCATCCGGCGCGCCCTATGCAGCCCGGGCGGCTTCCCGCCGGCCGGGGAATACAATCTCAAACTGCCTCATGGCCTCACGCCAGCCCTGTACCGTGGACCACTTTTTCGAGACATTGCGCAGCGCCAGATACAGCAGCTTGAATGCTGCCTCTTCATTCGGGAACGAACCCCGGTTCTTGGTCACCTTCCGCAGGCTCATGTGCAAACTCTCCACCGCATTAGTCGTATAGATAATCCGGCGGATGTCTTCAGGAAACTGGAAGAACGGAATCACCCGCTCCCAGTTCCTCGTCCACACGTCAGCCACCACTTGGTGCTTCGGCCACCTGGCCCGGAACTCATCCAGCGCCTCCTGCGCGGCCTCCGCCGTCGGCGCCTTGTAGATCGGCTTCAGGTCCGCCGCCACCGTCTTGCGTTCTTTCCAGCTCACATAGTTCAGGCTCGCCCGGATCAGATGCACGATGCAGGTCTGCACTTGCGCCTGCGGGAATACCGATTCAATGGCCTGCGGAAATCCTCTCAGTCCATCCGTGCAGACGATGTAGACATCCCTCAAGCCGCGGTTCTTCAACTCCGTCATCACGGACAGCCAGAACTTCGCGCCTTCGTTTGCGGCGCTCCACAGTCCCAGCACGTCCTTCTGGCCCTCTTCGTCCACTCCAATCGCTACAAATACCGCCCGGTTCTCTACACGGCCTTCGTGCCGCATCTTCACCATCAGCGCATCCAGATACAGCACCGGGTACATGCTCTCCAGCGGCCGACTCTGCCATGCCTTTACTTCATCCAGCACCGCATCCGTCACCTCGGAAATCAAGCCCGGACTCACATCGACGCCGTACATCTCCTGCAATTGTGCCTGGATGTCGCGCACAGTCATGCCACGCGAGTACAGGGCAATGATTTTCTCATCGAGGCCATCCCAGCGCGTCTGATGCTTACGCACCAACTGCGGCTCGAAGCTGCCCTGCCGATCGCGTGGCACGGCAATCTCAACTTCGCCCTGCTCGCTCTTCAGCGTCTTCCGGCTCTTCCCATTCCGGGAGTTGCCCTTGCCGTAACCTACCGGGTCGTTCTTCGCGTAGCCCAGATGGTGCGTCAGCTCGCCTTCCAGCGCACGCTCCACCAACGCCTTCGTCAACGCCTTCAGCAGTCCGTTCGGGCCCGCCAAATCGTCCTGTGTCTTGATCCCTTTCAATAGTTCGTCCAGGACCTCGGGTTTAATGTCCATCGCTTCTCCTCTTTCATTGTCGGAGAACTGCGTTTACACAAACCTTTTTACACCCTCTATCCCAAACTCATCATTGCTTGCTGCAACGCGCTAACCCTTTTTTTTGATAATTGGTTGTGGAATCTTTCTGTTGCCGCGCTGGCTTTCGTCTTACAAACAGGCTGCCCCTTCTGCTGGCTCGTCATTTCATTTTCCTTTCAAAATTGATTCGCGAGAAAAAAACCATCTCTTCTGGTGGCACTTTCTTCGAAATGTCCCATTTGCGAACTCGAAACAGAGTCTTATCGCCAACTGGAAAATGCTCAACAATTGCCAACTAAACCCAAAATAACTTACACGATGCCACAAGATGAAAAAAATGGGCAAGACTACCTGAACCGTCACGGTCTTCAAGGCAAAGGCCAGTTTTCCACATCGTTTATCGGCACAGGAATTGAGAGATTTCCAACAATCCTGCTAGTTAACGAAAAAGGCACAGTTCTGCTTTCTCACGTCGGTGCGATGAATCAGAGTGAGCGCAAATCTCTCACCGATGTTCTCTCATCCTGTCCCGTCGAGCTTCCAAAGGCAGGTGCTACCCTGTGTCCATGAGAGGCCAGTCCACGAGCACTTTCATCCTCCCTCTTTCGAAAGGCTTGATCCGAGCATTCATCTTGTGTACAGCCTTCGCCATCAGCTCGCCGCATTGTCTCAGAGCCGCGGATCGCTCTCCCCGATTTGATGCGGTTGCTCTGCGTTTACAACCGGATCGAGCCATTCTGACTCTCGAAGAGTTTTCAGCCAATGGAATTCACATAGGCCGAGGAACAGTCGATTTTGTCCGGGTCACAATGTCCTCCATGATTCGACGCGCTTACGGCGTAGCGGAATATCAGCTTCCCGCATCGAAGTGGTTGGATCGCAGTTACAGCGGTCGCGCCACGTTTTCACCGGAGACCCCGGTCGAACAGTTTCCCCTGATGCTTCGCACCATGCTTGAAGAGCGCTTTGGTCTTCGGGTGCACCTTGCAACAAAGCCCGCCAAAGTATGGCTGCTACAGCAGGCCCCTGGCGGCGCAAAGCTGCTGCCTGCCTCCGGTAAGCATCTACCGGTTCCCGGTATCCCAGTCTCTGTGAAGCCCGGCGAAGCCAAGCGCAGAGGAAACGCAGACCCCGAACGGGAGTGGCTCATGATGAGTTCGGGGACGATTGAGACGTTTTGCAACTTGCTGGCGGTTGAGTCTAGGCGACCGGTACTCGACCGCACGGGCCTCAAAGGTTTGTTCGACATCAACGTTGAAGTGCAGAATGCGTACCCGCGTCGTATCCCTCCCCCTTCCATGACGCTCCCCACAGAGCCAATCCCGGCTCCGCCGCTCGTTATTGCTCCGGCTCTCAAGAAACTCGGGCTGCGATTCCAGGAGTCCCGCGAACCGATCGACTTTTTGGTTGTTGACTCCGAACCCACTATGTCCCCTCGCCTTTAAAGTCATGCAGTGCAGGTTTACAGCGTTCGCGTGTTGGGCTCATTTGCTCCTCGCCTCGGGCGCTGAATACCATGGTGAAGTACGCTACCGCGACAAACCGCTGCCCGGTGCCACCGTCACACTGACCACTCCGCTTGGAATACAAAGCGCTACGACGGACTCGCAAGGCCGTTACCAATTCCGGAATATCTCCACAACGGTCGAGGTAATGACCCTTAGGGTTTTCATGACTTGCTTTGCCGTGCAAACCATTCCGGCAGCAGCCAAGCCGTTACGGATTCAAATGGAAATGTTGCCCGCTGACGAGCCTTGCGGCGCTACCACGATTGCTCCTTCGCCACCCCAACTACCGGGCTTGCCGACAGATACCGCCGAAAGGGCCAGCGAGCAAGAGCGGGCGCTGACAGGCTACTTAATAAATGGCAGCGTGGACAACTCCAGCGATTCGGAGTTTGCTCAATCGTCGGCCTTTGGTAACGTAAGGCGGGGCGGCCGTTCAGCCTATTTTGGTTCGTTGTTGGGAACGCTGGGTTCCTCGGCATTGAACGCGCGGCCTTACAGCATTACTGGCCTTGGTGCGCCGCCACCTGCATGGCGTCTATTGAACGGAGTAGCGCGGCTAAGCGGACCGCTGTCGTTGCCTCGCAAGACGGCGAAGGAGCCAGCCGCCTTTTTTGTTGCGAGTTACGAATGGTCACGCAACCGGACAGCTCAAGTGTCAGTCGGGCGCATGCCTACTCCCGAGGAAAGAATTGGGGATTTGAGTAGCGCGGGCGTGCCCGTGCTGGATCCGTTGAATGGCGTCCCGTTTCCGGGGGGCGTCATTCCTGCGCAGCGACTGAGCCGCCAAGCGACAATTCTGGTCAACCTCTACCCCGAACCGGGAGTGGCGCGAGGCGAGGGTTATAATTTCGAGCGCCCTGTCTTGCGAAATGTGCACCGGGACGCCTGGAATGCTCAGATTACGAAGATTCTGGGTCCCGGCCATCTGACAACGGATGTTAGCGTGGAGCGCGTGCGGTCAGACGAAACCAGCGTCTTCGGGTTTCTGGATCGTAACCAGGCCGGCGGCGAAAAGTTGCTGGTCACAGGGGTGCCTGGACGCCCCTCCGGTTGGCAGGGATCGTTCACCGCTGCCTTTGAGCGCAGATATGAAACGGTGCTTCCGTTCTTTGCGGGAGCGCGCGATGTTGCAGGAGAGGCGGGAATACAGGGCGCTGAGCAGCGTGCCGAGGATTGGGGACCACCGAATCTCTTCTTTGCCGGAGGGATGAGTGGCTTAAGGGATGTGAATGCCTTGCGCGTGCGGCTGCAGAACTTCGGTATCTCCGCCGCAGAGAACGGTACGATTGGCACCTGGCAGTTGCGCATGGGATTCAACTATGGCCGGCGCCAACGAAACCGGGTTGGATTGCCCGACGCGCGGGGGACCTTCAGCTTCACCGGCGAATCGACCGGCCTGGACTGGGCGGACTTTCTCTTGGGGCGGCCGGCAACCGCCGCGCTGGCCGCCGGGCTGGCCAACCGCTACCTGCGCGCCAACGACTGGGCAGCGTTTTTGGTGACGGAGTGGCGGCCAAAAGCCGGATTTACTTTGAATCTGGGAACCCGTTGGGAGTATTCCTCGCCGTTTGTAGAACGCGATTTCCGGCTAGCCAATCTGGCCGTAACTCGTGGCTTTGAGTCGGCAAACGCCTTTGCGGCGTCAGCAGCAAACCCAGCACTCTTGCCACCGTACCGGCTGCTGCTCCTGCCAAGGGTTGCCCTGGCGTGGTTGCCGGTGCCGGGCTCTTCGCTTGTCGTACGGGCAGGCTACGGCATCTACGCAGACACAGGTGTTTACGAGGCGCTCGCCACGGCGCTGGCCGCACAGCCGCCGTTCGGCAGGAACTTCGCAGTTGGTAATTTGCCAGGTACGCCGCCACTGAGTCTCGCGTCCGCACTCACGGCGCCGGGAGCCACCTTGGGTACTTATGGAATTGATGCTCGCTTTCGGCCAGGCACCGCGCAAAACTGGCAGTTTTCGGTGGAACGTGACCTGGGTTGGGGGCTGGTGGCCAAAGCCGCTTATCTCGGTGTAAAGGGTACGCATGCCCAGCAGGCTTTTTACCCGAACACATTTCCGGCGGGCGGACTGCAAGCGTGTGTGACATGTCCCGCTGGCTTCCTTTACATGATGTCGGGAGGGAATTCGAGCCGCCATGCTGGGCAGTTTGACCTGCGCCGCCGTCTGCGCGGCGATTGGTCGGCGCGATCGCAAGTCACCTGGGCCAAGTCCATTGATAACGCTTCGCTGGGCGGCGGCACCCAGCCGGCGTTACTTGCCCAGAATTGGGCCAATCTGGCGGCCGAGCGGGGCCGGTCTAATTTTGACCAGCGGGTAACGGTGCGACTCACCGTGGACTATACCTTCCGTTTTACGAACGGATGGCGCCAGCGGCTTTTCGACGAATGGCGCTTCACCAGCGACATGACGACGGCGACTGGCCTGCCCATCACACCGCTTGACCCGCGGCCATTGGGTGGCACGGGTTTCGTGGGTAGTTTGCGGCCGGACGTGACGGGGGAATCGATTTACGCCGCGCCAGCCGGCTTATCCTTGAATCCAGGCGCATTTTCCCAGCCCGCGGATGGCGCTTGGGGGAATGCCGGCCGCAACATTATCACCGGTCCCCGGCAATTTGCCTTGAACGCCAGTCTTTGGCGCACCATTCGCCTTGGCGACCGCATTAGTGCTGATTTGCGGATCAACGCCACCAATCCCTTCAACAATCCTATCTTCACGCGTTGGGATGCCACGCTGAACAGCCTCGTATTCGGTCTGCCGGTGGCGGCAAACGCCATGCGTTCCATTCAATTAGGCTTTGAGGTGCGTTATTGATGCTGCGCCTAATGCTACTTCCGGTTGTTTGGTTTGTCAGTCATGGAATGTCGCAAGAGCCCGCGCCAGCGACATTCAGCACCAGCACCCGCCTTGTTTTGCGTGCCGTCAAGGTGAGCGATGAGCGCGGGGGCGCACTGCCGGGGTTGACGGCTAGCGACTTTCACCTCACCGAAAATGGCGTGCCGCAGCGTGTCGTGGTCTGTGAGTATCAGGCGATTGCCGGTCGAGCTACTGACGCACAACAGGCCGCAGTGCTTAGCGAGCAACTGCCGGAAGTGCAACGCAAGCTTGTGTTCTTCTTTGATTTGGACGGAATTGCCCGCCAATCGTTGCGGCGCGCCTTGGCAGCGGCCAGTCAATTTCTGAATGAGCAGCTGTCAAAAACTGATAGTGTCGCCATTCTGGCTTCATCGCGGGGCAATCTGCGCAACATTCAGGACTTCACCTCAGATCGCGATCTGCTGCTGGCGGCCCTGGCAAGGCTAGGCCTCTCAGATCGCGAAGCAACTGAAGAGGAGATTCCAACCGGCTTTGGCGCCAACAATGGTGAGTTCAATGTCTTTGCCACCAATCGCCGGCTCGCGACGTTAGCGCGGGCTGTGCGCCAGTTGGAGCGCAACCGTCAGCGTAAGGCGATCATATACTTTTCTGACGGCTGGAGCCTCGGGCAAGGCCGCAACCTCGCCGATATGCGGGCGCTCGTAGATGCGGCGCGCCGTGCGAATGTTGAATTCTACCCGATTGATACCCGTGGGCTGGCGGTGTTGACCGGCATGGGGGACGCCTCCATGGGCAGTCCCGGCGGCGTGGAGGCCTATAGCGGGTCCGCTGTGGCGGCGCTAAACGAGGCCTTTGAGTTATCGCAGGATGCGCTCTACGCTCTTGCCGCCGACACTGGCGGGAAAGCTTGGCTCAATAACAACAATTTGGCTGCCGGCATTGAACAGGCCCAGCGTTTGTACACCAGTTATTACCTGATCGGCTATTACTCAACCAATACCGCAACGGATGGTAAGTACCGGCGGATCGCCATTTCGCTAAGGGATCGCAGCAAGGTTCGCCTCGATTACGCCGATGGCTACTACGGCGAAAAAGTTTTTCAGCACATGAGCGCCAGTGATCGTGAACGGCACCTAGAAGAAGCGTTTCTGCTTGAAAGCCCGCTGACCGATATTCCGCTCGCGGCGGCGGTGAATTACTTCCAGATGAATTCCGACGAATACTATGTCCCGGTGGTAGTGAATATTGCAGGTGCGGAAGTGATTGCCGACCGTCACACCGGCAGCCAGACGGGGCGGGCGGAACTAAATCTGATCGCGGAAGTGAAGGACAGCAACGGCCGCACGGTGAAGACGCTGCGTGACCGAGTGAGTTTCTCTCTGGATGCGGCTTCGCGGGAAAGGTTGCTATCGGGTTTGATCGAGTACGATACTGGCTACACGCTGTTGCCTGGAGATTACGCCATAAAGGTGCTGGTGCGGGATGGTGAAACGGGCCGCGTGGGCACGCTACTCCAAACGTTTACGGTACCCAACCTGAATCGTGCCGGCAGCGGGCTGCGGCGGAGTTCCATCGTTGTTGGTCCGGGGCGGACGAAGATGGTGGCGGCTCTATTTACGGCTGGCCGGGATAAACAGCAGGCGAGCAATCCACTAGTGCGGGAGGGGCGCAAACTGGTTCCAAGTGTGGCGCGCACCTTCGGCAATGGGGGCCAATTGGTGGTGTTCGGTGAGGTGTACGGGCTCGATGAAGCCGCAGGCAGTCCTATTACGGCCTATGCCGCATTATACCGAGATGCAGAAAAGGTTTTTGAGACGGCACCCAGCGTGTTCAGCCCCACCACGGGTCGTCGGCTCGGTGCGGTACCAGTGGAAATCGCTATGCCGCTGGAGGCACTGCCAGCAGGCCGCTATGAGTGCCAGTTGACCCTACTGGATCGGCAACGAGGGGACGCAGCAGTCTGGCGAGATACGGTTTGGGTGCTGCGGTGAGGCCCTCCCGACCGCTTTTACCCACCTTGCCGCTCCACCCTCCCCCGGCGCAAACGCCGCTAGACTGTTCTCTAGTGACGAAACAGCAAATCCTCTCCAACCTCATCGCCGTCGGCGTCGTCCCCGTCGTCCGCACCGCCACCGCCGAAGCCGCCATCCGCTCCATTGAAGCCCTCTACGATGGTGGCATCACCGTCGCCGAAATCACCATGACCGTCCCCGGCGCCGTCAAAGCCCTCGAAGCAGTCGCCGCCAAATTCGGGGATCGCATCACTCTCGGCGCCGGCACCGTCCTCGATCCCGAAACCTGTCGCATCTGCATGCTCTCCGGCGCTGAATTCTTCGTCACCCCCTCCCTCGACCGTCCCACCATCGAAATGGCCAAGCGCTACTCCAAGGTCATTCTCCCCGGCGCTCTTACCCCCACCGAAATCAAAACCGCCTGGGATGCCGGCGCCGACATCGTCAAGGTCTTTCCCTGCGGCAACGTCGGTGGCCCCAAGTACATCAAGGCCCTCAAAGGCCCCTTCCCCCACATCGAAATGAATCCCACCGGCGGCGTCAACCTCGACACCACCGCCGACTTCCTCCGCGCCGGCGCCTGCTCGGTCGCCGTCGGCGGCGAACTCATCGACGCCAAAACCATCAAGGAAGGCAAGTTCGAAGTCTTCACTGAACGCGCCCGCCAATACCTCGCCATCGTCCGCCAAACCCGCGCCGAACTCGCCGCCGGATAACCTATCCCCCAAATCCCGCAATCGGCTCAAACGGTCCGATTGCGGGCCGGGATTTCGGCCACAGTTCCAGGGCAGTTTTTTCACTGCTCCCAAAAGAAATGGAGATTTTCCTCCCCGCCCACCCACTTCCTTTTTGATGGCCGGATCTCCTTCCCCATCGCACTTCGAATCCCTCTCTTCGAAACTCTACGCGCCGCTGATCCCTCCCCTCCTTTCCGTGATCAGCGGCATCCTTTTTGTCCGCTTCCTTTCCTTCTCGCCGATTCCCGCCCTTCTCGGCGCCGCCCTCTCGCTGCTCCTCTGGCTCCTGGCCCGCCACCGCCACTTCCCCTGGGCCGCGCTCATCGCCGGCAACGCCATCCTCTTCTGGCTCGCCGCTGCCTCCTCCGCCCGCCACTTCAACAAACCCCACCCCCAAATTGACGCCGCTCCCCGCGAGATCGTCCTCCTCGATGGCTGCATCGACTCCCTGCCCCAACGCGAGCCAGACCGCTTCTTTTTCATCTTTGCCGCTTCCCCCAGTGCCCGCATCCGCACCAGCCTCTACCTCCCGCCTGGCCAGAGCCCCCCTTCCTGGCGCTACGGCGACCGTCTCTCGCTCCCTCTCCGCCTCCATCCCATCCGCAACTCAGGCAATCCCGGCAGCTTCGATGCCGAAACCTACTTCGCCCACCGCGACATCTACTGGAATGCCACCATCTCCTCCGGGCCCCTCCCCACCCCGGCCGCCGAGCCCTGCGGTCACCCCATCCAGGCCGCCATCTACTCCCTCCGCGCCGCCCTCCTCTCTCGCATCCACTCCGTCACCTCGGGAGACCGCTACCTCAGCGCCATCCTCGGCGCCCTCCTTCTCGGCGATAACGCCCGCCTCGAAGAAGCCGACACCGAAAACTACCGCCGCACCGGCACCTACCACGCCATCGTCATCTCCGGCATCCACATCACCGTCCTCGCCTCAGCGCTCTTCGGCCTTCTCCGCCTCCTCCGCTTCCGCCCCCTCCCCGCCTATTGCTGCTGCGCCCTAATGGCGATTCTCTACGCCCTCGTCTGCGACCTCAGCTCCCCGGTCGTTCGCGCCGCTGGCGGCTACCTCCTCTTTCTCGGCGCCCGCTTCCTGTACCGCAACGGCCGCATCCTCAACCTCCTGGCCGCCGTCGCCATCCTCTACCTCCTCGCCGACCCCGCCCAGCTCTTCGAAGCCAGCTTCCAGCTCTCCTTCCTCTCTGTCCTCACTCTCGCCACCCTCGCCATCCCCCTCCTCGAACACTCCACCGGCCCCTGGCTCAAAGCCCTCCACCACCTCCACGATCCCGCTTTTGCCTCCCTCCGTTCCCCCAATGCCAGCCGCCGCCTCGAACTCCTCCTCGCCGCCTCCACCTTCAGCCGCCTCTTTCACCTCCCCGAACGCGCCCTCCAACAAACTCTCTCCGCCTCCCTCCGCACCCTCATCTGGGCCATCGACCTCACACTCACCTCCGCCGTTATCCTCATCGGCCTCAGCCTCCCCATGATTCTCTTCTTCCACCGCCTCACCTTCTCCAGCCTCACCGCCAATCTCCCCGTCGTCGTCCTCCTCTCCCTTGCCGTCCCCCTCGGCTTCCTCACCCTCCTCACCGGCCCCGTCCTCCTCCCCCTGCTCAAATGGCTCCTCTTCACCTCACGCGCCGTCGTCGACTGGCACGTCTCCTGGGACATCGGCGCCCGCCTCCCCGACCCGCCTCTCTGGGTCCTCATTGCCTTGCCCTCCCTGCTGCTTGCCACCGCCGCCATCCTCCGCCGCGCCCCCCGCTGGTCTCCTCTGCCCGCCGCCGCCCTCCTTGCCCTCTTCGCCTACGTCCTCCTCCATCCCTACTCCCGCCAGCCTCTTCTCTCCCTCGGCCTTCTCGAGCTCACCTCAATCGATGTCGGCCAGGGCGATTCCCTCTTCCTCGCCACCCCCTCCGGCCACCTCGCCCTGCTC
>Ga0068877_10004881_pt1 | contig 10359 bp, 10 predicted proteins | sample NOAtaG_FD_66437 | JGI IMG/M metagenome (GOLD analysis project Ga0068877, IMG submission 66437) | Freshwater lake microbial communities from Lake Erie, under a cyanobacterial bloom - NOAA_Erie_Diel6S_1000h metaG | ecosystem: Environmental > Aquatic > Freshwater > Lake | place: USA: Ohio, Lake... | reverse complement strand
TGCGTGGGCTCGAAGCACCGCCGGTTGGCGTAGCGGGCGCCGTCACCGCCGCTCGCGCACCGTCCAGCAACGGCTCCAATGATTCGGCCGCGTGGCAGGCCTTCCACGCCGCGATGGATGACGACTTCAACACCCCAGAGGCCGTCGCGGTGTTGCAGTCACTCGCAGGCGAAATCAACCGTGCTCGCGATGCCGCTGATTTGGGTCGCGCCACGGCCGTGGCACAGGAGCTACGCGCCATCGGTGCCGTGCTCGGCGTTTTGGCGTTGCCCGCAGAGGAGTGGTTCCGCGCTTCGAAGACCGCCGCCACAGCTCAGAGCGACGGTTGGGACGATGCACGCATCGAGGCGGCGATTGCCGAGCGCAAGGCAGCGCGTACGGCCAAAGACTTCAAGCGCTCAGATCAGATTCGCGATGAACTCGCCGCGGCGGGCATCGTGCTCGAGGACAAGCCGGGCGGCATTACCGTCTGGCGTCGCAGTTGATTTAGACGGCGAGCTTCACGCGCGGCACATCCTCCCCGCTTGTCTCACCGATCTCCTCGCGCAACGGGAAGTCGGGCGCCTTGCCCGCCATCGCCAGCACGTGTGCCGGCCATAGGGAACGGGCGCGGATCAAATCCGCGACCCAACGACCATAGGGGACCCCCGCGGCTTCGGCAGCTGCGCGTGCGAGCCGGTCGGTCTCGTCGTCGAGGATGACTGTGATTTCGGGCATGGGCGGGAGTATAGCCCCGCTCCCCCGCGCTACGCCCCGCGCCGAAGCGCGGCTTCCAGCGTGTTTTGCATGAGCATGGCCACGGTCATGGGGCCGACGCCGCCCGGGACTGGGGTGATCCAGCCGGCGCGTTCCGCCGCGGCCTCGAACTCCACATCGCCGCAGAGCGAGCCGTCGGGCATGCGGTTGATGCCGACATCCACCACGACCGCGCCCGGGCGGATCCACTCGCCTTTGATGAGGCCCGGTTTACCGGCCGCCGCCACGAGGATCTCGGCCTCGCGCACGTGGTGGGCGAGGTCTTGGGTGAAGCGGTGCGTCACGGTGGTCGTTGCGCCCATCAGCAATAGTTCGAGCGACATGGGGCGGCCGACGATGTTCGAGGCGCCCACGACCACGCAGTGTTTGCCTTTGACCGATACGCCGATGTGATCGAGCAGGCGGATCACGCCGTACGGCGTGCAGGGCCGGATCAGCGGGTTACGCTCGGCGAGCCGGCCGATGTTGTAGGGGTGAAAACCGTCCACGTCTTTGCGCGGGTCGATGCGCTCAACGACCGAGGTCTGGCGGATGTGCTCGGGCAGCGGCAACTGCACGAGGATGCCGTCGATCCGATCATCGGCATTGAGTTCGTCGATACGGGCGAGGAGCTCGACCTCGCTCGTCGAGCGCGGCAGGTCCACCGCGATCGAGTACATGCCGCATTCGGCGCAGGCGCTGCGCTTGTGGCGCACGTAAACCTGAGAGGCGGCGTTATCCCCGACCATGACCACGGCGAGCCCCGGCGGGCGACCCCCGGCAGCGACCCGTCGATCCACGGCGGCGCGCACCAGGGTGCGCACCTCACGAGCGATGGCCTTGCCGTCAATGAGTGCTGCGCGCGGGGCTGTCATGGGGGCGTATTGTGACACGGGCGCCGGTGGCGGGCGGAGGGGGGTTTCATTAAACTGCCCGGCCTACTAAATCTGCCGTCCAAACCATGCTCCAGAAACTTGGCGACTCCCTCAAGGGCAAGAAAATCCTCGCGTGGATCATCCTCGCGCCACTCGCACTCGTGTTCGTGGCCTGGGGCGCGACGGGTGCCGTGAACCTCGACTTCATGGGTCCGCAGACCTATGCCGCCAAGGTCAATGGCGAGCGGATCGAACAAGAGGAAGCCAATCGCCTCTGGCAGGACGAGCAGTCCCGCTGGCAGCAGCAGGTGGGCACCGACATCCCCGAGGACATCCGCAAGGATCTGCAGGAGGGGGTGCTCGAGCGGCTGATCCGCGCGCAGCTCGTGACCGAGCGCAGTCGTGAGGCCGGTTATCGCGTCAGCGGCGCCCGTGTGCAGGAAGAAATCCGCAACGAAGAGGCGTTCCAGGTTGAGGGTCAATACAGCGAGACGCTGGCGCTCGCGCGCCTCGCGCAGGTGGGCATTTCCGCCGACACCTACCGCGCTGATGTGCGCAAGAGTCTGCAAAACGAAGAGCTGCAGCGCGCGCTCTTCGTGTCGGAGTTCGTGACCCCGACTGAGATCGGTCGGCGCATCGCCCTCGAAGATGAGCAACGCGAAGTGCGCTATGCGACCTTCCCGCTCGATAAGTACCGCGCCACCCTCAATCCGAGCGATGCCGAGCTCGAGGCGTGGTATGCGAAGAACTCCGCGCAGTTCCTGACCCCCGAGACCGTGCGTCTGCAATACGCCGAAGGCTCGCTCGCCGAAGCGAGCGCCGCGGTGGTTGTGGCCGAGTCTGACCTGCAAGAGCTCTACGCCAAGAACAAAGATCGTTATATCGAGGCCGCGCGGCGCCGCGCGCGGCACATCTTGCTGCCCACAGAAAAGGCGGCTAACGAAGCCCTCACGCAGCTCAAGGGCGGTGCGGACTTCGCCGCGCTCGCGCGCAAGATCTCGACCGACACGGGCTCGGCTGCCGAGGGCGGTGATCTCGGGTTTTCACCGAAGAGCGCCTTCGTCGGTCCCTTCGCCGAAGCCGTGTTCAGCATGAAGCAAGGCGAACTGCGTGGCCCGGTGAAGAGCGAGTTCGGCTATCACGTCATTCGGCTCGAGGGTATCGAGGCCGGGCGTAGCAAGTCGTATGAAGAGGTCAAAGCGGAGCTCGATGCCGAGTTTCGCCGAGATCGTGCGGCCGATCTCTTTGGCGAGAAGCAGGAACAGGCGCAGCGCCGCATCGAGCAGGCGGGTGCGGATCTCGCTGTCATTTCCAAGGAACTCGGCCTCACGCTGAGCGAGCTGCCCGTGTACACGCGCGGCGTGGGCGGTGGCGCGTTCATCAATAACCTCGAGCTCGACAGTGTGGTGTTCGGTGATGCCGTGCTGAACCAGCGGCGCATCGGGGGGCCCGTCCCGGCCGGGGAAGATCGCTTCGTGCTCGTGAAGGTACTCGAGCACCGTAAGCCCACAGTGCCTCCATTGGCCGAGGTGCGCGCCCGTGTGCTCGATGCGGTCACGCGCGAGCAGGCCGCTGCAGCGGCCCTGAAGGCGGCGCAATCCGTCGCGGCGATCGTCAAGGACGGCGCCTCGTTCGAGCAGATGGTGAAGGGTCTTGGGCTCAAGGTGGAAGCGGCCCGTTACATCGATCGGCGTGATCCTGCGGTGCCGGCAGCGCTGCGCGATACCGCCTTTGCGATGCCGCGTCCGAAAGACGGCAAGAGCGAACTTCGCGCACTGACTCTGCCCGAAGGGGGCGCTGCCGTCGTGATGCTGAGCGCATCGCGCGTGATGCCGGCCTCCGGTGATGCGGTGGTGCGTCAGGCCCGTGCCCAGCAGATCGTGGGTCGCCAAGGCCAGGCTGCGATCTCGGCTTACGTCGAAGATTTGCGCGACAAGGCGAAGATCACCAAGAACGAGCTCGCGTTCCAGTAAAGCGCCGGTCGATCGGGCTGGTTCGGAGCCCTGCGATCAGCGTCGCAGCGCGTAGTAGGCTTGGCCTAGCCATTCGCGGATGGCGAGGTCGCTGCGCAGCAGGGCGCGGGCATCGGGTGCGTAGCGTTGCGGGCCGCCCTCCGACTCGCTCACCCGGAAGTCCACCGGATACTCGATGACCTGCAGCCCCTGTTCTTCGAACAGGGCTCTCGCTCGCGTCATATGAAATGCCGAGGTCACCAGAATCACGGGACCCGCGTTGCGTGCGAGCAGGCGTCGAACCCCCGCGGCTTCCTCAGCCGTGTTGGCGGAAATCGGCGTGAGCGTGATGCGCTCGGCGGGCACGCCCGAGGAGATGGCGATTTCGCGGAGGATTTCGCCTTCGGCGCGAATGTTCTTCTCCCAAGGACGTAATCCACGGGTCAACAACAGTTGAGGCGCTTTGCCTGCCTCCATCAACTCGAGGCCCGCAAAGAAACGATCCGCCGACTCGCCCCACTCGGCCACCAAACCGCCGGGGGCCGGCACATGCTGCAGCATGCCGCTCAACACGACGACGGCGGCCGCTTCGGGGATTGCGCTCGCCGTGAGGCGTACTCGCTCCCCCTCCACCATCCGAAAGAGTGCATTGGCGATCAGCGGAGTGCTGAGGGTCCAGAGCAACAGGGCGGCTACGAGCAGCACCGCGCGATTGCGACGCCACGCACCCACAAGCAGCAGCGCCAGCACCACCACGATGGGTGAGAGCAGCAGCGGCAGCAGCTTGTGCAGGTAGATCACGCGAACATCAAGTCTCGCCGGAGTCGGGGAAACTCATGCCGACGGTGCTGAAGCCGCCATCAACATAAAGGATCTCGCCCGTGATGCCCGCGGCCAGATCCGAGCAGAGGAACGCCGCAGCATTACCGACGTCGGCCTGGGTCACATTGCGGCGCAGCGGTGCGACCTCTGCCACGCGCGAGAGCATTTTCCGAAAGCCGCCGATGCCCGCGGCCGCGAGCGTCTTGATGGGCCCTGCGGAAATACCGTTGACGCGGATGCCCTGCGGACCTAGGTCTGCCGCGAGAAAGCGGACGTTGGCTTCAAGGCTCGCCTTGGCGAGACCCATGACGTTGTAGCTCGGGATCGCCCGCACGGCGCCGAGGTAGGAGAGCGTCAGGATGGCTCCGGCCCGACCCTGCATCAGGGGTGCTGCACCACGGGCCAAGGCGGTGAGGCTGTAGCTCGACACGTCGTGAGCAATAGCAAACGCTTCGCGCGTGGTGCTCTGCACAAACCCACCGGCGAGAGCCTCACGCGGCGCAAAGGCGACCGCATGCACCACCACATCGAGCACACCCCAGCGCTCCTTGAGCGCGGCGAAGGCGGCGTCGATCTCGGCATCGTTCGTCACATCGAGCGGTAGCACGATCGAGGAACCCAAAGATTCGGCGAGCGGGGCGACGCGTTCCTTGAGTTTTTCGTTCGCGTAGGTGAAGGCGATTTCCGCGCCCTCGCGATGCATCGCCTCGGCGATGCCCCAGGCGATGGAGCGCTCGGTGGCCACCCCGACGATCAATACCTTCTTGCCGCTCATGAAGCCCATGGCTCAACTCCGCTTGGGTCTAATGGTCAGGCGTTGGCCGACGCGCAACGTCCGGTTCGCCGAGATACCGTTCCAGGAAACGATCTGCCCAATCGTTACGCCGTAGCGGCGCGCGATGCTGTAGAGCGTCTCACCGCTCTTCACGCGATGCGTGACTTTGCTGCCGCCGGCTGCAGCAGCCTTGCCGCCGCCGCCGCCGCCCGCTGCGCCGGAGAGCACGAGTCGCTCGCCGGGGCGAATTTTGTCTTTCGGGCTCTTGCCGTTGAGGCGCATGAGCGTGCGCGGGTCCATGTTGTTACGCCGCGCGATGGTCCAGATGGACTCCCCGCGGCGCACCACGTGCACCTCGGGCTTGCCCCGTTTCTTGCGCAAACTTGGCGCCGGGCCATCCACACGCGCGGCAGCCAGCATCACCTTCGGCGGCAGCTGCGTGCTGCCCGATGGCACGCGCAGGTCGGTGCCTGGCACGAGCGGCGCATCTTCGAGGCCATTGAGCATGCGCAGCGTCATCACGTTCGTGCCGTAGCGCGCGGCGAGGCCCGCGAGCGTATCGCCAGGCTCGCTCACGTGGTGCGTCACACGCATCAGCTCATCGGCATTGAGCTGCGCGAGATTTTGTTTGAACAACTCCGCCGAATCGATCGGCATGAGCAGCGAATGCGGCCCCTGCGGCGGCGTCGCCCAGCGATGGAAGGCGGGGTTGAGCTCAAAGAGCTCTTCGTGCGTGAGGCCCGCGAGTTCGGCCGCGAGCTTGAGATCGATCTGCTGGCCGACATCCACTTTCGTGAAGTACGGCTCATTCGGGATGGGGCTGAACTCGATGCCGAGCGCGGCCGGGTTCGCGACGAGCCGCTTCATGGCGAGAAACTTCGGTACGTAGGCGGTGGTTTCTTTCGGCAGCTTCAAATCCCAAAAGGTAATGCCCTTGCCCTGCGCCACATTGCGCGCCACGGCCCGCGCCACGCAGTTCTCGCCGCAGTTGTAGCCCGCCACGGCCAAAAGCCAGTCGCCGTTGAACTCATCGTGCATGAACTGCAGATAGTCGAGCGCCGCGCGGGTGGACTCCATCACATCGCGCCGACCGTCGTACCACCAGTTCTGCGGCAAGCCGAAGCGGCTGCCGGTGTCCGGAATGAACTGCCAGAGACCCGAAGCCCGTGCTACCGAGTAGGCATAGGGCTCGAAGGCACTCTCGATCACCGGAAGGAGCGCAATCTCCATCGGCATGCCGCGCCGTTCCACTTCCTCGGCGATGAAGTGCATATAGAGAGCCGCCCGACCGAACACGCGATCAAGGTACTCAGGGTTGCGCTCGTACCAGGCGAGTTGCACATCGATGGCGCGCTGGTCTTCCTCGGCGAGCTGGAAGCCCGCCCGGATGCGATCCATCAAATCATCGAAGGTCTCTCCATTCGCAGAGCCTGCCGTCTCCGCCTTGATGAGCGTCGAGGGGGCAGGGACCACCACCCCGGGGTAGGTTGGCGGCGCACGCTCGGCCGCCACATCCGTGGTGTTGGGCGGTGCGGGCAGAGCCTTGGGGGAGGGGAGCGGACGCTCAGGTCGGGAGGCGATTTCAGGCGGGATCAGCGAGGCACAGGCGCCGAGCAGGAGCGTGCTCAGCAGGGTACCGACGAGCCTTCGGGAGGGGTGCTGCATTGGGCGCGTATTTAACCGGCCCGGGCCGAAAATTGCTATCGTTTCCGGCCTCATGAATCGGCGGCTGACAGACTGGCTCCAGGGCACCCAAGGCGAAGCGCTGCGCCACACCGAATCCACCCTCCTTACCGAAGCACTCGATGACTGTTTTGGCTGGGAAATGCTGCAAGTCGGGGCCTGGGGTGCAGGCCGCGCGCTCATCGCTGGGGCCCGTACGCGCTCGCAAGCCGTAGTGGCCGCGCAGGAGGGCCCCGGGGTCGATCTGCTGGCTCGGCTGACGCAGTTGCCCATCGCGAGCGACTCGGTCGATTGCGTGGTCCTGCCACACACCCTCGAGTTCGAGACCGACCCCTATGCGGTGCTGCGGGAGGTCGACCGGGTGCTGGCGGGCGAGGGCAAGCTCCTCGTGTTGGGTTTCGCGCCTTTCAGCCCTTGGGGCCTGCGGGCGGCGGCCACCCGGGCGGGGTTCCCGCCGGGTCTTAGGCGGTTGCTCGCGGAGCGGCGCCTCGCCGATTGGCTCCGGGTGCTGGGGTACGAGATCAGTGGCTCGAGGCATTACCTGCACGAGCTCCCCTGGGGCGAACCAGTGGCCCCAGAGCGGCGGCTGCGGCGGGGGCTCTTCTACCCCCTTCCCGGTGGGGCGTATCTGCTCAAGGCACGCAAGCGCCTGCATGCGCTCACGCCCCTGCGGCCCCGCCTGCGGGAGCGGCGGCGGGTGCTCGGGGGGCTCACCGAGCCCTCGTCGGTCAATCGCAGCCACGGCAAACCGTGACCGACCCCGAGCGCATCGAGATCTACACCGATGGCGCCTGCCGCGGTAACCCGGGGCCGGGCGGCTGGGCGGCGACGCTTTCGCTCGGGGAGCATTTTCGGGAGCTCTCCGGCGCGGAGGCCGCGACCACCAATAACCGCATGGAGCTCACCGCCGTCATCGAGGCGCTCTCGGCGCTCAAGCGCGAGAGCCGGGTGCGGGTCTTTACCGATTCCGAATACGTCCGCCGCGGCATTACCGAGTGGCTGAAAGCCTGGAAGGCGCGGGATTGGCGGACGGCTGACAAGAAGCCGGTCAAAAACCGGGATCTCTGGGAGCGGCTCGACGCCGTGGCCGCCCGCCACGACGTCGAGTGGCGCTGGGTCAAGGGCCACTCCGGGGTGCCGGGCAACGAGCGGGTGGATGCCTTAGCCAACGCCGCCATCGATGCACTGACATGCAAGTGAATGGTTGATAGACTTCTCAAATGGCGTCCAATGACCATCGTGTAAACGCTCCTACGGATTCGGCTGACGGATTGACCATCTCTTGGGTCTGGGAGTTGATTCGGATTAACCGGGTGCTGATCGCCTCAATTACGATCGCTTTTGCGGGACTGGGTGTCGCTTATTCACTGCTAGCGACCGAGCAATACCGATCGGAAGTTGTCGTTGCACCGTCGGAGAAGCGGGCCGGGATGTCAGCCGCTTTGGGTCAACTCGGCGGGCTAGCAAGTCTTGCGGGCGTAAGCCTGCCGGGTGGCGCTGACCAAGTCGTCCCCATTGCTGTCCTCAAGTCGAACGAACTAGCGCGGAATTTCATTGTCGAAAAAGATCTGCTTTTGCCCTTAACCGAACCAAGAATGCCATGGGATTTGGATACGCCAGACATCCGTGATGCTCTGAAGGTTTTTAACGAAGACGTCCGGCGAGTTACGGAAGACAAGAAGACTGGGCTGGTTACTTTGAGCGTTACTTGGAGGGATCCAGTTGTCGCATCGTCTTGGGCGAACGAACTCATCAAGCGTGTCAATGAAAAGATGAGGCAGAAAGCTTTGTCTGAAGCCGAGAGAAATGTTGCATATCTTCAGAAGGAAATCGCAACGTCGTCAGTGGTGTCTCTCCAGCAATCAATGGGCCGGGTATTGGAAAGCGAGATGCAGAAATTGATGCTTGCTCGTGGTAATGAGGAGTTTGCCTTTCGTGTTATCGACCCCGCAACGCCGCCTAAACTGCGTTCGTGGCCGAAGAGAACTTTAATCTCGGTGATTGCCACCTTTGCAGGCCTCTTTTTCTCGCTAACTTGGGTTTTTTTGCGTCAGGCGGTCCGCGAGGCCAATAGCGCGACAAAGATCTAGCCCGATGCGGCAAATCATTCTCGACACCGAGACCACGGGGCTCGAAGTTTCGCAAGGACATCGGGTCATCGAGATCGGCTGCGTCGAGATCGTCAGCCGTCGACTCACGGGCCGACACTTTCACAGGTACCTGAACCCCGAGCGCGACATCGATGAGGCCGCGACCGCGGTGCACGGCATCACGCGGGCGCAGCTGGCGCGCGAGCCGCGTTTCGCGGAGGTCGCCGAGGAGTTTCTGGCCTTCGTCGAGGGTGCGGAGCTCGTCATTCACAATGCCGCGTTCGATGTCGGCTTTCTGAACGCTGAGTTACAGCGCTTGGGCGGTGAGCGTGCTCCGCTCGACAATCTCTGTCGCGTGCTCGACACCTTGGCGCTAGCGCGCGAGATGCACCCCGGTCAGCGCAACAGTCTCGATGCCCTCTGCAAGCGCTACGGCATCGACAACTCGCGTCGCGAGCTCCACGGTGCCCTGCTCGATGCGCGCATCCTGGCAGAGGTCTACCTCGCCATGACGGGCGGTCAAAGCGCCCTCGAGCTCAGCGAAAGCCGCGCGGCGGTGAGCACTCTCGGCTTGCCGTCAGCCCGTTGGCAGCGACCCGCTGAGGCTTTGCGAGTGGTGGTGGCCGAGGGCGAGGAGGCCGCAGCCCACGAGGCGCTGCTCGATCGTGTGGCCAAAGCGAGCGGTGGCAACGTGCTCTTCCGGCGAGTGTGAATCTGATGAAAGTTCCTCTGCTCGACCTTAAACCGCAATACCGCGCGCTCAAAGCCGAGATCGATGCGGCCATGGAGCGCATCTGCGATGCGCAGTCATTCATCTTGGGGCCCGCCGTCAAGCAACTTGAGGCCGAGGTGGCTGCCTACAGTGGCTGTACACACGGCATCGGCATGTCGTCGGGCACCGATGCGTTGCTTGCAGCGCTGATGGCTCTCGACATCGGCGCGGGCGATGCGGTGCTCACGACCCCGTACACCTTCTTCGCTACGGCCGGCACGATCGCTCGCGCGGGCGCGCGGCCGGTGTTTGTCGATATTGATCCTGCCACCTATAACCTCTGCCCCCGCAAGCTCGAAGTGCTGCTGCGCGAGCAGTGCACGCGCCAGGGCGGCGTGCTTGTTCACACGGCAAGCGGTACTCGCGTCAAGGCCATCATGCCCGTGCATCTTTACGGGCAGATGGTTGAGATGACGCCCGTCATGGCGCTCGCCCGAGAGTTCGATCTCAAGGTCATTGAAGATGCTGCGCAGGCCATCGGTGCGGCGGATGCCGAAGGTCGCAGGGCCTGCAGTATCGGCGACATCGGCTGTTTGAGTTTCTTCCCGACCAAGAACCTGGGCGCCTTCGGCGATGCCGGCATGTGCGTGAGCAATGATGCGGCGCTCTCTGCAAAGCTTGCCATGCTGCGTGTGCACGGCATGGAGCCCAAGTA
>Ga0068877_10004868_pt1 | contig 10381 bp, 10 predicted proteins | sample NOAtaG_FD_66437 | JGI IMG/M metagenome (GOLD analysis project Ga0068877, IMG submission 66437) | Freshwater lake microbial communities from Lake Erie, under a cyanobacterial bloom - NOAA_Erie_Diel6S_1000h metaG | ecosystem: Environmental > Aquatic > Freshwater > Lake | place: USA: Ohio, Lake... | reverse complement strand
CCGAATCGCTTGTCGCCCCTTTCCAAACGGGGCACATCGTCGGAATGGCCATGCTCGAAGTCGCCGGATTTCTAAGTTGCATTGCCCTGACTGGTGGATTCGGAAATGCGCCCAGTTGGTTTCTCGTGGTGCCTATCGCAATCCTTGTTCTCATGTTGATCCGTTTTCCGCGAGTGGCTTTTGTAGCCGATTGGGTATCAATGGCTCGTGAGGACATTGCCCTTTCCTTTTAAGACTCGGCAGAACAAAGCAATGCAGTCGACTCGTGATATATTCGATCCAAATGGAAAGTCGAAGGTCGCGAGCCATTGAGCGGGATCGTTCGCCGCAATACATGAAAGTGCAACCGCTTGCCAAACTGCTGACATCTCCAGCCGTCCTCGATGGACATCGCGGTTCAATCACGAGAGGTTGACAACTGCAGTTTCGATATCGCGGTAAGGCAGCGATTCCTTGATGGCATGACTCGGAGGCACTAGGATCGAGCAGGGCGAGTCGGCAGATCACTGTCTCCCTTCTCTCGTCCTGACTCGCGGCAGCCCCGACTTCCGCTTGATTCGTCGTTTATGATGGCAAAGGGCGGTACGAACATCGCCGTCGGGACGATCACCGAAATCTTTTATAAAGCAATGGCCAATTCAATGCCAAAGAGAGAATCTGTGATATTTGTTGACGTAGACGATACGCTGATTCGATCATTTGGGAAAAAACAGATCCCAATTCCCACCACGATCCAGGACGTTCGCGATCTGTTCAATGCTGGTCACTTGCTCTACTGCTGGAGTCGCGGAGGGGCTCAGTACTCTCGCGACGTGGCGACTGCATTGGGCATCTCAGATTGCTTTGTCTGTTTCCTGCCGAAACCTGATGTGGTCGTCGACGATCGGCTTGAACGATTGCTGGACCATTGCGAGTTCGTTCATCCGAACAACGCCGTGATGAAACCGCAATCGACGCACAATCCGATGGACTGAAGCGGTGGTTCGGCCGCTAACTGATGGAAAATTCACTCCCCGCCGCTCCCGAGTCGTTGTTCGTGGTCCAGCAACCAGCGCTTGGTGGGAATCCCGTCGCCGCCTGAGTAACCGGTCAGAGCACCTTTCGCACCGACCACGCGATGGCATGGGATTACCAATGGAATCGGGTTGGTCGCCATGGCTCTCCCTGCCGCTCGAGCCGCCTTCGGGTAGCCTGCGTGCGTTGCTAACTGCTGGTAGGTCCATTGGCTTCCCGGCTTGATGTGAAAGCAGGCACGGCGGATCTCAGTCTGGAAGAGGGTCCATCCGGTCGGATCGAGTTTGTCCCAGGGGATGCCGAAATCCCCCGACGCGAAAAATCGATCAATCGCCTCGCGCCACTCCTCTTCTCTGGCACGGCAACGTTGCAGTTGGGTGAGGCCGATCGCCTCTGGCGACCGGGATCGAACGAGGCGAACTTGAGCCAGCCCCTTGCTGGACCAGCCACCAGCAACCAGCCAGTCACGATGCCCGACGTGGCTCCATGAAAGCAGTTGGGCCGATTGGTATCGAGATGGCATCGGTAGGTCCTTCCAAGATTGGATATTGCGATGCGGATTGATCATCGCAGTACGGCGGAGCCTTGTGTGTCACTTTGACAGTTTTTTTCCAGATGACTAGACTTGTGGTCCGGCCGTCTGCCAGTTCCAAGGAAGAAGTGGTCAGTGAGAAGGCAATTCAGGTCCAGCCATCTTGCTGGATTTTGCCAGGATGCCGAGCGATGAAGTGCAGCAGTCGGGGGGATTCGTTGGCTCGCGATTGACAGCGGAGTTTCGATGTTTCTTCATACCCGCATGCGATCCGATGGCTGGTGCCAAGCCGATCCTAAAACAACTCCCCCGGCTTTCGTCTCTGCGGATTGAAAGCCTGACGGATTAGAGCCTAGAAAGCGATTGTTCATGACCGACTATGCCGAATTGGCTGATGACTTTTACATCAATATGCAGTTGCAGACGGCTCTCGAAATTCCTCAGCAGCGCGACGCGGCGACTCATTTCTTTGAGCAGGTGCAGCGTCGATACCCGAAGATGCGGACCTTGGTGACTCGAGAAAAGGAAACCTTTCTGGAGGAAGACAAGGAGCTTCGGTCGTATCGTTGGGTCAGCCTAGATGTCAGGCGTATCAGCAGTGGCGTGGTCAACCCTCCGGAGATCGACGACGCGATTGCTCAGCATCGCCAGGTTCTCTCGGTTCTTCCTTATTCTTTGGCGGTCAGTCATCTGGACTGCGAAAGTTTGAACCTGGTTTTCGGTTTCGACTACACCTATCGAGGCAATCACAACCAGTTGCTGATTCAGACGTTGGGGCTGCCGGATGCACTTCAGGCGTTGGCCGATATTCCTGGTGCCCAGTGCATGGGGTATGAGCCAAGCATTCAGGTCTCGCTGGATCCGGAGCTGCGGACTCAGTGCCGCATCAGCTTTGAGACTCGCAGCACGCCTAGCCATATTCGAAGTCGGGAATATCCAGACGAGCAGCTGAGCGTCTATTTTGCTTTGCGAAGAATCGACAGCCTTCAGGCTGGGGAAAGCTTTGAAGCCGAATTCGATCGCTTGGGGGTGTTAGGACGCAGGATTCTCGACGATTACATCGTCGAAAACGTCCTGCAGCCGCTGCAGCAGGCAATCGCTTTGCAGTAGAGCTTGCCGCATGACTAAACTGCAAGCATCGCCACTTCGTTGTATGGAATGTGCCCCGGCGATAGCATTCGATCTGCCGATCGAACCCGCGCAAAACGATTTGCGTGGTGGAACTGAGGCGGAATGAGGATCCCCGGAGCCACCGCCAAATGGAAGACGCCTCGATCGCAGCGGCTCCTTTGGAGATTGAATGCTCGGATTTGGAAGTGCGGTTTTCGGCTCATGTCCCCGTACTTGAGCGTCTGAGTTGTAAGTTTCCCGCCGGGCAGATCGTGGTGTTGCTGGGCAGAAGCGGCTGTGGGAAAAGCACCCTGCTGCGTTGCGTTGCCGGGCTTCAAAAGCCGACTTCGGGAGGCGTTCGTCTTTCTGCCGTTGGGGGGCAGGGCCACCAGGGGCGAGTGGGAGTGGATGCGAGGCCAAGGATGTCGTTCGTTTTTCAGGAAGCAACGTTGCTACCCTGGAGATCGGCGATCGAAAACGTCCTTCTTCCTGCGGAGCTGGACAGGGGGCTTGCGGGGGTTGGTCGGGACGATGCCAGGCAACTGGCAGCAACGCGACTGGAAGAGGTGGGGTTGGAAAAGCAAGAGCACCATAAGCTGCCACGCCAGCTATCAGGTGGGATGAAGATGCGAGTGGCACTGGCTCGAGCCCTGATGAACGATCCAGATATCCTTTTGCTGGATGAACCATTTGCTGCCCTGGACGACATCCTTCGCAATCGGCTCAACGAGTTGCTGCTGCAGCTTTGGAGCCATCGCCCCAGGACGATTCTTTTCGTAACGCACAATATCTCCGAAGCGATCTTTCTCAGTCATCAGATCGCCATCATGCACAAGGGCAGAATCGGACAGCAATGGATCAATCCTCTGCCATTTCCCAGAGAGCATCGACTGCGATCCACCCCGGAGTTTTCTCACTGCTATGGAGTGGTTTCGTCGGCATTGGAGTCGCTTTCATGAGAGATTTGCGACGAGCCGATAATGGATCCTCGCTCTTCGCCAATCGTTGGATTGTGTCGGCGTTGCCGCCGATCCTAGTTTTCCTTTTGATGGTCGGCCTATGGCAATGGACCGTCGAGTTTTGGAAGCTGAAACCGATCGTGCTGCCGTCACCAGCGGCCGTTTGGAAGGCGGCGACCGAGAAGGAATCGGTATTGATTAAGGGGATGCTTGCGACGGGGGCGGCGGCCGGACTGGGGCTGGTTTCCAGCGTGGTGATTGGGTCGATCCTGGCCATTCTGTTCAGTCAGTTTCGCTGGCTGAGGCTTTCGATTTATCCCTATGTCATTTTTCTTCAGACCGTTCCGATTGTCGCGATCGCACCCTTGCTGATCATCTGGTCCGGAAACAACTTGAGGACGATCGTCATCATCGCAACGATCATCAGTGTCTTTCCGATCATCGCCAATGTTACCGCTGGTCTTCTTGCCATCGATCGCAATTGGATCGACCTCTTTCGAATGCACGGGGCGTCCCGCTGGCAAAGCTTGGCCAAGCTACGGATTCCTGCCGCGATCCCGCATCTTTTGGTGGGGATGCGAATCTCATCAGGATTGGCGGTAATCGGTGCCATCATTGGCGAGTTCTTCGTCGGTAACGCAACAAGCTATGATGGGTTGGGGTCGTTGATGACACAGTGGCAGAGTCAGCAACGGACCGCCCACCTGTTTGCGGCACTTGTGGCGAGTACCCTTCTGGGGATCGCCTTTTTTCTGATCGTTCACCTGCTTGGTCGCACCGTTTTTCGACGCTGGACCATGGCGGTGGATCTGGAATCGTACGACCCCTGATGGCGGAAGGATGCGAGATGAAGAGGTATCACCGGATTCTTACCGGCATTGGACTGTTGGCTCTGTTGATCGGTTGCTCTGCCCAGAAAACCGACAGCAGTCCCACTTCAAAAGAGGCTCCGGCCAATCCAAAGATCAAGATAGTGCTCAATTGGTACCCCGAAGCGGAGCATGGTGGATTCTATGCGGCGCTGGTTCATGGCATCTACAAGAGTCATGGTTTGGATGTGGAGATTGTGCCGGGAGGCAAAGGCGTTTCCGTGCCTCCTGAACTGGAACTAGGGCGGGCGCAGTTTGGAATCGGAAATGCAGACGATGTCCTCATGGCGCGATCGGCGGATTCGTCGATGGTGGCGCTGATGGCGCCCCTCCAGAACGGGCCTCGCTGCATCATGGTGCGCGAAGACTCGCAGATCACCAACTTCCAGACACTGAAGAATGTCAAGCTTCAGATCGATTCTGGAAGGCCATACGTTCCGTTCCTTAAGAGCAAATCGCTGCTGGATCCTTCGGTTCAGATCGTTCCCTATTACGGTACGGTGGCTGAACTCGTCGCCGGCCCCGGGGTGGCCCAGCAGGCGTACAGCTTCAGCGAACCCCTACTGGCCGAGCAGCAGGGGGTAAAGGTGCGGAGCCTGATGCTTTCCGAGATCGGATACAACCCCTACGCTTGTTGTTTGGTGGCAACCGAAGAGTATGTACAGAAAAATCCCGAAGTTGTGCAGAAGATGGTGAAGGCCAGTGTGGAGGGTTGGCAGAGATACCTGGAATCACCGCAGGAGACGAACGCCTATATCTTGAAGCAGAACGAAAAAATGACTGCCGAGGCGCTCGCCTACGGTGTGGAGAAGCTCAAGCCGCTTTGCCTTCCGGACGGATTGGCAGCGGATCGGATGGGACAGATGACGCTCTCCAGATGGCAAACCCTGCGGGACCAACTGGTTTCGCTCGAATTGATCGATGGGGCCAAAGTAGTTGCCGAGCGATGTTTCAACGATCGCTTTCTGCAGCGCGCTTTGGAGGTGGAAACGACAGCCAAACCATGACCTGGAGTCGCATCAACTGTCGTTTATTTGGCTGTTTGCGACCTCATTTCGGATGCTTTTCCCGAAGCGGCTACCCGCTAGATCCCTAGAGTAGAATTCCGCCGGTGCAGTCGTTCCGAGGATCATGTACGATGGAGGCAGGCGAGAGGTTCTTAGTTAGGATCGGCAGGGGAGATGGCGGATGTGGACACTATCGGACCGCGGAGTGAAACTCTGCGATCGACAGACGCGACGCCAATGGCTTCAGATCGGTGGAATCGGATCCTTGGGGCTTAGCCTGCCAATGCTCTGGGAGGCGCAAGCCCGGTCGGCGGTGATCTCAGGTTCCTTTGGCCGGGCAAAGCGCTGCATTATCCTGTTTCTTCTTGGGGGGCCGCCCCAGCACGAGACGTGGGATCCCAAGCCGGAGGCCCCGTCGGAGATTCGAGGGGAAGAGCCGAGCATCGCCACAGCCACACCGGGGTTGCGGGTTGGCCAGTGGATGCCGCGCACCGCCCAGTTGACCGAATCGATCGCGGTGCTGCGAGCGATGGCGACGGACGATAATGCGCATTCCTCTAGCGGTTACTGGATGCTCACCGGTGTTCCCCATGCACCGACGAACATGGAGAACTCCCTGCCGGGCGCCCCCAATCACTGGCCTACTCTTGCTGCAACCATTCGCCATTTGCGAGGGGACCAGACCGATCTGCCCGGGGCGATCCGATTGCCGGAGGAGATTTGGAATACGGGACGCATCGTTTGGCCAGGACAAGATGCCGGTTGGTTGGGATCCCACGCAGATCCCTGGCTGCTGACCTGCGATCCCAATGCCGCTGATTTTCATATCGCTGATGTCTCGCTTCGCGCGGATGTGCCGCTGGAGAGGTTGGCGTCGCGTCGGTCGCTTCTGGATCAGATGAATCAGTCTCTGAATGCAGGACCGATGGAAGCAGCGAGATCTCGGTGGAGCAATCTGCAACATCAGGCAGCCAACCTTCTGCAAGGCGAAAAGGCAAAAAAAGCATTCGCATTGGATCAGGAACCGGGTTCAGTACGCGATCGCTACGGCAGGAATCGGTTTGGTCAGAGCGTTCTCTTAGCAAGGCGATTGATTGAGTCGGGGGTGTCTTTGGTGCAGGTGAACTGGACGCGCGGGGCGGACGATCCCGATGTAGCCCCTGCCTGGGATACCCATGCCAACAACAGCCAACGACTGAAGGATGCCTTGATGCCACCGATGGACTTGGCTTACTCGGCACTGCTGGAGGATCTCGGGCAGAGAGGTCTACTAGACGAAACTCTGGTGGTCTGGATGGGAGAGTTTGGACGGTCCCCCAGAATCAATCCAGGTGGAGGCCGCGATCATTGGGGCCATGTTTTTTCTGCGGCACTGGCCGGTGGAGGTGTGCGAGGCGGGGTGGTGCATGGAAGGTCGGACCGACAGGGCGGATTTCCTCTGGAAGGACGTGTCGAGCCCCAGGACCTACACGCAACGATTTACCACTGCCTTGGAATCGGTCCCGAAACGATCCTGCGGGACGCAGTGGGGCGGCCTGTGCCGGCGACTCGTGGCCAGCCCATCGAGGCGATTCTGACCTAAAGATCGAAATAATCGATCCCCATCAGACCAGGGAGGGACTGTGAAAGACTTTCGGAGAAAGCGAATCGCTCTTGCCGTCGGCACGGGATTGGGCCTGCTTCTGGCCTGGATGGTTTCGCCGTTCGATGTCGTTTGGTCAAACCGTTTGCGGACCATGAACTTGCCCGGGGATATCGACAAAGTGATCATGCTCTCTGAGTTCCTGGCCCAGGGGTTAACCACACTGCTGATGCTGGGAACGCTGATTTATCTAGATGCTAGTCGACGCAAGGCGCTGGGTTGGGTCTTGCTATTGACCCTGGTCACCGGGATGGTTGCAAACGTCAGTAAGGGACTTTTCCCGAGAGTGCGACCCTACGCGCTGGAAGAGTTCCCCGGACTGGTCTCCCAGGCAGGGTGGGGTGTCACGCTTCCGGAGGAAGGTTGGAAGGCGAGGCTTCGTAGTTTCCCATCGGGTCACTCCGCCACGGTTGCGGCGCTGGCATTGGGAATGTCTGCCGTCTATCCAAAGGGAGGGCTACTCTTCGCCCTATGGGCCGCGCTAGCCTGCCTTCAGAGGGTAGTGGCTGGTGCACATTACCCTTCGGACGTCCTCGGAGGCGTGGCAATCGCGTTAGCGATCGCCACGCTCTGGCCATGGAAGACGATGCAAGCGGCTTCGCAGAGAACGATGGCTTCGGATCCAACAGCTTAGGTTAGGTGACGGCTGGCGGTTCGTTCCACTCCATCAGAGACGAATTGCCCACGCGAGCGCAGAAATCTCCGAACCCCTCGCCAGGCTGTCTTAGTTGAGAGAATTTGGAAAGAAGTGGATGCAGGACCTTGGAGACATCTTCCAGGGGAACCATGTCTCGATGGATGAAGCCGAGGCGGTTGCCTAAACGCGATCCGCCGAGATAGAGCGTGTACTTTCCTTTGGCTCTTCCCACCAGCCCCACTTCGGCATCGAAGGGGCGTGCGCATCCGTTTGGACAACCGGTCATCCGAACGGTGAAAGCGTCGTCTTCCAGACCCAGCGATTCGAGAATCGGCTCTAGTTGGTCGATCAAATCCGGAAGTACCCGTTCGCTTTCCGTGATGGCCAGTCCACAGGTCGGCAACGCCACGCAGGCAATCGACCAGCGTCGAACTGTCGAAATTTCCTCAGACAGAGGGATACCATGCTTTCGCAGGATCGACTCGAGTGTTGATTTCTGGTCCTCGCGGAGGTGGGTGAAAAGGATGCTTTGGTGAGCGGTCAGTTTGAGTCTTGGACGCAACTGATGGCAGATCTCGCGGATTGCCGACTTCCACTGCCTTGTCGGGCCATCGAAGACTCTGCCGTTTTCGATATTGAGCCCGTAGAACCACAATCCATCGCCTTGCGCTTCCCAGCCGAGGTGATCGTTGTGGCCGGTGACATCGTCTGGGTGGCAATCGGCCAGTTTGTAGCCGCAGTACGCTTCCACTTGCTCACGGAACCACTCCACCCCCTTGTCGGCGATGACATACTTCAATCGCGCGACTTTCCGATCCGAGCGGTTGCCATGGTCCCGCTGGACTTTCACTACCGCTTCGGCCACCTCCAGCACCTGTTCCCGCGTGCAGAAGGCCATCCGTTTAGCAAGCGCCGGGAAGGTCTTGGTGGCGCTGGGGGTCATTCCCATCCCGCCGCCCACCGTGACGTTGTATCCGATAATCTTCTCGTCGCGGACGATGGCCATGAAGCCAAGGTCCTGGGTGTAGATATCGACGCAATTGTCGTCGGCCAAGCCGACACCGATTTTGAATTTCCGAGGGAGATAGGTCTTCCCATAAATTGGCTCAAATTCCTCATCACTGCCCCCCACCAGCGACGCTTCCTGCGTCTGAGGATCTGTGACCCAGAGTTCATGGTAGGCCTTGGACCGTGGAGCCAGATGCATGGCGATCTCGTAAGCCACTTTCTGGATCTCGCGATGCACCTCGTTGGCATAGGGAGCCGGGCAGCACATCACGTTGCGATTGACGTCACCGCATGCTGCCAGCGTGCTCAATTCCACCTCGTTGATCCGATGGATCGCCTTCCAAAGGTCACCCTTCAGGATCCCGTGCAACTGGATTGCCTGACGGGTTGTTACCTTCAAAGTCGTATTGCCGAGTTCATCGCAAAGATCGAGATGCGCAAGAAACTGTTCGGCTGTCAAATCCCCGCCAGGGATCCGGGTACGAACCATGAAGCTGTAGGCTTTCTCGCTTTTCACCCCGTCTCGCGCTACCCGTTGCTCGCGGTCATCCTGCTGGTAGGTACCGTGAAACTTCAGCAATTGGGCATTGTCCTTGCCGAACGAGGCAGAATCGTTCTGCAGATCTTCCCCGATGGTGCCTCGGAGAAATCGACTGGCTTCCTTGATGGCTTCCACCGCACTCAGTTTGTTTTCTTCTGACATGACTATCCACTCCCTTGTCTTAAGCCATGGACTGGTTCACTTGGCAAACCCGGTCCCGTTGGTGCTCCCTTCGGCAGATGATCGATCGGCCTAGTTGGTTTATACTCACTATAGCGGTGTCCAAGCGGCGCCACTATCGCACTTAGGAGCCCTCGACGAGCGTCTCCTGGGATAGCGACTTCAGGTTGGATCGCAGCATAAGGAATACGACTTTTGGATATTCGCATTCTGGATGGGAAGAAGATTGCCCAAGCGATTCGTGAGGAGATCCGACAGGAGGTCGAACGGCAGGTGGGGATGACTGGAAAAAGACCTTGCCTGGCGGTGGCATTGGTGGGTGATGACCCGGCCAGTCAAGTCTATGTGCGGAACAAGGAAAAGGCCTGCGAATCAGCCGGAATTGTCAGTGTGCTCCGACGACTTCCGGCAACCACCACGACCTCCCAGCTTCTGGAACTGCTGAGCCATTGGAATCAGGACCCGGCGATCCATGGAATCCTGGTTCAATTGCCCGTCCCAGATGGGATCGATTCGCGAGCGGTATTGGATGCGATAGATCCCCGTAAGGATGTCGATGCATTCGCTGCGGAAAACGTGGGGCGGATCAGCCAGGATCGCCCAAGGTTTCTTCCATGCACGCCGCACGGTGTGGTGCAACTGCTAGCGCGAGAGGGAATTGAGGCCGAGGGAAAAGAAGTGGTGGTCATTGGCCGCAGTGACATTGTCGGCAAACCGCTGGCGATGATGCTGCTTCAGAAAGAAGGCCCCTGCGGCAGTCGTTTCGCCAATGCGACAGTCACCTGTTGCCACAGCCGCAGCCAAAACCTGCCATCGATCACCCGGCGTGCTGACATCCTGATCGCAGCGATCGGAAAGCCAAATTTTGTTGGCCCCGAGATG
>Ga0068877_10004866_pt1 | contig 10382 bp, 5 predicted proteins | sample NOAtaG_FD_66437 | JGI IMG/M metagenome (GOLD analysis project Ga0068877, IMG submission 66437) | Freshwater lake microbial communities from Lake Erie, under a cyanobacterial bloom - NOAA_Erie_Diel6S_1000h metaG | ecosystem: Environmental > Aquatic > Freshwater > Lake | place: USA: Ohio, Lake... | reverse complement strand
ATCCCAACCCGCTTCGCTGCCAATGCCGCCAAGGGCCGCGCCACCTTCGTTACCTTCATCACGGCCGGCGATCCCGACCCTTCGACCAGCCTCGCGATCCTGAAAGCCCTGCCGGCAGCAGGTGCCGATGTCATCGAACTCGGCATGCCCTTCTCCGACCCCATGGCCGATGGGCCGGCGATCCAGTGGTCGTCGATGCGGGCCCTGAAAGCCGGCATGACGCTGAAGAAAACGCTCGCGATGGTGCGCGACTTCCGTGCCGGAAACAGCGAAACCCCCATCGTGCTGATGGGCTATTACAACCCGATCTACGTCTACGGCGTGGAGCGCTTCCTGGCCGATGCCAAGGAGGCGGGCGTCGATGGCCTCATCGTGGTGGACCTGCCACCGGAAGAGGATGCCGAACTCTGCCTCCCGGCGATTGATGCCGGGCTGAACTTCATCCGCCTTGCCACGCCGACCACCGATGATAAGCGCCTGCCTGCGGTTCTCGCGAACACCTCGGGCTTTGTGTATTACGTCTCGATCACCGGCATCACCGGCACGGCGACGCCGGATTTCTCGCGCGTTGCGGGTGCCGTGGCGCGCATCAAGCGGCATACAAACCTGCCGGTCGCGGTCGGTTTCGGCGTGAAGGCGCCGGAGCATGCCAGCGCCATCGCGGCCGGCGCGGATGGCGTGGTGGTCGGCTCGGCTCTGGTGGAGGCGATCCGCACCTCGTTGGATGCGGAAGGAAAAGCCACGGAAAAGACCGTTTCGGCTGTCACCGATCTGGTTTCGAGCCTGTCGCGGGCCGTCTACGCGGTGGCGAAGCGCGCCGCGGAGTGAGCGGCGATTAAAGTGACCGGCGACTATGTCGCCGGTGAGGAGCAAGGCGACGCCGAGCAGGGCCGGGAGGCCCGTTGCGAGGGATCGGACTGAGCTCGCCCTTTCGAACGAAAGGGCAGCGAGGGCGAGCGTTAAAAGAGGATTTCCATGAACTGGATCACCAATCTCGTCCGCCCGAAAATCCGCTCGCTCCTGCGGCGCGAGGGCCCGGAGAACCTCTGGATCAAGTGCCCGGAATCGGGCCAGCTTGTCTTCCACAAGGAGGTCGAGGACAACCTGATGGTGATCCCCGGCTCCGAGCATCACCTGCGCATGGGCACGAAGGAGCGCCTCGCACATATGTTCGATGGCGGCGTTTATGACCTCGTGCCGCTGCCGGAAGTTCCGCTCGATCCGCTGAAGTTCAAGGACGAGAAGCGCTACACCGATCGCCTGAAGGATGCGAAGGCAAAGACCGCCCTGCAGGATTCCGTCACCATCGCCACCGGCGCCCTCGATCACCTGCCGATGACCATCGCCGTGCAGGATTTCGCCTTCATGGGCGGTTCGCTCGGCATGGCAGCCGGCGAGGGCATCATTCTCGCGTTCGAAACAGCCCTGGCGCGTTCCACGCCCCTGGTGCTGTTCGTGGCTTCAGGCGGTGCCCGCATGCAGGAGGGCATTCTCTCGCTGATGCAATTGCCCCGCACCACCGTGGCCCTGCGCCGCCTGCGCGCGGCCGGCCTGCCCTATATCGTGGTGCTCACGAACCCCACGACCGGCGGCGTAACCGCTTCCTACGCCATGCTCGGCGACGTGCATATCGCGGAGCCCGGCGCTCTGATCGGCTTTGCCGGCGCGCGCGTCATCGAGCAGACCATCCGCGAGAAGCTTCCCGAGGGCTTCCAGCGCGCTGAATATCTGCGCGACCACGGCATGGTGGACATGGTTCTCCATCGCAAGGAGATCCGCCCCACCGTGTCGCGACTCTGCCGCCTGCTGATGAAGCGCGAAGCCGCGTAATCTGCCAACTCGTTTCGTTTGTCGCATTTTCTTCACGCGAACCGGGGACCACTTCGCTTGAAAATGCTCGATGTCCGGTTCTAGAGGGCCTGATGCGCACATCGGAAGCCTATCTCGAACGCTTTCTCGCTCTGCATCCGAAGCTGATCGATCTCAGCCTCGGGCGCACCGAACGCTTGCTCGCGAAACTCGGCAACCCGGAGGCGCGCCTGCCGCCGGTGTTCCATGTCGCGGGCACGAATGGCAAGGGCTCGACCATCGCCTTCCTGCGCGCCATGCTGGAGGCGGCGGGCAAGCGCGTGAATGTCTATACGTCGCCGCATCTCGTGCGCTTTCACGAGCGCATTCGTCTTGCCGGCACGCTCGTCAGCGAGGCGGAACTGGTGGCGGCATTCGAGCGGGTGGAAGCCGCGAATGCCGGTGAGCCCATCACCTTCTTCGAGATCACCACCGCTGTCGGCTTCGATCTCTTCGCCCGCTCACCGGCCGATGCCTTGCTGCTGGAAGTGGGCCTCGGCGGAAGGTTCGACTCCACGAACGTGATTGCGAAACCGGCAGTGAGCGTCATCACGCCCATCTCGATGGATCATCGCGAATTCCTGGGCGATACCTTGGAAAAGATCGCCTTCGAGAAGGCCGGCATCATCAAGCGGGGCAGCCCGCTGGTGATTGCCCAGCAGGATGAGCGTGCGGTGCAGGTCTGTCTGGAAGTGGCGGAAAAACTGCGGGTCGAGGCGCTCATCGGCGGGCAGGATTTCCAGGCCTTCGAGGAGAATGGCCGGCTCGTCTATCAGGATCAGGATGCGCTGCTCGATCTGCCGCTGCCGCGCCTTCTGGGCCGCCACCAGCATGGCAATGCCGCCACTGCGATTGCCGCCCTGCGGCGTGTCTTCGGCGAGAGCATACCGGTTTCGGCGATTGAAACCGGATTGCAGAATGTCGAATGGCCCGCGCGATTCCAGCGGCTCACCGGCGCGCTGACGAAGCTCGCACCGGCTGGCAGCGAACTCTGGCTCGACGGCGCGCATAATGCCGATGGCGCAAGTGTCCTCGCGGAGACCCTCGCTTCGCTGGAGGAGAGAAGTCCGCGCCCGCTGATCCTCATCATGGCGACCATGGCACGGAAAAACCCGAAGGAATTGCTGCCGCCCTTCGTGGGGCTGGTGCAGGAATTCTACGCGGCCCGCTTTGATCAGGATGGCGCGCGCCCGGCGGCCGAACTGATGGCAGAGGCCCGCGCCCAGGGCCTGCTTGCCGCTTCGGCCGGCACGGTGGAGGAAACCTTGCGCTTCCTCTCGGCGAGGGACTGGGCCACGCCGCCGCGCATCGTCATTGGCGGCTCGCTCTATCTCGCGGGCGAGGTGCTCGCGGCGGATGGCTCCCTGCCGAAATGAAGCGGCCCGCATTCCAGGCGCGGGCCGAGACTTCTGCCGGCAAAGGAAAGTTCAGGCCGAGGCCTGGATCCACTTCACGAGATCGCCCTTGGAACCCGCGCCCACCTTGGTGGCCGCGAGCTTGCCGCCCTTGAAGAGCATCAGCGTGGGAATGGAGCGGATGCCATATTGCGCGGCGACATCCTGGTTCTCGTCCACATTGACCTTGGCGATCTTCACCTTGCCGGCCATCTCCACCGCGATCTCCTCGAGCGCCGGGGCGATCATGCGGCAGGGACCGCACCACGGCGCCCAGAAATCGACGACAACCGGCTCCGCGGAATTGAGAACGTCCGTCGAGAAGCTCTTGTCGGTGACGGCGTGGGTATTCGTGCCCATGGGTCTGGTTCCTGACTTCTGTGAATGGAAACGGATGTCAGCGAACCTAGTGACCGAGAGTGCCGGAATCAAGGCAGCTGCAGCCCCGCTCACAAGCTGGTGAAGGCCGCGTCAAGCTGCGAATCGACAAGCGTCTCGACGCGCCGCAGGCGGGGCCAGCCGAGATGGCAGCGCACCTCGGTGACGCCGAACAGATCGGCCAGCAAGGCGCGGTAGAGCGCCATCTGCGTGAGAACCTTGGAATTGGGGCCATCCGGCGGGCGAAAGCCGGTCTTGAAATCCAGAAGCTCGATCGCGCCACCCCGCCAGCGCAACCGATCAATGCGAGCGGGCACGAAGCGCCTTTCGCCGGAAGGCAGGCGGACATGGCCGGCCAGCGCGACCTCGGCCCGCCAATCGGCGGTGAGGAAAGGCGCGAATTCCGGGTGCGCAAAGAGCGAGAGCACTTCATCCACCAGCTTGGCCTCGCGATCTCTGGCACCATCGCCGAATTCCTGCCGCAGCAGATCGAGCGCCAGCGATCGCCGCTCGTTCTGCGAAAAACGCGGCAGGAACTGGAGCAGGCGATGGATGAAGATGCCCTCGCGCCGGGCATCGGCCCGCTGGTCTGGCGTGGCAAGGCCAGGTTCGCGCGTGGCAGTGACCGCATGGCTCGGCACGACCAGGGCCGGCCTGGTTTCGCTTGCCAGCCTCTCGAGCACCCAATCCGGGGCAGGGAATGCCGGGCGAGGCAGCTTCTTGGCCGGGCGTTCCGGACGCTGGTCGCGCGGCCTCGGTGGCCAGCGCAGGGCGGTCACTGTGCCATCCTGGCCGGTGAGGCGCTGGACGAGGTTCTTGCGTTCTGAAAGGCCCGCGGCCACGAGCGCGTGCCATGGCCATTCCTCCACGGGCTTGTCATTGGGGGGGGCGTCCACGGGCCGGGGATTGGTGCCCTTCGCCAGATGGCCCGTGACATAGAGCCGCTCGCGCGCCCGGGTGAGGCCGACATAGAGAAGCCGGCGATATTCCTCGTATTGCCGGGCCCTTCTGGCCTGCCGCTCCAGTGCCAGAGGCTCGGCTTCGTCCTCCTTGCGCGCGGTCCAGAGAAAGAAGCGCCCGGATGGGCCCTTTTCCTCGCGGATATTCGTGTCCTTCCCGTCGGATGGCGTGATGCCGGCCTCGGTGAGGAACACGATGGGTGCCTCGAGGCCCTTCGCGCCATGGACGGTCATGATGCGGACGCGATCGCCCCCCGCCTCGGGATCGCGCTTGATCTCGTGGGAGCGCGCTTCCTGCGCGGCGAGGAACAGGGCCAGCGAGGCGGGGTGGCGCTCCTCGAAGGCAAGGGCATCGGTCAGGAAGGCGTCGAGCGCATCCGCCGCATCCGCCCCCAGCCGCTTCATCAGGGCCATGCGGCCGGAAAGGCCTGCCCGGGCCGGGCATTCCTCCAGCAGCAGCCGGGCGAAGAAATCATGCGGGCTCGTGTCGAGCGCCCGTGCCTCGCAGCGGGAAAGTGCCGAGTCGATCCGGGCGAGAGCCACGTCTTCGCCGGCGCGCCGCGTGATCTTTGCCCGCAGGCTGCCCTCCCGCGCCCGGCAGAGCCGTTCGAGTGCCGGCTCGTCGAGGCCGAAGAGCGGCGTTTTCAGCGCCGTCGCCAAGGTCAGGTCATCCAGTGGCAGCAGGGCGGCCTGCGCGATGGCCAGCAGATCGCGCACGCCGATCTCGCTCTGGATGTTGATGCGGTCCGCACCAGCCACCGGCACGCCCGCCGCCGAGAGCGCCCGCATGAGATGGGCGAAGAACGAGCCGCGCGTGCGCACGAGAATGAGGATATCCCCCGGCCGGATGGGCTCGCCTGTCACATGGCTTGTTTCGCCATCGCGCAACCAGCCCGCGATTCCGCGGGCGATGCGATCGGCGAGGCGCTGTTCGGGATGGGACGGATCGCCATCGGCCTTCGCCTCCAGCGCCCAGCATTCCACCAGCCCGGGCCGGAACGGAAAGGCCGCATGGTGGGTTTCGGCGATCCCCGTGCTGGTGAGGCCCAGCCGGCGCCGCGGATCGGCGAACACCGCATCCACCGCCTCCAGCACCTCTTCCGCCGAGCGGAACGACACGTTGAGCTGCACGGGATCGGCCACGAGATTGGGGCGCGCGATGATCCTGCGGGCGAATTCCACGCGCCGTTCCTCGAAGACCCGCGGCTCGGCCCCCTGGAAGGAGAAGATCGACTGTTTCTGGTCGCCCACGACGAAAAGGCTGCGCGGGCGGTTCACCTGTCCCTCGCCGGAGAAGAAATCATCCGCGAGTTGCCCCACGATGTCCCACATGGCCGAGGACGTATCCTGCGCCTCATCGACCAGGATATGCTCGATCGCGGCATCGAGCTTCAGCATCACCCAGGAGGCATGGCCCGACAGGAGCAGCCGGCGCAGGCGGTCGATGAGATCGTCGAAATCCAGCGCCCTGCGCTCGGCCTTCAACGCCTCGTAGGCGACCAGCATGGCGCGGCTGAAATCGCCCAGCGCGCGGGATTGCCGGGCCGTGCGCAGGGAGCGGCGGTTGGCCATGAAGGTCACCGCCTGCTGCGTCCAGTCGGCAACGAACCGTTCGAGGCCGGGAATGGCATCCATGATTGTCCGGGGAACGGCAGGCTTGCGTGCGGTCAAATCCTTTTTCAGCACGAAATCCAGGGCATGTTGCAGTCGCAACGGGCCCGAGCCCCGCGCGTAGCCATCCAGCCTCCGAGCGGCATCGATCGCTTGCCTGCCTGCCCCTTTCGCCGTCTGGATCGCTGCGGCGAATGCCTGCGCCCTCTGCGAGGAAGGCAGCGAATCGAGAAGGCGCTCCTCCAATGTGCGTTCGTCGAGATCGACCGAACAACCGAGCACACGCTCGAGTTCCACATCAAGGCTCTCGGGCGGGGCCAGTTCGCCTTCCTTGGAAAGCTTTCGCCAGGCGCGCATGCCCGCTTCCGCCGCCGGGCCGAAGGTTTGCGTGGTCAGCACATCGGTGAGCGTCGCGAAACTCTGCGCGAGGCGCGAGCGTGGCTTGCGGGTCGCCTCCAGCACCACCTGCCGGCGCGCCTCCTCGCAAAGGCTCGCATGTTCGGCATCATCCAGCACCGTGAAATGGACCGGCACCCCGGATTCCACGGGCAGGAGGTGAAGCAGCCTTTCCGCAAAGGCATGGATGGTCTGGATCTTCAGGCCACCGGGTGTTTCCACCGCCTCCGCGAAAAGCTGGCGGGCGCGCGCCTCGCAGGCGCGCCGCTGGGCCGCACTCGCATCCTTGCCCAGCAATTCGCCGATGCTCTCGCGCAAGGCGGGCGCGCTGGCCGAGACCCAAAGGGAAAGCGTGTCGAAGATGCGGCCCTGCATTTCCGCTGCCGCTGCCTTGGTGAAGGTGAGGCAGAGGATGCGGTCGGGCGGCACTCCCTCGAGCAGCAGGCGCAGCACGCGGTCTCGCAGCAGCGAGGTCTTCCCCGCGCCGGCATTGGCCGCCACCCACGCGCTTTCCTTCGGCTGGATGGCGAGCCAGCGGCGGCGCTTCAGTTCTTCGGAGATGATGGGCTGCTCGGTCACGCCTCGTCTCCGCCCTCGTCCCGCGCTCCGGTGATCGACCATTCGCCTAGCCGGGCGAGATGATCGTAAATCCCCTCCTCCCCGCGATTGCGCTTGGGCCGCAGGGTCGCGTCATAGCCCTTCTGGCCCGTTGCCAGCGCATCGAGTTCCACGACCAGGCGAGGCAGGATGGCCTCCACCAATGCCGCGAAGTCGGCCGGTGCCTTGTCGGCATGCACCGGAAGCACGGGCTGCCGGCCCCCGATCGGCAGGTAGGCAATGCCGGAGACACCGGCGATATCGGGCAGCCCCGCGAAGGCCCTGTCCTGCAGGAGGCGGGCCGTCAGCGTGAGCTGCGGGGATGTGTGGTTCTCGATGGCCGACCAGTTCGGCGGCGCGCCGGTCTTGTAATCCACGATACGGGCGAAGCCCTGCGCATCGATCTCGATGCGATCGGCCTTGCCGGTGAGTGTCAGCCGCGCGCCGGAGGGCAGATGCAGGGTTTTCTCGGCGCGCGCTTCGGGGATGATGTGCCTCGTGCGCGCCCGTGCCTCGGCCTCATAGGCCAGGAAGCCCGGCAGCATGGCTTCGAAGGCGCGCTCCCAGAAGAGCTTCAGTTCGGGCTCCGAGGCGAGCATCCGCAGCTCGTCGGCAGCCATCGCGCGCAGCCGCTGCGCGGCCTGCTCGGCATCGGGGGCGGGAAGCTCCCTCGTGAAGCGTTCGAGCACGCGATGCAGGATCGTGCCGCGATCCCGCGCATCCGGCGGCGGATCGATGGCCCCCAGCGGTTCGAGTTGGAGGATGCGCCGGGCATAAAGCGCATAGGGATCGGCAAAGAGCGTTTCGACCTCGGTGATGCTGATGCGCTGAGGAATGCGCCGCCCCCCGGGCACCGGTCGCGGCGGCGGGGCTGGCACACGCGCCCCGGGATCATCCAGCGCGCGCAAGGCCTTGAGGCAGGCTTCGCCCCGCGCCACCACCTCGCCCTTCCACATATCCGGCCCGGCAAAGGCTGCGAGCCGCAGCAGGAAGCGCGAGGGCAGGCTCGGCGCCGTGCCCACCCTTTTCGCGCGGGTCAGCACGAGATCCGTCGTGCCGCCCAGCATCGTCACGTCATGCGCGGCCTGGCCGATGCGGCGCTCGCCGGGCTGAATGCCGAGCCCGAGGCGCATCGAGCGGTTCAGGAACGGATCGCCCGCCACCGCCGGCGGTACGGAGCCCTCATTGAGGCCGCCAAGAATGACGCGATCGGCGTGCAGCAGGCGCGCTTCGAGAAAACCGAGAATGCGCGCCCTGGCACCCCTTGGCTGCTCCGGTGGCATGGGCGTGGCGCCGAGGCGCTGCTCGATCAGCGCGAGGAGCTCGCTTGACGTCACGCGCAGGTCTTTGCCGAAGCGGATCAGCGTCTCGAGGGCATCCTCCAGCCTTTCTGCGCCGGAAAAGGCCTCGTTGAACGCCTGGGATACATCATCGATGGTCGCGCGGAGATCTCGCACCATATCCGCCAGCGGGCGGGTGCCGGCTTGCGGAAGGAAGGGCGCGAAGGCCCGGTCGAGCGTGGCGGCAAGGGTGGCGAGCGGTTCGAGTTCCTCGCGCATTGCGGGCTTGCCCCAGGGCCAGAGGGGCGGCTGGCCCTCCATCACCGCACGCACGCGCCCGGCCCAGGGCAGAGCCGGATCGAACCGATGTTGCCGGGCGACAACAATCTCCAGCCGATGGACGAGGCTGCGCAGTTCCTCGAATTCGAATCCGAAGCGGCTGGCGGGGTGCCGCAACAGGGCCAGAAGCTCCGCCGAGCGGCCGCCTTCCGCCGCGGCAAGGAACAGCCTCACGAAGAGCCCCGCCTCGCTGCCGGCCAGTGTGGCGCCATCCGAGATATCCGGCATGATGCCGAAGGTTTCGAGCTCCAGTGCCACGCGCCGGGCGAGCGCGCGGTCGGCGGTGACGAGTGCCGCCTGCGCATCCGGTGTTTCCAGCGTCTGGCGCATCAGGATGGCGATCAGCCGGGCCTCCTCGCGCTCGTCATGCGCTTCGGCCAGCGTCATTCCATCAAGCGCCTTGGCGATGGGCACATGGGCGCGGGTCTCGAGCCAGCGCGCGGAGGTTTCAGCCGGGCGCATGGCCTCGGAAAGCAATGCGTTGCGCGCCGCCAGCGCCGAGGGTTCCTGCCCCAGCGGCCGCACATCCTCCCGGTTGATGCCCAGCAGCGCGAGCGTGCGCTTCAGAACTGCCTGCGGATGCGCGAAACGCGTCGGCAATCGCGCCTCATCCGAGCCCACCAGCGCCCAGGATTGCGCATCGAGCCGCTGGTCGAGCCCCGGCAGGATCACCGCGCCCTGCTCGAGCCGGCTCACCACGCGCATCAGCTCGGCCGTGGCGCGCACCGAGCCGGTGGAGCCGGCAACGAGGACGGGCCGGCCCTGCTCCTGCCGCGCGAGACGCCGCGCCTCCTGCCGGATGCGCCGCAGGCGCGCGGCCATCTCGTCTTCCACCGAAAGCCGGGCGCAGATCTCCGGCCAGTCACGCGCTGCCACGCTGAGGAAGTCGCGGGTGAGCGACCAGTAATCGTCAAACCGGGAGGGATCATATTCATCCGGCGTGATGGTGGCGAGACGCGCGAGATCCTGCCCCTCGATCGCCATTTCGTCGATCAGCCGCCCCAGCGCCTCGGCGAGGTGGAGCGTTTCCGCCAGCGCGGGAGGTGGCGGATTCTCGCCATCCGCCCGGCGACGCTCGACAATCCGCGCCTGCCATTCGGCCACGGCCGGCCGCAGGCGGAAGGCGCGCTCCAGCGGGGTGATGCGGCGATTCTCGCCCGCGATGAACCCGTCATCACCTGCCTCGGCGAGCAGTTGTTCGAGGGCATCGCCCGGCTCGGCCAGAGGGCGGATTTCCGGCAGCACCACCGATTGCCGCCCCGCCACCGCAAGGAAGGCCTGCTGGAAGGCGAGGCCCGCGCGCCGGGTCGGCACGTAGAGGACGAGATCCGCGAGGTGGAACGGGTCGCTCTGTGAACCGAGCGGAAACAGATGGCCCGCGAGCAGGGCCTCCACCGTGACGCGCGCAAAATCGAGCCCCGGCGGCACCGTGAAGACATTGGGCCGCGCACGAGCCATGCCACGCGCCTCTCAGAAAACGCCGAGGCGCAAGGCGGCTTCCGCCTGGACCAGCGCATCCGGCGTCCCCACATGCATGAAGACCCCGTCGAGCCTCAGTCCGTAAAGCCGCCCCGCCTCCT
>Ga0068877_10004864_pt1 | contig 10387 bp, 7 predicted proteins | sample NOAtaG_FD_66437 | JGI IMG/M metagenome (GOLD analysis project Ga0068877, IMG submission 66437) | Freshwater lake microbial communities from Lake Erie, under a cyanobacterial bloom - NOAA_Erie_Diel6S_1000h metaG | ecosystem: Environmental > Aquatic > Freshwater > Lake | place: USA: Ohio, Lake... | reverse complement strand
CAAGTTGCCATCGGTGGGGGCGACGACGGTGAGGCTGGCGAAGGAGACGCGCATGGATTCGAGGCGCTCGAGTTGTTGGAAGCCGCCGGTGGGAGTGAGGAGAGTGTCATCGACGGCGATGGGAGAGGGGAGGGTATTGCCGGTGGAGAGAGTGGTGGTTGTGGGCGAGGTGAGTTGGGTGGTGGAGAAGGCAGTGGGGCCGGAGCCGGCGAACTCGGCGACGGTGCCGGTGACGCGGACGCGGTCACCCGGGGAAACGGAGGGAGCCGAGGAGGTAAAGACGAAGAGGGCTTCACTGGTGTTGGGGTCGGCATCGTAGTCGGCTTCGGCGTTTTGGAGGAAGAAGCCGTTGGAGCGGCGGCCGGTGACGATGCCTTCGGTGGTGAGGGATTGGCTGAGAAGGGGGGAGGCGATGCCGGCGCCCTGGATCTGGTTGATGGAGGTGAGGACAAGGGGGGCGGAGACGGCGAGGGTGAAGGCCTGGGAGCCGGTGCAGGGCGGGGTGGCGGAGTCGGAGGCGGTGAGGGTGAAGTTGTAGTTGCCGGCAGTGGTGGGGGTACCGGAGAGGGTGCTGCCGGAGAGGGTGAGGCCAGGGGGAAGCGAGCCGGCGGTGACGGTGAAGGTATAGGGAGAGGAGGAGCTACCGGAGGCGGAGAAGGAGGCAGAGTAGTTGGAGGAGGTGGATGCGGCGGGGAGGCTGGTGGGGCTGAGGGTGATGGTGGGGCAGGGGGAGGAGCCGGAGGTGGTGGGGGTGAGGGAGAAGTCATCGATGGCGAGGCCATGATCGTTGCCGGAATCGTTTGTATCGAAGAAGCGGAGGCGGAAGGTGGCGCCAGTGGCGATATTGAGGCTGGAAATCGAAGAGGACAGGGCAGAGCGATTGGCGGTGGCGTTGCCATCGAGGGCAGCGGCCGTGGTGGTGGTGGTGGGGCTGGTGAAATCAAGGGCAGTGACGTTGACCCAGGTGCCGGTGGAGAGCGAGGTGGCATCGAGGCTGTATTGGAACTGGAGTTTGTGGGCAGCGGTATTGCCGCCGTTGCGCCACTGCTCGCCGGTGTAGGAGATGGCGAGGGAAGTGATGGTGGCGCCGGTGTTATTGGTGAAAGCCGCGCCGAGGAAGATGTTGGCTGTTCCGTTACTGGCGAGGGAACCGAAGGCGCGGTCTGTGGCGCCGGAGGAGCCATAGGAGTAAACGGCGCCAGTGTTATCGGAGCCTGTGCCGGCGCGGTAAGAGGTGAGGAGGGTCGTGGAGGAATTGGCGAAAGACCAGCCTTGAGGCAGGGTGTTGTTGGTTGTGCCGGAGTTGGCGAGGGAATTGAAGTCCTGGATGTAAGCGGAAGTATTAGTGAGGGAGACGGTTTGAGCGCAAAGGCTCGAGACGAATAGTGCCGCGGAGAGGAGGCGCTGTAAACGCATACTACTCAAGGTAACAGTAGTTTGTGAAAATGAAGCGAATTTCGGAAGGATCAGCACTGGAACTGTTCATCGATTGGTACGCGGTACCCGGCGACGAGGCGATTGGTTTCGTTGGCCATGCCGACGACGGCCATGAGTTCGCCGAAGATTTCCTCGGACATGCCTTTATTGCGGGCGGCGGCGGTGTGGGAGGCGATGCAGTAGTCGCAGCCGTTGGTGGCGCTGACGGCGATGTAGATGAGTTCCTTGACGAGGGGGTCGAGGGCGCCGGGGGCCATGATCTGCTGGACGGAATCCCAGGTGCGTTTGAGGGTTTGGGGATCGCGGGCGAGGGCTTTCCAGAAATTGTTGACGGAGGAGACTTTGCGCTTGGCCATGATGTCGTCATAGATGGCGCGGACCTCTGGGGAGGCGTCTTGGTATTCGATGAGTTTCATGGGGACTCCAGGAGGCGAACGATATCTGTGTGGCCCTGTTCGCGAGCGTAGGTGAGGGCGGACTTACCGCGGTGGCCGGTGGCGGAGCGGCCGGCGCGGCGGGCAAGGAGGAGGGCCACGAGATCGGGCTGGCCGCCGCGGGCGGCGAAGATGAGGGGTGTGGTTTGTTTGCCGCGGGGGATGTTAAGATTGGCGCCGCGAGCGAGCAGGAGCTTGACCCTGTCGGGACGGCGGCGCTGAACGGCATAGTGAAGCAGGGCCATGGTGGTGTTGGAGTGATTGGGATTGGCGCCACGGTCGAGCAGGAAGAGGGCCATGGGCAAGACGCCGTGATTGAGAACCCATTCGAGGGGGTGGGCATTGGGGCGGGAGGCGGGAGGGGCTCGCGCAGGAGGAAGTCATGGAGGGTCTCGCCGTGGAGGTATTCCATGACGAGGTAGGCGAAGCTGGTGTGGTCGATGGCAGTGACGCCGAAGTCGGTGAGGTTGACGACGTTGGGGTGGCGGAGGCGGCCGGAGGCTTCTGCTTCGCGCTGAAAGCGAATGAGGAGTTCGCGATTGCGCATGAGGTGGGGGGCGATGATCTTGATGGCGACGGTGCGTTTGGCGCCGGTGTGAATGGCCTGGTAGACGCTGCCCATGCCACCCTTGCCGAGCAACTTTTCGATCAGGTATTTGTTATCGAGAGTACGTCCAACAAGCGGGTCCATGAGAAGCTAGGGGGAAAGAGCAATGAAACCAGTACTCCACGTTGTAGCACATATCGAAGCGGTAGCCGGACAGGAAGCCGAGGTAAGGGAGGTGCTCGAAGGATATTTGGCGCCGACGCGGGCGGAGAAGGGGTGCCTGCGGTATGACCTGTTTCAGGATCTCGAGGACGCGAAGAAATTTACGTTTATCGAGGAGTGGGAATCGAAGGAGGACCTCGACGCGCACAGCCGGAGCGCGCATCTGGCGGCGGGCCGGGCGCGGCTCGAAGGCAAGCGAGCGGGAGCGTGGGTACAGCTACTGGTTGAGCTTTGAGGCCGAGCGGCTGTAGGCGAAGTAGACCACGAAGCCGAGGAGCATCCAAGCGAAGGCCGTCAACTGGGTGAAGCGGTCGAGGCCAATGATCATGGCCGAGCAAACGACGACGGCGAGGATGGGAACGATGGGGACGAGAGGCGTGCGGAAGGGGCGCCTGAGGTCGGGGCTCTTGCGGCGAAGGATCCAAACGCCGATGCTGACGACGATGAAGGCGAAGAGGGTGCCGATGGAGGTGAGGTCGCCGGCGAGGGAGCCGGGGATGAAGCCGGCGAAGAGGCCCACGAAGACGAAGAGGATCATGTTGGATTTGTAGGGAGTGCGGAATTTGGGGTGGAGGTCGGAGAAGACCTTGGGGAGGAGGCCGTCATTGGCCATGGAGAAGAAGACGCGGCTCTGGCCGAGGAGCATGACGAGGATAACGCTGGAGAAGCCGGCGAGGATGGCGACGGTGACGCTGGTGGCGAGCCACTCATAGCCGGGCATGTATTTGGAGATGGCGTAGGCGACGCTGGCTTCCTTGCCGGCGATTTTGAATTCCTGCCAGTTGGCGACGCCGGTGAGGACGTGGGCGAAGAGGATGTAGAGGACGGTGCAGACGGCGAGGGAGCCCATGATGCCGATAGGCATGTCGCGTTCGGGGCGTTTGGCTTCCTGAGCGGCGGTGGAGACGGCGTCGAAGCCGATGAAGGCGAAGAAGACGATACCGGCGCCGCGGAGGATGCCGCCCCAGCCGAAGGTGAAGAAGTCTTCGTGGCCGGGGGTGCCTTCGGGGATCATGTAGGGGGTGTGATTGGCGCCGTTGACGAACTGCCAGCCAAGGGCGATGAAGAGCAGGACGATGGCCATTTTGATGAAAACGATGATGGAGTTGACGGTGGCGGACTCTTCGGTGCCTTTGATGAGGAGGAGGGAGAGGAGGAAGAGGATGAGGAGGGCGGGGGCGTTGAAGATGCCGTGGACGCCATCGGGGGAGACCTCCATGGGGGAATGACACCATTCGTAGGGGATGACGCCGCCGAGGAGTTTATTGAGGTACTCGCTCCAGGCGATGGAGACGGTGGCGGCGCCGAGGGCGTATTCGAGGATGAGGGCCCAGCCGATGGTCCAGGCGACCATCTCGCCCATGGTGCAATAAGCGTAAGTGTAAGCAGAGCCGGCGATGGGGATCATGGCGGCGAATTCGGCGTAGCAAAGGCCTGCGAAGGCGCAGCCGATGGCGGCGACGATGAAGCTGAGGGTAACAGCAGGGCCGGCGGCTTCGGCGGAAGCGGCGGCGGTGCGCACGAAGAGGCCGGCACCGATGATGGCGCCGATGCCGAGGGCAATGAGGTTTTTGGCGTCGAGAGTGCGCTTCAGGCTGTGTTCGCCGGACTCGGCTTGGGCGAGGAGGGCGGTCAAGGATTTTTTACGGGAAAGACTCATGCAGTGGCCTCGTTCTTTTTCCAGACGAAGTAGACCGGGATGCCCAGCAGCACGATGATGAGGCCCGGCCAAGTGTAATTGGGTTTGTACAGCAGGAGAAGGATCTCAATGAAACCGGCGGCGAGGATGTAGAAAAGTGGCAGCACAGGATAACCGAGAGCCTTATAGGGGCGTTCGAGGTCCGGCCGTTTGCGGCGGAGGACAAAGATGCCCCAAATGGTCAAGATGTAAAAGAGCAGAACCGCAAATATAACATAGTCGAGCAAGTCGCCGTAACGGCCGGTGAGGGTGAGGCCGCAGGCCCAGAGGCACTGGACGAGGATGCTGAGGGAGGGGGTTTGGGTTTTGGGGTCGAGGCGGCCACAGAGCTGGAAGAAGAGGCCGTCGTTGGCCATGGCGTAATAGACGCGGGAGCCGGCGAGGATGAGGCCGTTGACGCAGCCGAAAGTGGAGATCATGATGGCGACGGCCATCCATTTTTCGGCACTGGAGCCGAGGAAGCTTTGGACGACGGCGGTGCCGACGCGGTCCTGTGGGGCGGACTGGATGGCGGCGAGGGGGAGCACGCAGAGGTAGACGAAGTTGGCGAGGAGGTAGAGGATACTGACGCCGCCGACGCCGAGGGCGAGGGCGAGGGGGAGATCGCGGCGGGGATTTTTCATTTCGCCGGCGAGGAAGGTGATGTTGTTCCAGGAATCTGAGGAGAAGAGACTGCCGACCATGGCGACGCCGGTGGCGGCGATGAGGGCCCAGGTGAAATCGGCGTTGGCCCAGAGGTTGCTGAAGTTGGCTTCGATGGCCTGCTGATTGCGGCCGAGGGCAAGGCCGAGGGCGACGAGGCCGATGAGGGAGGCGACCTTGGCGATGGTGAAGACATTCTGGACGATGGCGCCGATGCGGACGCCGCGGGTATTGATGTAGCTGAGAAGGAGGATGACGGCGATGGCGACAGCCTGGAGGGCGGGGCCCTGGATGGCGGGGAAGAAGACGCCGGCGAACTTGGCGAAGGCGACGGCGACGGCGGCGATGGTGCCGGTTTGGATGACGACAAAGAAGGTCCAGCCGAAGAGGAAGGCGGGCAAGGGGCCAAAGGCTTCACGGAGGTAGATGTACTGGCCGCCGGCCTGGGGCATGGCGGCAGCGAGTTCGCCATAGCTAAGGGCGGCGATGAGGGTGAGGATGGCAGTGATGACCCAGGTGGCGAGCAGGAGGCCGGGGGAATTGACTTGGCGGGCGATGTCGGCCGAGACGATAAAGATGCCGGAGCCGATCATGCCGCCGGTGACGATCATGGCGGCGTCGAGGAGCCCGAGGCCTTTTGCGAGTTGAGTAGAGTTCGCCATCGTTCGATGTTTTCGCGGAAAGACTTTAGTGTATACGGCGGCTGCCAGAGCGCGCTAATGACGGCGACAAAACGGGCGCCATTTGTGAGTACTGGAACGGCGTTGGCGAGGGTGATGCCGCCGATGGCGACGAGGGGATGGGGAGAATGAAAGGGGCCGGGGCCGACGGTGGGGTCAGGGTTGGCCTTGGAGGTGGTGGGGTAAATGGGGCCGATGGCGAGGTAATCGACGGGGAGGTGGGCGGCGGCGTCGAGTTGGGCCTGGGAGTGGGTGGAGAAGCCGAGGAGGGCGTGGGGGCCGATGATGCGGCGGGCTTCGGTGGGGGGCAGGTCAGACTGGCCGAGGTGGAGGCCGAAGCCGAGGAGGGCGGCATAGTCGGCGCGATCATTCAGGATGAGGTCGGGCTTGAGGCGGGCGCATTGCTCGAGGGTGGAGACGAAGGCGCGGTCGAAAGGGGCTTTATGGCGGATCTGGATCCAGGTAGCGCCGCCGTCGAGAGCGGAGGAAAGAACATCGGGGAGAGCATGTCCGTGGAGGTGGGCGGAATCCAGGATCGGGTAGAGGGGCACCTATTCCTGAACGGGGGCCTGGTTATCGTTATCGGCCCAAGCGGATATTTTCAAGCGGCGGCAAACCCAGCAGAGTCCCTCCTGGGAATTAGGAGCCACGGTGGAGCCGCAGACCGTGCATTTGAGGGTAACGGGTGGTTCTTCGTCAGTCTGGGGCTGTTTCTTCTTACTTAGTTTGTCTGCCAAGCTTCGATTTTAGCAGCACTGCCGCGGCGGGCGAACCAGGCTTTCATGTCTTCGACGAAGGCGTAGCCGACGGGGACGACGAGAAGGGTCAGCAGGAGGCAGAGCATCTGGCCGCCGATGATGGTGATGGCGATGGCGGAGCGCTGGCCGGCGCCGGCGCCGTGGCCGACGGCGGTGGGGATGAGGCCGGCGACGATGGAGAGGGTTGTCATGAGGATGGGGCGGAGACGGACGGAGTTGGCCTCGAGGATGGCCTGCTGGAGGGGCTTGCCCATTTCGCGGAGGCGATTCATGTAATCGATTTGGAGAATACCGTTCTTCTTGACGATGCCGAGAAGGAGGAGGACGCCGAGGGCGCTGAAGAGGTTCATGGTGCGGCCGGTGCCCATGAGGGAGATGAGAGCGAAGGGGATGGAGAGCGGGAGGGTGGTGAGGATGATGAGGGGGTGGATGAGGCTTTCGAACTGAGCGGCGAGAACCATGTACATGAAGATGGAGGCGAGGCCGATGGCGAGGAGCATGTTTTGGGTGGTCTCCTCGAGGACCTTGACCTGACCGGCGAAGGCGACGCGGTAGCCGGGGGGAAGGCTGACGCGGTCGATGGCATCGTTGGCGGCCTTGGCGGCGACGCCGAGGGAAGAGCCGAGGGCGACGTTGCCGTAGACACCGACGCTGAACTGGCGGTTGAAGCGGTCAATGCGGCTGGGGCCGAGGCCCTGCTCGAGGGAGGCGATGGAGTCGAGGCGGATGAGGCCCTTGGCGCTGGGTACGAGCAGGCGGCTGAGGACGTTCTTGTCATCGCGCTGGCCGGGGAGGAGGCGCATCATGACGGGGTATTGTTCAGAGTCTTCCTTGAAGGTGGAGATCTGGTCTTCACCGGACATGAGGAGGCGGACGGAGTTGGCGACATCGCTGACGCGGACGCCGAGATCGGAGGCGAGGCCGCGGTCGATATTGACCTGAAGCTCGGGGTTATTGAGGTTGAGGTTGACCTTGATGTCGACGATGGAGGGTTCCTTGGCGAGTTCGGAGTTGAGGCTTTTGGCGAAGCCGACGAGCTTGTTGATGTCGGGGCCGAGGAGTTGGAGGCGGATGGGGGCGAAGGTATCGCGGCCGCCGAGGATGTTGGGGAAGGTGACGCGGGGGCGAGCGAAGGCGAATTCGCGGGAGGCGTCCCGGACCTTCTGGCCCATCTCGGTGATGGAGGCGCGCTGGTCCTGGGGCTTGAGGAAGACGTAGAGGTAGGCCATGGTGACGCGCTGGAGGAAGCCGGCGGTGGAGGGGACGACAGCGGTGACGCCGTCGATTTTTTCAAATTTCTTCGACAGGGCGAGGGCGATGCGTTCGGTACCTTCGAGGGAGGTGCCTTCGGCGGTTTCGATGAAGACGCCGAGTTCGTTCTGGTCTTCCTGAGGCATCCAGTCCTTGCCGATGTTGGCGTAGAGGTAATAGGTGGAGCCGAGGGTGACGAGGGAGATGGCGACGATGACGAGGCGGTGGTTGAGGGACCAGACGAGGGTTTTCTCGTAGATGCCTTCCATCCAGCCGCGCTGGTGGCCGTGCGCGGCGGCTTTGCCGGAGGCGTCGCGCTTGGGCCGCTTGAGCATGCGGGCGGCGAGGGCGGGGGTGAGGGTGAAGGCGACGAGCATGGACACGAGGATGGAGACGGCCATGGTCCAGCCGAACTGATTGAGGTAGCGTTTGGCGTAGCCGCTGATGAAGGCGATGGGGATGAAGACGATGACGAGGGAGAGAGTAGTGGCGATGACGGCGAGGGCGATTTCCTTGGTGGCGTAGAGGGTGGCTTCCTCGGGTTCCATGTCGGTCTCGCTGAGAACGCGGTAGATGTTTTCAATGACGATGATGGCGTCGTCGATAACGATGCCGACGGCGAGGGTGAGGCCGAGGAGAGTCATCGAGTTGAGGGTGAAGTCGAGGAGTTTGAGGGCGGTGAAGGTGGTGATGATGGAGGTAGGAATGGCGATGGAGCTGATGAAAACGGTGCGCCAATCGCGGATGAATACCCAGATGATGAGGGAGGCGAGGAGGCTGCCGAGGACGAGGTGTTCCTCGAGGGCGGCGACGGAGGCGCGGATGTAGGTGGCCTGCTCGGAAATGATGTTGAGTTTGACGCCGGGGGGGAGTTGGCGTTCGAGGTCACGGAGTTTGACTTGGAGGGCGTCGACGACCTTGACGGTGTTGACACCGGTCTGGCGGCGGATTTCGATGAGAACGGCGGGGGTGTTCTTGAAGTAGGCGAAGCTGCGGCGCTCACTCATGCCGTCCTCGACGTGGCCGACGTCCTGGATGCGGACGGGGGCGCCATTGACGTTTTTGATGATGATGCGGTCGAAATCCTTGATGGATTCAACGCGGCCGAGGGTACGGACGCCGAGTTCGGAGGGTCCTTTGACGATGCGGCCGCCGGGGGCTTCGACGTTTTCGCTCATCACGGCGCCCTGGATCTGCTGGGCGCTGAGATTGTAGGCATTCATTTTGTCGATGTCGAGGTAGACATTGACCTGGCGGTTGCGGCCGCCTTGGACGTCGACGATGCCGACGCCGTCGACGGTTTCGAGGGCGCGGCGGACGGTTTTGTCGGCGATTTCAGTAAGGTCGCGGACGGGGCGGGTGCCGGAGAGGGCGACGCGCATGATGGAGTCGGCATCGAGATCGCTCTTGGTGACCGTGGGAGGGAGGGTATTGGGAGGGAGCTTGCGTTGGGCGGCGGAAACTTTTTCGCGGACATCATTGACGGCTTCGGCGATGTCGCGGTCGAGGACGAAGTTGATCTGGAGGTTGGCGGAGCCTTCGGTGACGCGAGCGACCATTTCGTCGATACCGGCGACGGAGGCGATGGCTTCCTCCATGGGGAGGACGACCTGGCTGACCATTTCCTCGGGACTGGCGCCGGGGAGGTTAATGCGGACGTTGACGGTGGGGACATCAGACTTGGGGAAGAGGTCGACGCCGAGATCGAGGAAGCTGAAGATGCCCATGACGACGAGGAACATGATGAGCATGAGGGCAAAGACCGGGCGTTGTACGCAAATTTCGCTTAGGCGCAAGAGGGAAAGCTCCTTCGAAGATTAAGATGATTGTAGCGAGAGCAGAAGTTACTTTTCATGAAATTTGCATACGTATTTCCCGGGCAGGGGTCACAGTTTGCCGGCATGGGCAAGGAGCTGGCGGAACAATACCGGGAGGCGAAGGACGCGTTCGCCGAGGCAGACGAGGCGCTGGGCTTTGGACTATCGAAGCTTTGTTTTGAAGGCCCGGAGGAAGAGTTAAAGTTAACAGAAAACACGCAACCGGCGCTGGTGGCGACGAGCGTGGCGGCACTGCGGGTGCTGCGGAGTCTGGGGGCGCCGGAGCCGGCGCTGTTGGCCGGGCACAGTTTGGGAGAATATTCGGCGTTGGTGGCGGCGGGGAGCTTGGAGTTTGCCGATGCGCTACGGCTGGTGCGCAAGCGAGGCCAGTATATGCAGGCGGCGGTGCCGGCGGGTGTGGGGGCGATGGCGGCGATTCTGAAGATGCCGTTTGAAAAGCTGGACGAGGTGCTGGCGGAAGCGGCACAGGGGGAAGTGGTGTCAGCGGCGAATCTGAACTCGCCAGACCAGATCGTGATCGCGGGGCACAAGGGAGCGGTGGAGCGGGCAATGGAGCTAGCCAAGGCAGCCGGGGCGAAGCGGTGTGTGGCGTTGGCGGTGAGTGCGCCGTTTCATTGCGCGCTGATGCGACCGGCGCAGGAGAGGCTGGAGGGGGACTTGCGGGAGACGGAGTTTGGGGATTTGCGCGTGCCGCTGGTGAACAACTGGCAGGCGCGGTTGATCGGGAGCGGGAGCGAGGCGCGGCAGGGATTGTATGAACAGGTGCCGAGCCCGGTGCGGTGGGTGGAGACGGTGCGATTGCTGGGGCGTGAGGGGGTGACGCATACGCTCGAGGTGGGGGCCGGGAAGGTGTTGTGCGGACTGATACGCAATATCGAA
>Ga0068877_10004857_pt1 | contig 10395 bp, 7 predicted proteins | sample NOAtaG_FD_66437 | JGI IMG/M metagenome (GOLD analysis project Ga0068877, IMG submission 66437) | Freshwater lake microbial communities from Lake Erie, under a cyanobacterial bloom - NOAA_Erie_Diel6S_1000h metaG | ecosystem: Environmental > Aquatic > Freshwater > Lake | place: USA: Ohio, Lake... | reverse complement strand
GTGATCGCACTCGGCCGGCGGACCGTCGACTTCGACGATCAGTAACGCTTCAGCATCAAGTGGATAACCCGCCTCGACGAACGCTTCCGCGGCATGGATGGCGGGTCGATCCATCATTTCCATGCCGGCGGGAATGATGCCGGCGGCGATGACATCGGCGACGCACCGCGCCGCATCGTCGACCGTGGGAAAGCCGATCAGCAACGCACGCACGGACTCAGGCTTCGGCAGCAGGCGAACCGTGACCTCGGTGACGACACCCAGCAAGCCTTCCGACCCCACCACGATGCCAAGCAGATCGAGCCCGCTCGAATCGAAGGCACGCCCGCCGAGCTCGACGATCTCGCCCTCCATCGTCACGAGCCGCACGCCGAGCACGTTGTGCGTCGTCAGTCCGTACTTGAGGCAGTGCACGCCGCCCGAGTTCTCGGCAACGTTGCCGCCGATGGAACAGGCGATCTGACTCGACGGATCGGGCGCGTAATAGAGACCATATGGATCGGCCGCAGCCGAGATCGCAAGGTTCGCCACTCCCGATTGAACGACGGCCAGACGATCCTCGACGTCGATCTCGAGGATGCGCGAAAACTTGGACAGCACCAGCAGCACCGCATCGCCGAGCGGCAACGCACCGCCCGAGAGCGAGGTGCCGGCACCGCGCGGCACGACGCGTACGCCGTTCTCGTGACACCAGCGCAGCACCTCCGCCACCTGCAGGGTGGTCTCGGGCAACACCACCACGAGCGGTAGCTGACGATAGGCCGTGAGCGCGTCGGACTCGTAAGGCCGCATCCGCGACACATCATCAATGACGCCTTCAATCGACACCAGACCTTGCAACGCGGCGACGATCTGCGCCCGCCGCGCGAGTACCGACTCATCGGGCGCAGGCATCGCCACGCTCATGCGCGCCCCTGCCCCGCGACCTCCGCCTCCTCGAGAACAAGACGCGTGAGCAACCACGCTCCGAGCACGTTGCAGATCGCAGGAATGACGGCGGTCAGCAGAAAGATCGCGACGATGGCCGAGCGCGGTTGCGCCGGCGGCATGGCTCCGCCCGCAGCGCTTACAAAGCCGGAGAACTGCAGCACGAGTCCGCCGAGCAATGGACCGAGCGCGGCCGTGCCTTTCTCAACCACGCTGTACACGGCCGACATGGTGCCCTCGAGTGCGAGACCCGTGGTACGCGTGTTGTGGGCCATGGTGTCGGGCAGCAGCGAGAACCCCATCACCAGCAGACCGGCCGATCCGACGCCGATCAGCAGCAGCCGCAAATCCGTGGCCCACGTCGGCTCACCCACCGCGGCCGTCAACCAGCTGAGCACGATCAGCGCGTACACCAGACCCGCCCCCATGTACGTCTTGCGCTTGCCGTAGCGTCGACCCAACCAGTTCCACAGCGGAATCGAGGCGAGCGTACCGAGCGTCTGCAAGGCGCCGAAGCGAATCAAGAAACCTTCGTCCTGCTTGAGCACGTAGCGCGCGAGGTACAACAGGGCTGCCGAGGTGCTGGCGACCGCGGTGAGCTGCAGCAACTTGGCACCGATGAACACCCTGAAGGGTCGATTGGCCATCACCACCCGCAACTGCGACAGCGAACTGCCGGCGATCGACGGCGTGCTGCTGATCACGGGCGCGCGGGCAACCACCGCAGCACACAACCACATGAAGGCGAGCACGATCAGAGCCTGCACCACAGCCATGCCGAAGTAGCCCTCACGACCCTTGCCAAACACGTTGATGAGCAACGGCCCGAGCACTGCCACGTTCAGGCTGGCGAAGGTCATCACGACGACGCGCCAGGACATCATCGTCGTCCGCTCGTGTGGCACAGCGGTGATTTCCGCCGGCACGGCGAGATAAGGCACCACGAACAGACTGTACCCCGTGGCGTAAAGGATGAGCGCCGCGAGCACGTAAGCCTCGAGCGCGATCCCCTGCAGGCTGAGCGGCGCGGCAAACAACATCACATAGGCCAACGCACACACCGGCCCTGCCGCGAACAGAAATGGCGCGCGCCGCCCCAGGCGCGTGCGACTGCGATCACTCCATTGCCCGATCCACACCGCCGCGGCGATGTCCCAGACGCGGGAGACGAAGATCAGCACGCCGGCCGTCGCCGGGGCGATACCCAGGTATTCGGTGAAGTAAAAGAGGACGACGAGGTTGATGGCACCGAGCAAGGTGCTCGAACCCAGCGTCCCGCTCGCCCAGCCGAGCGTCACCCAACGCGGCAGCGGCGCACTCACGCGCTGGCAAACACGGCAGTGGATGGCGCGACCGACTTATCCTTCCAGTACTCGATCGAGTACATCGGCCGGTCAGTCCGCACCATGACGTAATGCCCACCGAGTTGGCCGAGCTGGATACGGATCTCGTCATCCATGTAGGCGACGTCCGACCAGAGCTTGGTTCGCGGATTCAGTTCCGCCGACAGCAAACTCGCATCGTCCACGCCGATCTCACGCGCAAACTCATCCATGGACATCTGCGGATCGGCAGGCACCACCTTGAACCCACAGAAATCCACAAAGAAACGCTTGAGGTTGTCTTCACTGCGCCGGTATTTCGCAAACGAAAAGTGGAAACTCGGTACCCGCTTCTCGCCGAGCAGGAACTGTGCGACGAAGTTGTAGTCGCCGGTCTCGGGGTCAATCTCGAGACCATTGCCGAGGAAGGTCGAGGGAATGTCCGGCAAACGCCCCATCGAGAAGACTTTGAGCGACACCGTGACGCCGACGCCCTCGTCCTGCGCTTCTTTGCCGCCGACCAGACGGCCGATGCTGTGATAGTCGGCGGCCCAATGGCCCCGAAAAATCTCCGGATGATTCAGCGCATCGGGATAGCGGGACAGCGGCGCCAACTCGTCAATGAGGGCGTTGATGCGCTGGGATTCGGGCGTACCCGACTTGAACCCTTCCTTGTGCGTGCTCGTCAGCTGCAGCAGTTCGCGCAGCAATACATCTCGTTGCGACATTCGTCCCTCTCCCGTCGTTGAATCAGTTCAATACTCAGGCGTCAAACCTCAGCAGACCCTGCAAATCGTCCGTGATGCCCTGCCCGTGCCGCGCATTGAGCCGCTGAAAGGCCTCGGGCAGCCGCGTCGGATCGTCGATGACCCGCCCGTGGGCACGCGTGGTCGTGATACCGGCGATGCCTTGCATCATCATCCACGGGCGCCAGCTGAGGACGTTGTTCTTTTGCACGAGCGTGTCGAGCGGGCGACGCTCGCGCAGCGCCACGCGGCTCGCGCGATACGTGAAATTCTCGTGAAAGCCGAACGAAGGAATACCCGGCGCCGGAGCCGGCATCACGCTGTCGAGGCTCTCCGTCACCCAGACGTCATCGTCGATGGTCTCGACTCCGAAACGATGCTCGAACGGCGCACCCCCCGAAAAGCGCAGCTCACGCACTGCTCGCAATGAGGGCGTGATCACGTAGGGCGTCGGACCCAACATGGTCTTGGGTACCGCGACGATTTTCCCGGTAAATGGATTGGTCCAACTCTCGAGCAGCTCGCGACGCTCGAGGTCGGTGAAATACGCGAGCTCGAACACTACCGTGTCGAACCCGCCGTCAGCGCGCAGCCGATGCCGCGAGAAAATTTGCGATAGCACCCGACACAGCGGCACGGACTTGGCATCAACGTGCCCCGTCAATACGCCGTCGGTCCAGCGAATGCTCACCGTTTCGTCGGGCCGTCCAATGACCTGCATGAGCTCGGTCACCCCGAATGCGGTGTCGGTCGACGCAGCGGCTCGACTTGAGGACGAGGCGCTTGACGAGGCGCTGGCACCCGCGGCCGCACACAGCCCCGCGAGCGCGACTCTGCGGTTGATAGACCCCATTCACCCCCCGAACAGCGAGAGCGTTCTGCATTGACGCCTCTTCTGACGGAACTATAGCCTAGCCCGCATGAGTTCTGTTTGCCCTGTGTCGCTGTCTCTCGCCGACCCGGCCGTCCAGCAGTGTCCTTACCCCCTGTACGCGACGCTGCATCGTGATTCGCCGGTCTATCACGATACGACCATGAACCTGTACCTCATCACGCGGTACGAGGACGTGGTGGCCGCCTCGCTCGACTGGGAAACCTTCTCCAGCGAAATCGACATGCGCCGTGATGTGGCCGTCGCCGACGTGTCACCCTCCGATGAGCTCTATCGTCGCGAGGGCTGGGTGGTTGCCGACGTGCTCAGTCAAGTGGACCCGCCGCGCCACACGATCTTCCGACGCATCGTCGAGCGTTTGTTCACGGGGCCCGCGGTCAAACGTCTGCACGCCTATCTCGATGCTCACGTACGCGAACTCATCGAGGGCTTCGCCACGCGGGGCGAGGCCGACTTTCTCGCGGAGTTTGCCCTACCGCTGCCGATCGACGTGATTGCAGACCAACTCGGACTGCCACGCACTGCGGCGGCGAACATCAAGCGCTGGACGGACGCCTACATCGAGTCCTTCGACCCCACCATCAGCGCCGAGCACAAACTCGAATGCGCTCGACGCATCATCGAGTTCCAGAAGTACTTCATCGGCAAGCGAGCCGAAAAGATCGCCGAACCCGGCGCCGATTTACTGTCGATGCTCGCCGTGGCCGAGCGCCCTGATGGGGCGCGCCTGACCGACGAGGAGTACCTCGCACTCTGCGCACAGCTCATGGTCGCCGGCAACGAAACCACCCGCAATCATTTGATGGCGGCGATGCTCCTGCTGATCGACGATGCCGCCTTGCAGCAACGGCTGCGAGCGAATCCCGCCTTGATCCCGCGCTTCATCGATGAATCGCTGCGTCTCGAGTCGCCCGCCCAAGGCCTCTACCGTCGCTGCACTCGCGAGGTGACGTTGGGCGGCACAACCATCCCGGCGGGTGCCATCGTGTTGCTGATGTTCGCCGCGGGTAATCGCGACGAACGGCAATTCCCCCACTCGGCCACGCTCGACCTCGATCGGCCGAATGCGCAGCGGCATCTGGCCTTCGGTCACGGCATCCATAGCTGCATTGGCCGAACGCTCGCCACAGCAGAACTGACCATTGCGGTGACTCGCCTGCTGGAACGTCTCGACGACATACGTCTTCGCCGCGGTAGCGATCGCCCACGCTACAAACCGCACTTCAACATGCGCGCGCTGGAATCACTGCCCATCGAATTCACGGTCCGCACCACACCGGGACATCCATGACGCGACTGCTCACCTTGGCGCCGGCCCTCAGCCGGGGCCGTTCCGCCGACGTAGCCCTCGCCAACGCGCAAACACTGACTGCGGCACTGCAGCGCGAACTGCGTGCGCCCTCCGACATCGTCCTGCTGCCACTCGGTTGCTTGTCCGGCGGAGAAGGACTCGAGTCGCGTGAGTGCGCGGACGATGCGGTGACCGTGCTGCGCGATGCGGCGCGCCGACTGCAGATCATCCTGGTCGGCGCCGAGCGCTTCGACGGAGTCAGCCACGGTTTCATTCTCGCGCCACAGGAGAACGCCGAACTCTGGCAGCCGAGCCTCGCCGAGAGCCACGGTACGCGGCCGCAGCCCGGCACGCCGCAACAGATCGAGGTGATTGCGAGTGCCCACGGCACCCTCGCCTGCCTTCCCGGCGCCGATCTGCTGCACGCCGAATACGCCAGGCTCGCGCTGTTCCGCGGCGCAGAGATACTTCTTGCACCGAGAGCCGAAAGCCTCGACGAACGCAGCACGGCGAGACACCTGAGCCGCGGGGCGCGGGCCTGGGAGAACCATGCTGCCGTCGCAGCAGTCAATCTCGACCCGGCGGATCACGAAATCTGGAATCACAACGGACACATCCTGCTGCAGGGCAGCGGTCTGTCGGCGCGGGCCACCATCGATCTGCCTTCGCTGCGGGCTCGTCGCCTGGAGCCGTGGGTGAACTTTCCCGCGCAGTTACGCACCGGGCTTTACGCTGCCGAGTACCGCCGCGGCGAGACGGTGCCCCGCACGGCCGCATCGCCGGCGAGTTCGCCTCCGGCCGTCGAAGCCTATGACGTGCTGCTCATGCAGACGCATCAGGCCTTTGTGTCGAGCGCCGAGACCCGCGATGCGTCCGTAGCGGACAACCTCAAACGTGCACTTGGCCTCGCGCGTCTGTTCGCCATGCGCCCGAGCACACGCCTCGTGGTATTTCCCGAGTTCTTCTTGCAAGGCTCCGATGGCAGTCACCCGCACGAGTACTGGGAGCGTTGCGGCATCCGCATCCCCGGCCCCGAGACCGCCGAGCTCGCCGCGTTCGCCAAAGCCTGTAACGTCTACGTGTGCGGCGCCGTGCTCGAATACGACCCGAGTTGGCCTCGCCGCTACTTCAACACCTCGATCATCATCGACCCGCAGGGCGAGATCGTGCTGCGATATCGCAAGTTGCAGTGCGCCGATCTGAACGGTCTGCTTAACATCACCACACCCGGCAACATCTACTCGGCCTATGTCGAGCGTTACGGCATCGAGTCGCTCGTGCCGGTGATCGACACACCGATCGGTCGGCTCGGCACCTTGATCTGCTTCGATTCCAATTGGCCTGAGCTGTGGCGCGCGCTCGCCATGCGCGGTGCCGAGGTCATCTGCAACCCGACGAGCGAGATCCACAGCAACCGCCGGCCCTATTGGTATCAGGCCAAGCGTGCGCACGCGGCCGAGCAGATGCTGTACGTCGCCTCCGCCAACGCCGGTAGCGAACAGTTCTTCCCGGGCGCACCCGTCACCGGCATGAACCGCGGCCACTCGGCACTGATCGACTACCACGGCGAGCTCGTCGCCTGCGCCGACGGTCCCGGCGTGATCCCGCTACTCGGACGCATCGAACTCGGCGCGCTGAGACGCGCACGTGCGTCTTACGGCGCGGACCCTTCGGTGCGGTTCGATCCAAGAACCGTGGCCGACGCCTACGCGGGGTTTCCGGGATTTCCGCTCGATTGCTTCCTGCACACACCCATGGAGTTGGCGAGCGAGGGCGTGGCGCTCGTGGCGCAGCACCTCGAGCAACTCAAACAACGCGGCGTACTGAAGCCGCCCTGACCCGTCAGCCGTCGCGCCAGGCCAGAGCGAGTTCTGCGGCGTGCTGGCGAAGCTCCGGCACGGCCGTGCACTCGAACAGCTCGCCAAAGCGCACTGCGCCAAGCACGGCCAACTCGTCGGGGAGCGCGCTCTGCAGACCCGTGTGCAGGTCGTTGATGCGAACGTGCCCGTCGGCGATCAACCCCTCGAAAAGCTGCGGCCAACGCCCCCCGCGGGTGAGCACCGGCCCACCGCAGTTCAGCACCAGTGCACTCGACTGGGTGAGTTGCTCGGCGACACGGGCCGTGACTCGCGCACGCTCGAGTGTGACTCGCGGATCGTCTGCAATGGCACGAGCCGTAACCGGGGGCGCGCGATGTCGGAGCCGGTTCCACAGCTCGAAGCCGTGTCGCAGCACACGCCGTCGCTCGCTGAGCGGCAAAGCCTGCCAGAGAATCTGGCTGTGAGGTCGCAAGGCATCGATTACGGCGCGCCAGGCATGTCGCGCCGCTGCACCCCGCAAAACGCTCACGTACGCCCGAGCCGTAGGCTGCGCCAACAAATCGGCGATCAGCCGTTGTTGTGCGACGGCCTCGAGCGGCGTGGTGTCTTCATGCGCGGCGGACCATTGACCCGACCGGGACAACACGCGAATCGAACCCTCGAATCCTCGCTCGCGCAGGCCGACCACCATGTCCATGGCAGTCAGGCCACTGCCGACGAGCACAATGGTTTGGCTGACTGAGGGCGGCTGCCAATCGGGCGGTAGCGCCAACCACCAGGACCACACGTCTGGGATCAATGCCGGATGACTCGGCCAGTCGCTGCCCATCGACGGAAGTCCCGGAGCGAGCACCACCCGCGCCGCCTCGATCGAACGAGCGTCCGCCAACGTGATCTGCCAGTCTGCGGCGGCAGCGCGACGGCACTGCGTCGCTCGCCCCTCGAACACGGTCACCTGCCCAGTGGCTAGTGCCTCAGACCGCATCGATTCGAGATAGCGACGATAGAGTCCCCGCGGCAGAAACGCGGCCGACGAATCGCCCGGGTGCGCAGCGTCGCCCAGGCCACCACTGTCCTGCACCCAACGCTCGAAATCGTTGACCGCCGTGGCCAAGGCGCCCATACGCCCCGCGGGTACGTTCAGCAGATGCCGGACACTCGAGCTCGCGTAGGCAACACCGACGCCCGCCTGATCGCGAACCCAGCCGATGCGCCACCTCGGCCTCTGCCGGGTGAACTGCAATAACGTGAAGATCGCGCTGGCACCACCGCCCACCAGCAGCACGTCGAAACGGCTCATCCGCTCGAGGGCCTCATTCCTGTCGCTCGAAACTCAGGCCTGCGTGCGCCTGGAGGCGTGTGACGAGTCGATCGCCGAAGACCGTCGCCGGAGTCCAGAACCCCCCAGCTACAGTTTCCCGCGGCACCTCGAATGCCAAGCACATCGCCGCCTCACCGAGCATCTTGGCCGTGGATCCGTAGCCCGGGTCTCGATCGCCCGTGACCTTGACGCGCACCAAGCGCCCGCTGGCGGTTCGACCGAAGAATCGCAGGTCAAAGAAACCTTTGGCCTGGGCTTCGGGGCTCGGGCCTTCACCCGGCGCCGGCAACACGAAGCGCTGCAAGGCCGCTCGCGTGGGCCCAAAGGCGCTCGCCAGCATGAACAGCGACAGCCCGACTCCCGCACCGACCGCAGTGAGACACCCTCTCAGGCCGCGACCGGTGCTGACGGCCTCGTCATAGCGGAAGGCGCGGCTGTAGCGTCCCGCGGATAATGCATTGCTGCGATGCACGATGCGCGTGTTGATCGCCGCCATGATGAACGGCGAGATCCAGCCGCCTGTGGCTGAATCACGCGCAAATAGCGAAGTCGAACTCTGGCGCACCGGCGCAAGACCCGACGCGGCCACGCCGAGTTGGCACAGCGAGTACGGATTGGCGAGCTCCTTGCGCAGCGCCGGGTGTGCACTGACTTCCCGCGCCACATTGAGCAAACTCGCCGCAGTGCCACCCGAGAATCCGCCACGCATGGCGCGCACGCGCATGCTGATTCGATCGCAGGGCTCGCCAAATGACTGTAACGATTGCTGCTGCAGATAGTGCACGCCGAGGTCCGAGGGAATCGAGTCGAAGCCGCAGCAGTGCACGATACGCGCGCCGCTACGAATGGCCTCGGCCTCGTAACGCTCGATCATGCGGCGGATCCACTGCACCTCGCCGGTCAGATCGCAGTAATCGACGCCGAGCTCCACACAGGCGCGAACCAGTGGCTCACCATGCAAGGCGTAGGGGCCGACGGTCGAGATCACCACCCGCGTGCGGCTGACGAGATCTTTCAAGGCCTCGCCGTCGGCCGCATCGGCCACGAGCAGCGGGATCGACGCCGCGGAAGCTCCGAGGGATTGGCGCACCGACTCGAGCTTGGCGCGCGAGCGTCCGGCCATCGCCCAATTGAGTACGGCGCCTTGCGCAGTTCGCTCGGTGAGGTAGCGACAAAGAATCTGACCTACGAAACTCGTGGCACCAAACACCAGGACATCGAACTGCGCTGTCATTGAATGCCCCGCCACCCGGTAGGGTGATCAAAAATTACTGAGTGTTGTGACCCGTCCATCGGCGCCGAACCACGCTTCACCGCTGCCGAGCATGGCGCCCTCGTCGCGGACGAACATGTTGCGCGGCAAGCCCTTGGAGATTGCTTCGCGATACGCCGGGGTGAAAATGGCCTCGTAACGCGAGAGAAGGTCTTCCGGTCCCTTCAGACGCACCGGCTTGCCATCGAGCATGACACGGATCGGGTAGCGAATGCTTGCGGCGACGGTGGCCCGGTCATCGGCACGCACGGCCCGCCAAAACTTCTGCGCACCCCGATGCACGATTTCGTCGTCGCGCACCCCGATCGCCGCATAACGCCGACTCAATGCTCCCGCCGTCCCGCCTTCCATCGACAAATACACGGGCATTCGCCCTGTGCCATCCGGCTTGCTCCACGTGCCGACGATGACTTCGCAGGCGAGCTCGCTGTCACCGTACCGACCCTTGGGGTCACGAGTGACGAACTGAGCGTCGATTCGACCGGTCACCTTGCCGGTGGCATCGAGCTCATCGAGCAGCAGTCTCGAACCCTGTTCGATGCGCCCTGCAAGGCGCAGATCACGTAGTTGGCTCGCGTAGAAATACACGCCGGTCACTTCGCCGGCGCCAAATACGAGCGTCATCCGGATGCGATACTTTTCGTTGATGGCGCCGTCGTAGTTCCACAGCCAGCCCGGCTGCACCTTGGTGCAGGCAGCCTGCAACGGCCCGGACGCGAGCAGAGCGAGGGCTATCCACACTCCGGCTTGCCACAGCGCTCGCCCAAACGATACTCGAGACGTCATGAACCCGCCCTCGCGTG
>Ga0068877_10004855_pt1 | contig 10399 bp, 6 predicted proteins | sample NOAtaG_FD_66437 | JGI IMG/M metagenome (GOLD analysis project Ga0068877, IMG submission 66437) | Freshwater lake microbial communities from Lake Erie, under a cyanobacterial bloom - NOAA_Erie_Diel6S_1000h metaG | ecosystem: Environmental > Aquatic > Freshwater > Lake | place: USA: Ohio, Lake... | reverse complement strand
GAAGGGTGCGCTGTCCATCCCCAATATGCGGGTGAACAGTTCACTGGGCTACATGGAGATCAGCGGAACACAGGATACGGATCTGAATATGGATTATTACCTCCGGATACCCTGGAAGATGGTCACCGAAGCTGCTTCGTCCAAGCTCTTTGGCCGGAAGAAAGAAGAAGTTTCCGAAGACCAGGTTGACGAGATCCAGAGTGCTGATCCTGGCAGGCGCACACGCTTCGTGAATGTTCGGGTCAAGGGCACACCGGATGATTACAAGATCACGCTCGAGAAGCAGAAGAGGGAGCGTAAGAACTGAGCAAATGACGACTGTCTTAACCAGTAGGCTATTCCTGTCGAAGGAAGGCCAGGTTCCGCATAAGTCCTTCAAATCCTGTACGCTTTACTGCACTATTGGTAAATACCTCGTCAAAGACCTCACGGGTCATCTCTCTCCATTCCGCTGCTGACAGGTCGGGGGCCCGACCGGTGGAAAAACGAGGCTCGCTGTGCGGCATTGAAAAGCGGTTCCACGGGCATACCTCCTGACAGATATCACAGCCGAATGCCCAGCCCTCCATTTTCCCTTTAAATTCATCCGGGATCGCTTCCCGCAATTCGATAGTCAGGTAGGATATACACTTCGATGCATCCAGAATATAGGGAGCCACGATGGCGTCAGTTGGGCATGCATCAATGCACGCCGTGCAGCTCCCGCAATGATCCATAGCAGGGCCGTCCGGATCCAGATCCAGATTGATAATCAATTCAGCAATGAAGAAGTATGAACCATGGCCTTTATTGATCAGGTTGGTATGCTTGCCTTGCCAGCCCAGCCCTGAGCGCACGGCCCAGGCTTTGTCCATCACAGGCGCTGAATCCACGAACACCCGACCTTCTACATCCCCTAGCTCCTCCCGGATGCGGAAAAGGAATTCTTTCAACTTATCACGGATGACATCATGGTAATCCTCTCCGAAAGCATAGCGCGAGATCTTCGGTGTATCGGGATCAGATGGTGCGCGGTCTGGAAAATAGTTGTACAACACAGAAACTACAGACTTAGCTCCCGGAACAAGCACCCGCGGATCCAGACGTTTGTCGAAGTGATTTTCCATCCACTTCATGGTGCCGTGATTTCCCTCCTTCAGCCACTGCTCCAGTCTCGGAGCCTCCTCTTCCAGGAATGCAGCCCGTGCAATACCACAGAATGAGAATCCCAGTTCACGGGCAATAGACTTGATGGTGGCAGAAGACATGGCGTCAAAGTTCGTCCGGATTTCCCGGAAACAGGACGTCGGCTGCTCAGTGTCCTTCTTGCTTCATCGAAGAGAAGGATATACCGCGCATCCGCCAGGCGTACCAGGCCAGATAGACAAAACACGCCACGCCCACCCAGTAGGAGTGTTGAATACCGAGAAGGCTATTATCGGCAAGGTATCCCTGCAGGACGCTTATGACACCACCACCCATGATCATCATAATCAGCAGGCTGGCACCTTCGTTGGTATGCCTGCCCAGATTATGGATGGCCAGTGTGAATATGCAGGGCCAGAGCGTGCTGCAGAAAAGTCCGACAGCGATGAAGGCGTACACGCTTATCATGCCATCAGCAAGGATACCAATGACAAGAGCCCCGATACCCAGCATGCTGTAAAGCAACAATTGCCGGGCGGGCTTCCCTTCGCTGATGCTGTCGGCAGCCAGCAGCACGAGGATCAGGAACAGGTAATGGTAAAAAATGGTCACATCCCAACCCGCAATAAAGTTGACGAGCAGGAAGATGGCGAATGCGATAAATGGAAGGACCAGGTTCAGCTTCATCCTTGCTTCCGGTCCGATACCGAATGCACCTGCCGCGGACGTCCATCGGCCGATCATCAGACTCGCCCAGAACAGCGACACATAGGGAGTCACCTGATGGCTTTCCATGCCCAGGTGAACACGCATAAACTCAGGCAGATTACTTGCCGTGGAGACCTCCACGCCCACGTAAACGAAAATGGCGATCATACCCATCACCAGTTGCGGGTAAGCGAAAGGACTGGAGCGCACTTCGGGGGCGTCAGCGGGCTGATTGGAAATGGCCTCGATGCGGTCCGGTACGGAGGAAAACCGGAAAATGACCGCTACAATCAGAAAAGCTGCTCCCAGCGCCACATAGGGGAGCTTCACGCTCTGCAGGTCCAGGTTGACTGAATTTGCCGAGGCCGATCCGAAGATGGCGAAGGCGATGATCACCGGACCGATGGTAGTCCCGATGTTATTGATACCACCAGCCATGCTCAGCCGTTGTGATGCCCTTGCCGGATCACCGAGCACGATCATGATGGTATTCGCTGCCGTTTGCTGCAGCGAGAAGCCCAGTCCAACGATAAACAATCCCGAAATGAGCAAGGGAAAAGACGCGTTGTTGGCGGCAGGAATAAAGAGCAGAGTTCCGAGCGCTGAGATGATGAGGCCCAGTGAAAGTCCGTTGCGGTATCCGATGCGGTTCAGGATATCCTGTCTGTTGATCCGTGATATACCGAAGTAGATCAGAGAGCCAACGGTGTAGGCCACATAGAATGCGAATGAAATCATCTGTGATTCCACCTGCGAAAGCTCCAGTGCCCCTTTGAATACCGGAATCAGGATATCGTTGCTGGCCGCTACAAAGCCCCAAAAGAAGAACACAGAGATGATGGAAACGAGAGCGCCCGTTCGTGTATGATTTTGGCTCATGGTGAAGGTTAAAGCGTGATGGTGTGCAAACTACTTCAGGAGCAATTCCCGGGAACCAATATTCTGAAAAAAGAAAGGACCCGCCAGGTTCGATAACTGGGCGGGTCCTTTCTGTTCCTGTTGGCGAATTATCGTTGGACCATAAAGGGTTTCGTCTGGATCCCGGATTCAGAAATCACCTGCACCATATACAGGCCATTAGCGAGCCCCGATATATCAAGGTTGTGGCGAAGGCCGGTTACAGGAGCTGTACAAACCCAAGCACCGCTGAGATTTATCACACGGACTGAAAGCTGCGATGAGGGCATTGTGCTGAAATCAAGTTGCAGCAGGTCGCTTGCCGGATTGGGGAACAACGTGAACGCCGTATCCTTATTTACTTCGCTGACGTTGATGGTGCAAGGGCCACATTGTGCCCAGCATACCACCATAAGATCCGTATCCTGAGCGACGTTGACTATCCGGTTAGTGAAACCATCGGTTGTCATCGTACAAATACTGCCCGCGGCTAGCTCCTCCTGACCTGCCCACGAGTCATAGGCAAATTTGTACTCATGGAGGCCTGCCGGGAGGGCAATGACCAGCTCCCAGACATTATCACCATCGGCATCGCTCATTGGAGCGCAACCTCCGCACCAGCCATTGAACGTGCCGTTCACCTCCGGGGTGGTAAATGATTCTTCAACCTCATTCATATCCACGCTGAACAAGACATTGAACGGCCCTTGTGGGTCGTTGCATGCGCCGCAGCTTCCCCAGCAAACGATGGGGAGCACAACATCTGAGGTTGCTTCAACGACCCGGTTTGTGAAGGGCCCAGTTGTGATCGTACACGAGCCGCCCGGAGCTAGTTCTTCCTGACCGGCCCACGCATCATAGGCAAACTTGTACTCATGCATTCCCGGAGGCAGTGCGATGATCAGTTCCCATACACCATCACCATTCTCGTCGCTCATCGGCGCGCAGCCACCACACCAACCATTGAAACTACCATTCACCTCCGGAGTCATAAAGGGAGCGGTTACTTCATTCATATCCACCCGGAATGTGACATCAACCAGATCACCGCCCTGACAGGCCTCACAGGAGCCCCAGCAAACCAGATCCAGTGTGACATCGGAAGATATAGTCAGTAAGCGGTTAGTAAAACCATCCGTCGTGATGGTGCATGGACTTCCGGGTATAAGCGCTTCCTGTCCGGACCATGAGTCGAATGCGAACTTATACTCATAGGTACCTGCTTGCAGAGGAATCGTAATTTCCCAGATATCATCGCCATCTGTATCACTCAAGGGAGCGCATCCGCCGCACCAGCTGTTGAAACTGCCGTTGACTTCAGGTGTATTAAAGGGTTCTGCCACCTGACTCATGTCTACGCGAAAAGTCACGTCGTAGTTGACGATACTCTCGCAGGGCTCACAGGCGCCCCAGCATACTACAGGAAGCACGGCATCGCCGGTGACTACGAGTGACCTGTTCGTAAACCCATTCGTAGTAATCGTGCAGGACGATCCCGGTATGAGGCTTTCCTGTCCTGCCCAAGAATCGTATGCAAACTTGTATTCGTAGGTACCTGGCTCGAGTTGGACGTCGATTTGCCAGATGCCATCGTTGTTTCCATCCGCCATCTGAGCGCATCCCCCGCACCAGCCGTTGAAATTGCCGTTTACTTCAGGGGTGGTAAACGGGTCGGCGACATTGTTCATGTCCACCAGAAACGTGATGGTATGTTGCTGCGCGAAGCCTGTTGTCGCGAGCACGAAAGCCATCACAAAAAGTAGAGCTTGTTTCATGGGTCGTTATGTTAAAGTAGTCGTTTTGGAAGTGCCAAGATACACTTATTGTATTTTATACAAAATGTTACCTGCATATTTCTGCCGGGTACCTACATTTGGTCAAAAGAGATCCGAACCATCCCATGCCCGCATCCCGATCCCTGATTCAGGGGGATGACATGTATGCCATCCCCATCCGCGACTTCTTCAAGTCAGCGTTTTCGGTGGACTGTGTGATTTTCGGCTACCATGCCGGAGAGCTCAAGGTGCTGCTGATTCAGCGGGGCTCTGAGCCCTTTGAGAATTTCTGGGCGCTGCCTGGAGATCTTGTGTATCCTGATGAGGATCTTGATTCTGCGGCCAATCGGGTGCTTATGGACTTAACTTCCCTGACCGATATTCCGATCAGGCAGGTTCATACCTTCGGCAAGGTGGATCGCCATCCGCTCGGAAGGGTTATCACGGTCGCATACCTCGCGCTGGTGGAGTTTACGGAGCTATCGCCCCATGCCTCTTCCTGGGCTCGTCAAACCCGCTGGCATCCGATCAGCCGTATCCCACGGCTTGCCTTTGACCACAAGGAAATCCTGGACAGGTCCGTGCTAGATCTCAAGACTCTTGTGCTGACGGAGGATATCTGGAGTAAGGTGCTTCCCGAGAAGTTCACCCTTACGCAGTTTCAGGAGTTCTTTGAGTGTGTACTGAACAAGCGCTTTGACAAAGGCAATTTCCGGAAGAAGCTTTCCGGGGCGCCATTTCTAAGGCAGCTCAACGAAACGCAGAAGAACGTATCCCACCGCCCGTCCTTGCTCTATTCCCTTGACAGGAAGAAATTCCAGTCTGCCCGTGCCAAAGGCTTTGCCTTTGACTTTTAGATCCATCCTTCCATGAACCGGTTTGCCACACTTCTTGCCTTTCTGATCCTGACCTGCTGGTGGGACCATTCGCAGCTTCACGCCCAGGCTGTGAAGGTCGATGTGCGACAAAGCGAATCCGGCAACTGGCAGCTATACCGAGACGGTGAGCCCTACTATGTGCGGGGGGCGGGAGGGCATGTCAACCTCGACAAGCTCGTAGAAATCGGAGGGAACAGCATCCGCACCTGGAGCACTGACCATGCCGGTGAGATCCTCGATGAAGCCTATGCCCGGGGTCTCACGGTCATGCTGGGCTTGTGGGTTCAGCATGAGCGCCATGGATTTGACTACAGCGATACAACTGCAGTCCGGAGCCAGTTGGAGGGGTTTCGTAAGGTGGTTATGGCTTATAAGGACCACCCCGCATTGTTGCTCTGGGGTATTGGCAATGAGGTGGACCTGTTCTACACCAACACCTCTGTATGGTATGCGGTGAATGATATTGCCAGGATGATTCATGAAGCAGATCCTAACCATCCCACATGCACCGTTACTGCTGGCCTGGACCCGGAGGAAGTGCGTCTGATCAGAGAGCGTGCGCCGCACATTGATATCTATGGCATCAATACATACGGCGACCTGGGCAAGGTAAAGGCGGGTATCCGGCAGGCCGGTTGGCAAGGACCTTATATGATTACCGAATGGGGCCCCAACGGCCACTGGGAAGTAGAGCGCACGGCCTGGGGTGCACCGGTTGAGCAGAGCAGTTCAGAGAAAGCCTCATCCTATGAGGCCCGCTACAGGAACTTTATCGCATCTGATACAGAGAAGTGCGTGGGCTCATACGTCTTCCTTTGGGGACAAAAGCAGGAAACAACGGCCACCTGGTATGGCCTGTTTTCTGATCGTCAGGAATCCAGTGAAGCCATTGATATCCTGCACACCCTGTGGCGGGGATCTCCGCCGGCCAATCGCTGTCCGACGATTCAATCGGCTTCCATCAATCGCTTGGTGAAAGGTGAATTCATCCGCGTCACGGCTGAAGAGCGGATGGATATTGTGGCTGACGTCACGGATCCCGATGGCGATCCACTGGCCTACCGTTGGATGATTATCCCTGAGAGCACCGACATCCGGTCCGGCGGGGATGCGGAATCCGCGCCAACTCCCGTATCCTCGAGAGCACTCAGGAGGAACGGCAACTCTGTTTCGATGCGGGCCCCTGCCCAGGAAGGTCCGTACAGGCTCTTCCTGCTCGCCTATGACGGGAAAAACCATTACGCTTACACGAACATTCCCTTTTACGTCATTCCGCGTCCGGAAGACGCACCACCGGCAAGGGCCATCAGCTTTAAAAGAATGAACCCTGAATGAGCTCTTTCTACTTATTGTGGATTTAACAAAAAGGGTTAGATTCGTCGCGAACTGTCAACCATGCGGGTCCCCGGGATATTTTCCAGCCTTCTCATATTGCTGTTGGCATCCTCGAATCTGGTTGCCCAGTACGATAGTATTCCACGGCCCACTTCGGATATCGGACTATTCCCCAGGAAAGAACCAGGAGGGCTCCGCCAATTGCAGATTTCCGGATTCTATCGCTTTTTTGCCACCTACCAGCGTCAGTATGATCCGTACCTGTTGAATCCGGTGATCGGAGATACAGCGCTTCCCCGTAACCTGTTCATTGGAGATGACAGCCAGCTCCCCAATCTCTTGATTAATGCAGGCGGCAAGACCTCCGACAAAACCAGCTGGGGCTTTGACCTCATGATGTTTCAGTTCCTGGATGGTATGATTTCGCCCGCCTATGGTGGCCAGGTAGCCGATGCCGACCGGCCACCCCTTGACCGGCCGCTGCTGGGAGCCCGACTGGGCGGGAACCTTGGGCTCAATCTCGGGATCAATCTGTACGGAAATTTTGAAACATCGCTGGGTCAGATCTCCGTGCGGGCGGGTGGGATCCAGTGGTTTGCCATGTCTGATCTCACCATGGCCGCATGGAAGGGATATAACCGGTTTATACTTTACGAGCGGAATCCCTGGGACCCTGTCGGCCGCGGGCTGGACGGGCGATACAACGAGTACTTTGAGCAGGGCTCCATCAGCCAGGATGCGCGTTGGGGAAACCGCGCTTTTGATGGCGTCATCATAGAGGGCAAGCAGTTGCCCGGTCGGTTATCATTTGCCGTTCTCGGAGGAAAAACCGAGCTCAATGGTGGGTTTTCCCGCACACCTAACTTCAGTTATGGTGCCAAGGTCAAAAAAGAGTTCGGTGATCACTCGTTTATCAGCCTCAACACATTTAATGGACTGGCTTCTGCCGATAGCCTTTCGATTCAATCCTATGGTTTCAATATGGTCACTGCGGAATTCTCTTTTCAGCATGACGGCTTCCGGCTGCAAGGAGAATTGGGGGCAGGCAAGTACTTCAGTCCGATCCATCACTCGAGGTGGGGAGAAGCCATGCAGTTCAAACTGGCCACGCCAGAGATGAAGGGCAAGTCCCAAATTGAACTCCATTACTTCCGGATCAGTCCTGATGTTGTCAATAACACCGCTGTCTTTTGGAATACCTCGACCTATGAGTTCCGCACCAATGACCTGCCTGCAGGCAGTATTGGAAGTTCGGCGGTACTGCAGCCCTTCAGCAGTTCCATGGTGCGTCTCGGGCAAATGACGAATAACAGGCAGGGCCTTAACCTGAATGTACAGGCAGGATCCCGCAGCGTGCGCTTCAGCGGTGGCCTCGGTACATCTTCCGAGCTCACTCCGGCGGCCCCTGTGATCACCTATTCCAATCCCGTGAATCAGGTGATTCGTTCCCGTTTCTGGCGATGGGTTTTTCCCGCGAACGTGGGACCTTACCAGCGCTATTCCGATATCTACCGGGACATTTTCCAGACTGTGCAACTGAGCGATGACAGCTCCGGCATTGTGATACACCGCAAGCATTTCAACATGATGGAGGCCCAGGTGAAATACCATACTACCGTCAAGGGAAAGGATCTTTACCTGTTCACCTTAGTTCAGGCCAACAGCAGTTCACGCGATTGGTCGCCCGTGACCATTTTTAACGAAAAAGCCTATATCCGCCAGTACGTCATCGAATCCGAGTTGTATATAGCAATCACGCCGTCTATCCTGCTCAATGCTTACTACGGCTATGAGCGCACCCTCGGCAATTACCTGACGGATATTGACGAATATACACGTCGTCCGCGCAATCAGGCAGGCGAAGGTGTGGGTTGTGGAGCAGACGTTGATCTGGGCAGGAATGCCAGGCTCTACCTGAGGCACCGTTGGTATTTCTTCCGCGACCACAGCTTTGAACTGGACCGGTTCAGGGGGCGCGAAATTTCTGTCGAACTCAAGGCCTTCTTCTGATGAGAACCTCCCTGATCCTGATTCTTCTTGCCCCGGCATTGGTACTCCTGACATCGCGAGTGCATGCGCAGGAAAAGCGGAAAGTGACCTTTACCGGCCTGGGGCGATCCGTATTCTACGGTGATGATCTCCGGCAGGACACTCCGGTACCGGACACGGTAACAGCGCGTAAACTCCACAGTGGGCATGTGCTTGTGGATGTCGGCGTCCAAATCCGCCCGAACGCGAATACCGAAGTGCTCGGCATGGTGCGCGTGCGCAATGACTACGGAGGCTTCTGGGGTTCAGGTGTCACCTTCGATGTGCGCCAGCTCTACGTCAAGGGCGTTATTGGCAACATCATCCGGTATCAGCTTGGCGACATCAACTATCGGATGACGCGCTACACCCTCTGGAATCCGGATCAGGAAGTTGTTTCGAGCATGCCACTCCTTTTTGCGCAGCAGGCCGACCTGCTCAACTACGATCACTTTTACAATTTCGATCAAGCCTGGAGACAACAGGGAGCGTCAGCGGAGTTTGGGCTTGTTTTCAGCAAGTGGATTGATGAGCTGCAGGTGCATGCCATGACATCGCGTATTGCTCCAGCTGATTTCGTCACGACCCATGACAGGCTGTTCAGCGGGCTCAGCATATCCCTCATTCAAAGCAAGTATCTCCGAGCAGGACTGAACTACGCCAACCTTTATGACGTTGCAGGGACCTCGCGCAATCCCGTTTCCTTTCACAACCCTGTGTTGACAGGAACGCTTCATGGCGAAGTCCCTTTGAAAACTGTCCGCCTGTCGATCGATGCGGAATCCGGACGGTCACGAACCTACTACCGCGAAGATCCGCAAGCTCCTGAAATCACCGGTCAATTCACCGAAGCCAGTCTGACAGCAGTCCATGAAAAAACAGGCATCCGCATTACTGCCCTTGCCAAGATGATAGATGCTCAGTTCCGCTCTCCGGGTGCGCAGACCAAGCGCATTCGTTATGATGCCGCGCCCATTGCCTATTCGCGCATAACCAATGATCAAGTCCTGCGCCCGTTGAATATGGTGGATCTGATGCGGGAATCCACCCTCTGCATGATGCAGCTTTCCCCTTCCCTTATGCAATTTGCTCCGCGGTATGACAATATCACACCCTATGGCGATGCTACTCCTAATCGTCAGGGCACTGTCATCACGTTGGCCTATGAAAAAAAAGACAGTCCGGTCCGCCTGGAAGCCTCCCGGTCTGATTTGCAGGAAATGCGCGGAGAGGGCACGCTCCGGGCCCGGACATTCACCCGCACCGATATCCGGTCAGAACTCCTCGTACACGCCCTCTTTGCAGACTGGAAGAAGCATATCACCCTTTCCGGCAGCATGCGCAGTGATCAAACCAACAGGCCCGAAGAAGGGCGCGTGCAGGGCGTTGACCTGCGCACTCAACTGTACAGTGCAGGTTTGGAGGCCGAGATATTCACCCATCTTGATCTGCTGGTCGGGTTTCAGCAAATCACCTATCAGGGTACCGAATTCACCGCCATGCGGGATGCATATTCCCAAATATTCAACTTCAGCGAATACGAGGTAGATGGCACTGAAACGCTGACCGGAGCCGGTATCCGCTATCGCTTCAGTGACTCCGCCTTCGTGAGCACACAATGGAATAGCTTTCGCAACAACGACCAGCTCGCCG
>Ga0068877_10004853_pt1 | contig 10402 bp, 11 predicted proteins | sample NOAtaG_FD_66437 | JGI IMG/M metagenome (GOLD analysis project Ga0068877, IMG submission 66437) | Freshwater lake microbial communities from Lake Erie, under a cyanobacterial bloom - NOAA_Erie_Diel6S_1000h metaG | ecosystem: Environmental > Aquatic > Freshwater > Lake | place: USA: Ohio, Lake... | reverse complement strand
CCGGCAGGAGTTTTTGCATAGGCTTTCTGGGCGGCAAGGGTTTGCACCACCGAAACCGCCTGACCATTACTGGCAGCAATTTTCTCATACTCTGCGCGGCGCTGCTGATTAATATTTTTGACGAGCGCCACAACCTCCGGAGTATTTTCAACCGGGCCCAGATACCCATCCATCCGCTCGCCAACGAGGCCTTGTGCCTTGGCTTCATCAAGGGTGAGAGCAAGCGCGGGCAGAGGCAGCAACAAAGCAATCATGAGAAACGGTAAGATACGGCGCAGCATAAAAACTCCTAGAAGAGTGGTGAATCTTTAGCGAAGACGGACTTATCGAGATCTTTATCCACCTTGACGCGGATCTCGTGCTCAATCTTGACGTTGAGGTCGATGACAATCGGTTTATCAGACGCGGCGACATTAACTGTCGGCGTGCAGGAAGCAAGAAGGGGCAGCAATGACATCATTAAAAAAATACGCATCATGGGACTCCTAATTCTTTGGCGACCTGCCCGCTCATGCTGCGTAACAAATCGGTGAGGTTGGTAGTGATATTGAGGTTTAACTGCACGGCGCGATTGATAAGCGGGTTATGGCCGGTGACTTGACCAGTGAGCAGCATATTACCCTTGTCATCTGTTGTATTCGCGGTGAGATTTAGAGCCGAAACATTGACCTCCTGCAGCGCCTGGGCATTACCGCCCGCCTTGCCTAAAAGCGAGACAAGCACTGCTGCATTATTGCCTAAAAGCGATAATTTCATCGGTCCCTGATTCTGCATCTGTGCGTTATCAATGCGCCAGCCTCTGGGAGTAATAATCATCGGCACGCGGCCTTGAATTTTTCCCTCCAGATGCGCGTTTTTGCCAAGTGCCTCCTCAAGAATCGCTGCTACAGGTGCATCGTTGAAAGTCGCATTCGCGCGCAATTCGCGCCAGTTGCCTTCGGCCAGAATCAAGTTAGCCGCAAGGACAAGCTGCATCGGTGGGGTCGCGATGTCCGCCGCGTAGGCCGGCAGAAACTGCACGAGTTCAAGCGCGCCCTTGCCCAGCGTCAGGGTCGGAGTGGTAAGGGTCGCCGCACCTGCTTCGGCCTTGCCATCATACTGGCCAGCAAGCGCGGCTGTAAAATGCTTGGCTTCGTCGGCGAGTGACGCATCAAACATGGTCGCCCCATTTAACTGGTCATGGCGGAGCGTGCCCTTAACCGCAAGCGGCGCAAGGATAGGTGCATCGGACTGAACAAACCTCAATGCATCCACCGTAAAGGGAACCAGGTAACGTGGCCCGTCTTCGGTTGTGACATTGAAATCACCATTGATCAGGATGGTTTTAAGGACGCCTTGAGTGACCTCCAGTGTCGCCACGGAAACGAGACCTCTGGCGAGTGCCTCGGCATCGGTCGCCACATCAAGATCGGTCGTGAGCGAAAACGCAATGGGCGCAGGTGGTGAGGCGGGAAATGGCTCGGCCTGCCAGAGTTTTTCAACGCCACCAAGATCCACAAGTGCATCTTGCACGCGGCCATGAATCACCAGATTATTCGCCTCGATGGCATAAGGATAGGCTGCATCCCCCGTGCGGATGAGCGTCAGGGAATCCGCGGTGACATTACCCGCTTCACCCAGCGCCAGATTGGAAAGAGTGATGGCGTCAAACCAGATACTGCTCACCTCTAAAGAAGTGACTTTCACGCCTTTACTGATAAGAAAACTTTTGGCTTTCTCGGCTGCAATTGTGGTCGAGAAAAACCATGCCGCAAGCAAAATGAGGCCAAGAAGCGCAAGCATTCCATAGATGAATTTCTTCATGCCCTCTTCCTACTCCTGCCGATAATCCTGTCAACCGGACTTGTGGCCCCGGATAAATCGCGTTATGCAAGAATCATGACCGACCCCTTCGCACTCTTTCAGGAATGGTTTGCAGATGCCAGGCAACATGCGGGTATCGCCGAACCAACCGCAATGACGCTTGCCACCGCCACGCCGGAAGGCAGGCCCTCGGCTCGCATCGTGCTTCTCAAGCAGGCGGATGACGGGGGCTTCGTGTTCTTCACCAATTACGAAGGTCGCAAAAGCCATGAACTCTTGGCCAACCCCGAAGCCGCCTTATGTTTTTACTGGATGCCGCTTGAGCGTCAGATCCGCATCGAAGGGCGCGTGGAAAAAACCAGCGCCACCGAGTCTGACGCCTATTTCGCCTCGCGCACACGCGGTAAACAGATTGGTGCTTGGGCATCGCTGCAATCCCAGCCTCTCGACGACCGTCATACGCTTGAAGCGCGCTATCAGGAAATCGAGGCGCGTTTTGCTGGACAATCCGTTCCCCGCCCACCCTACTGGGGTGGCTGGCGGCTTGTCCCGCGCCGCATCGAATTCTGGCATCAGGGTGATTTTCGTCTGCATGATCGCTGGGTCTTTACGCGCGGCGCGGATGGGGATTGGACTAAACAGTACCTCTATCCCTAAAAACCCTAGCGAGGCGCAGCCACCGGTGCAACCGGCATCGCCGGCTGGTAGGTGGCAGCGCCCACAGGTGCAGCTACCGGCGCAGGTGTAACGACGGGTGCAGGCGCCACAGGCGCAGGTACAGGTGCAACGGGCACGGGTGCAGATACAGGTGCAGCGGGCACGGGTGTAACGACGGGTGCAGGCGCCACAGGCGCAGGTACAGGTGCAACGGGCACTGGTGCAGCGGCAGGCGCGATTGCAGGCGAGCTATCCGGTGCATCTTCGCGTTTGGGGGTGGCAACCTGCCAGCCATTCTTGGCCATGCAGTCGCTGAACAGCGTCACCAGTTCAGCATTGCGCGCCTGCGGGGAGACCACTTTTCCGGGCACTTGATATTTAACAATCTGTTGTTCGGCCAGAGACTGACAGCTGTCACGCTGGGCAACATAATCGTCCTGAATCCGCGAAGATTCGCCGCAACCCGCAAGCAGCAGCACGCCGATCATGACTATAATTTTAACTCGCATCTTTCCTTACATAGCCGCGAATTCCGACTTCGTCCATCTCCTGTTGTTCGCGTTGGCGGACTTTTTCCGCCTCGCGCTTGAGCCAGGCCGCATGCGCCAGATCCAGCTTCTTGAACTCGCTGAATTTCTCTGCCAGCTGGATGGCCAGTTTCTCAAGCTCGCCTTCGAGCCGGCGAATCTGCGCGTGCATCACTTCCTGACGCGCTTTGATGCTCGCGGAAAACCCACCAAAAAAATGCGCCATATCCGGCAGAGCTTCGGCGGCTTTGAGTTCCTGCACCAATTGATCTGTCAGCGAATCGACCGCTGCCAATAAGTCATCACGGCGTTTTTCCAGCGTTGCCTGCTGGCGCTTGAGCGCATCCAGCTCGCGCTGTTTGACGCGCATGAGAATCGGCAAGGATTTCATCGGTCAGGCCTCAAGATGACGCTTTCTCTTTCTTCTGGCCAAAACCCAAAAGGGCGGCCAGGCGCTCATAGCCTTCGGACAAAGTCGCCGATTCGTTCTCGCGCTGGGTGATGAACTGCTCGATAAGTGGATAGAACTGCATGGCGCGGTCCACATCCGGGTCCGTACCGCGGCGGTAGGCGCCCAGACGAATCAGCTCCGCCATATTTTCGTAGGTCGAAAGAAAGCGACGGGCGATGAGCACCAGTTGATTCTCTTCATCGGAATTGCAATCCGGCAGCATCCGCGACACGGACTTGAGGATGTTAATCGCCGGGTAGCGCCCGCGCTGGGCGATGTCGCGGTCAAGCACTATATGGCCATCGAGAATCCCCCGCACGGCATCGGCAATTGGCTCATTGGTGTCGTCGCCCTCGACCAGCACGGTGAATAATCCGGTAATTGCACCCTCACCTTTAAGGCCGGGCCCGGCGCGTTCGAGCAGTTGCGGCAGTTCGGCAAAGACGGTGGGAGTATAGCCTTTCGTGGTGGGCGGCTCGCCCGCCGAAAGCCCAATCTCGCGCTGCGCCATCGCAAAGCGCGTCACCGAGTCCATCAGGCATAAGACCTGCTTATTTCTGTCGCGGAAATATTCAGCAATCGCCATGGTCGTATAGGCCGCCTGACGGCGCATTAAAGCCGAGTCCGACGAGGTGGCGACCACCACGACCGAGCGTTTAATACCCTCTTCGCCCAAGTCGTCTTCAAGAAATTCCTGCACCTCGCGCCCGCGCTCACCCACCAAGCCGATCACGTTCACCTCTGCCTGCGAATAGCGTGCGAGCATGGAAAGCAGAATCGATTTCCCAACGCCGGAACCGGCGAAAATCCCAAGCCGTTGGCCCTGACAACAGGTAAGAAACGTGTTGATGGCGCGAACACCAAGATCAAGTTTGCCCGCCACACGCTGGCGCTCGGCCGCCGGTGGCGGCGAGGCGCGCAGCGGATAGGGCAGCGGACCTTTCATGAGTGGCCCCTTGCCATCAATCGGTTCGCCCATGGCATTGATCACCCGCCCGAGCCAGGCTTCTGACGGCTCCACCGCCGAAATACTGGCCACCGGCGTGACATCCGCGCCCAGCCCCACTCCCTCCACCGAGCGGAAAGGCATGAGCAGCGCAACCTCGTCGCGGAATCCAACAACTTCGCACAGTATATCTTCCGCCATCCCCTGGGTCGGGCGCACTTTGCAACGCGCACCAACGGACAAGACCTGCGAAATACCGGCACATTCCACCAGCAAACCTTTGACCGCCGTCACCCGCCCATGCAGGGTGAGTGCCGGCAAACGGTCAAGCTCAGAAATTAAATGCTGGTGCAGACGAGAACTCATACAGGTGTCAACATAACAGGTTTATCCAGGGCGCACCAGCGCACAGGATAGTCGTTCTACCATGGTAGTAGTTAATGTTACCAGCGCGCCACACTGGCCTGAAAAAGGTAAGAGAGATTACCAGAGGGCGACCGAGAAACCCAATAGTTACAAGAAGATAGCCCGCCAGGACGAGCAATATATTAAACAAAAGTAAATGGTTAAAATTCTAGTTGTTTAGCCTAATGGTTAATAGTATATTAACAGATGAGAGATGCAGGTAATAATGCACCTGAAAGACGGCTGAACCAACGTCATAAAATAGGGGAATTTGATGCGCGTATTACTGGTTGAAGACGATCCATCCACCGCCAAAGCCATTGAGCTTTCGCTCGCCTCCGAAGGCATCATCTGTGACACGTCTGAGCTGGGCGAAGAGGGTTTGGAAATTGGCAAACTCTATGATTACGATATCATCATTCTGGATCTTATGCTGCCGGATATTGACGGCTATGAAGTGCTGCGCCGCTTCCGCGCCGCGAAAATCAACACACCGATTCTGATTCTCTCCGGCCTTTCCGGTCCTGATCAGAAAATCAAGGGCCTCGGTTATGGTGCGGATGATTATCTCACCAAGCCTTTCAATAAAGGCGAGTTGATTGCACGCATTCAGGCGATTGTCCGCCGCTCAAAAGGCCATTCCGAATCGGTGATCCGCACCGGCAAGTTGATGGTCAATCTCGATACACGTGCGGTTGAGGTAGACAGCAAACCGCTGCACCTGACCAGCAAGGAATATGGTATTTTAGAACTGCTCTCGCTCAGGAAAGGTTCAACCCTGACCAAGGAAATGTTCCTCAACCATCTCTATGGCGGTATTGACGAGCCGGAACTAAAAATTATCGACGTATTTGTGTGCAAACTACGCAAGAAACTCGAGGATGCTTCGGGCGGCGAGAATTACATCGAAACCGTCTGGGGGCGCGGCTATGTGCTCAAAGATCCTGAAGCTCCGCTTGAGACAACATCTGCTGCCCGCACAGCAAAAACCAAGGCCGAAGCATAAGTTTGATCCCCGGCTATTCGCCGCTTGCCTCACCGAAATTTGGCCGTTATGAGTGACTTCTTTCACGAGGTCCTCATGCGTTTCCTGTCTGCGCTGCTTGTGCTCCTGCTGATGCCAGAACTGGCATCCGCCCAGCTTAAAATCGACATCACCCGCGGCAATATTGATCCGCTGCCGGTGGCCGTAACGCCCCTGACTGGCGACGCGGATATCGGCCAGCGTATCACCGAAGTGATCTCGGCCAACCTTGAACGCTCCGGCCTGTTCCGGCCCATCGCACAATCTGCCTTTATCGAGCGCATTGCCAATGGCGATCAGGTGCCGCGCTTTGCCGACTGGCGGCAGATTAACGCCCAGGCGATTGTCAGCGGTACAGTTACCCCCATTGGCACAGACCGGCTACGCGTCAGTTTTCGGCTATGGGACGTGCTGGCCGAACAGCAGATTGCAGGCAAAGAATATAATACATTTGCGCGTAACTGGCGGCGCATCGGACACCTTATTTCCGATGAAATCTATAAACGCCTCACGGGCGAAACCGGCTATTTTGACAGCCGCATCGTCTATGTCTCGGAAACCGGTCCGGCTACCCGCAAAATCAAACGCCTCGCTATCATGGATCAGGACGGAGAGAATAATAAATTCCTGACCGATGGGCGCGCGCTGGTGCTGACGCCGCGCTTCTCGCCCAACACGCAAGAAATTCTCTACATGTCCTATGCGGGCAAACAGCCGCGCGTTTTCCTACGCGATCTGCAGACGGGACGCGAGGAAATGCTTGGTCGTTTTGAAGGTATGTCGTTTGCGCCACGCTTTAATCATGACGGATCGCGCATGTTAATGTCGATTGCCAAAGGCGGTCAGACCAGTATTTATGAAATGGATCTGCGGTCACGGCAATTGCGGCGCCTGACTAATACGCCTGGCATCATCGACACCTCGCCCTCCTACTCGCCGGATGGCAGCAGAATCGTTTTCAATTCCGATCGCGGTGGTTCGCAGCAGCTTTACGTCATGGATCGTAATGGCGGTAATGTCACTCGCATCAGTTTCGGCGATGGCCGTTACGGGACGCCCATATGGTCACCACGCGGCGACCTTATTGCATTTACGAAAATGCATGGTGGATCGTTTTATATCGGTATCATGCGAGCCGATGGCTCGGGTGAGCGCCTTCTGACGCAGAGCTGGCTTGATGAAGGCCCAAGCTGGGCGCCTAATGGCCGAGTGTTAATTTTCGGCCGCGAATTCCCAGGCAGACAAGGTACGCGTGCGCGCCTCTATTCCATTGATATTACCGGGCATAATCTACGCGAAGTTATCACCCCGACCGACGCGTCCGATCCCGCCTGGAGTCCCCTCCTACCGATGTGAGAGGTCAGGTTCAGGGCTTCGGGTCCAACGACCAGAAAACTGGGATTGAACGATGCATCCTTGAAACCGAAGCCTGAAACCTGCCCTTCGTGACAAATAATCACCGCCTGTTGCCAAAATGCCGCAGGTGCTAACTTTCTAGATAAAACGCAATAATCACCCGCGCGCGCGCTTGCCTTTCAATCCTTGCCATGGCATGTGAGTGGCATCCCAACTTGGTGTTGGAATAACTTATTGATATTTCAGGAGATTAAAATGAAAAAAATGACCGCACTGGCACTCGTGTCATCGCTGTTTATGCTCGCAGCATGTGATTCGATGGGTTTAAATTCGGATGGCGCAGGTGGCTCAGGTGCTGCCGGCACGGGGCAAGGGGTTCTTGGCCAGCATTCTGATGGCCAGAACGTAAGTGATCGCGTATTTTTCGCCTTTGACAGCTCGGTGCTGACGGCGGAAAGTCAGGCATCACTGGATCGTCAATCTCAGTGGCTCAAGCAATATCCAAGCGTGAATGTTGTTATCGAAGGCCATGCTGACGAGCGCGGTACGCGTGAATACAACCTGGCGCTCGGTGAGCGCCGTGCTGATGCTGCGCGCAACTATCTGATCAGCTCGGGCATTGCCTCCAGCCGCGTTTCAACCATCAGCTACGGCAAAGAGCGCCCCGCTGTGATGGGTCATGACGAGTCGGCCTGGTCGCAAAACCGCCGCGCCGTCACCGTCATCGCGAACTAGTTTCGCGCCTGTGTAATGGCTTTAAAAGGGCGTCGGTAACGGCGCCCTTTTTTTGTGCCCCATGCTCTGCCCAAGGCTTGTATTCGCAGCAAAAACTTGTTAGTCAGAGAAAATCACGGAGTTGCCATGCGCCTCTTTTTTTCTGTTGCTCTCTTGACGCTCATATTTGCCGTTCCCTCCTATGCACAGGATAATTCGGCCATGAGCGACCGACTGGACCGGCTGGAGCGAGACCTCACCTTCATGCAGCGTCAGGTTTATAAAGGCGGTGCGGGTGGAGCAATCGGCGTGAGCACCGCTTCTGGCGGCCAGATTCAGGCACAGCTCGGTCAGTTACAGGAAGAAATGCGTGCCATGCGCGGACTGCTTGAACAGGCGCAATTCGCCAATCAACGGCAAGCGGAGGAATTCAAGAAACTCAGCGCCGATATTGACTACCGTCTGGGCGATCTTGAAAAAAAACAACAGGCACTCGAACAACGCGCTCCGTCCGAGCATAAGGCGAAGAGTAAAGCATCCATCGACGAGGAAATCGCAACCGAAGAGGACGCGCAGCTTATGCCCGAAGGGCTGGACGAAACCACCGAGAACCCCTCGGCAGAGTTTGCAGAAGACACCTCAGATGAGCCCGCCAGCTATGCACCCGAAGAAAAAAAACCGGAGCCTGCAAAATCAAAAACCAGATTTGAGAATGCTAACGCCCATTACAGCTATGCCTTCAAGCTGATGAATGACCGTAAATTCGCCGCCGCGGGCGAGAGCTTTGAAGCATTCGTCAAGCAATATCCAAAAAATTCGCTGCTACCGAATGCGTATTACTGGCTGGGCGAAAGCTATTATGTTCGCGCCGAATTTACCCCTGCCACCGAGAATTTCCGCAAGGGTTTTGAGGCCGACCCCAAAGGCCAGAAAGCCCCGGACAATCTCTTAAAGCTCGGGATGTCCCTCAGCGCACTGAAACGCAAGGATCAGGCTTGCATCATCTATAAACAACTCATCAGTAAATACGGTGCGCGTGCGCCAGACGCCCGCATCCGCGCTCAGCGCGAATATGGACAGCTTGGCTGCAAGTAACTTCCCCTTATACCTCCCGCCGCCGCTCCTTTTCGACGCGCTCGGTCCCTTTGAACACGCGCCGCATCTGGCGGTTGCGCTCTCCGGCGGCGCGGATAGTACCGCCCTCACGCTTCTCACTGAACGCTGGGCTAAAGCGCGCGGCGGAAAGATCACCGCCCTCATCGTCGATCATCAATTGCGACCGGAGTCCACCGCTGAAGCCGCGCGCGTCGCGGCTTGCATAAGCAAACGAGGAATTCCTGCCGTGATTCTCACCCTGCCCCACCGACCAACCGAAGGCACGCGCAACCTCATGGCCCGCGCCCGTGAGGGGCGCTATCAGGCGCTGACTGAGTGGTGTCGCACTGCAGATGTGCTGCATCTGTGCATCGCGCACCATTTGGATGATCAGGCCGAGACGGTGGCGCTCCACCAGCAGCGCGGGGCGACGGAAGATGGTCCGGCGGGGATGGCAGCCCTTTCCATCCGCAATGGCGTTCGGATATTGCGGCCACTCCTGATGCTGACTAAACAACAACTCAAAGATTTTCTGTCAGCCGAGAACATGGAATGGGTCGAAGACCCGACCAATCAGAATATGAAATTCCGCCGCAATGCGCTGCGCCAATCACTGAGCGAGGCCGAGCGCAAAGCCTTACTTTCGCAGGCCACCGAAACCGGCCAAGCGCGCGCCCAGCGCGACACGGCGCAAGCGCGTGCCGCCGCGCAAGCTCTCCGGGAAATTGATCTACATACCATCATCCTTGATAAAGCGGCATTCTTTGCCCTGCCTCAGCCGATCGCCATGCGCCTCATGGCCGATGCTCTGAGAGCCATGCGCGGTAACGCCACCCGTCCTCGCGGGCAAGAAACGGCGCGGCTGTATGCAGCGCTGCGTGAGCCCGGGTTTCGGGTGGCGACGCTGCATCATTGCCGCATTGAGCAACAGGGAGGCACATTCCACATCACGCGGGAATTACGTGCGGCAGTGCATGGAAACACCCCGTTTCTTCCCGCGAAACCGCTTGCTGCCAGTCCGTTTTGGTGGTTAGATGAACGAACTGAAACAGAAAGATTAAGACATGCCACCATTTGCTAAAAACATTCTTATCTGGGCCGGAATTCTGGTGGGCGCGCTGCTCGTCGTCAATCTCTTTCAGAGCAACCTCAGCGAACCGAACAATCAGGCGCGACTGTCCTACAGCGAGTTCATGGATAAGGTTGAAGCCGGCGAGGTGGCGGATGTCGTGATTCGTGAATCCAAAGAGGAAGGCTCTCAGATTCAGGGACATTTCACCAACGGCGAAGGCTTTGCGCTGCAGGTAATGAACGACCCGAACCTCGTCAATGTGTTACGCGAAAACAAGGTTAAGATTACTGCCGCCCCCAGCAATTCAGGCGCGAACTCGTTTTTGAACATGTTCCTGTCCTCGTGGCTGCCC
>Ga0068877_10004849_pt1 | contig 10407 bp, 4 predicted proteins | sample NOAtaG_FD_66437 | JGI IMG/M metagenome (GOLD analysis project Ga0068877, IMG submission 66437) | Freshwater lake microbial communities from Lake Erie, under a cyanobacterial bloom - NOAA_Erie_Diel6S_1000h metaG | ecosystem: Environmental > Aquatic > Freshwater > Lake | place: USA: Ohio, Lake... | reverse complement strand
CCCACGCGGCCCTGGGCGTCGACCGGCGACGGCCGTGCCAGCGCGGCCAGCAGGTCCGGGACAGGAACCCGCCACGAGACCAAGGCGTCGGCACCCCCCTCGTTCCCAAGGTCGGTCGAGCCATCCCACTGCGGGTCATTGACGGCCGAGACCGGTTCGATCCTCAGCAGCTCCGGCGACGAGGGAAAGAAACCGCCCCCGGCCCATCCGGCCGATGGCACCGGTTCCGTGGACGTCGTGTTGGGCGAGGCGTTGGCTCCCACGCCGGGATCCAGCAGGCGCACCCCGGGCCACCCGCCGCTGCGATCGCAGGCCAGGAAGAGGTCCGGACGATCATCCCCGTTGGCGTCCAGGCCCACCACGACGAGGCCCCGCCACCCGTCGATGGCGGCATGCGATCCGAGGCGCACCCTCAGGTTCAGCGTGTCATCGGCCAGCGACCCGGAGACCCCTGGGTCGTAGGCCACGAGCACCGAGGCGTGCCGCGCATCACCGACCAGGTCGCCCCCCGACTGGAACACCGGGGCGTCCCCGGCCGCATCATGGGTCCCGCCGGCCCCTGCGCCGCCACCGCCTCCCAGGACCCCGGTCCAACCCGACGCGCCGTCCAGCGCCTGGGCGGCCGCCCGGGGCGCACCCGCCGTGGACACCGCCACCCAACCGAGCAGGGCCGCGGTCAGCAGATCCCCGGGCCGGGTCGCCCGCTGGGACCGCCGGGCCCACCGGCGCACCGGATGGCGGCGCGGACGGTCCTGGCCACGGCCCGGACACCCGGGACGCGGCACCGCCGGTCGGTGCAGCGACCCGATCCACGGAAGGAGCGCCAGGGAGCCACGGACAACGCAACGGGTGATGAGCCCGGGAAGAGTTCGGATGGACATGTTGGAGGGGGGAGTGACCGGAGGGATTCCTGTCGACGCCCGACCTGCACATCGTGACAGCCGAAAGGTGGCCGACCATCGGGAGGCGGGCCTGATTCCCGGCATCGTGGATTCCCCCACGAGGGTCCGGTTCCGGGAGCATCCGAGGCCATCGTGCCGGGACCTGGACTGGGAAATGAAAACGGGCGCTGAAACCCTGGGGAATCAGCGCCCGGAACCCGCCCGATCCGGCAGGGTCAGTCGGCCATGCCCCGCTCCACCCACTGGACGGCCCGGTGGGTCAACGCCACGCCGGATCCGACCCCGAGCTTGCGCTTGAGGTGCTCCAGGTAGGTCTCGATGGTCTTGACGCTGAGTCCGAGCGCCGCGGCGATTCCCCGCGTCGGTTTGCCCGAGCCGATCAGGCGGAAGACCTGCAGCTCCCGGTTGGTCAGGCCGTGGATCGGGGAGGCGGCCTCCATGACGCCGACGCCGAGGTATCGGAGGGCCAACTGCGACGAGACCCGGGCGCTGAAGTACGTGCGACCCTCAAGGACGGCCCGGATGGCGCCCAACACCACCCCATCTTCCTCGTACTTCGAGACGAATCCCGAGGCGCCGGCCTGCAGGACCCGCTCGGCGTGGAGGTTTTCCGGATACTGCGAAAGCACCAGGATCCGCAGCCGGGGTTGCTGGATCCGGAGGTCCTTGATCAGGTCCACCCCGGCGCCGTCCTGCCGGGACAATTCGAGGACCACCAGGTCGGTGTCGGTCGCGTCGGTGATGCCGGCGAGGGCCGACGAACGGTCCGAGAACTCGGCGCAGACCTCCAGGTCCGGTTGACGTCGGATCAATTCGATGATCCCGCGTCGGTAGAGGGGCAACTCATCGACAAGGATGAGCCGGTGCATTTGGTGGGAGATGTCTTGAGGCGGTTTCATGGGCGACAGGTGTCTCAAGCGAGCGTTTCACTAGCCTTGGACGCCAAAACCCTGACAGCGATGTCCGCCATCACAAATCGGGGAGCCTCCTGATTCTGGCTATCAAGGATGCCCCGATGGCCTAGGAGCCTAGCCATCGGGAGTCTCAGGCAGTCCCGTACGCGCAGGACACCGACGCCGGAGGTCTTCGGGAGCCCGACTCATGGAGACGGTGCGCAGGCTTGGCAGCCGGGCCCTCGGCGGAGAACCTCGATCCCGACCATGAAGCTCCCCCACCTCGCGATCGTTCTGCGGATGGTGCTGGCCTTGGGCACCCTCCATGCCGGGGTCGAGGCCGCCGCCTCCCATCTGCCTCGCAGCACCCCGGAACGCCAGGGGGTTCCCCCGGGGGCGCTGCTGGACTTCGTCGAGGCGCTCGACCGGATGGACCAGGTGCACAGCGTGATGGTCGTCCGGCACGGGCATGTGGTGGCGGAAGGCTGGTGGGCCCCCTACGACGCGGCCACGCCGCACGAACTCTATTCGCTGAGCAAGAGCTTCACCTCGACCGCCGTCGGCCTGGCGGTCGCCGAGGGCTTGCTGGGTGTCGACGACCCGGTGTTGAAGCACTTCCCGGGCGAGGCGCCCGCATCACCCGGACCCAACCTGCAGGCCATGCGCATCCGCGACCTGCTGACCATGACCACCGGCCACCAGGACGAGCCGCCCGTGGCGCCATCGCTGGTGTCCGCACGGTCGTTCCTCGAGCAACCGGTCCCCCACAAGCCGGGCACCCATTTCAAGTACAACACCCCCGCCACCTTCCTGCAGTCGGCACTGGTGCAGAAGGCCGGCGGCCGGACGACGGCCGAGTTCCTCGAGCCCCGGCTCTTCCGTCCGCTGGGGATCACCGGGGTGCGCTGGGACACCAACTTCCAGGGCGTCAGCCTCGGGGGCTACGGCCTCCGGCTGAAGACCGAGGACATCGCCAAGTTCGGCCAACTGCTGCTCCAGCGGGGCCGTTGGGACGGAGGGCGCGTGCTGCCCGAGGGGTGGGTGCGCGAGGCGACCTCGAAACAGGTCTCCAACGGCAGCAACCCCGGGAGCGACTGGGAGCAGGGCTACGGCTTCCAGTTCTGGCGCTGCCGCCACGGGGCGTATCGGGGGGACGGCGCCTTCGGCCAGTATTGCGTCGTCCTTCCCGAACAGGATGCCGTGGTCGCCATCACCAGCGGCGTGAACGACATGGCCGGGCAGTTGAACCACCTCTGGGCGACGCTGCTGCCGGCCTTCGCCAAGGGCCCGCTCAAGGCCGATGCCGCCACGCGCGCGCGCCTCGAGCGGCGCCTCCTGGGGCTTCAGGTACCCATGCCGCCGGGGCGCGCCACCTCCCCGACAGCGGCCAACGTGCTGGGCCACACCTACCGCTTCGAGACCAACGCCATCGGCCTCGAGGCGCTCCGCCTCGAGGACTCCGGCCCCGAGGGCTGGGTGCTGACCCGCACGATCTCCGGCAGGACCGAGTCGCTGCGCTGCGGCCATGGACGCTGGGGCACCGGCACCGGGCACCTTGGCGACACGCCGCGCGGCCCGACCCGGCCCCTCGGCGAGGAAAGCCTCGCCGCCAGCGCCGCCTGGACCTCGGACGACACCTGGACCGTCAAGGTCTGCGCGCTCGGCACCCCGTTCCAGACCACCCACACCCTGCGCTTCCAGGGTGGGGAGGTGCGGGTCGCCACCCGCACCCAGGTCCGCTTCGGGGCCGCCCCGGCCGGACCCTTGACCGGCCGACGCTGAGGCATGGCCACCGCCGTCCCGAGGAGGGCCGCCGGATTGACCCCATGAGCCCCCGGTGCATCTTCCGAAGTCATCAACCAACGCATGGACGCCTCCGCCGACCCCATCGCCCCCCGCATCGAAGACGCCCGCCAACGCCTGCTTCGACACCCGATCTATCGCCGTGTGGACGGACCGGAGGCCATCCGGACCTTCCTCGAGACCCATGTGTTCGCCGTCTGGGACTTCATGTCGCTGCTCAAGCGGTTGCAGCGCGACCTGACCTGCGTGGACCTGCCCTGGCGGCCGGTGGGCGACCCGGAGGTCCGCTTCCTCATCAATGAGATCGTCTGCGGGGAGGAGTCGGACCAGGGACCGGATGGGTCGCGTGCCAGCCACTTCGAACTCTACCTCCAGGCCATGCGCGAGGCCGGTGCCGACACCTCGGCGATCGACGGGTTCCTGTCGGCATTGGCGGCCGGGCAATCGGTCGGGACGGCGCTGGCGCGCCCCGACTTGCCGGCCGGGGTGCGGCGATTCACCGGGTTCACCCTGCAGCAGGCCCGCGACGGCAGGCTGCACGAGGCGGCCGCCGCGTTCACCTACGGGCGGGAGGACGTGATCCCCGAGATGTTCCTGCCGCTGGTGGACACGCTGGTGGCCTCCGGGAGGACTCAGTTCGGGTTGCTCAAGTTCTACCTCGAGCGGCACATCGCCCTCGATGGCGGTCACCACGGCCAACTGGCCCGCCGGATGATGCTCCGCCTGTGCGGCGAGGATCCGCTGCTGTGGGACGAGGCCACCACGGCCGCTTTGGCGGCCATCCACGAACGGATCGGCCTGTGGGATGCGATCCTCGGGCGGTTGCCCGCACGGTGACTCTGCCCGATGGGATCCTCGCCGGGCCTGATGTGGTGGCGCGGCGATCCAGCCCGTGGGGTCGTCCTGGACAGGGTCGTCCTGGACGCAAGACATCGACCCCGGGCCGGGATAGCCTTCAGGCCAGCGACATGCCCAAGGCCGCATCCGTCTCCCGATCGCCGGGCCTCCTCCGGAGGATGGCCGGGCTGCTGGCCGGTTGCACGGCGCTGGCGGGCACGCCGGACATCGTGCCTCCACCCACGACCCCGTCGGTGCCCCGGGCGGTGATCTCGGAATTCCTGGCCGACAACGCCTCCGGCTTGCGCGACGAGGACGGCGACACCTCCGACTGGATCGAGATCAGCAACCCGGGCATCGATCCCATCGACCTCGCCGGCTGGAGGCTGACCGACCGGGCGGACTCGCCGGGCCGGTGGCGCTTTCCCGCCGGGGTGATCCTGCCCGGCGGCGGGCGCCTGGTGGTCTTCGCCTCCGGAAAGGACCGCACGGTCGCCGGCAGGCCGCTGCACGCCGGCTTCCGCCTCGATGCCGGCGGCGAGTATCTGGCCCTGTTCCCGCCCGCGGGCACCGTTCCCGCGACGGCCTTCGCACCGGCCTTCCCGCCGCAGCGGCCGGATGTCTCCTTCGGCACCGGGCTCGAGGAGGATCCTTCCGTTCGCGTCGAGGACTCCCGGCCGGCCCGGCTCGGCCTCGGTCCGGCCGGGGACGCCGGCGCCACCTGGACAGGTTCCTCCGAGCCGTTCGACGACTCGGCCTGGTCGCTGGCCACCGCGGCCATCGGCTACGACGACCTTTCGAGGGATCCCGGGGAGACCCTGCTGGCCTGGTGGACCTTCGACGACGTGTCGCTGGGCCGCACGGCCCTCGACTCCAGCGGTCGGAGCGCCCACGGGACGCTGGTCGGGCCGGCCGGGTTCACGGCCTCCGGCGGGGGCCGTTCCGGGCGCCCGGGCGACCGGGCTCTCGATCTGGGTTCCGGCGGCATCGGGTCCTCGATGCACGTCGAGGCGGCGGCACGCGGCGCCTTCGACCTGCTGCAGGCCCGCGACCGGGTGACGATCAGCCTCTGGACCTTCGGCGGCACCCGGCTGCCCGTGGCCCACAACCTCTTCTGGTTCGACAGCGGGGAGGTCGGGGGCGATTCCCGCAACCTCCTGGTGCACCTGCCCTGGTCGGACCGCATGATCTACTTCGACACCGCCGGATGCTGCTCGGCCGACACGCGCATCTCCCGGCAGGAACCCGACCCCTCCCGGTGGCGCGGACAGTGGAACCACTACGTTTTCCTGAAGGACGGGCCTCGCAAGGAGATCTGGCAGAACGGGGTTCTCTGGCACGACGGCGACCGTGCCGCCCCCCTCAAGGCGGTGCGGAGCCTGTGGGTCGGAAGCGGGGTCGAGGGCGCCGGCTCCTACCCGGGCCGGATCGACGACATGGCGGTCTGGGCCGGCGCCCTCACCGGCACGGACATCCGGGCGCTGGCCGGAGGGCTCCCGGCCAACGCCGTCGGCAGCTACCGGCCGTGGATCCGGTCCGACCTCACGGGATCGATGCGCGGCTCGACCGATCGGGCACGGCTGCGCATCGCCTTCAACCTGCCCGACGGCCCCCTTCCGGACTGGCTGCGGCTGGATCTCCGCCACGACGACGGGTTCCGCGCCTGGATCAACGGCCGGGAGGTCGCCCGTGACAACGCGCCGGTGATGCGGACACGGACCAAGGCCGAGGGTCGCCAGGCGGCCACCTGGCAGTGGTCGGACGTGGCGTCGCTCCTTCGGCCCGGCCGGAACGTCCTGGCACTCGAGGGGTTCAACGACCGGGCCGCGGGCCCGGACTTCCTGCTGCAGGCCGGGCTCCGGATGGGTCGACAACGGGACGGCCGCTTCTTCACCACCCCCAGCCCGGGAAAACCCAACGACCGTGGCGTGGCCGGCTTCACCGCGGAGCCGTCCTTCTCGAGGAACCGGGGCTTCCAGACCGAGCCGTTCCGGCTGCGATTGGCCAGCGTGACCCCCGGGGCGCGACTGCAATACACCGTCGACGGCAGCGCACCGTCGCCCACGCACGGCACACGCGTCGAACCCGACCCGGTCACCGGCCTCGCCTCGGGCGAAATCCTCGTGGCGGCCAGCGGCCCGGTGCGGGCCATGGCCTGGACCGACGACCAGGAGCCCTCCCCGGTGACGACCCACACCTACCTGTTCGCCGACCAGGTCGCCCGTCAGCCCGTGCAGCCGACCGGCTACCCGGCCACCTGGGGCGTGTATGGCGCCTACGGGCCGACACCGGGCCAACCGGTCCCCGCCGACTACGAGATGGACCCGGACATCGTCCGCAACACCCTGCCCGGCTACGGCATCGCGGAGGCGCTCCGCGCGCTGCCGTCGGTCTGCATCACGACCGGGGTGGACGGCCTGTTCGACCCCGCGACAGGCATCTACGCCAACAGCCCCCGGCAAGGTTCGCTGTGGGTGCGGCCGGCCTCGGTCGAATGGATCGAGCCGGGAGACCCGGCAGCCTCGGCACCCCCCGGCGGAACGGCGACGGCGCAACCGACCGGGTTCCAGGTCGATGCCGGATTGCGCATCCACGGGGGACTCAGCCGCGAGCACTGGCACGCCCGCAAGCACAGCTTCCGGATCGGGTTCTCAAGCGCCTGGGGACCGACGCGGCTGCGGTTCCGCCCCTTTGACGACACCCGCGTCACCTCGGCCGACGAGCTGACCCTGAGGGCCTCGTCAACCGACGGCTGGTCGGTGGAGGATTCAGGGCTTTGGACACGCCGCAAGGCCACCTACCTGCGCGACGTCTGGATGAAGGACACCCAGCAGGCCCTCGGTTGGCCCTGCGGCCACAGCCGCTTCGTGCACCTCTTCCTGAACGGGCTCTACTGGGGCCAGTACAACCTCGCCGAGCGCACCGGCGCGGCCTGGCTCGCGGAGACCCTCGGCGGGGATCCCGGGGACTACGACATCATCAAGGACGGCGGCGAGGTGGAGGGGGGAGACCGCAGGGCCTGGGACGCGATGATCGCCCAGGCCTCCGCCGGCCTGGCCTCCGACGCGGCCTACTGGAGGCTCCAGGGCCGGCGCACCGACGGCGCGCGCGACCCATCCCTGCCGATCCTCCTCGAGGTGGACAGCCTGATCGACTATATGATCCTGCACATCTACGCGGGCGCCACCGACTGGCCCAACCACAACTGGTGGAGTGCCCGGTGCCGGGACGGAACCCGGGGTGGATTCCGGTTCTTCACCTGGGACCAGGAGATCTCCAACCTCTCGCTCACCGAGACGAAGACCTACACCGGCGAGGCCTTCGAGGCGGTGAGCGGCCCGAGGGACTCCCCGGCCTTCCTCTACGCGAAGCTGCGGGAGAACCCCCGTTTCCGGGCCCGGTTCGCCACGCGGGTCGCCGGGCTCACCCGGGGCTTCGGGCTGTTGACCCCGGCGCAGAATGCCGCCCGGTGGGAGCGACGGCAGGCCGAGATCGACCGCAGCATCGTCGCCGAGTCGGCCCGGTGGGGCGACAGCCGGCAGGCCGTGCCCCTGCGCCGCAGCGACTGGGTGACCGAGATGGCCTGGATGAGGAACACCTACTGGCCCCGCATCCATGCGATTGCGCTGGCACGGTTCCGCCGCGTCGGCCTGGAGACGCCCCAACCGCCGCCGGAGGTGACCATCGATCCGCCGGGCGGACCGGTGCCGGCCGGGACCCGGGTGGCCCTCGGGGGCGGGCCCGACCTCTTCTACACGACCGACGGCACCGACCCCCTGACCCCGGGCGGTGTGCCGACGGCCTCCGCCCTGCCCTACACCGGGCCGTTCCCCCTGGCCGGCCCGCTTCGCGTCCGCGCCCAACGACGGCTCGGACTGGGGGCGTCCCCGGCGGCCGAGGCGCTCCTCCTGCCCCCCGATTCCATCGCCCCGGAGACGGACCTTGAGCTGGCCGAGATCCATTACCACCCCTCGGCCAACGACGCCGAGGCGTTCGTGGAGATCGGCCACCGGGGCGGGACCCGATGGGCTGTGCTGGGCGGGGCCCGCGTGTCGGGGGACATCGACGCGGTGGCTCCCAACGGCGCAACCCTCGCCCCGGGGGAGCGGGCGGTGTTCGTGGCCGATCCCGAGGCGTTCCGGGCGCGCTACGGGCCCGGGCCCAGGGTGCTCGGACGTTTCGACGGCCAGTTGGACCAGGGCGGCGGGCGCGTCCACCTGCTGGGACCGTCGGGCAAGGTCCTGGCGCGCGTCGCCTATGACGACGCGCCGCCCTGGCCTTCCGGGGCCGACGGACGGGGCCCGTCGCTGACACTGCGCGCGTCGACCGGCGGCCGGGACCCCTCGGACCCGGCCCAGTGGCGCCCGAGCACCCAGGTCGGCGGAACCCCGGGAACGACCGACACGCTGGCCTTCGAAGGATCTCCCGGCGTCGATGCCGATGGCGACGGGTGGACGGCGCTCGAGGAATACCTCCTCGGGACGCGCGACACGGACCGGTCGGATCGCCCCACCCTGAGTCCGCCCACCTTCGGGCAGGGCGCCGACGGCCCGCTGGGCCTGTCCCTGTCCAGTCCGCTGACGGCCGACGCGGTGGACGTCGGTTGGGAACGCTCGGCGGATCTGCTGCACTGGGAGCCGTTGCCCCCCGGCACCCAATCCGGCCCGCCGGTGTTCGGGACGATGCGGGAGACCCGGAGGTGGACGATCCCGCCGTCGGGATCCGGGACCGGGGCCTTCTTTCGCCTTCGGCTGAATCTGCGCTGAAGGATCCGGAGCGCGGCAAGCCACGCACGGCTCCGGCCGGCCTGACGGGTTTCAGCGCACCACCATCAGCTCGGCCGCGGCACCCACGCGCCGCACCCGCACCTCACGGGCGCCCGCGGGCACCGGGCTCTCGGTGCGGCCGCCGCCGGGCCAGGCGACCTCCAGGATGGCCGCCACCGAGGGCATGGCCATCACCGGCACGACCGAGTCCTGCGACCAGTGGCCGCCACCGGCATGGATCTCCCGGGCAGGGCCCGGCCGGCCGTTCGGGCCGGCGCGCAGGCGCAGGTTCGCTCCGATCGCCGTCGGGTTGCCGGTCGGGCCCTCCAGCCGGATCCGCAGGCCGGGGCGCCCGGCCGTGTTGCGGAAGAGGCGCACCGGTCCCCGGTTCTGCGCGAGCGCCAGATCGGTGCGGCCGTCGCCATCGAAGTCGGCGACCGCCAGCGCGCGCTGCTCGCCCCAGACCAGCACGCCGGAGCGCCGGGCCTCGAGCGGGCGGAAGGTCCCGTCGCCCCCGCCCAGCAGGACCAGCCCGCGGCCGGCATCGAAGCGGGAGGTCTCCGGCTCGACGCCGAAGAAGTTCTGGGCCAGGGCGAGGTCCTCGCGCCCATCGCCGTCCCAGTCGCCCACCCCGATCCCGAAGACCGGTGCCATCTGGGCCTCCACCGGCAGGGGGCGTCGCTCGAACCGCCCGCCCCGGTTGAGCAGCACGACCGACTCGCCGGAGGCCGCCTCGCGAACCCGGAAGGCCGCCGCCCGGTCGCCCAGGAGATCGGTGACAGAGGCCTGTCCGTAGGCACGGAACGTGGGCAGGCGCTCGGCGAGGCCCGGGAACGACCGGCCCACCGTCTCGGCATCGCGCCAAGGCAACCAGCGGGCGCTGTCGGCATGCCAGAACGCCTCGATGAGCTCCAGCCGCCCGTCGCCGTCGGCGTCGCCGTAATGGACCCGGGCCGGGTGGACGGCCAGGTGTTCCTGCCAACGCGAGTTGCGACCCCAGTTTCCCAGCACGAGGTCCATGCGCCCGTCGCCGTCCCAGTCGCCGGCCTGGACCGAGTTCCACCAGCCGGTGAGGCCGCCGAGCCCCCAGGCCGTGGTCCGGTCCACGGGCACGCCGTTGGTCCAGGAGAACACGGCCGGGGCATCCCACTCCCGGGCCAGCACCAGCTCGGCGCTCCCATCCCCGTCCAGGTCGGTGAACACCGC